>Ga0210043_1001140_pt1 | contig 24168 bp, 20 predicted proteins | sample CryGeymet201501t_FD_183990 | JGI IMG/M metagenome (GOLD analysis project Ga0210043, IMG submission 183990) | Groundwater microbial communities from Crystal Geyser aquifers in Utah, USA - Crystal Geyser metaG 2015-01t (SPAdes) (version 2) | ecosystem: Environmental > Aquatic > Deep subsurface >... | reverse complement strand
CTGGTCTTTGTGTCCTTGGCGGTTTTTCTTGTCTTTGAAGTGATTCCCGGGGACCCAGTTCTAACAATTTTGGGTCCCGACGCCGAACCCGCCCTCATCGCCCAGCTCCAGGAACAACTAGGCACCAACCTACCCCTGGGGCAAAGACTCATTCGATGGGCCGGTGGGGTGGTGACCGGCGATCTGGGAATGTCGATTCGTTTTACCCGAACGGTCTCGTCCCTCATCTTCGACCGGGTTATCATCTCTCTCATGATTGCGGTCGTGGCTCTCTCTATTGTGGTGGTGGTCGCGGTCCCGGCGGGGGTCTTCTTGGCCCTCTACCGAAAACACTGGGCCGAACCCCTGGTTTCGACGGGAATTCAGGTGGGTATGGCTATTCCTTCCTTCTGGTTGGGGATCATCCTGATTTCGGTTTTTGGGCTGATTTTGCGCTGGTTTCCTACGGGAGGATTTGTCTACCCCCACGAAAATCTCTTCCAGTCCCTGCGGTCGGTGGCCCTTCCTTCGATCGCCATAGCCCTGCCCCAAATTGCCGTCGTAGTCCGCTACACCCGAAACGCGGTCCTGGATCAGATGCACCAGGACTATGTGCGGACGGCCCGAAGTAAGGGCCTGCGGCCCCGGCGAGTGATTTTCGCCCACGTCCTACGAAACGCTGCCCTACCGGTTATTACGGTCCTGGGTCTCATTTTTTCGAACGTCGTGGCAGGCACTATAGTAATAGAGCAGGTTTTTGCCCTACCGGGATTAGGTATGCTCTTGGTTCAGGCGGTTAGCACCCGGGACTTTCCCCTCATTCAGGGGCTGGTGTTGTACATAACCTTCTCCGTTGCCTTTTTTAACCTGGTGGTCGACCTGGTCTATCAAATGATCGATCCCCGAATCGAGTTGTCCTAATGAACACGAGCCTTACTCCTCGACTCAACTTGAATCTTGTTCTCGGGTTTTCTCTGGTGGGATTCCTCGCTCTGTTAACCTTGGTGAGTTTCGTCTATTTGCCCTACGATGTAAACGAAATGAACGCCGCCGCCCGGTACCAGGGCCCCTCGGCCGGGCATTGGTTGGGCACCGATAACTTTGGGCGGGATATTCTCAGCCGGGTTATGCACGGAGGCCGTACCGCCTTCCTCGTGGGTACCCTGGCGGTAAGTATTGGACTGTTTTTTGGGACCCTGGTCGGCGGCACCGCCGGTTATCTGGGAGGCTGGGTCGATGAGCTGTTCATGCGTCTGATGGATGGGCTCTTGGCCTTTCCGGGCCTTATTACCGCCCTCATCGTTATTGCCCTTGTTGGGCCTGGGACCTTTAATACGGCCATAGCAATTGGAATCATGAGTGTGCCCGCAATTTCGCGCATCGCTCGCAGTGGTTTTTTGCAGTACAAAACCATCGATTTTGTTCAGGCTGCCCGAACTATCGGGGTGCCCACCTGGCAAATCATGTTTCGCCATATTTTGCCCAACGTGGCCTCGTCCCTGGTAATAGCCGGATCCCTGACCTTTGGGGGGGCAATTCTGACCGAGGCCAGCCTCAGTTATCTGGGGCTGGGAGTCCAGTTACCCGATCCCAGTTGGGGACGAATGTTACGGGAAGCCCAAGGCTACTTTACCCGAAATCCTTGGGCGACCCTGGGTCCGGGAATCGCCATTACCCTTATGGTTCTGGGATTCTACCTCCTGGGAAACGGTACCCGGGATGCCCTTCAGCAGAAGGAGTCCCATTTATGAAAGGCAAAAGTCTTAAGATTACCGACTTGGCTCTCTGGTTCAATGCCGATCGACCGAACCCGATTAAGGCCATCGATGGTCTGAATCTGGAAATCCCCGCCGGAACAACCCTTGCCCTGGTTGGCGAATCGGGCTGCGGAAAGACCATGACCGGTCTGAGTATTATTGGCCTGACCCCGGCAGCGGGCGAAGTTGTCCGGGGCTCTATTACCCTGGGAGACCACGAAGTTACGGCCATGAGCGAAAGGGAGCTTTCAAAGATTAGGGGAACCGAAGTGGCCATGATCTTTCAAGAACCCATGACTTCTTTGAATCCTCTCATGACCATTGGAAAACAACTCACTGAGGCCATGGAGGTCCAACTGGGATTTTCCCGGTCCAGGGCCAACGACCGGGCTCGGGATCTTCTGCACCTGGTTGGATTTGCCAATCCCCGGCAAACCCTGGGCGACTATCCCCATCGCCTGTCGGGGGGCATGCGCCAGCGGGTCATGATCGCCCTGGCCTTGGCCTGCGAGCCGAGCCTCCTCATCGCCGATGAACCGACCACCGCCTTGGACGTAACTATTCAGGCCCAGGTGCTGGCCGTTCTACGCCACGCGGTAACTGTTACAGGGATTTCGATGTTACTTATTACCCACGATCTGGCGGTCGTGTCCAACATCGCCGACCGGGTGGCGGTTATGTACTCGGGCTCTGTGGTCGAGAACGCTACCACGACCCAGCTTTTTGCCGACCCCAGTCACCCCTATACCCGGGGACTGTTAGCCGCTATCCCCACCCTGGATCGGGAGATTGTTCCTCTGCGTTCGATTCCCGGAGGTGTTCCCGATCCCGCGCATCTGCCGGTGGGGTGTCGATTCGCTCCCCGCTGCTCCCAGGCCTTTGAGCCTTGTGGGGTCAGTTTTCCTCGGGCAACCAATGTCGGCACCGACCACCGGGTACATTGCTTTCTTTACCCCCAGGAGTCGAAATGAGCAATCAAGTATTACTCGAAACTCGGGGCCTTTCTATGGATTTTCCCGTGAAGAAAGGACTTTTCCAACGAACCGTTGGCAAAGTTCGGGCGGTTCAAGAGGTCGATTTGACCCTAGGCCGGGGCCAAACCCTGGGAATTGTAGGCGAGTCGGGGAGCGGAAAATCGACCCTGGCTCGGACTATTATTCGACTCCTAACCCCTACCTCCGGGCAGATCCTCTTGGATGGGCAGGATATCGGTTCTCTACCGCCCAGTCGGATCGATTTGAGTATACGGGCCCGAATGCAGATGGTCTTCCAGGATCCCTACTCATCCTTAAATCCCCGACAAAGGATTTACAAAATTCTTGAGGAACCCTTGGAGGTCCACCAGCCCTTTATGAACTCCGGCCAACGGCGTACTCTTGTAAACGAGGTCCTTCAAACCGTTGGCCTCGATCCCGACCTGGGGCGCCGGTTTCCCCACCAATTTTCCGGGGGCCAGCGCCAACGCATCGCCATCGCCCGGGCCCTGACCTTAAACCCCGATATTCTCATCGCCGACGAGGCTGTTTCGTCCCTCGATGTTTCGATCCAAGCCCAAATTTTGGGCCTTTTCGAAAAACTCCAGGCCGAACGGGGCCTGAGTTACCTGTTCATTTCCCACGACCTGAGTGTTGTTCGCCACATTTCTACTCAAGTCCTGGTTATGTACCTAGGGCGAGTTATGGAAACCGCTCCCCGGGATACCCTTTTTACCGGCTATCGCCATCCCTACACCCAGGCCCTCATGTCGGCGGTTCCTCGGGTTCCGAAAGAAGGGGTGACGGTTCCTCCTCGGATCCTTTTAAAGGATGACCTCCCCGATCCGGCGAATCCACCCGAGGGGTGTGTCTTTCATACCCGTTGCGTGTACGCCCAGGAGTTGTGTCGCAAAGTGAGACCGAAGGTCACAGAAATTGGACCAGGACATAAAATCGCCTGCCATTTTCCCTTGGAGGGGTAGAGACCTAGGTTGCTTGGCGAACTATTCGCCTAAGCTAGCCCGCGTATCCTTAGAGTATTCGCCCTCCCCACAGCTCGTCGAGGAAAAATTCCCAAGGGAGTACTTCAATACCAGAAATCTTTCTTGGCCTTTCTTCTCTACATATTACAATCAATCGGCTAATTCCTTGTTCTTCTCCCAAGGCCCTGAGTCCTTTCAGATGTTTTTGTTGGACCTGCTTTGTAGCCTTAACTTCTAGGGCAATGGACCGGTTGAGAAGAAAGTCAACTTCCAGGCCCGAGGTGGATCGCCAGTAATTGAGAGGTGTCCGGGGAGATTTGTAATCAACCCACGCCTTTAATTCGAGAAATAGGTAATGCTCAAAAAATCTGCCAAAATCTGTCGATGACTCATGAACCTCGGGTATCCTTCTTAGAGTTCGTACGACCCCGGGATCAAAAAAATAGAATTTTGCAGTTTCTATCGCTTTTCGTTGACGAGTATCGGTATAGGGAGCAAGAAGAAATCCTAAAAGGGTATCGGTTAAGACGGAAAACCATTGGGTAACAGTTTGTCTTGCGACTTGAGCATCTCGAGCGATGTTTGAATAATTTATGAGTTCAGCATTTGCGGTTGCCGCAGTCTCTAAAAACCTGGCAAAGGCAGGAAGATTCCTTGCTAATCCTTCTGCAGCAATTTCTTCCGTGAGATATCGGTCAACGTATGCTCCCAGACCTTCATCGGGATTATCCGATAAGTAGTGCGGAGGAATGAGTCCTGCATTTAATGCATGGTGGAGATTGAATCCATGGGATTTTAATTCTTCTCGAATGAACCCATGGAGGTTTCTATCGCGCCCTCTTCCCCCTAACCTGGTTACCCCTGATCTCCGAAGAGATCGAGCGCTCGAGCCGGTAAGTAGAAACCGGATATTCCTTTCTTCAATCATGAGATGAACTTCTTCAATGAGGGCCGGGCACTTTTGAATTTCATCTATAACGACAAGTGCATTCCGAATGTTTCGGGCCGCTATTTCTTGTCGGATTCTGGTGGGATCGGCCAGCAACTGGAACAATAACCCCTGATCTAGCAGACTGTACGATGCATCTGGTTTTTGCTGGAGTTGGTACCGAATGTAAGCACTTTTTCCGGTTTGACGTGGTCCAAAGAGCAAAACTGTTCGTTCTTTGAGTAAATCATCGAGGTTGAGCGCCCTTTGAATATAATTGTCATATACCGTGGCAAATATCATGAAAATCGCCAAGAGGATTGGCGTCAATCTCTAAACTCATGCCCTGATGTCGGCGGTTCCGCGAGTACCCAAAGAAGGGGTCACCGTTCCTCCTCGAATTCTTTTAAAGGATGATTTGCCCGACCCGGCGGACCCACCCAAAGGGTGTGTCTTTCATACCCGGTGTAATTACGCTCAAGAGGTATGTCGGAGTGTAAGACCGAAGGTTACCGAAGTTGGACCGGGTCACAAAATCGCCTACCACTTTCCTTTGGGAGGGTAAGGGGGTAGTTTTGTCTGGTTTTGGGATAGCTCAAATCTTGCTGCTTACGAAGTCCCATACTATTTGAGCACTTTTTAAAGCGCGATTCGTCTCTTCCCGGGTCGGCATCAGACTATCCAACGGGTAGCGGTACAGAGTCGAATAAGGGTTAAGGAATGAAATGTGATCAAGAATTTGACTAAAATCTGGTGATAGTTTAATACATTTTTCAGCCAAAATGATGAGGCTGTGAGTTTTCTCAATTTCTTGTCTTGAATAGGCTAGAAATGCTTTTAGCGATTTCTCCGCGCACTGTTGAGCATGGTAGACAACAATGTCGAAGTAGGGCTCGTCAGAGGTGAGTAGAAATGGGGCCGAGCCAAAATCGTTTCTTGCCTTGAATAGCTATTCTTCATGCGGCTTCATAAATTTTGGTGCCCTGAGAAAGAATTTTATACGGTAGTGTGGATGGGTGTCTGGATTTTTCTCGAATCTCAGATTCAGTATAAACGATTATATCTGTAGGTACTCCAAGACCCCATAATTCTTTATAAGATAAACGAATCCTTTCTGCCATACTTAAACTGGAACTGGGAACTATAACTGCAAAATCCAAGTCACTTTCTTCGTTCGGAGTACCCCAGGCGAAGGAGCCAAAAAGATAAATAGCACTTGGATTGTAAGTCTTGATAAGAGAATCCTTAATATAATTGATAATTTCCTGCCTATTTCCCTGTGCCTCGGTCATGGAATCTCCATTTTTCGATTATACCCCGTGAAAGCCCGACAAACAACGATAGTCGTAGTTCTCCTGGTTTCGCTTTAGTTACTCTGAAGGACAGAGATTCTTTCAAGTCGAAAATACCCCTAATCCTGGGTCCCGTTACCGGATTCTGTTTTATAATAGAATCCACTCGACTCTGGTGTTGCCATCCCTACCCTGTTTTTGTTATTATATTGTAATGATTACTAATAAGAAATCATTATCAAAAAGGTAAACAATGAAGAACCAACCAATCCCCAATCGTGCCCTTGATTTAGTCGGAATTCTGCGGGGCGAAGGCTTGCGAATCACTCCCCAGCGGATCGCAATCTGCCGGGCTCTCACAGGACGCCACGACCACCCGACAGCTCAGAATCTCTACGACGAGCTGCGCTCCGATTTTCCTACCATTAGTCTGACAACGGTGTACCAGACCTTAGATACCCTCAGTCGCCTGGGGGCGATTACAAGTCTGGGAAGGGCGGGAGACGATACCATCCACTACGAGGTCAATACCGAGCCCCACATTAATTTGGTGTGTAGAGATTGTAATCAGATTTTTGACCTTCCATCTCAAGGAATACGGCTACTCGAACAAGAAGTCCGCCAGAAGTTAGGAATAGCAGCTCCCCAAGGAAAGGTAGTGTACTACGTTCATTGTAATGACCATGTTGACCTGCATCATAGCAACGAAAATCCCAGAGAAAATCACGGAGAGAATCATGATGAGTAATCAAACCCCCGGAACCCAAGCCCCATGCTGCTCAGTCACTATGTACAAAATTGTAAAAGACGAGCCGGGAATTCAGGAAGTTCGATGGAACACCAGCACCCACACCATGGAAATTGTTTACAACAAGGACCTCTACGGCCGAACCGAAGGGATGGCGAATATCGACCTGGTCTCCGAGCGACTCCTGAAATCAGCGTCCAACTGTGCCCTGGGCGGACCCGGGGCCGGACAATGCGAAACCTGCGTCGAGAACATTCAAAAGGTGGTCCTTTCCAGCCCCGAGTGTGTCGACGAAATAACCAACGATGGGGGCCATGTGGAAGTGACCGAAGGAATTGTAATGGTTCGGCGGGAAGCGCAGGATCCCTTTCCAAAAAACAAGGCAAAAAAGATTACCCTGACAACCTCTTCTTTGCACGAAGTCGGCGAAAAACCCCCAATTCCTTGGGAGCCCATCTTTGTTGGTTTGACCTTGATTGGGATGATTGTTGGCGCCCTGGCCGATCGAGCCGGCAACCTGGGTCTGTACGTGGGGGCTTACCTAGTAGCCTACCTGACCGGGGGATACTTCGGTGTCCGAGCGAGTTTTGAAAGCCTCAAAGAACGGAAACTGGACATCGACCTACTCATGGTTCTGGCTGCCTTGGGTGCCGCGGGGGTAGGGGCTCCCTTTGAAGGAGCTTTACTTCTCTTCCTGTTCTCCTTTTCCAACGTGCTCCAGGATTTTGCCCTCGACCGCACTCGGAACGCTATTAAGGCCCTGGCCAAACTGAAACCCGACACAGCCCTGGTGGTGTCCTCAGTGGACGACCGCGAAGGTAAGGTAGAAAAGGTTGAAGCCTTGGCTATTGGTACACTGGTGCAGGTAAAGCCTGGAGACCGAATCCCCCTGGATGGAATTCTCCGACGGGGCTCCAGCTCGGTGGACCAATCAAGCATTACCGGCGAGTCCATGCCGGTAGAAAAGTTTGTTGGCTCGGGAGTCTTGGCCGGAACCATGAACCTGGATGGGGAGTTTATTTTGGAAGTTACCCGGACCTCCGGGGAATCGACCATCGCCAAGGTAATCAACCTGGTAGAAGAAGCCCGAGAAAACCAGGCCAAGACCGAACGATTTTTGGACACCTTCGAGCAATACTACGCCGGCGTGGTCATTGGAGCGACAATTCTGGCAGGTCTTATTCCGCCGCTCTTTTTCGGATGGGATTGGCCCACTTCGTTTTATAAGGCCATTACCCTCATGGTAGCCGCTAGCCCCTGTGCCCTCATTATTAGTACCCCGGCCTCCATCCTCTCGGCTATTGGCAATGCGGCCCGGCGGGGTATACTGTTTAAGGGGGGAGTTCATGTAGAGCAATCAGCCCGAATCCAAGCGGTCGCCTTCGATAAGACCGGTACCCTCACCCTGGGGAAACCTACCGTTTCCCATATCATTCCCGTGAATTCCTGGACAGAGGACGAAATACTTTCCGCCGCCGCATCCCTGGAGAGTAAAAGTCAACACGTTTTGGCCCAGGCAATTGTCGACTTTGCCAAACAAAAGAATTTGGTGTACTCCCAGCCTGAAGGGTTTAGAAGTGAATCGGGGGTTGGGGTTCGGGGATTGGTGAACAAAAAAGACCTTCGGCTGGGAAGCCCTGCGATTTTAGATACCGTAGACCTTGGGACAGAAAAGGAGGGAATCTCCACCCAAATTCTGGAACTTCAACACCAGGCCCAAACGGTGGTAGTGCTCTTGGAGCAACAGGCTGATCGAGCCCCTGCGGTGGTGGGACTTTTAGCCCTCGAAGACAAACTCAAACCCGGGGTTCGGGAGGTGATTCAGGATCTGCGCAGCTCGGGAATAAAACATGTCGTCATGCTTACCGGCGACAACGAGGCTGCCGCGAAGGTTATCGCCGCCGAAGCCGGAATCGACGCGGTGTTCCCCGAGCTACTACCAGAACATAAACTGGATGCGATTCGCGAAATCGAGGCGAAATTTGGACCCACGGCCATGGTAGGCGACGGAGTGAACGATGCCCCCGCTTTAGCCGGGGCACGAATCGGAATCGCCATGGGGGCTGCTGGAACCGACGTAGCCTTGGAGACTGCCGACGTCGTACTGTTGTCCGACGACCTGGGAAAAATCCCCTATCTTATCGCTCTGAGCCGAGCCACACTAAGGACCTTGATTGTGAACCTGTCGGTGGCCCTGGGACTCATCCTTTTGATGGTAGCGGCGATTTATACCATCGACCTACCTCTGCCCCTGGCGGTCATTGGCCACGAGGGTGGAACGGTGTTGGTATCGTTGAATGGGGTCAGGTTGCTCTTGTTTAACTATAGGTCGAAAAAGTGAGGATATATTCATTAATAACCGAGTAGATTAAAAGAGAAGAGGTAGAAGAAACGGGCCAAATTACAAAATCGGTCGATCAGCCAAGGGGTAATTACGATCATTCAGGACTATTTGTGTTCTCACCATCACACCTTCCAGAATACCTCCCTGGAATTCCTCTCATTAACAGGGGCTTGGAACGACGAGCGATCCGGCCTGGAGATTATAGACGATATAAAAGGCGGGAGGACTCAATCTGCTCGTTTTGGAGCAACTCGTGGCATTTTTGATTGATACAGACGTACTTATTTTCCGTCTGCATGCTCATGAAGTTGTACACAAATGGATGATAGAGAATCAAAATCTACCTACATTTATCTAAGGCGCAAGAAAATCGAAACATCCCGAAAAGTACAAAGCAACAGTCAATCTAAGCTGAGCCCTTTGTCCAGACCAAATTTCAAGAAAGTTTAGTGGTTTTCTTTAGCCTGCTAAGCCATACTGCCGTTGCATCGTTTGAAACGATTCATACTGCTTTTCGGGAACCCGGTCGTCCAAGGACTGGTGAAACCTTACAGATTTGTAAAAATCGAAGTATCGCTCCAATCCCGCCCTTAACGGACAGGGCGTCACCTTGCAATCCTTGATGTAGATATCTTCGTACTTCAGGGTCCTCCATAGTCGCTCAACCTACATGTCTAAGGCTCGGCCTTTTCCGTCCATGCTCATACGGATATCTTTTGCTTGTAATATCTCCAGGAAAGTCTGAGGGGTAAAATGGCTCCATTAGGTTGCATACGCGAGCAGTTCGCAAGGCGGACGACCAGTATGGTCTGTGTTAAAGATCGCTGGACACCCATAGGTCTCTAACGTTTCATTCAGAGCCTCGACACAGAAATCTCTGGTCATGCTGTTGCCGAGCCTGCAGCTCAAGACCTGTCGAGCATAGAGGTCGATAATTGACACCAGGTGCACCATTCCACCAGGCGCTCCTTTTGGTCTGTTTTATCACTTATCATTTGAGCCTGATGGGTCTCGGATGCATAGACGAGCAGCCGACGGAGTCCGCGACCAAGGTGCTTTTTCCAACCTAATGTACAGAAAGAATTGTACACTAACCCCAGGGAGGGAATATTCAGTTCCCACAAGTTTTGGAGCACTAACAAAACTTTTCGACACGATCTCGACATAAAGCCAGATTTTAAGCGTTTTTAACGCCCTTGAAATCTCCGTTAACCCCTACATCATAAAGAAAAGCGATCGATGGGAGTCCCTTCCGGTATTTTTTCCTAAAAATCCCTCCAGGCCGGGGTTGTTCCCTTCCGGCGACATCCCTGTCGCCTTTTCCTCCCTGTCGGTCGGCGGGAAAAACCCTTCGACTCCCATCTAAAAATCTAAATAATAAAGGCCACCTCGAGGGTGACCTTTATTATTTAAGCGATCGATGGGAGTCGAACCCACGTCACGAGCTTGGGAAGCTCGGGTAATGCCGTTATACGACGATCGCGAGCCTTCTGTGTGTTAAAAATAGATCAAATGACCTTGCCGTGTCAACGAAATACGTTGACAGCCTCAAGCGAATTCATTATCATTTTTTCAGTATTACAAAGTAATACTAATACATATTTGCACGAGGGTATACATGAGAAATAGCAGGAGTTCAATTTTTCTATTCGTATTTATGTTTATCGGTGGCAGTGGGGTTCTTTTTGGAGGCGGGCAAGCCCAGGCCGCTCCATCAGGTCGGGAAACCTCGAAGGTTACCATTGACCACGCTCACGCCGAAGGTGTTCCCCCTATCGAGCCGGTTACCCTACAGCCTGGCGAGAAACTCCAAGTAACGGCCAGTACAACGATCATCGGCGACGTTCTCCAGCAAATTGCCGGCAGCGTGGCCGACGTACAGGTACTCATGGCCATTGGCCAAGACCCCCATACCTACGAGCCCGCACCCCGGGAATTGGCCCGGCTGGAACGAGCCCATATTGTCTTTGTTAATGGGTTCGATCTAGAAGAGGGGCTCTTACGAGTCTTGGAGTCGGTCGCCCAGGGACCAATTGTGCCTGTGTCGGCAAACATCGCACCCTTGGAAGGCGAGGCCCACGACGACGAGGAACACGAAGATGGTCATGACGATGAAGCTGACCACAACAGTGAAGCCGAGTACGACGAACACAATCACGAGCAGGACCCCCATGTATGGTTTAGCGTCGCCAACGTCAAAAGTTGGGTAGAGATTATCGCTACAGCCCTGTCCGACGCCGACCCAAAAAATGAGGCTCAATACCAGGCAAACGCGCGGTCGTACCTGACTCAGTTGGAAACCCTGGACCAAGAGACTCGCCAGGCTCTGGACCCAATTCCCCAAGAGCGGCGAGTATTAGTTACCGGTCATGGGGTTTTTGGCTATTTCGCCCGGGACTACGGATTCCGCGTGGTGGGGACCATTATCCCTTCGACCTCTACCCAGGCCGAGGCCTCGGCTCGACAAATCGCCCAGGTCGTCCAAGATATCCGTGAATACAATGGACCAGCCATATTTGTTGGGGGAACCGAGAGCCAGGCCCTGCAGAATTTGGCCCAGATCATCCAACAAGAGGCCGGCACAACCGTAAGAGTCAAACCAACCCTGACCGGATCTCTGACTCCCCAACAACCAACATACATCGACTACTTCCGTTATAATGTACAACAAATTGTGGAAGGATTATCTCGTTGAAAAAAAGTGAACTCAATCCTTTGGGATACGGTGGCGCCTGTACCTTGCCCCTGCGGGATGATTGTCCGGCCCTGGTTGTCCAAGACCTGGGCTTCACCTATCCCCGTTCGGAAACACCGGCCTTGGCTGGGGTCTCGGTAAAGGTAAAAAAAGGCGAGTTGGTTTCCTTGGTGGGTCCCAATGGGGCCGGCAAATCGACCCTTCTCAAGCTCATCGTTGGTCAACTAACGATCCAGCAGGGATCAATCGAAGTGTACGGATGCCAGGCCCACGCCTGCAGGCATCGGGTTTCTATCGTACCCCAGCGGTCCACCGTCGACTGGCGGTTTCCTATCACCGTCCATCAGGTGGTGCTCATGGGTCGTTACGTCCACCTGGGATGGTTGAAAAAGCCTGGCACCCAGGACTACGAGGCCGTAGACCGGGCTCTGGAAAACATGAAGATCCGCGACCTGCGAGACCGGCAAATTGGCGAGCTCTCGGGGGGACAACAACAGCGGGTCATGTTAGCCCGAACCCTAGCCCACGACGCCGAGTTGCTTTTGCTCGACGAACCTTTAAATCACGTCGATATAGGAACCCAGGAACTTATTTTTCATACCCTGGAAAAGCTCACCCAAATGGGAAAAACCGTGCTCATTAGTACCCACGATTTAGGAATCCTCAAGGTTCACTTTTCACGGACTCTCTTCTTGGATAAGTCGATCAAGGCCGATGGACCGGCGGCCGAAATTTTGACCCCCGAAACCATCGCCGAAGCCTACGGATTTCAGTTTCACAAAGAGGAGGCCGTGGTATGACCTTCCTATCGTCGGTTGTCCAATGGTTGACCGAGCCCTTTTTGTACGGCTTCGTAACCCGGGGTCTTGTGGCCGGACTTTTGGCCGGCATCGCGTGTTCGGCCCTTAGTGCCTTTGTGGTATGGCGGGGCATGGCCTTTATGGGAGACGCCATTGCCCATGCGGTCCTGCCGGGAATTGTTTTGGCCTATTCTCTGGGTATCGGCCTTTTCTTTGGGGCCCTGGGGGCAGCCATCTTTGCGGTATTCGGTATCGGACTTTTATCGAAAGACGACCGGCTGAAGGAAGATACGGCTATAGGAGTCATGTTCTCAGGTCTCTTTGCCTTGGGGATTATCATGCTCAGTCGCAGTACCAGCGGTCAGGACCTTAGCCACGTACTCTTTGGCAACATTCTTGGGGTTAATACCTCGGATATAGGGTATATGGCGATTGTGGTTGGTATTGTATTGATTTCCCTCAAGCTCTTTCATAAGGAAGTATTGGTTACCTCCTTCGACCCTGCCCATGCAGTAGCTATAGGCCTTTCCCCCAGCCTTATTCGTTACGGACTTCTCATGCTCGTGGCCCTAACCACAGTTATCGCCATCCAAACCGTGGGGGTTGTTATGGTTCTGGCTCTCTTGGTTACCCCTGGGGCGGCGGCGTCTTTGCTCTCCCATAATTTGAAAAAGATTATCCGTTTGTCCCTGGTCTTTTCCACATCGGCAACAGTTGTCGGCTTCTACGCCAGTTACTACGGGAACTTTCCTTCCGGGCCAATCATAGTGCTCACCCTGACGGTTTTTTTCCTCGGGGCTTTTGTGTACGTTCGCCTACGGCGGATTTAGAGTTTGCAGCGACCGATACCCGGACCCGAGCCTAGTCCAGGCACCTGAGGACTAGGCCTTTTAAGTACGAGGCCTCGGGAAAGCTGGTCGGAACCGGATGGCAGGGGGCTTGGCTCAAGTGTTGGACAACTTGGACCCGGCGCTGGCTGTCCTGGACCGCATACTGTATCATCTGCTCGAACTCCGGGGTACTCACTAAGCCACTACAGCTGAAGGTGGCCAAAATCCCCCCGGGCTTAAGAGCTCTCAGGGCGTGAAGGTTTCCGTCTTTGTACGCCTTCATGGCTCGGTCCTTGGTTCCCCTCTTGGTGGCCAACTTGGGGGGGTCAAAAATAATTACCTCTTGGCTCCGGGGCTCCAGGTTTCGGAAATAGGAAAAGACATCGGCATTAGGGTATTCGATTTTTTCTGGGGGATTTGGGTTTATTTCCAGGTTGATTTTTGCTACGTCCAAAGCTCTTTGGCTCGAGTCGACGACCACTAATTCCCGAGCCCCGGCGGTAGCGGCATATACCGAGAATCCTCCAGTAAATGCGCAACCATCGATGACTCTTCGGCCCCCGCAGTACCGGGATACAATTTCTCGATTTTCCCGCTGATCGCAATAAAAGCCGGTTTTCTGACTTTCGAGGTCGACTCGAAAAACTCGTCCGTTTTCCCGAATATCAACCATCGAAACCGGGGACTGGCCCCAGAGATGACCGTGTCGGGGGGCTAGTCCCTCGAGTTTGCGACCATCGCTGTCGCTTTTCTCTATAATGCCCTGAAGTCCGGGCAAAGATTCTCGGGCAGTTCGGACCAGTGTCTCGACCAACGGTTCTCGGTGGTTTTCACACCCCCGAGTTTCAAACTGGACCACTAACCAATCGCCAAAACGATCGACCACCAGACCCGGCAGGCCATCGGCCTCGGCAAAAATAAGGCGGGCCGCGGTGGTGGGGCCTTCGGCGTTCAAAAGTCCTAGTCTCTGACGAAGCTCCAGGGCCTTCTCTATGGCCTGTTGGTAGGAAAAGGTCCCGGGCCCCTCGGACTCCTGCCAACTCACTAACCGAATGGCGATCCGAGAGCCTTTGTTGGGCCATCCCCAACCCACAAAATCTCCCCGATAATCGACGACCTTAACCCAAGTCAAACCGGGTTCGAGATCCAAAAGGTCTCTGGGTTCCAGGGCTCCCGAGAATATCCAGGGATGAAAATGCCGGGGCAACTTTTCTTTGCCCCTGAGAAGGCGAAGGGTAGGCTGCTGGGTTGATGGTTCCACAAAACTTCCTTTAAACCTAAAGTGTGTGCTCCAAAGCTTGTGGTTCCTTTTTTTTCTATTCTAAGGCCATCAAAAATCGTCGTTTTTTGTACTTTGGGATGAAGAAAACAACGGTTTAGAACGCTTGAAATATGGGAATTTGCGCTTACCACAAGCTTTAGAGCACTATCAAACACTGTAATACATCGAAGGGCAAAAATGTACCACGGTATAAGGGATAGCAAAGAGAATACTCAACCTATCGTCCCGACGGTGGAGGGGATTCATCATGAAAACCCCTTCCTACTGGGAAAGAATAAAGTCTGTAATGGCCCCAGTACCGTTCTTAATTCCTTTATCACGAATTCGCTGGCGAATTTCGCCAAATTGGTCGGGGTTATTTAAGAGCACCTGGATCTGACCCACCATTTTTTGTGGGTCGGATATGAACCATCCGAGTCGATTTTTTACCACGAAGTCCACATTCCCTTGTTCTTGCCCGTAGAGTCGTTGGGTTATTATGAGGGGTCGTTCGAGCATAAGGCATTCGAAGATTGTCGCTGGACCAGCTTTTGTAACGACAACGTCTGCCATATTCATGAGTTCGTACATAAAATCTATAAATCCATAAATCCGCGTTACCTGGGTTGTTTTCTTATAAGAATCTGCGATTTTTTGGGCTTTTTCTTGGAGACCAAGGTTTTTCCCACATACCATTGCGATATCGACGTCCAGGCCCGCAGACCGAACGGCTTCGAGGTATTCCTCCCCCCGGGGGAGGCCTTCGCCCCCACCGGCAATAAGGATGAGCCGTCGAGCAGGATCGAAACCGTAGTCCGCCTTAAGGGCCCTCGCCCCATCGGTTGAGAGCTTCGTATTAAATTTTGGATTCAAAATGGGAGGTAGAAGGGTAATACTTGGCCTATTTCGTTTTCCAAAAAACTCCCTTCGCCGGTACAGGGTCAAATAGAGTTTGCCGTCCTTTTCGACCCTTTTAGAAAACACCACTGTGCTCATGAATTGGGCAAAGAACCACACCGGATGGGCGGTAAAGGGATCGGTAACAACCGTTATGGCCGGAAGATCTTTCCGTCGGACCTGTCGCAGGGCCCGGTAGAGGGGGCTGTTGAGTAAAAAGTGAAGGTTCACCACCCGAGTAATTTCGTGTTTTCGAATAAAGCGCCGAATATAGGGTGCCGAATATCCAGTCATGGCCCAGGACTGAAAGGCCATAAGTAAGGGGTGGGTAGAAAGCTGATACACGAGGGGCCAAAGAATAGGTACAGTAAGGGTGGTAAACTGGTAACCTCCCTCCACTAGTACCCTTTGAAACTTGCTTCGAGGACTGAGCCCATCGAGGAGGTAAGTTTCGACCGAATTGTCAGGATAACGGGAGTTAATTTCTGAGGCCAGGGCCCGGGCTGCGGATACGTGGCCGCCTCCAGTGGGTAAGTACAGGAACAATATCCGCTCGGGTTTACTCATAAGGAGCAAAGTATAGCATATACCGTACAATGGTTGAAACGGGAACCTCTTTAAACTTCTATTCTTAATCGGCTCAGGCTCTCAAGCCATTGAGGTGCAATGACCCACTCAGCCAGAAAACAAGATTAGAGAGATCCCTAAAACTTTGTTGTCGAAATGTATTAGATAAGATGATATACTAATCCTTGTGAGCAACTTGAGTAACTGGAGATCTTTAATTCATACTACGGACCTTCGGCCAGCACAAATCCGAAAGATTCCAGGCGCAAGTAGCGAAAGTCTGGTTCACCTGGTTCAGTATGGTGTTCACGTACTAGGTATACCCCTCGAAGAACTGTTCGACGGGGTGAATATCGACCTCGATCATTTAAACCAGGCCGATACCTGGGTCGATCCGGTCGACAACGTTCGTCTTTTACAAAATTTTCTACTCTACTCGCCTTCTTTTATTACTCCTCACGACTTACGAGAAATAGGAAAGCGTTTTCGATTCGCCGAAACGAGTTCTTTGGGTGCACTTTTTAACTTGGTGCCCGTTCATTGGCCATACCAAGAAATCCATAAGTGTTTCGGTCGGTTTAGCAATTATTGCTCCGCTATTGCCCTCGAGACAAGTTCGACTAAAGCGTTATTGGCCTTTGAGTTCTATCCTTACTATAAAAGCATCGCCGAAGGGCTATCCCCTTTCTACCTTGAAGGGATGTTGCTGTCCAACTTCGGGATCCATGGGGTAACCCATTTTGAATTCCAGAGCCTCACAATCGGGTTTCCTCTCAAAGATATTGTCACCCGGGCTTACGAACGGTTTTCATGGTCCTATGAGGAGCGGGGTAGTGAAGTCTGGCTCAACGGTAGCCTTATCGGTAGACAAATACCCCTATACTCCTGGTCGTACGGAGCGAATCAGGTCTATCTACCCCAAAACAGTGGCTCCCATGGTCAGGTCATGGGCATCGAAATTGTCGAAGATTTCTCCTGGGAGGGAAGGGTAGTATTTTGTAAGGGTGAGGTCTATAACGCTCCTGCTTCAGTTATTCGACTAAAATGGCGGCGAGGGATGTTCCGTAGGCGCTTACCCGAGGTACTTTTTCGATTTGCCCTCATTAACCGAATTGTGAACGAGCTCGACCTGGGAATAGGGCGAGCGAACGAGCGGTATTTCGAGGCAACCGAAGCCCTTCGCTCCCATAATCATCAAAGTACTATTCTCCAGGTTTATACCAAAAAGATACTGTCCGAGCAGGCCCTGAAAGGCGAGGATCCAACAAAATGGATACCTCGACGTCGGGCAGTTGCGGTGCTTTTCTGCGATATTCGGGGATTTACCAATATTTCTGAACGGCTCAACGCCGAGGAGGTAGTCTCGTTTTTAAATGATTTCTTTGGTCGCATGAACGGGCTTATAACAAAACATGGGGGCGAAATCGACAAACTCATGGGCGATAGTGTCATGGCCCAGTTCCCCAAGCCCGATAGTGCAATTGACGCAGCAATCGACATGAACCGGGAACTCCAGGCCATGAATCGGGAGCGATTTGTGAGGGAGTTGCTCCGGGTCGATATAGGAATTGGAATAACCTGGGGTGAAGTGATTCAGGGAAATATCGGTACAAGTGACCGCCTGGACTACACTATTGTGGGAGATACGGTAAATGTGGCTAGCCGCCTGGAAAGCCTTACCCGACATTACCAGGTCCAGTGCATCGTTTCGGAGGATTTGTTAAAAGGGGTGCAAAAGCCAGTAAAAACCAGGTTTCTCGACCGGGTTCAAGTGAAAGGCAAATCCCACGCCGTCAGCATTTACGAGATGTTCGAGTCCGATCCTGCATGGGTCCAAGAGATCAAATCTACAACCCAACCCCTTTACGATTTGGCATACAAGGTCTACGAAACCGGAGACTTTACCCGGGCCGTATCGTTGTATGCAAAGATTTACAAAGAAATTGGACCCCACAGCCTCGAAACTGCCCTCTCTGCCGACCCGGTAGTGCTTTTTTATATGGACCGGGCGCGGGAGCTGCGGGATGCGGTTGAGTCCGGAGAAATCGACCCGAGCCGCTGGAGTGGAGTATACAAGTTTAGCACCGGTTGACCTTCGATTCCCCCTGTAGGTACAATCCTCACCGATCAGGAGGATTCCCTTGTACAAACCCGTCGACCCCCGAGTCAGCTTTCCAAAGATGGAAGAGCAGATTTTGGCTTTTTGGGAAAAGCACGATACCTTTCAAAAATCCATAGACCAGCACGAAGACAAAGAACAGTTTCTCTTTTACGATGGTCCCCCCTTTGCTACCGGTTTGCCCCACTTTGGCCACTTCGTTCCCGGTACAATTAAAGACATAATTCCTCGCTACCGGACCATGAAAGGCAAGAAGGTCATCCGTCGTTTTGGGTGGGACTGCCACGGTTTGCCGGTAGAATACGAGATGGAAAAAGAACTGGGTATTTCGGGCAAGAGCCAAATTGAGTCCTATGGGGTTGATAAGTTTAACGAGGCTTGCCGCGGAATAGTACTGCGTTATACCGGGGAATGGGAGAAAACCGTCACCCGTATGGGCCGTTGGGTCGATTTTGAAAACGACTACAAGACCATGGACCCAGACTATATGGAGTCCATCTGGTGGGTCTTTAAGTCCCTTTGGGAAAAAGACTTAATCTACGAAGGATACTACATTCTACCCTATAGTCCGGCTCTGGCAACTCCCCTTTCAAACTTCGAAGTCAACTTGGGTGGATATAAAGAAGTTCACGACCCGGCTATAACCGTTCGATTCAAAATTAAGAATTCCCAGAACACCACTCTTCCTGTTGAGGGCTCGACCTATTTCCTCGCCTGGACCACCACCCCCTGGACCTTGCCCAGTAACCTGGCCCTGGCCTTGGGGCCCGAAATCACCTACGCCCTTGTTGAAGACCGAGCCGACCCCACCACCTCGTACATCCTCGCCGAGGAACGAATTTCGGACTACTATAAGGACCCCTCGGAGTACAAGGTTGTTCGTACCTACCAAGGAACCGAGTTGGCGGGGTGGACCTACGAGCCCATTCTTCCCTATTTCGCCGAGTTGGCCGAACAGGGGGCTTTCAAGACCTACAACGCCGAGTACGTAACCACCCAAGATGGATCGGGTATCGTCCACATCGCTCCGGGATTTGGTGAGGACGACTACCAGGTGCTAAAGGATTCGGGACTTCCCATCCTTGTACCTATCGACCCCGAGGCGAAGTTTCTGGCCGAGGTGTGGGACTTCGAAGGAATCTACGTAAAAGACGCTGACAAGCTCATCATTCAAAAGCTGAAAGAAGAAGGAAAGCTGGTAAAGCGCGAAAACTACCTTCACCCCTATCCCCACTGTTACCGGACGGGAAAACCCCTCATTTACCGGGCTATATCTAGCTGGTTTGTGCGCATCGACAAAATTAAAGACGATATGCTGGCCGCCAACGATACAATTCACTGGATGCCCGGTCACCTTCAAAAGGGACGGTTTGGAAAATGGCTCGAAAACGCCCGGGACTGGGCAATAAGTAGAAATCGCTACTGGGGTAACCCAATTCCGATTTGGAAGTGCGACGTGTCCGGGGAGGTGGTTTGTGTCGGTAGCCGAGACGAGCTGGCAGCCCTGAGTGGTCAAAGACCCGAGGACCTCCATAAACACTTTGTGGACGACATAACCTGGCCCAGCGCTGCGGGGGGCACCTTCCGTCGAGTTCCCGAGGTACTGGACTGCTGGTTCGAGAGCGGGGCCATGCCCTACGCCCAGAGCCACTACCCATTCGAAAACAAAGAGACCTTCGAAGCAAACTTCCCTGCCAGCTTTATCTGCGAGGGGTTAGACCAGACCCGAGGATGGTTCTATACCCTCACTGTCCTGGCTGCGGCGCTGTTTAAGAGCCCTCCTTCCAAGGCGGTTGTGGTAAATGGACTCGTTTTGGCCGAAGACGGACGGAAGATGAGTAAGTCTGCCCGGAACTACAGCGACCCGGTCAAGGTAATCGATACGTTCGGGGCCGATGCTCTGAGACTCTTTTTAATGAACAGCGGGGTTGTTCGAGCCGAAGACCTCAAGTTCAGCGACGAGGGGGTCAAGGAAGTTCTCAAGCAGGTAATCCTACCCCTCTGGAACGCCTACAGCTTCTATGTTACCTACGCAAACATCGATAAGGTCGAGCCTGACCAGGCCCCCGATAACCCCGATAATCCCCTTGATAAGTGGATCCTTTCGGAAACCGAATCCCTGGTAGAGCAGGTGACTGCTGCACTCGACGATTACGATCTTCAAAAAGGGTCCGAACCCCTGGTGGCGTTCATCGATCAGTTGAACAACTGGTATATCCGCCGCAGTAGACGTAGGTTCTGGCGGAGCGAGAACGATAGCGATAAGGGTCAGGCCTACCAAACCTTGTACACCGTACTCCTTCGACTGGTTCAGGTTGCTGCCCCCTACATCCCCTTTATAACCGAGGAAATCTACCAAAACTTACGGAAGCCGACCGACCCCGAAAGTGTTCATCTTTGCCAGTACCCGGAGGTCATTACACCCCGGCGAGACCTGGCCCTGGAGAGAAAAATGCGAACTACCCAGGAAGCAGTACGCATGGGTCGGGCAATTCGGAGCCTGCACAACCTCAAGATTCGACAGCCCCTAAACGGACTACATTTGGTAACCAAGGACCGGGATGAAAAAAATATCCTCATCGAAATGGAAGACATTATTCGTGAGGAACTCAATGTGAAGGAAGTTATCTTCCGAGACAATGAAGAGGACCTGGTCGAGTATTCTGCCAAGGCAAATTACCGAACTCTTGGTAAGGCCCTGGGTAAGGATATGAAAATAGCTGCAGATAGGATAGCCGAACTTACCGCCTCCGATATTCAGGGCCTCATGGAAGGGGCAACCCTCTCGTTAGACCTTGGTAGTCAGACCATCGACCTCACCGTGGAAGATATTTTGGTCCAGAGGGAAGAAAAGCAAGGCCTTAAGGTCCTAAACGAGGGAAGCCTCACTGTAGCTCTGGACCCGGTGGTAACCCAGGAGCTGAAACACGAAGGGCTGGTTCGGGACCTGATTCGGGGAATTCAGAACCTGCGCAAAGACAGCGGTTTGGAAGTGAGCGACCGAATTTCTTTGGATCTGTACTTGGAAGGCAATCTCAAGGAAGCGGTTGAGAGCTTCGAGGACTACCTCATGGAAGAAGTTCTGTGCGAGCGCATTACCTATTCCTCCAGTCCCTTGCCGGAGGTTCTTGAATCCGGCGAGGCGGTCTGTAGCCTGACGCTGCAGAAGCTTTCCTAGGTCCTTGTAGGTGGGTCGGCTCTCCTGCCTTTCCCGAACCCGCTGGTTCGGGGCTCGCCTGGTCCTAAGCCTTAGCCTTTTCGTACTTTTGTCTGGATGTGCAACCTTGACCCAAGCTTCCCAGGCAAAGAGTGTAGATCTCTTGCCTTCTATTCCTGATGGGGGGCTTTTCCTTGGCCGAGATGCTTTTGTCGCCTTAGGCGAGTCGATATCTTTTGCATTTGACCGAGTTCAGCGGGTCTATCTTGCCCAGAGTACCACCCTTCCCCGGCCCTTTGGAGAAGGTGGAAGTCTGGTTTTGATTCACGGACGGTTTCCCAGTTTTGTTCTTGAGTGGATCTTCGGGACTCGTTTTGGTATGCGTAAAGTTGAAGATACTAAAGATTTTGAAGCTGATTTTCCTCGCCATCGCATAATGGTACCTGGCCCACGAACCAATGTCGCGTTCATTCAGCTTCTCGGCGACTCGGTTGGGCAGTCATCTTCCGCCGACTTCACGGAATCGATAGAGTCCCTCGAATCCCTCGTCATTTTTGATGAGGGAACCTTTGGCCTCTATTTTCAACAGCCGATTTTGGGCAAAGGTGGTGAGTTTCTTGGCCAACTCTTCGGTCCGGCACCCTGGGCGGGCGAGCGGGTTGGTTGGTTCCGGATTCCTTTGGATGTATCAGCAAGCCCCTTTGGTATTGGGGGAGTGGAACTCGATGTTCGGCGGAACCCGGGAGAGGATGATGGGTCTTGGACCATCGAGTCTCGGCTTGTGCACCTGGGAAGCGCCGAGGATCAGCGACGAAATCAACGGGTCTTTGGGAGCACGCTTCGATTGCTTACCCTGGGGATGGCGAGTCAGGGGCTCCTTGCCCAGGACGCTATGGCCTTGCGCCAAGAGGCCAACTTTGGAGCTAACCCAGTGAATGTGCCAAACCAAGGACTTTTTACCCTCACCGAGGTCGAAGACTTGCGAATTTACCCATCCCAGGTAGAAGCAGTCCTTCGAACCCTGACCCAATTTTTGGAGGCCCCATGAAAATAGGACTTATTGATTACGACGCTGGAAACCTCACCTCGGTGGTTGCCGCCCTTCGACATCTGGGTGCCGATTATCAGGTGGTAACCGACCCAAAGGCATTCCCAAGTCTCGACAAAATTATTGTTCCTGGGGTCGGCGAAGCTCGGTCTGCTATGGAACACCTCGACCGAACCGGCCTGGGACAGGCAATAATCGAGTTTGCCAGCCGGGGGAAACCCTTCCTGGGAATCTGCCTGGGAAGCCAAATAATCTTAGACTACTCTGAAGAACGTCAGACCCCGGGGCTCGGCATTGTACCCGGTCGGTGTAAGTCCTTTTTGACCGAGTACCGGCGACAAAACCTGCCAGACAAAGAATTCAAGATTCCCCACATTGGGTGGAACCAGGTTCGTGTTATCCCGGGAGATGGCATCGGTACACGCCTGTTCGACGGTATTCCCGATGGACGAAGTTTCTATTTCGATCATGGATACTATAACGTACCGGCCGAATCCCAGTGGGTTATTGGTCAGACCGACCATGGAATCACCTTTCCCGCGGCCTTTGGCAAAGACAATCTTGCAGCCGTTCAGTTCCATCCGGAAAAATCTGGCATCTACGGTTTACGCCTCTTCGATAATTTCCTTAAACGGATTTCCTAAATTTGGTGCCCGATTCTTATCCCCCAAAGGAGGGTATATGCTTGAAAAACGAGTTGTAGTCTGCCTCGATGTTCGAGACGGCAAAACCACCAAGGGTGTAAAGTTTCAAGGCAACGTCGACATCGGTGACCCCGTGGCCATGGCCAAAAAGTACTACGAAGAAGGCACCGACGAATTGGTCTTCTACGACATCACCGCGAGCTCCGAGGGCCGGGGTATCATGATCCAGGTCGTCGAACAGGTAGCTAGTCAAATATTTATCCCCTTCTCGGTCGGTGGGGGGATTTCTTCGGTCCAGGATATGCGCCGGGTCATCCTGGCCGGGGCCGAGAAAGTTTCGGTCAACTCCCAGGGGGTCAAAAACCCGGCCATTATCGAAGAAGGGGCCAGCCTCTTTGGCAGTCAGTGCATCGTGCTTGGTATGGATGTCCTGGCCGACAAGGACTTTCCCTCGGGGTACCGGGTCGTCATCAACGGGGGCCGGGTCCCCACCCAACTCGACGCCCTGGAATGGGCCCTAAGGGCCGAGGCTCTGGGTGCCGGAGAGATTGTACTCAACTCTATCGACACCGACGGCATGAAAAACGGTTACGAACTGACTATAACCCGACGAATAAGCGAGGCGGTACGAATTCCGGTTGTGGCCAGCGGTGGGGCTGGGCGGCCCGAGCACCTGGCCGAGGTTCTCACCAAAGGCAGGGCCGATGCGGCCCTTATTGCCTCTATGGTGCACTTTGGGGACTACACGGTGCCAGGCATTAAGGCCTATTTGGCCGGCCAGGGGGTACCGGTGCGGACCGACTGGGGGAGTGGGGTACGATGATAATTTTGTCTAGGTATAAGAAAAAATAAAAAAGTCTAAAACTATTGGGCCCAAGACCTAGCGGAAATTTGGAAAACCGATACAGAGTTCCAGGCCCGGGTGCAGAGGGGACGAAATGTATTACAAAGTCGGATGGATGAAGAAGTAGCGAACAAAGCCAACAAACCCAGAATATCCAGAATCAACTAACCCAGGCATTAAATACCTGGGGACCTCCTATGTTTTACGTCAAGCTCCCAGTCCAATTAATTCAAATTTATAGTACTTCAGCTTCGCAAGTCTTTCTTTTAGCTCGCTGTACCGATAGTACGTTCGATTTCTC
>Ga0210043_1001139_pt1 | contig 24187 bp, 28 predicted proteins | sample CryGeymet201501t_FD_183990 | JGI IMG/M metagenome (GOLD analysis project Ga0210043, IMG submission 183990) | Groundwater microbial communities from Crystal Geyser aquifers in Utah, USA - Crystal Geyser metaG 2015-01t (SPAdes) (version 2) | ecosystem: Environmental > Aquatic > Deep subsurface >... | reverse complement strand
ATCTTCTATTATTCCATTTGCTATTCTTGTATAACCATCCTCAACTTGTGGTGTTTTTTTATCCATTCTGTACCTCCGTCCCTTCTACTAATATATACCCCTTGCCACTACATCCATGACATTTGATTCGTTGGTAAGTAACAGTTCCATGACCATTGCAGACTACACATTTGACGGGAATATATTTCGGTTTTATCTCGGTCTTGGGTATAATTCTATTTATGTCATCCATAAAAAAATATAAATCATTCGATATTCATTCATTCTTACTACCATTTTGCCGACATCGGCAACATGATATCTCCACACATCGTCACCCTTTATCCATTAAATATATGCTTTATTTTAAGAATGTCAAATGCAAATTGACAAATGATATAGTTTGCATTATTATGAAGTGTTATGTCTGATCTTAAATTCAAGGCAATACTTTCAAAGACTACAACAGACAAGATAAAAGCATCTCTAAATAATTCCCAACTTGCAACAGTATCATTCGATTTATATCTAAACAAAACAAGTGAGTTCTCACAACTTGTTGAAGAATATTTCGATGAAGAATTTACAATTGAAATAAGTAAATAATGAAATCAAAAGGTATCAAACTAGATCAAAAGGAGTCAACGGAGTTAACCGAATCAAAAGAGTTTCAACCTACTCCCCATATGCTTGTATGGCTTGACACACAAGTAAGAACACATTCAGATGTTATAGATGAGATCGCAAGAGAAAGTAAAGTAACAGAGCAAGCTTGGTATAAGTGGCTCAAACAGGATGGCTTTGAAGATTGGTACTGGGCTGAATATGACAAGCGCACAAGACGTTGGAAACCAACAGTTGACGCAATAGGGCTTAAGTTTGCAAGGCGTGGAAGTGCGGAACATTTTAAGTATTTAGCACAACGTGCTGGAAATACAAGAGAAGATAAAGGCACTACTATTCCCGTACAGATTAACAACTTTCTGAATAAAGAAAAAAATGAGTTTAACATTTAAAAAATACGAGAAGTTCATAGAGGCACGACTAGAAATTATTGATAAACAAGGGAAAGATGTTCCCTTTATTCTCAATTCTTCACAAAAGCTATTTATTGAAAAAGCCACTGGAAAAGATATTATATTAAAAGCAAGACAGCAGGGGTTCTCATCTCTTATAGGTGGAATATTTATGGGTGATTTTCTTCTTGATCACAATTCACATACAGTAGTAGTTGCTGATAATTCAGATAATGCAATAGGACTTCTTGATAGGGTTAAATACTATCTTGAAAGCTATGAGAGACAGACAGGTATGAAGATACCTCTTAAATATAATTCAAAGTATGAGCTTGCCAATGAGGTTATAAACTCTAAGTATCAGATAGGAACAGCCGAGAACACAGAGTTTGGTAGATCAAAGACTATTAAGAACTTACACTTATCAGAAGCAGCATTTTACAAATCATTAAAGAAGATACTAGCAGGAGCTGATAACGCAGTAAGACCTGATGGAAGAACAATTATAGAAACGACTGCTAATGGGTTCAATGAGTTTAAAGAGTTTTGGGATGAGTCGGTACTAGGTAATACTGGATTTAATCCACTATTTTTTGCAGCATCATTATTCTATGATAAGAAGTACCTTGAGAAGAAGATGCAATCCAATAGAGAGCTTTATAAACAAGAATACCCAGAGACACCTGAGGAGGCGTTTATAACATCGGGTCAACAATACTTTGATAGAGAAGCACTACAACGTTACTTAAACGTAGTTAAAGAACCATTAACAGAGAATTACATATATGGCATATAGGCAATACCGAGAAATAAAAAAAGGAGAGTTCTTTGTTGTATTTGGTGATACTGCAACAGGACTAGGGGATTATACCGCTATACAATTTCTATCAAAGACTAATATTGATATCCCTCTTGTATTCCATGACCCAATGACGACAAGCGAAGCAGTACCAACTATTCATAGAACACTTGAAAAGATATTTGATATAACAAGAGTGAAGCCAGTATTTGCACTTGAACGTAATAACGGTGGAGTATTCTTGATGGATAGGTTTGCAGGATTAAACATAAACTATAAGTATGAGTTATTTCGTATGCCAAGACCAGGAGACATGGAGAACACTGAGAAGTTGGGATGGGATACTAACACAGCAACAAGACCTAAGATGTTAGTAGACTTTAAGAATGCTGTAGATGCAAACAGCTTGCAAATATATGATCGACCGACAATAACCGAGATGTTTTCTTTTATTAGAGTTCAGTCAAACACTTCTACTAAAGCGCAAGCAGAAAAGGGTATGCACGATGATTTAGTTATGAGTGGGGCAGGTGCATGGCAGCTCTATCAGATGTGTGATGCACCACAAACAGATAGTGAAGCTATGTCAGATATGCCAGTAGATGAGTTATTTGATGAAAAGACGGGGTTATATATTTAGTAAAATATATTATGCGAGGAGTTTATAAAAGAACATCAGAAAAACAAGGGCTTATTGAAAATTATGCTGCAAAATGTGTTTACTGTCATAATCCTATATATTATGATTATAAGAATCAAAAAAATGAAGACCAACAAGACTGGATGGTTAGACTAGGTGAGGTACAAAATTATATAAAAGGTAAAGGTGCAAGGCTGGTTCATATACATTGTTATTGTTTAAAAAAATATTATTCATAACTATGAAAGAAGATTACGCTATTAAACCAGAGAATATACAACCGCACGTTGATATAGAACGTGAGCTATTGAAACGAGTAAATGACTATTATCACTTTGAGGTTAGATGCAGCCTAGGACGCATTATTGACTTTGTAGTAAGAGATTTTATAACTTATGAAAAACCTAAGCAAAAATAGTACAATATTGCACGCTATTATTGAAAAAGATGTACAAGTAATGCAATTTGGAACAATATCATATACAATATTTATAGATGCAGATGGTGAACCGAATATTAAGACGTTAAAAGTAACAAAGTCAAAAAGAATTAAGTACCAAAATGGTAAATAAAAATTCACAGGTAGTTTGCGATTACACTAAGATCATCATTAACGATGGGGTAACTATCTTCCCCGGCTACGTGGAGATAAAAGGTGGCGTATTATACAGATATGACACTAATGATCCAATGAATGAGCTTGCAAAGGTAAGACCGTGGATACTTCACAATAGAATTAAGTATATATTTAAAGCAGAAACAGAGCTTTGTGATAATGAAAAGCTAGAGGGTAAACACTTTATGAGTAAGGTGGCAATGAATAAATGGCTTGACAAGGAATAAATAACTGATACACTTTTATATAGTTAGTGATACGCACAGAGTAAGTGCGACAGCTCGACAATTAGTCGGGCATTTTTTTTGCAAAATTATGAACTCAACATCACAAGAGATCCGAGATTTTCATTCAAGATCCAATGATTACCTTGTAAACAAACGTCCTCTCTGGGATTCATTAGAGGATATATTCTTCGGTAAGCTAGGCGATAGCATTTCAAATAACAGCAGGTCAAGAGTATTTGACCATAAGATAAGCACGATGATACTAGAGAGTGAGGCACGTGTTATGGCACAGATTGGAGTCGGAAAGATTAAACCAATAAGCACCAACGACATGGGAGATGCAACCCTTAAGAACCTTATGCTGGATAAATACATTATCCCTAATGCCAATGCACAGTTCCCCCTTCTTGTTAAACATCGGATGATGCACAGATATTCAAAGATTTACGGAAACTCATTTGCATTAGTAGACTGGGATGTGAAACCTAATGGATATATCGGCCCTGATCTATGGTTACTATCAATACGTAATGTATTTCCACAAATTGGTGCAGTCTCACTTGATGATTCAGATAGAATTATAGTTAGAACATACAGACCTATATCATTTTTTGAGAACTTAAAGAAACAAAACGGTTTCTCCAATATTGAAACCATCTACAACAAACTAAAAAAGACATCAGGTAATAAACAAGATCGGGATGATGACCAAAAGACTACACGTGAAATATCAGAGTACCCAGATCAGCAAGCAAATAAGAATAGCGGCTACCATGAGATACTCATGTCGTATGAGCGTGATAGATGGACTTATGTAGTACCTGAGTGTGATTATGAAATACTAAAAGATAGTAAGAATCCTAACGACGATGGGGAGTTGCCTATCGTAAACAAATACAGTATTCCTTTAATGGATGACTTTATGGCTATGGGAGATGCTGAGCGTGGTAAGTCAATGCAGCTTGCAGTAAATAGCTCATGGAACATGGCACTTGATAGTGCTAAGTATTCATTATTCCCTATAGCTGTAATTAATCAGGAAGCAATAGTTAAGTCTACGATTAAGAGACAACCTGGAGCTAACTGGCTAACTAGGGGCAATATAAACAACGTAGCAAAGACACTCGAGATGAACCCCACAGGTATGCAGACACATCAAGCTATATACAATCTTGCCAATGCCTCACTACAAAACTTATTCGGTACAACAGACACAACAGTATCCGCAGAAATTGATAGTACATTCGGTAAGACTCCTGAGGCATTGAGACAGCAAGCAGCACGGGAGAACTCAAGAGATGCATGGGATAAGTTCTATGTTGATCTATATATCACACAGGTAAATAAGAAATTCATTAACATGCTTAATAATAAGCAGTCCTCAACTATTGAAATACGAATGTTTGAGCCTGAGATAAAAAAACTCATAAATCAATACCCTGATATTGCAGAGATGTATGACGATAAAACAGGAAAGTTAAAGATTAAAAAAGGCAGCAAGGGCAAGACTGGATCGGTTATGTATGACTACGAGTTGGTATCGGGATCTAGCTTTGCAGTAGATGAACAGAAGCAGATGGATAACTTACAAGCGTTTGCAGCTCCACTTCTAAATCCACAGACAGGTCCATATCTTGAAGAAAGATTAAAGCAAGAGGGAACGACTATCAACTTTACAAAACTAATGGAAGGACTTGTATCAAAGAATATTGCAAACTGGGATGAGATAGTCGAGTCTCAAGACATGGATACACCAGGCGCTCAACAAGACAACGAGATAGTACAACAGTTTCAAGATCAGTTTGAACAGATGGTAGGACAGATGAGACAAGATGGAGGGGATATCTCACAAATTCCACCTGACCAAGGCGGACAACCTCCACAACAAATGCCACCTGAACAAGGACAACTAATGTCTGTTGAAGGACAACCACAGGATGACCAAGCGGTAGTAGAACAAAGCAAACAGCAATTACAACAGATGATTCAAGGGATGAGACAAGGTTAATAGTTTATATAGGATTTTATGGCAAGCAAAGGTTCACTTAAGCCACAGGCTTATGACGATATTAGAGAGATTTGGAAGCGTAAAGATTTAGATGACGCTGAAAAATCAGGTGTAGATCCTGAGGATCAAAAGATATTTGCATTAGCTGGAATGCCAGGATGGGAAGTCTTAAGAGCGCACATTGACAATATGAAGATAGGACTTGATAAAAGATTATCAGAAGCAGTACTAGGTGGACTATCCGATGACCAGATAAAAAGAGATGCAACATTCTCAGTACTAGGGAAAGAGCTTTTGGATTCTATTATTAATAAGGTAGAGGACTCGGCTTTAGTAGTTGAAGACATAATTAAAAATGAAAGAACCAAAGCCGAAAGAGAATAAGGATGAAGTAGAAGAATATGGCGAAGTGTTGCAAAAGGAGTTTGAATGGAGTGCAACAGGAGATTGTAGATATAAACAACGAGGAATTTATCTTGTTTGTACATCATGTGAAGTACAACACGCACAGTTTATAGGAATGGAAAAGATAATGGTAGGCGAGGATAAAGAGGGTAGACCAATACTTAAGCTGAGGTCTGAACTTAATGTAGCTCATTAAGGTTAGACGCATAGCTGGGCGGCGTGTAGCTCTGATTATTATTTACCTCACATTATGGATGATTTAGAAAAAGAGGAGCAGGCGATAAACGCAAAGGCTGAAGATAACAGCCCTACAGAGACGCCGACTGTAGAAACAAAAGCATTGGAAGTTGATGACGAATCGGTACAATCAGAGAAAACTGAAATATCTACTGAAGAATCAGATACGGAAGGTGAAAAAAAAGTTAGCGGAGCTGAAAAGCGCATCCACAAATTAGTGGATGAAAGGGACGATTATAAAGCTAAGGTAGAAGATTTATCGAGTAAGCTCGAAGAACTTACCGCAGGATCTCAACAAGAGGATGTTAATCCTTATCAACCAGAGAGCGACGGAGGTCAAAAAGAACTTACCATAGATGATCTAAGAACTATCGCACGACTTGAAGTAGAAAAAGAACGCACAGTGAATCGGATTAAATCCGAGGCACAAGACGCTCAAAAGTTCTATCCAGAACTTGACTCCAATAGTGACGCTTTTGATCCTGATGTTAACGAAGCTATTACGAGTGCCGTGTATAACGAGATTAGAATGAATCCTAATCTTTCAGTTAAGCAATTAACTGATAAGTACATGAAGCCGTATTTGAAAGCAGCTGAAAGGGCTGTAGGTCAAGAGAAAGCAACGATAGCCAAACAGGTTACTGAAGCAACCTTGAGACCAAGCAATATAAAAGGTAACGAAAAGAAGTTTCAAGATAAGTCCATTGAAGAAATGGAACAAGAGCTTGAAACGGTGCATTAAACATTAACTTTTATTAGTATGGCAGACTTAAATACGACAGCGACCCTCTCACCAGAGGTTAGCACATACTACGAAAAAGTGTTTCTAAAACGTGCAGAGTACGAATATGTCGCTAAAGAAGGCGCACAGATGAGAACTCATAGCACTGGTGAAGGACGAACTGTTAATTTCACAAGGTACACACCTCTAACAATTAACACCACTCCACTGGGTGAAGGATCAAATCCATCAATCAGCAACATCACAGCTAGTACGGTTTCGATGACACTTTCAGAGTATGGTCAAACAGTTCAAACGTCTAAGTTCTTAACCCTTGTTGGTATTGACAGTGGAATGAGAGAAAAAATTTCACTTGTTGGTCAAAACATGGGAGAAAGTATTAACCGTTTGACAATTAACGAATTGAACAATGGAACGGCTTATTTTGCAAATGGAAAGAATACTTCCACATATGCAGCTTCTGACACGTTCTCAGCTTCTATGGTACGAGGGATCACACGAACTCTTGAACTAAACAGAGCACGGGAATATAAAGATGGCTACTTTATGGGGAAAACAACTCCACAAGCGAAGTATCAGCTCTTGGGTGATTCGACATGGATCAATGCAAAAACCTATTCCGATGTAAAAGACCTTTACAAAGGTGAAATGGGTGAACTTTATCAAGTGCGTTGGCTCTTGAATAAAGACGCAGCATCCTCAGTAGGAGCAGCTTCAGAAGCATCTGTAGTTGCCGCTTTCAATACATACGTTCATGGCGCAGATGCGTTTGGATGTTATGATCTTGAAGGGGACAAGCCAAGACTTTACATTCTTCCAAACATAGTGGACGGAAGTTCACCAGCAGGACGAATTAGTAAAATCTCGTGGGCAGGTTCTTATGCTACTAAAATCCTCAACGCAGATTGGGTTGTGGTTGCAAAAACCCCCACATCATGACGATAACTCCTAGTTATTGATGTTTGACAAAGGGTAGGGTAAAATGGGGGGATATGGATAAAACCAAACTCCCCCCACTAACCAAGATATGTAAGGATAGGACAACATGGATGGAAGTTTGTAAATGTTGTCATAAAAAATTAGATTATATATGGCAAATGGTAGAACAGAAGACATAAAGGAGCTATACGATTTACTAGAGCGTGAAACTAATCCTGATACAAGGGAGAATATTAGGTTTACTATTCAATCCATTAAGGGAGAGTCGGGATCAATACGATCAATGAGAGAGGCATTAGTTAGAGCACACAGGAGAGGGGATAAAGAGGAAATCCGAGATGTACACGATTATATAAAAGGAAAGGCGAAATATGGCCAATGATGTATATAGAGAGGCGGTAGTACCAGAGAAAATTGAAAATACTGTACCTCAAAAGTCAGGAGATGGAGCAGGAGTACAAGTAACTGATGTTGATGTACCATATACAGAATACTCAAAAGAAAACAATCATCCATATATAGTTGATCATTTTGAGTTAGGTGATACGTGGGCTGAAAAGCTGGAGGAATTTCTTGAGAAGGAAAGTCTGACTATTGCTCTTATGCCACAATTTGGCTTAGGGGATGATGGACGGATTATATTTAAAGGAAGTATTCAGGTAAGTAAGAAACAGTAATTGACTATTAAATTATAGTCTGATATACTTAAATCATTAGGTTTATATAGGTTTATATAGGTTTATATAGGTTTATGAAAAACATAATTACTGGCGCACATGGATTTTTAGGAAGTAATTTAATAAAAAAACTTGATGGTGAAACATTAGCTATTAAGCACGAAGATATTCGATCAATTAAACTACTACCTTTTGAATACGGGTACTTCCTTTCTTCATACGGTAATATCATAGATCAAACAGACACCCAAAGTATCATGCAGGCTAATGTCCTTGATCTTATTCACATACTCAATCAGTCAGTACAATATAACTTTAAGTCCTTTGTATTCATAAGTACCTCCTCCGTCAAATTGAGAACACAAACAATGTATAGTCGCTCAAAACGTGCCGCTGAGGAGGTACTTTTGTCTTATATGGAAAAGTACAACAAACCAATCTGTATAATTCGCCCTTACACTATAACGGGCGTTTCTGACAATCCAAAGCACTTGATACCTGTACTTATTGATTCATGTATGACAGGTAAATTAGTCAATCTAGTACCAAATGCCACGCACGATTATATAGATGTAGAAGATGTGGTAGATGGGATCATAAACTTATCAGAGCATCAAGCAAGGGGTATTTATGAGCTCGGTACTGGCACATCATACTCAAACTCACAGATATTAGCGTTAGTTGAGAAAGTAACAGGTAAAAAAGCAAATGTTAATTTAGTTAACAATCTTCGCCCTTATGATAATGAATACTGGGTATCAACTAATTACAGATCACGGGGGTACGGATGGGCTCCTAAACGTACCGTAGCAGACTCTATTAAAAGTATGGTAGAAAATTATGTTAAATAAACTTGAAAAAAGGATTATTGATCTGTCATATAAACACAAATTAAGCCATATAGGTTCGGTGTTAGCCTCAGTCAATACCATAGATCGTATCTACTCAGTTAAACAGAAGGATGAACCGTTCATTTTATCAAATGGTCATGCAGGACTGGCGCTCTATGTAGTCTTGGAAAAGTACGAGGGGCAGGATGCAGAGAAGTTACTCCTCAAACATGGAGTACACCCAAACCGTGACGAGAAGGATGGTATATGGGCATCTACTGGTAGCTTAGGGCATGGAATAGGTATTGCAGTAGGTATGGCACTTGCTAACCGTTCTAAGAAGGTATATTGCACCATATCAGATGGAGAAGCCGCAGAAGGCTCACTCTGGGAAGCACTAGCCATAGCACGTAACAATATGCTTGAGAATTTGAATATTGCACTCATTGCAAACGGTTATTCAGCTTATGACAAGGTAGATGTAGAGGACTTAGATATTCGTATCAATGACTTCTATCCAACACTCATGGTTAAACACAATATGTTTGATTACCCAGATTATATGCAGGGCTTACAGGCTCATTACAAAGTATTAAGCAAGGAGGAATATGAGGAGATTATTCGCTAAAGAACTTCACAAACAAATGACCATAGATACTGATATCGTGCTTATTACGATGGATCTAGGTATGGGTATGTGGGATCAGATACGAGAAGATTACCCCGATAGATTTTTTAACGTGGGTGCTAGTGAACAGGCAGGTATGGATATAGCAGTCGGGATGGCATTATCGGGTAAGAAAGTGTTTGTGTACTCAATTACACCTTTCCTGATATACCGAGCATTTGAGACTATCCACACTTATATTAACCATGAAAACATACCTATTAAACTTGTAGGCTCAGGTCGTGACGACGACTATAAACATGATGGATTTAGTCACGATGCAACAGGAGTAGAGGATGTTTTGAAACCTTTGAAAAACATAATCTGCTTTTATCCAACTAAAAAAGAAGAAATACCGGATCTTGTAAAAGAGATGTGTAGTAATCATTCCTATTTTATAAGTTTAAAAAGATGATATGTATAAAGATATTGAAGAAGCTGTAATAAGCAAAATAATGAGCGACGTGAAACTTGAACTTGAGCAGTTAGATATTGCAAAGGTAGTTGAAAATTTGTTAAAAGAAGATCGTGTAAACGACATGATTAAAGAAATAATCAATAAGCATTTAATTACTGTGATTGAAAGAAAGACGTATGCCAATGTATTAGAGGCTCAACCATATGTAGATAAATGGACTTCGGAGAAAGTAGATGGTTTATTAAGAGAAATTGGGATTAAAAAATAATTTTATTACAAATTATATTATTTTATGAAAAATAAACAACTAGAGAAGCTCGAATATAAGAGCGGTTTTGTAAATTACGGTTATAAAGTTGATGGAGGATGGGAGCACACAAGCCCAGTTAACCCCGATATTAAAGATGTAATAATTAAACATACTCCTGTAAAAAATAATATGAAAAACAACTTAGGTGCAATCTTCTATCCAATAGAAGATATAAACGGTAAGGCGATTCCATTTGATAGTTTATACCTCCCATACATATGGAGAGAGATATATTTTGAAGGATTATATAAAGACATAGTCAATCAGCGTACTGATATGGTCATTCTTGACATTGGAGCGCAGGTAGGACTCACTGTTAAATACTTCAGAGAACATGCAAAGCGTGTTGTGGCGGTAGAACCATCTAGTGAAAACTTCAAGGCTCTGAAAGCTAACAAGGATCATAACAAATGGGATAATGTAGAACTTGTCAACGTGGCACTTGCTGATAAAGATGGCGAAATGATGCTTAATACGTTAGATCAGAACCGCACTTGTCATTCAGTCATTCGTCAATATGGTCAAGGTGGCGAAATGGTAAAGACCATGGCATTTGATACGTTATTTAAGAAGTATAAAATTGATAAGGTGGATTTCTGCAAGTTTGATGTAGAAGGAGCAGAGGACATGATCTTACGCTCGGAAGGCTTCAAAAAAGTAGCTCCAAAGATCAATTCTATAGAGGTTGAATTTCACTTTGATACTTGGACTTTGCTTGTTGAGTATATGGGAACATTAGGATACAAAGCACGCAGATACCCATCAAGCGCAATAGTAGTTCTGTTTTACAGGTGAAAATAGGTAAACAATCATATATATCAGAGCCTCTTGACTACAAAGATGCTCATGTAATTGTAGGAAATTACAGTTCTATTAGTGAGGGTTTTTATCCTCATTATAATCTTAATCACCCATCCGTTGAAAACAGATCGCTTGTGTCTAATTACCCATTTGGTACTAGGTGGGGACTAGACGAATATAACTTTCCGCTAGGAGATGGGATGATTACAATAGGCAATGATGTATGGATAGGACGAGAAGTTAAGGTAATGGACGGTATTAACATAGGAGATGGTGCAATAATTGCAGCATACAGCGTCGTTACAAAAGATGTTCCTCCTTATGCAATGGTTGCGGGTAATCCTGCTATTATTAAATACTTCCGCTTCTCTACTGAGGAGATTAGGAAACTTGAGCAAATTAAATGGTGGGATTGGGATGAAGAAACAATTAAACAGCGTATGAGTGCTTTTAAAGATGTTGATACTTTTATAGATAATTATGAAAAATAGTATAGTTTTTTTCAGTATAGTCGACGACAGATTTTATTACCCTGCTGGTACTCCTCAAATGATCAACTCTTTTAAATACTTCCATCCTGAAATCGATCTCGTAGTTTTTAGGCAAAATATGATTGATAAGATATTCAAAGAGAAAGATATAAACTTCTACATGGCAAAGCCTACATTTGCAAAACTACTTACACCTTATTACAACTGTGTGGTTAATGTTGATGCAGATCATATATTCCTTGATAGATGCGACAGCATACTAGAGGCAGATTATGAGATAGCATGTCCTATAAACAAGAACGACTACGAGAATACATCTGTAGAGAATGTTACAGAGGATATGTTCTTACAAGGTGGACTCGTTGCAGCAACGAACGCTAAATTTTGGGATGTGTGGGAAAAAGCTAACAAAGATGCTATGAAGTACAAGTGTAAAGAGAACGATATAATGAACCTTGTCATCTATAACGACTTACCTTATATGAAGCTCAAAGTACTTGATAAAGACAAAGGTTATTATGGCTGTAAGTCACTAGGGCGTGAAAGTGAGTTCTATATGAAAGGAGATAAGGTCATGTGTAGAGATGAACAAGTACATCTTTATCACATGGCAAAAGGTGGCGTTATAAAGCCTACACCACGTGAGCTAGGATTCCCACAAGAGGTAGTTGATTATATGCAGTATGTTAGCTTTTACGGTCAAACAGTTAGATATACAGGAGTATGAATAAACCCTATTCTATTATTGCCCCACCTTATTCTGTTGTGTCTGGAGGAATCCGTGTAATGTACGGACTTAGGAGCTGGCTCGAAACTAAAGGACAGATAGTACATATGAACGCCAAGTACAATACTGAGTCTATTGCGGTATACCCAGAGATATACTCAGGCAATCCAGCTGAAGGTACTAAGGTAGTACGCTACGTATTACAGACACCTGCTCTAATGGCAATGTATGGGGTAACAGGCCCTAGTACAGAGGAAATAAAGGCAACAAGTGACCATATTTACGTGTTTAGTAATATATACGACACCTTTGGTGTTGATGATGATCATATCCTTTTTTTACCGATCCTAAACCTCCATATCTTTTTCGATCAAGACAAGAAGCGTACACGTACCTGTTATTTAGTAGGTAAAGGTCAGAACCAATTTAAGCATCCTAAAGATTCAATTGAGATTACCCGTGAATTTGCAACAGATCAACAGGCGCTTGCAGACCTACTCAACAAATGCAAGGTATTATACTGTTATGATAGACTATCTGCCATGATGGATATTGCTAGGCTTTGTGGTTGTAGAGTGCAATACTACGGAGACTTTGGAATAAAAGATTTGATGAAGTACGAGACAGGAATGAATGGACTGGGAATAACTGATGAGAAGAAACAGCTACTCGTAAGTGAGTTTAGAGATCACTATGAGGGGATGATTGAAACTTTTAGTAAGAAGTTGGATAAGTTCATAGAGACTACACAAGCATGAAAAAAATACGTGTCTTTGCCATAGGTTCTCACACTTTTATTGAACGTGTATCAGGTGTTGATTTCCTACGTATCCTACAGCCTATGAAGGCACTACATGGATATAAAGACGATACATATGAATTTGATGTACACGTATACGATCCTAGTACAGGTGTCTCATTTGACTGGCGTGATATTTTCCAAGAGTATGATGTGGTGTACTTTAACTACACAACAAACGACATGGGGTATGCTGTAATGGGGCTAATGGCTCAGAAGTACAATAAGAAGCTGATACTAGACATAGATGATGATTTATGGAATCTAACACGTGATAATACATCATATGACATCTTCAAGAGTGGCTCATGGGGTCGTACTGTGGTAACAGATGTAGCAGGCGATGTTGCACACGTAACTTGTACAAATAAGCACCTGAAAAACTCTATAATGGCAAACACCATAAAGAAATCAAAAGAGATCACAGTACTACCAAACTATATCAATCTAGATACCTACAACCACAGATGTGAGTTCAAAGACCGTGGTTACTACAAAGCAATACACTTTGGATCATCTACTCACTTTAATAGCTTATACTCAATGCCTTTTGTTGCCGCAATGGACCGGATTATGTACCGATATCCTAACTTTAGCTTTACAACAGTTGGAGCTTTTGTATCAGAGTTTAAGAATAAGTGGGGAGCTAGGTATACAGAGGGATTTGGTGATACAGATGTTCTCAAATGGATAGATAAACAGAAGGCGTATATGGATGATGCTGACTTTATGCTAGTACCGATGAATGTCAATATATATAATAAATCAAAATCAAATACTAAGTTTTTGGAAGCTAGTAGCTATAAAATACCTGGAATCTGGCAAGCGATCAGACAATATAAGGAGTTAGTATACGATGGTGAGAATGGATTTTTATGTGAGACTGAGGATGAGTGGTATAACGCAATAGAGAAGATGATGACAGATGCAAAACTACGCAAATCAATGGGAGAACGGGCGTTTGAAAGTATGAAACCTCACCAAATACAGCAACACGTCAAGGATTACGCCGACATGATAAAAGAAGTGCTTGACAAGTAGACATGCTCTGATATATTTAATAGCAGAAGATACGCAAGTAACATTCGTTGGAACGAACGATCAACCTCTTGTTTAGACTTCAAGATTAGTGTAATGCTGTCTTGAAATTTAAGTGAGAGGTTTTTTTTATGAAAAATTTATTATTATTTTTACTATTTTTATTAATTTCTACAAATACTATGGCTACAAAATACCCTACACCGGCTATTACTCCTACAAAGTATTCAGGAGCTTTACAATCAACTCCTAATCAAGTAATAGGTCCTGGTCTTGGATACAATAACGATTATGCAACTTTTGATAATTCAAATAATTTTATTGGAGTTTCAAATATAAGCGATGTCTATAATCAAAATTTAAAACCTCTCACTCCTGTACCTACCCCAACTCCTCAATCAAATGCACCAACGTCAGGTGGCTCTAATGTAGGCGATATTGTAGGTGGATTCAGATGGGACGGTAAGTCATGGACAAAAGAGCCTACAGCACAAGATATTCAAGCATCAAAATATGAGAGTGAAGCTAAAAGTGCTATAAATCAAGGATATGACTCATACTTTCAATCTCTAGATCAGATGATAGGTGGAGTGCCTAATCAACAAAAAGGACAAGAGCAAATTGTTAACAATTCTTACAATCAAGGCTTAACTGATATAAATGCACAAAAAGAATCAAGTATGGGGGATCTTGCCACATCAAGACGTAAGGTTGGGGAACAACAGGTAAAATCATTAACTGACATTGGAGACAATATACAAAACCTATTTAGAACAGCTAATACGGTACTTGGAATTAGAGGAGCAGGAGACTCAAGTGCGGCAGGCAAAGCCGGTTACGCCATAACAAAGATGGCTAGTAAGCAAAGAGCCGATGTACTTTCTCAAACTAGAAGCCTAGAAGGTGATATAGCAGATCGTGAAGCAAAGGTTAATAACATTGTTACACAAGAGATATCAAAATTAAAAACGGAGCGTGATAATAACATTATCCAAGTAGCGCAATACTTTCAAGATAAACTTGATGGTTACCTACAAGCTAAGGCTCAAGGGAAACTACAAAAAGGGATGTCGCTTGCTTCACTTTCTACACAGCTATTACAGAACGCTCAACAAGCTCTTATGCAAGCTGATGCAGACTATAAGAACAAAAACAACACCCTTATGTCATGGGCAGCAAGCAACTCTAAAACAATAGGAGAACTTAAAAGCAACCTCGCACAGCTTACTACAATGGGTGATCCTAATATCCAGACAGGTCAGATGCAAGGAATAAACTATGGAGCAGACGGTAACCAGACTAGTTATGTACCAGGTGGAAGTCTAGCATCTTCACAAAAACGAGACGCATTCGGAAATTTAATAGGATAAAACATTATGGCTTATAAATCTTCCAGTTTGGTCGATAAGATCAAACAAATGATGGGTGGTGTCCCTCAGACTCTGAGTGATATTGGTAATGCTATACAGCCTAAGGTAATGTCTCCTGTTCCTCAATATAGTCAACCCACACAGACAATTGGGTATAAGGCTAATAATATGTATCGTGCTGCATTACAACCATTTGCAGCTGCACAAAACTTTCTAGAATCTCCTAAACCTGTACAGTTTGGTCAATTCCAAGCTCCAAAACTACAAAACAAGGCTTCAAACTTTATAGCTGGTGCAGGTACAGGTCTTGCTAATATAGGAGTTAGTGTTGCAGATAGCATAATAAATAAAGGTATAGTTAATCCTACGCTTGATATAGCTAATATGGCAGGTCGCACACTTGGAGGTAGAAGTAATCCAAATTATAAGAATTTAAGATCATCACAAGCTAGATTAGGTTATAACATAATGGGAAATAACGCTAACACTCAACAAGTCATAGGTAATGTAGCAGGTAGTGTATTACCAGTATTTGATGCTTATGGTGGTGGAAAAGTATTTGGATTCGGTAAAACAGCAATTGAACAGGGAGGAAAACAATTATTTAAAGAGGTTATAAAACAAGGAGCAAAGACAGGAGCGCAATACGGAGGAGTAGGCGGTGCATTACAAGGGTTGTCAGATGGTCGTAATGCTGAAAATTTATTTAAACAGCTTCAAGAAGGTATCACCAGTGGAGTTATTGGCACATCAGCAGGAGCAGCATTAGGAGGAGTAACGATTGGAGCTGGATATGTAATCGGTCAACAATTTGGTAGGCTTATTAGTAAATATAAAAAAGTAAATCCTCAAGCAATAGACAAAGAGGCAACGCAAGCTGTTAAGACATTTGTTAGAGATGAAGTAGGAAGATTTGCTGGTAAAAATAAAAAGAATAAAAAAGAACCTCCATTTTATGGAGATATGAGAGAATCTTTAGGTCTTCCTAGAGATGGAGATTATAATAGAGGCTTCATCAAACCAGATGAGATTATAGGAGGGAAGCCTAAAACAGACCCTACAGAAGCCTTGAAGGTGGAGGCTCGAAAGTACAAGAGTGCAGAGGAGTTTGTGAAGGGGCAGACTAAACAGGATTATAGATCGGCACATCAATTGGGACTATCTGATAGTATTACGGCAGATAAGATTGATATGCCGACATTAAAAGAGGGTATACGAACAAGAAATGGCTATCTTAATAAGTATAATCTGACAGATCTAAAGAGATTAGAAAAGCTACAAAACAACCCCGATGCAGAAGTAACTATTTATCGTGCCTCTCCCAAGAATGAATTAAACGATGGGGATTGGGTGACAACTGACAAAACCTATGCCAATGATATAAAGAAACAGAATGGAGGGAAAGTTTATTCCTATACTGCGAAGGTGAAAGATTTGAGATTTCCAAAAGACCTAGAAACTTTGCCATCTTTATCAATGGCGAGTACCTTTAGTTATTCTCCTAAAACATCCCAACTCACCGACATATGGAATAAGGCTACCCTTCCTGAAAAAATACCAGCCAAATCCACCATGCAGAAAGTAGACACTATGTCATTATCCCCAATAGTATTAAAAACACCAATAAATACACCCCGTATAAAAAGTACACCAGTAATGAGTTCTCGTACCACATTAAAAAAGAGTATAACAAATAATCCGATAAAAGATGATATATCGGGCGTCAAGCCTTCTGGAATTGTTACCAAATTACGAGAAGTGGTGCAAGATAACTGGATACGGGCAAAAAACCTTCAACGTCAAAAAGGTGTAAAAGTAACCGACAAAGCGAACCCATACTTGAAAGAAGAACTCTATCATGGACGAGTAGGTGCAAGAATAGAGAATATCAAATCATCTTTATCTGATATAGATAAGGATATGATTACAACATCTAAAAAACTAAATATTCCTGATGCCACTTTGAGAAAAAATGTCAATAAGTACCTTCAAGCCACCCATGCTCCAGAGCGTAACGCCGCCCTTGGCGATGGCGCTGCTGGTATGACTAATAAACAGGCAACAGAGACACTTAAAAACTTGAAGAACTTAAAAGAAGTCAAGCGCATAGCAAACACTATACAGGATATGAATAAACAAACTCTTGATATTCTTCTTGAACAAAGGGTGATAGGACGTGATTTATACAATCAACTACGTACGAAATATAAAAATCATGTACCCTTAAATCGTGTAATAAATGATGCGGATGATATTGTCGATGTATTGACAAATAAAGGATTTAATGTCAAAGGCTCTGGGATAAAACGAGCTAAAGGGTCTGATCTTGAAGTTGCGGATATATTTACAAATGTAGCTTCTAACCTTGAGGCAGCAGTAGTTAGAGCAGAGAAAAATCGTGTCAATCTTGCAACTTTGGAGTTTGCTCGTGCTAATAAACAGCTTGGAGTATTTGAGGAGATACGACCTAGGGCAATAGGCAAGACATTTGATGGAAAGATTATAACGCAACAGGTCAAAGACCCTCAAGTATTACATATTATGGAAGATGGAAAACCAATATATCTAAAAATAAATGATCCAAAATTAGCACAGACTTTTCAAGGGATAGGAAACGAAAGGTTACCTTCTGTATTTAAGTTTGTAAATACATTTACAAGAGTTTATTCAGGTCTGCATACAAGATTTAACCCTGAGTTTGCGGCATCTAACATAATCAGAGATACGCAAGAAATGGCTGTATTTATGGCTTCACAGAAGGATATAGGATTTACAGGAACAGCAAAAACTTTAGGAAAAACACCTGCAAGTATAAAAACAATAATGGGTGCAATCATGGGGAAAGATTCACCTGATATAAAACTATATAAGCAAATGCAACTTGATGGTGGGACTACTGGTGGCATGGCTTTATCTACTCGTAAACAGGTAGAGATTGATTTGGAGGCTATAACGAAACTTAATAAAAGTAAACCTCGTCAAGCAGCGCAAGGCATACTTGAGGGCTTTGATAAATGGAACACGGTATTTGAGGACTCAACACGTTTTTCAGTCTACAAACAAGCCTTAGAAAATGGTATGAGTCGTGAACAGGCTGCGTCACTTGCTAAAAATGCCACAGTTAATTTCAATAAGAAAGGTACGGGGGGTCCGATTATAAACTCTTTGTATATGTTCTCCAATGCTTCTATACAAGGGTCAACCAAAATGTTAAAGGCAATGAAAAATCCTAAAGTCGCAGCTACGGTAGTGACTATGGTCGGCACATCAGTATTTGCAACAAATAATTGGAATGATATGATTGATCCTGATTGGAGAGATAAGGTAACAGAATGGGATAGAAATTCAAATATGGTTGTTATGCTTCCTTCACAAGAAGGGTCTAAGTACATAACTATACCTGTTTCATGGGGCATTAAACCATTAAAAGTTGCGTCAGATGTGGCTTACGATATATCATCTGGTCATACAAGTAATTTAGGAGATGCTGCTGTTAAGATAGCCTCATCTGCATTTGATGCATATAATCCTGCGGGGGGTGAAGATATTATGTCCTCTGCTACTCCTACATTTTTGGACACTCCACTTGAACTAGCAAGAAATAAGTCGTGGAGTGGTGGAATTATAAAACCAGACTGGTTGAAGGGCTTACCTAATGTTGAACAACGTTTTGCAGATACGGATAAAACATTATCAGGAAGAATAGCTATAAAAACTACAGAAGGCGCACGTAAGGCAAGTGGTGGATTAATTGATATATCCCCGAACGATTTACTATACGCATACAGAGCATATATTGGTGGAATAGGCAAGGCTGCGACAAGAGTCGTCAATACTTCAACCTCTTTAATAAAAGGAACAGAGCTAAAAGCATCAGAGGTACCATTTTCGAATAGATTTTATAAAACACAATCAGAGGAACAAACTCAAAAATCAGTGATAAAACGTGGTCAGAATGAGTTTTTTAATTCATTTAAAAAATATGAAACAGGAAGTGAAGAGCAGAAAGAAATAATAAGAGATTACCTGAAGGGTATGGGAAGTGATAAAGAACGACAGGGTGTTTTATTTAAATTAAGAGATCAAGGATTTGACACTAAGGGAATTAGTTATTCTGGTAAAAAACTTGGTGTACCTAACGTACCTCTTCAATCTGAAAAGGTTTCTTTTCAAGACACTAAAGATCAGCCACAAAACATTCTCGACAAGATAGCGCTTGCAGCTCAGGGTATGACAAAAGACCCCGAAACTACCATTAAAGCAATATTCACTCAAGAAGAATTGCGTAAGATTAGAGGTAATGCAGTTATTCTAAAGCGTCAAGACTTTTTAAACAAAGAAAAAGACCCTAACTTACAGCGAGATCACATTATCCCACTTGGGCTTGGTGGTGACAACTCAGAAGAAAACTTGAAGTATGTACCGAAAGAATGGCACGAGGCTAAGACTAAAAATGACAATAGACTGATTAAAGAGTTGCAATCAGGTAAGATAACCAGACAAGAAGCACAAGAGCAAGTGAAAGAATGGATTGAGAAGAATCCACATAAGGAGTATGTAATGGAAAAACAGGTAAGTGATAAGTCCTACGACTATACCGATGACAAGGGGAAGGTCAAAACCATAGAACTTGTAGATATCACAAATCCTACTCTCACAGGTAACACGGAGCTTGATAAAAAACTTGTATCTAAGTTTAATAGTGCCATAACCGCAGAGAATAAGAAGATTATGAAGCTCTTTGAGATGGAGAAGATAACAGGTAAAGAAGCGGAAGCATTACTACAAAAACTTATTGATCTAAAGGCTAAAGTTAAAAAGTCTACTAGTAAAGGTAAGGCAAAGAAACTAACTAAACTTACTTTTCCTAAAATTACAGCTAGATCAGTATCAAGAGCAAAGTTAGATTTAAAGATGCCAACGATCAAAGTAGCAGATAAAAAGAAACTTAATTTGACATTAAGGAATAAAACTCGTACAATGAGAGTTAAAGTGTAACAAAGTGTATTAAACCTATACTGTAATAAGTGAACAGTCAGGCGAGGCGTAATTGTCTTGCCTTTTTTTATGGATCAAAATATATCAATTTATATCAAACTATGGCAATAGCCCCACTAACTGAGACCGACATAATAGAACAAATCTACTCAATGTATGAGAATGATGATACTACATGGTCGGCTACATCAGCTGAATACATTACAGCACGTAACCTAAGCAAAGCAGCAATTATTAGATGGGAGTATGTAGATGGTACGCTATGGCCTGAGTTATTTACTAAGCTATCGGCAGCTGCAACTGGTACAAAGACAACTACTGCTGGGGATTATGACGTTACAACTCCTGATGACATGCGTATTCCTCCACAACCTGGCTCATACGTCAGACTCTCGGACACAACGGGGATTGTAGCTACTTATGTAGTTATCCCGCTTACTAAAGTACAACAACTAGGATCTTCTCTTGATAGATTTTGTTACTTTACAGGTAATGCCTCACTAGGATATACTCTAAATTTTAATCCTAATGTAGCACTTACCACAGGACTTACAATCTCATACGAATATTATAGAAATGCTACATACTTTACAGCTCCAACGTCAACAACTGAAATGGCAAATCCTTTCTTCATAGTCCATTACGTTTTACACAGACTTTACAAATCAGACGGACAGTTATCTGAGGCTACCGAAGAAGGACAGATATTAGAGGGATTATTACAACAAATGCAAGCTGACGTTATAGATATTGGGCAAGATGTACTATCATCAAGCCTTGACGGATTCGGTGTATGAAAATAAAAACAAGGGCTATAGGAAAATCAAATCAAGTACGAAAAGAATGGGAAATCAAGAAGTTTAACGGCGGAGTAAATCGAGTGCTTGAGGAAGCTCGTATTGCTACTAATGAGGCTAAGGAAGCTACTAACCTAATGCAAGTACAAGACGGTCTATGGAAGCCACGCTGGGGGTCGGATACCTACGGAGCCGTACATGAAGGTAATGTAGACGGAGCGGCTGAATATGTCAATACAGACGGAACTACAGAGCTTATAACCATTGCTAATGGTAAGTGTTGGAAGTCTACCGATGGGGGAGCTCTTTCAGAGGTTACAGGGGCTACTTTTACCGTAGGTACGCAGTGCTACTTTATACAGATTGCAGGCTACTTATATATTGCAAACGGAACGGATGCTCTAGCTCGATATGATGGATCGGTGCTTACTACTTATGCGGAGTTATCTGCTCCTACTGGGCTTGCTGGCACCGCCTCTGGTTTAGCATCAGGAATTTATAATATGTACGCAGAGGTTACGGCGTTAAATACCATAGGTGAGACAGTGGGATCAACAGAAGCTTCACTTGCAGGAGGAATGAATAGACCACGTGAACAATGGACTGCTGGTGATAGCATAACATGGACTTGGAACGCCGTAGCCAGTGCTACTGCTTATCAAATATATGTATCGGACAGGACAGGTTATGAAAATTTATTAGACTCATCAACTGCAAGCAAATATATAGATGATGGAACGGTTGCTATAAATCCATATGTTGAGCCGCCACTATCAAACACAACTACTGCTCCTAAATTTAAGTCAATGGAAATATCAGGTAATAGGATATGGGCCACCAATGACCCCGACAATCCTTACACGGTGTACTATTCTGGCACTGGTCAAAAGATTGGTGCATTTTCAGACTTTTACGATGGAGGATGGGTTAATCTTGAAAAGGGAGGGCGTGAACGACCCAAGAAAGTAGTACATTATCAGACAGGTACAGGTACAGGGCGTGCTACAGTTCTTTGTTCAACACCAGAGGGCAAGGGTGCAGTATGGCAGATTAGCATAGAAAGTTTGACGATCGGTGATACGGTTATTGATATTCCCGCGGCTGTAAAGGTTGTGGGATCATCCGGCACTGATAGTCAGCTTTCAGTAACTGCCGACAATAACAACATATGGTTTATGAACCGTAGAGGAATTTTTACACTAGGACCAGAAAAGAATTATTACGGTATTTTACGTACTAACGAGTTATCTTCAAGAATACGACCATATATCAGATCACTTATAGGTTCTGCTATAGGTGGGGTTTGTGCATACTTTTATGATGCTAAGGTATTTTTCTCAGTACCAACCAATGCAACAGGAAACAACAGAATTATCTATTATGATACAGAACGACTGAACTGGGTGGTTGATTGGTCACTAGGAGCTAAACAGTTTATAGAATATACAGATACAGGTGGGGTTACTCGTTTTCTTACAGTACCGCCTTCAGGTACTTCAATGATAGAGCTATCACCTAACATTCAAGGAGATCAGAACGTAGCATTTGCAACAACATATACAAGTGGAAGATGGCCACTACGAGACCTTTGGAAAGACTTTTTAAAGTTAAAGAAGGTATATATTAAACTAGGTAATCCAAGAGGTGCTATCAACTTTGAGGTTTTGGGATCAAGTAAGAGTGCGGGATTCTCATCGGTAGGATCAGCTACTATTTCCCCTCAGACATCGATGACAGGGATAGGGTTTGATATAATGGGAGATGTTTTGATGGGGTCTACAGGTGGTACACCTACTACATTTTCAGACTCATCAGATCCACGGTATATAAAAATCAATAAGAAATTACGTGACTTTCAGTTAAGACTAACGACAAACACATTAGACTCAGATTATGTATTACAGAGCTTTATCTTCCAAGGGAATGCTCTGAGAGTAAATCCACCCAGCAGCTGGAAACTTTAGAGCCTTGGAACAATATTTTATTATTTATTAAACAATTATGGCAGCAGCAGCTACAGACAAATTAAAGAAATATAAATCTCTTTTCTCAACAACATTATCAACAGGAATAGGTACTGGTACGGGAGATACCATAACCCCTGCAACAGTTACAGGACTACCCACTGACACTGGGATCACGCTCACTTTTGATCGAGTAGACTCAGGAGCAGTTGCTACCCCTACTAAAAATGAACGTATAACAGGCGTGGTATCAGGTGGTAACTTCACCTCATACGTACGTGGGAAAGACTCTACGACCGAACAGGCACACACTGCAGGAGCAGTTATAGAGATGGTATGGAACGCTCAAGATTGGAATGATATGGTTGATTGGGGATTAGTAGAACACGGTCAAGATGGAACTCATGGAGCTGTAACCGCAACAAGTGTAAACATAGGGGGAACAATAGCCGTTACGGGAATACTCGATGAGGACACCATGAGTAGTAACAGTGCAGTAAAGTTAGCAACTCAACAGAGTATAAAAGCGTATGTTGATACATTTCCAACAGCCTCATCAACTACAACCCTCACCAACAAACGCATTACTCAGCGTGTAGCAACTACAACAGATGACGCAACAGCAGTTATAGACTGTGATACTACCGATCAATATGAGCTATCAGCCATAGCAAACGCAACAGAGTTTACCG
>Ga0210043_1001136_pt1 | contig 24210 bp, 25 predicted proteins | sample CryGeymet201501t_FD_183990 | JGI IMG/M metagenome (GOLD analysis project Ga0210043, IMG submission 183990) | Groundwater microbial communities from Crystal Geyser aquifers in Utah, USA - Crystal Geyser metaG 2015-01t (SPAdes) (version 2) | ecosystem: Environmental > Aquatic > Deep subsurface >... | reverse complement strand
AGTATTATTAAACAACTTTAGAAAAGGTGTGCCAATTTTGGGGTACCTTCCATTTGCAAAACCGCACGAAAAAGAGAAAATCATCCGAATAATCTTTTCAGAACTTTATGTCTCTCAAGATGTGTTGCAATACAAGGTCAAAAAAGGTTTTGAAGCCTTTGAAGACAGACTTGTTGCTATTTGTGATCCCACGGGGAATCGAACCCCGATTACAAGAATGAGAATCTTGTGTCCTAGCCGTTAGACGATGGGACCGAATTCGCCTACGGCGAATTCGGTCCCATCGAGACACAAAATAAGCTGTAAACGCCAGCCATTTATACCAAAAAACTGCTAAATACGGAAGCGGGGTATTTGGTTAGTTGGTGTGTCGCAGATACTGCTTGATATCATAACGCGGATTAACTTTCTTGCCCGGATTAAAAATATCTTTGGGATCAAATAAATGTTCCAGATCTTTGAATAATTCCAGCACATGCTTGGAATAAATTTTTGAAAGATGAGAGGTGCGGATAATACCATCGTTGTGCTCGCCGCAAATATTGCCTTTATACTTGAGCGCGGTTTGGAAAAATTCTTCGGCCATAGCCTCTACCTTATCACCTTGGTCTTTAGTGAAATCTAAAAGGGGATAGAAGTGCAAGTGACCGTTACCACCGTGGCCATGGATGGCCGCTGTCACTCCGTGTTTCTTGAGCAATTTTTTAATATCGACAAAGAATGGAGAAATATTTTCGGGCGGGACGGTCATGTCCTCGAGGAAAGCAGCCGGGCGTTTGGTAGCATCTTGTAACTTAGAAAGCGTATAGCTGGCGTTTCTGACTTGCCAGAACATGTCCTTCTTATGTGTACCGTTTACAATTCGTATCGGTAAGCCGGTGGCTTTTTTAGTGGCCGCGACTATTTCATTAGCGGAGTGTTCGGTGGCTTCGGTGTCGATGGTGATTAGGAGGGTAAACTCTGGGGCTTGGCGCTTATAGGTAAAATTATAGGTAGTGTATAGGGAAAGTAGGAAACGATAAAAATTAAAACCGGGGATACGGTCGCGGAAGAAGTATGGGTTTTGGACAGCGAGCTCAAGACTGGCACCATCGAACAGCTCCACATTTATGGGATTGTACTGAAGAACATGCGTGATAAGTTCACCGGCTTTTCCTAATTCGTAAACCGGCACTGCCAACAAGACGGTGCGGTCATGAATGGGCTCGGTTTTGAGGGTGATACTAGAGATGATACCGATCGTGCCTTGGCTACCGGAAATAAGGCGGGTGAGATCAAAGACGCCGTTACCGGTTTCAAATTCCTTAACCGAAGGCGACACTACATCCCAAAGTAGGTAGCCAGCGGTATTCTTTTTGGTTTTGGGGCGGGCGGCTTGCAACTCCTTTTCATTTTTTTTGATCAGTTCGTAAACGGTTTTAGCAATTTCGGCATGAGCGTTCTTTTGTTGGATGAGCGCTTTGTACCCATTAAAGGAAAGGGGCTTGATGGTATAGGTGTTGCCGTCTTTAAGCACTACCTCGAGGCTAGCGACGGACTCAGCAAAGTGACCAAAGCGTAGGGAATCCGGGCCAGCGGCATTATTCCCGACACAGCCGCCAATGGTGCATATGTCTTTGGAGGCGGGGTAGGCCGGCAGATAACGGTTGTGGGTTTTTAGGATTTTTTCTACCACAGGGAACATTACCCCCGGACCTACTACTATTGTTCCGTCAGACTCGTTAAATTCGCCGACGTCATTTAGATATTTCTTTACATCTACAACTATCGAGTCGGTGAGTGAGCCACCAGAAAGACCGGTGCCAGCGGCGCGGGGGGTGAGGGAGAGGGAAGGGAAAGTGGCGGTGTGCACGTCGATGACTTTCACGGCGATTTCTAAATCTTTTTTAGTTTTGGGGGCAATGACTATTTGGGGACGCACCGAAAAAATACTTTCATCGGTCGAGAATACGTCGAGGTCTTTCTTGTTGGTCGAGATGTCTCCTTGGAAGTTGGCATTACGGAGCATTTCTTCTACGTAAAGATGACCCATCGGGTCTTTCTGTGGTTTCTCACCACTTTCAATAACTTTATTTTTCACTGCCTCCAAGGAACTCATTACTTACTATTGTATCGTGTTTATAAAAAAGTTTTCAGGGTTTTTCACAAATTATATAAATGAAAAGCCCCGACCAAGATGGTGAGGCTTGCCGTGCACACCGGATGTGCGACGGGGTGCGCCGTTTTCGGCTTCGTATTGTTGGCTTGTAAGAGACCGGATGTCTCTTCAACTACCTAACCAATATCCCTGGCTATGAGACCTGCCTAATTACTCAGCAGGAAAAGGCACTAATTTACACTATAATTTGTATATAAAGAAGGGTTAAGATCGTCATAAGTTTTCAGATGGGTCTTAGAAGATTTTATTCGTCTTCGTCATCCAGCTCGACGTGTTCGAGGAACTGCCGACCTTCTTCACTGATGACGAACCAGTTGCCGTTCCGATCCAACATCTTCCTCTGACGAAGATTGTTGAAACTCTGCCGAAGCTCGGCCAGAAGCTTCTTCGACCCCTCATCCGAGAGGTGCGAACCGATAGCGTCCAACACATCACTTACGGTAAACTCCTGCTCGTAGCCAAACTCGTCGCGCAGGCGCGCAAGAAGCCGGTTGGCGTTGCGAATGTACCGCCCCCTCTGTCCATCCGACCGGTCCAACTTGGACACGTGGTGGTAGTTCGGGTTGTAGCCAGACATTGTTACCTCCTTCTTAACAATCCGTGAGGACCATTCCTCAGGATTTAATTATTATACATATAAATATAAAAAAGTCAAATATATAAACTGGTTTTTCACAAATTCTATAAATGAAATAAAAAAATGGACGCACGTTTTCGTGCGCCCCCAGCCCTAATTTGCTATTTTTTGTTCTTCAATGACTTTAAAATCTTCGCAAATATCTTGTTCCGATTTATGCGTTATATAATCAACAGCGAGTTGAAGGGTTTTACTATAGTCTAGCGCTTTTTTCCCTATGTAGTAGAGCTGGACGTCTCTAGTCAGCTCGATTCCTTTTGGGAGCTCTTTTACTTCAGTGTATGGTTCGACATCAAAACATTCAACTTCCTCACCATTTGGCAGAAATTCATCTTCAACTTGTGTGACAGAAGACTTGAAAATTTTTTCGTCAATTGTCCAGTAGCTTTTGCCATTATTAGAATTGAAATAAAGTCGACAAAAGAGCATAGTCATTTCCAGACTCCTTACTTGTGCTTTAGTACTTATACTATCAAATATAAAAAAGTCAAGTTTAGGCAGACATGCTAAAATAGCCGTCTATGACTCAATCCCAAGCGCTTGATATTTTGAAAACCGGCGGCAATGTGTTTTTAACCGGTGAACCGGGCGCAGGGAAAACCTACGTTCTTAATCAGTACCTACAGTGGCTTGAAGCGGCGGGAGTACACGTGGCGGTGACGGCCTCGACCGGTATTGCTGCCACCCATATCGGTGGTATGACCATTCATTCCTGGAGCGGCATTGGGGCGCGGGACGAAATCACTGCTTACGACCTCGACCAAATCACGACTAAAGAAAAGACAGTCAAACGGGTAAAGAAAGCTCAGGTCTTGGTGATAGACGAAATATCGATGCTCTCGGCCCACACACTCGATTCCATCGGATTGGTGTGTCGGACAATTCGGCAAAGTAGCGAACCTTTCGGCGGTTTGCAAGTTATTTTAGTCGGAGATTTTTTCCAGTTGCCGCCGATAGCCAAGATGGGAGAGGTGGTGCGCTATGCGTACGAAAGTCGCGCTTGGGCCCACGCTCAGCCTTTGGTTTGTTATTTGACTGAGCAGTATCGTCAAGAAGACGAGATGTTTTTGAATCTCCTGCGCTCCATTCGGAAGAATCAAATCGAAGATGATCATTACACCTTGTTGCAAGAACAAACGGAAATTGGTTACGAAGGTATCGAACCCACTAGGCTTTACACGCACAACGCTGACGTCGATGCAGTGAATTTAAATAAACTAAAAAGCCTGACCGGCAAAGGGAAGACTTTTAAAATGAGTGCCTCAGGCAACAAGCAACTGCTCTTGGGATTGATAAAGAGTTGTCTCTCACCGGAGGTGCTCGAGCTACGGGAAGAGGCAATGGTGATGTTTACCAAAAATAATTTTGAAGCGGGCTATGTCAACGGCACGCTGGGACGGGTGCTACGTTTTGATAGCGAGGGTTTGCCGGTTGTTGAAACAACTGATGGTATCGAAATATCCGTTAAGACCGCTACTTGGGATTTGATGGAAGATAACAAACGTCTGGCTGGCATTGAACAAATACCGTTGCGCCTGGCTTGGGCAATTACCGTGCATAAAAGCCAAGGCATGAGCTTGGACGCGGCCGAGATAGATTTATCTAAAGCCTTTGTGCATGGCCAGGGCTACGTGGCGCTCTCGCGAGTTCGAAGCTTGGAAGGGGTAAAAATTCTCGGTATGCATCCCAATGCTTTGCAAGTAGATCCCCGAGTGAGCGAGCAAGACGAGCGTTTTTATGCGGCCTCAGCGGCAGCCGAGCGGGAGTTTTTGAAAATGGACGAAGAGGAAATCGAAGGTATGCACAAGGCTTTTGTAAGTGCGATGGGCGGTAAATTGCCGAGTGAGCAAGAGGTGGCTGAAGCGGGTAAGCATAAACCAATAGAAAGAGTGAAGAAAGAATCGACCTATGTTATCACTGCAGGTTTGATACGTGAGGGAAAGTCAGTTAAAGAAATTTCTAAGGAGCGGAAAGTGGCCGAGACGACTATCTGGGGCCATGTCGAGAAATTGCTCGAGGATGGTGAGCTTACCAAAGAAGTGGCGATTTCACTTGTACCTAAAGAAGACAGTTGGGAAAAGACGTATGCCAGACTGGCTAAAGCCATGGATAAAGTCGGCACCGAAAAACTCAAGCCAATTTTTGAAGAGTGTAAGGAGGAGATAGATTATGGGGCCATTCGGGTGGGGAGGATACTTTATTTGCTTGAAAATTAAAACCCCCACGCAGTCAAGGGAGTTGATGGTCGGGGGTGGGGTAGTAAAATGGTAAAAAAGCTCTCTAGCCGGTGCTTTTGTTTGTCGTTATTGTTATTTAATCTTAAGTTTATTTATGCGAAGTATTACTATTCTACCTATCACACTTTTTATTAGCGCTATGCTGGCGGTAGCTATTTTATTAGCACCAGTATCAGCCAAGGCAGTCACCGTTGACGATTTGCTTATTCAGGTGCAGTCCATGATGGAGCAAATGGCCAAGATGCAAGTTCAGCTTTTGGAATTGCAGAAGACGGGGGGCATATCGGGTGCCGCGCCAGCTACCACCCCAACTAGTGTCAGTACGCCAGTCGGGGCAGTCTTAGGAGCTAAAACTTTTAAGTTTACTGAAGATACTATTTATGGGTTAACCAATGAGGATATAAAACGTATTCAAGTTCTTTTGAAAACTGATAAAGAAATTTATCCAGAGGGTGTAACTTCAGGATTTTTTGGCCCAGCTACACAGCGAGCAATTCGAAATTTACAAACTCGTTTTGGTCTTGACCCGGTTGGTGTAACTGGTCCAGCCACCACAGCTTTGCTTGAGAGACTAATCTCACAACAAAATAGTGACGGCACCTATCCGGCTGATATTCTTGACCCAACCCGACCGACTGGCTCGGTACTGGGTGCTAGCACGTCAACTAATGTTAATTCAAATGTCCCGGCTAATATCCAAGCTCTTCTAGCTCAGGTGGCTGCTCTCCAAAACCAAAAAGGAAGTACCAGCAATACCACCAATACTTCTAGCTCAAACTCTTCAGGTATAAAATATATAGAAGTAGCGATTGATGATGCTGAGTCTAATGTAAAGGTAAAGTATGACAATGGTGATATTAAAGATTTCTGGGTTTTTGAAGACGAAAAAAGCAAGATTATCAAAGAAATTGCCAAGAAGATTAACGTATCTGTCTCTGTTGTAGAGGATTTGGCTGACTTTGGAAAACTAAGCAGCAACAACGGCCAGGACGATGTGGAAGAGATAATGGCCGATGTTGACCTTGAAGATGGTGAAACAAAAGTAGAGGTGGTGTTTGATGGTGGCGATGAAGATGACTTCACTATTGATTCAGCTGATTACGATGATATTATCGAGGAAATTGCCGATGAACTTGATATTGATGAGGATGAAGTATTGGACATCATCGAATGGGATTGGAATATCACCGTTGAGGATATCGATGAAATTAAAGTTGATGTTGAAGATGGGGAAGCGGAAGTTACAGTTGAGCTTGAGTCAGGCGACGAGATTGAATTTACCCTCGATGAAGACAACGAAGACGATATTATTGAGTTGATTGCCGAGATTCTCGATATCGACGAAGACGAGGTTGAAGATTTGCTTGATATAGATTTTGCTGAATAAGATGAATGAACCAAAAATTTACGAGACGTGGACACAACCCTTCTTCGCGCCGCCCAGCTGGGTCTTTGGTCCAGTTTGGAGTGTGTTGTATGTACTAATTACGGCTTCCTACGGCTGGGTGTTCTACAAAGTTTTTCAAGGTGATTTGCCTAAAATAGTAGCGGTGCCATTAGTCATAAACTTAGTAGCCAACCTCTCGTTTACGCCGATGCAGTTTGGATTGCAGAATCTGCCGCTAGCGTCACTAGTCATATTGATTGTGTTCGGAACAATCGTTTGGTCTATGTGGGCGATGTGGCCATACGAAAAAATGTTTGTTTACGCTCAGATTCCTTATCTGCTGTGGGTAAGTTTTGCAACAGTTTTACAGATGTCGATTACTTACCTCAATCGATAAAATAAAAAAAGAGGACCCGGGGCGATAAATCGCCCCGGGTTTTAATTGATGTATGCCGCCGGATTTTCTGGTCTAACAATCCAGCAACCGTCATCGCTACCAATTCCTACTACATGAGGAATACCATTATCTTTCAAAATTTTTCGAACATATCTACAAACCGCATCCGGTAAAACCAGTATTCCTCTAATTGGCTCCGGGTCTCTGTAGACAAATCCGTCTGTTTTCTTTTGTGGTTGTGCGGTTGGTTGCCGGTATTTGTGGTTCAAGATAACACAAAATGAAAGTCGTCCATTACTGAAGGGAAGGTCTAGCCAAAAAGTTGTTAAAACCACACCAGGGTCAGCATCACGGCTCAATGCTGTTTGCCAGACTGCGTATTCTACTGAGTCTTTCATGTATACCTCCGTGCCTAGTAAAATAGTACTCGGTTGAAATATACAGTCAAGTTCAGGTAGGTAATGGGAGCTAACTTTGAATAGCTTCGGTGGTATTTTGAATCCTAGAAGAAATCCCTGGAGCTTGTTACACTAGTCAACTATGTGGCGAATAATCAGAAGAAGGAGAAAACGAAAACCACAATCTAGCACGGTGACTAGACATTATTTAGAACATAAGGAAATAGCGCACGAGCTAACGCTTGCGCGCCTAGAGCACTACAACCAGTTCTATAATTTCTCGTGGAAAAGGGTGGCTATTCGTAATCAACGTACTTGCTGGGGAAGTTGTACGTCACTCAAAAACCTTAATTTTAATTACAAAATTATTTTCTTACCAGTACATTTGCAAGACTATTTAATAGTGCATGAAATGTGTCATTTAGCTGAGTTAAATCATTCACAAAATTTTTGGGATAAAGTTGGCGAAGTTCTACCAGATTATAAAAAAAGCAAACACGAACTTCATATTGTGGAAAAGGAATTTCACAAGCCCGGTTGGCATTTTAGATACTCTTTTAAAGAGGGTGTATAATTTAAGTAATGAAAGGATTATTCGGCCTAATCGCTCTGCTTATAACTGTCGGAACAATTGTGTATGTTATTTCGCTACAGCTGGAGTTATTCCAAAGCCGGAGTACCGATGGAGTAGGTAGGGGTACATATGGAGAGGGTTCATTGTATGTAACAGACCAAGACGATATCTTAGCTCCTATTAATAGGGCGGAAGAAGCTAAGCGAGCATTGGAGGTTAAAAATCGAATTCCGGAAAACCTTCTTCAATAAAGAAAAACCCCGCAAAGTGGCGGGGAATAAAGGAAGGGCTGACGATTGTTGGTCAAAGAACACAATCCAAAGGCCCCTCAGGAGAAATTTGGCAGGCGCGACTCCATGTAACGCGCCCCACTTAGGATGCTGACCGAGCATCTTGCACTCCGTTCTAAACCCAGTGACGGTTCTGGAGATCGGTATATATCCCCGTCACTTTGGGTAACTCAAGCGAGCTACCAAAAAACTGATGAAAATCATATATCTTAATATAAGTTTGTCAAAGAATATTGTTTTGTGAATAAAAATTTGCAAACTATATAAAGTAAAGTATACTTTACATTATGACAAGGAAATATCTTATTATATTAAGTTTAGGATTGCTAATTATTATGGTGCTGGCTTGGAAAAATCCGGTTGCTACTCAAAATTTATTTAGTTCTGGGACAAACTCTGAGCAAATTACAAAAGACTCTATGACAATAGCAAATTCAATGACGTTGGAAGACAATGAGGAAACTAATGATATCGATATAACGAGACAAGGTGATAATTCTCTAGATGAAGCAATAATTGATAATGAAGATAGTATGCAAAATACAAACAATCAATCAGACAGTAATTTAGATACAAAAACCATGATGGTGGCCGGTGGTTGTTTTTGGTGTGTAGAAGCAGACTTAGAAAAATTGCCTGGGGTTATTGAGGTAGTGTCTGGTTATGCTGGTGGTAGTACTGATAACCCAACTTACGGAGATTACTTTAAGGGCGGACATCGCGAAGTGGTGGAGGTGACGTATAACCCGACTGTGGTAACTTTTGAAGAAATACTTATCTACGCTATGAAGCACATGGATCCAACCGATGGTGATGGTTCATTTGGTGATAGGGGCAAGTACTATGCACCCGCTTTCTATTATGAAAACGACGAACAAAAGCAACTGATTGAAAACCTAATTACGGAAGTGAATGAAAACGGTCCCTATGATAAGCCGTTAGCGATAGATGTTGAAAGTAGACCAAAATTCTGGCCCGCTGAGGATTATCATCAAGATTATTACAAAGGCACTCTCTCAAGCTTAAAGTACAAATATTATCGTAACGCTTCGGGGCGCGACGCTTTTATCCAAAAGTATTGGGGTGATGATACTGATGCTGGACTGGAATGGCGAAATAGTACGGTTAACCGTACTACTGGTTCTTGGACTGATTTTAAAAAACCATCTGATGATGAAATTAAAGCCAGTCTGAGCGATATCCAATACAAAGTGACACAAAAGAATGGTACTGAGCGCTCGTTTAACAACGAGTATTGGGATAATCACGAAGAGGGGATTTATGTTGATGCAGTGTCGGGTGAGCCACTATTTTCCTCTATTCACAAGTTTGATTCAGGGACTGGCTGGCCGAGTTTTACACGACCGATTGATTACAACTTCGTGACTGAACATGAAGATCGGGTGTTACTGATTCCTCGCACGGAAATTCGTAGTGCTATCGCTGACTCACACCTCGGCCATGTTTTTCCTGATGCTCCGAAAGAACTCGGGGGTATTCGTTATTGTATGAACAGCGCTTCACTGAGCTTTATAGCTAAGGCCGATATGGAAGCAGAAGGGTACGGCGGTTTCTTGTATTTGTTTCAGTAGCAACTTTAACCAAGGGTAACCCTAGGCAAGTCTTTATTTATAGCCGTTTGCCTAGGGTTACCCTTGGTTAGGTCTAAATTCAAAAAGCCGCGCTCGCGGCTTTTGTTGACATATTATGTAATTTGTGGTTTTTTAAGTACCAGTAATGTAATGTAAGGAGGTTGTCGTGCCGAAGTATCCAAGACTAGTCCAGCTTCATATTTCTGAAGTGTGGAAGAATGAGTCCATATCATTCTCGAAAGAAATTGAGAAACAAATATTTGCTTCAGTTATTTCACAATTGCGTGATTCAGTAAGAAGCGATGCCTGTTTGGAGGGGGCAGATCAGGTGGCGGCTTTCACCAGGGCTGTTGAGGATGTAGTCAAAGCCGATTTATTAACAAACTGGGAGCGAACCCAAGCAATCCTTCAAATTGCTACTTGGTTAAATTCCTTGCCACAGTGGCCACAAACCAGTCGGCCTAAGATGGGAGTTTTTAATCCTCTTACTGGTTGATTGAAAATGGCCTGGCGCGTAAGCGCCCGGCCTTCATTTTTTTACATACAATAATTTACAATAATCTGGTAAGATACTGGTCGTATGACAACGTATGCACGAACCATTCTTGGTCTAGTTCTAGCTTTATTATTTATTTTTCAACCACTGGGAGTGATAGCGCAGGAGTCTATGTCGGCGAGCGATAGCGAACCGGTTATTTACATGTTCGGTCGTGATGATTGTGGTTTTTGTAAAAATGAAAAGGAGTGGTTGGCACAAGAAAACATACCTTACGTTTATTTAAATATAATCGAAGATGAACAAGCTAAAGCGCTTTGGGAAGCCATTGCTGAAAAGCATAATACTTCCAAAGTCACGCCCATCACTATTGTCGGCGAGAAGGCATTTGTTGGTTTTAACGGTTCGCAAACTACCGGCAAGCAAATCTTAGCCGCCGTTGCTAATATTGATTCTTCAGATATTAGGACACCCCAAGAACACCTTGAGCGCGCCCCAGTTTTAAGTATTGATGCCGGCAGTGGTTGTACTGATGCCGAGTGTGAAGCAGCGACCGCGCAAGCTTACGTTTTTGATTTGCCGTTTGTAGGAATAGTAAACTTAAAAACTTTTTCACTATTTACACTCTCAGTCTTGCTTGGTGTAATAGATGGTTTTAATCCGTGTGCGATGTGGGTGTTGGTGACTTTCTTAGTCTTATTATCACAAGCGGGGAGTCGTAAGAAAATGGTTTTTCTCGCCGGTATGTTTATTATCGCTGAGGCTTTAATGTACAACCTTATCCTCAATGTTTGGTACAAGGTTTGGGATTTTGTGGCCCTCGATCAAATTGTTACTCCATTGGTGGGCTTGTTAGCGCTCGGTGGCGGAAGTTTCTTCTTATACCGTTGGTATAAGAATCGTGAGGTGGCTTTGGTTTGTGATATTAGTGATATTGAAACTCAAAGCAAGACCATTAGTCGGTTCCAAGCCATTGTTAATCAACCGCTGACTATTGCGACTATTGGCGCGATTATTGTCATTGCTTTTTCGGTGAATATAATTGAGTTTGCGTGTTCGATTGGTATCCCGCAGGCGTACACCAAAATTCTGGAGCTTAACGCGCTCTCATTCCTAGAGCAGCAATTTTACATTCTTATCTACACCCTCGGGTACATGGTAGATGATTTGATTGTTTTTGGTCTAGCTATCTGGGGCTTCTCTAAGCTTGAAGCCCACGGGCACCGTTATGCCCAACTGTCGCTACTTATCGGTGGTGCACTAATGTTACTTCTTGGTCTTATTCTGGTGCTTAATCCAAATATTCTGGTGCTCTAGTAGGTTACAATAGTGGGCATGATTGAAATTTCCATTTGGTTAGTGGTATTGGTAGCAGCTCTGTTTTCTTTGGTGCGGGGGGCCGATATGTTTATTGTTGGTTCAAAACAAGTAGGGGCTTCTTTAGGCATTAGTACCTTCGCCATTGGAGTATTGATAGTTGGTTTTGGGACATCTCTGCCTGAGCTAGCTTCTTCTATCGCGGCCGCCCTAAATGGGGCAGGAGAGATTGTAATTGCTAATGCAGTTGGTTCAAACATCACTAATATTTTGTTAATAGTTGGAATATTAGCCGCCTTTGGTGGTCGAATTGTTATTCAAAGAGATCTAATTAAAACCGAGTTACCAATTTTCTTCATTGCCACTGCCCACTTTCTTTTAGTTGTCCATGACGGAATGGTTGACCGTATAGAATCTTTTTTGCTTCTTGGTACATTTGGTGCCTACGTATACTATCTTATGTATGAAGCCGAGGGTGACGATAGAGTTGATTTGGTTCATGATAAAAGAACGCATCGACCAAGATTAGAAGCCAAATCATTAGTCTTTATTTTGATGGGTTTATTTTTTGTATTGGTGGGCGCTAACTATGCGGTTGAGATGGTGATTAATATTGCGACAGTGGCCAAGGTGCCATTAGGTCTGGTTTCAATTGCCGCTATTGCATTAGGTACCTCTTTGCCAGAGTTATTTGTGACACTACAGGCAATGAAAAGCGGTGAAAGTGAGCTTGCTATAGGCAACATTTTCGGCTCCAATGCTTTTAATATTTTAGTAGTGATCGGTATTCCTGGGCTCATTACACCATTAGTCGCTGATGAAGTAGTGATGGAATTAGGAATCATAGTTCTACTCGCGTCCTCGGCTATCTTTTTTGTTAATGGTTTAGCACGACAGATAATGCGTTGGGAGGGGATGATGATGTTACTTTTCTTCGGTTTCTTTGTTGTAAAGCTCGCCGAGTTCATCTAAACCGCGGCCATGAAAGAATGGCCAGAAATAATGCTAATAGACAAACCGGCGGAAATAACCTCGTTTGATGTTATTCGGCGTTTGCGAAAGATTTATACTGAAAACCATGACAGAGCGAAGGCACCCAAGATGGGACATGCTGGCACACTTGATCCACTGGCGACGGGACTAATGATAATAGGTGTGGGCGCAGGGACCAAAAAACTACAAGAATATATAAAGTTGGATAAAGAATACGTGGCTGAGGTGCTGATTGGAGAACGACGGACAACCGGCGATATGGAAGGAAAAGTGACAGCAGAAAAGGAAGTGACGGAAACGGTAGAGATTTTCCGAAGCAAAATCTCTACCGTCCTCAAAGAGATGCAGGGCACTTTGATTCTCCCAGTCTCTGCCTACAGCGCTATCAAGAAAGACGGGGTACCGATGTACAAACGAGCCCGGGCTGCCGCTAAAAAAGGTGAAGAGATAGCCGAGGTGCCTATGCGCGAGATGGTAGTTTATGAATCCGAATTACTTAGCATTTCTTATAGTACGGTTAACCGTACTATAAGAGCTGGGGCAGGAGTTCGATTTAAAGTGGGTAGCGGCACGTATATTCGTTCATTAGGCGAAGAGCTTGGTCGTAGGCTCGGTTACCCCGCTACCCTCAAGAGCTTGCGTCGAACGAAAATCGGGAAGTTTAATATTGAAGACGCGAAGCGATTAGATAAACTCGCAAATGATTAAACCCGAACGCTGTTTGCGTTCGGGTTTCTCGCCGCTGCCTCGCGGTGATTTTTTACTAGTTCGTCCAGATTGTCCCGTCCCGTTAGGGTGGGAATGAATGGACAAACATATTGGTCGGCGGAGCCGAAACCTCTGTTAGAAAAATACCCTTGAAACACTCTCCCAGAGTGTTTCAACCGCCAGCGTAATGCCTGTGCGTTAGCCAAGGGGTAGCTAGGCGGGTGTTTTTACTCTTTTAACGAAAATGCCAGTCTTAGACCTGGAAGGATTATTTGTGCTGTTTCGTAGTCATGGTGTGGTATTCGCCCACCTTTCCAGGCAAATACTCGTGAAAGAACAGAGCTATAAAAGTCACGTCTCTCTGTACTACACAAGACCAGTTTTCCGAGTCGGCGTAATTGATCTCTCTTCAGTTCGTGTGCATACCCTGAGCGAAGTTTGTGACCAGTGTTTCGGGCGTCAGTTTGTGCTTTAGCAATACTGTCAGACAGTTCGTTGGCCGCTCGTTCAAGTAGACGTAAGTCATAGTAGCCAAGCGGAACTAACTTTGCTTTCACGTTGTCCTCAAGTTGTTGGAGAGTAAAAGCAAAAGCAATCGTTACTCGCTCAGCAAATGTCACTTTGACGTGTGACGGTGGGTTGAGCTTTACCTTGTACCACGCCATTAGTTCACGTACTGCCACACCCATGATGGTGTAGCGCTCGTCGCCGGTGACGGTTTTACCATGCCCGTCTGTTACTTTTGTTGCCTCAAACCCGGATGCCAACGGTACTATACGTACCTCATAGGTTTTATTTGGATAGCGAAGTGTGGCGGTGATATGACCATCACCTCGCTTAAACATTGCCTGTGTCATTTCAAGCCTCCATGTTCAACAATCGTTGTCATCGATAAGAGAAATGTCTTCGTCCTCTTCATCAATGATTAACGGATCCTTATGCTCTATAACCCACTGGGCTTCTTGTTGCAGTGGGTTTTTTTGTGTCCCGTATTTGAACGAGGTTACTTTGATTGGGTCAAGGTCACCGAAAGTGACAATAACCAAGCTGCCTTCACGATGGACCTTACGAGGGCCCATACAAGAATGGAAGCCAAACCTTTCAGGCTGTCTGGCCATCACAAAACTCCCTGATTTGCTCTGACAGTACTATACAATATTATATAAAAAAGTAAATAGTTTTTGGTACTTATATTTGTTCGGCAAAAAAGGCTGATACTACTTCTTCTACTTCATGCTCAGGACGACTTTCACCAAATAGTGCTTTAGCGGCTTCGAGGACTTTCTCACTGTCATCTTGGTCAATTCCTTCTTGTTCAAGATAGTTTCCTAACATCATTATTTCTTTATTGTAGGGTGTAGATTCAAAACTTTCCATAAATATATTTCACTAAAATTAAAATAAACTTTCAACGACAACTTTTACATCGCCACCATCGGCTTTGCCACCAAGCTCTTTCATGACGGCGCCGATAAGAATGCCTATCTTTGATTTATCCGCGACGCCGAGCTCAACTTTTTTAGCTTCAGCAATGGGACGGATGGCATCTTGACTCATAAGCGCTGGAAGATAGGCCTCAAGAATCGCCAGCTCTTCTTTTTCTGGATCAGCCAGTTCTTGGCGGCCGGCTGCTTCGTATTGCACGATTGATTCTTTACGTTGCTTAGCTAGTCGTTTAATAACTGCCAACACCTCGTCATCTTTTAGCGTATCTTGGGGAGTTCTGTTGGTCGCCACCATTTCATTAGTAAAGGCGGTGAGCATACTGCGGATAACTGACAAGCGGGTCGCTTCTTTCGCTTTCATGGCTTCTTTGAGCTCGCCCTTGATGTCCTCATGTAATGACATAAACAAAAAATATTAGTTAACTATGTTGCTATAATACCATTATATGAGTTCGTCTCAAACGGAGCATTTTTTGCATGAATCAAGGGGTGTGTCGGATTGGCATGCTAAGGAAAGCCATGAAGTTCTGTCACTTTTTGGAGTTTCTGAATTCGGTCTGTCTTCACCCGATGTAAAAGACCGAAGAGAAAAATATGGTCAAAATTCTTTCACTAAGAAGAAAAGAGAACCACTAATAACCACTATCTACAAACAACTGCGCAGTCCTTTGGCGATTGTCTTGGTGGTGGCCTTTTTTCTGACGCTGGCTTTGCAAGAGTTTGTCGACGCGGGGGTAATAGCTTTTGCCCTTAGTATCGCTGTGGTGGTGGGGGTTCTTCAAGAAGGTAAAGCTTCGCGAGCTTTTGACACCTTGGCTAGTTCTCAAGTAAAGATGGCGACCGTACACCGAAATGGAAGATTGCACCAAATCGAAGCTTCGCTTCTGGTGCCCGGGGATATTGTGGAATTAAGTGATGGTGGGCAAGTGCCAGCTGATATACGACTTCTAAAAACTAAAAAGCTGGCTATTAATGAAGCAGCGATGACCGGGGAGTGGTTGGCAGTCAATAAATCAACAGAACCGGTGGCGGTTGGGGCCCCTTTTGCGGAACGCAACTCTATGGCCTGGATGGGGACTTTCGTCAGTAAAGGTTCAGGAGTTGGGGTGGTGGTGGCCACCGGTGATAGAACAGAATTGGGTAGTATCGCTGGGGGAATTGATTCAGTCGAAGATCCAGAAACCCCCCTACAAAAAGAAATGGCTAGAGTGTCTCGCATTATGTTAATGATTATCGGGGTGTTGGTAGTGCTTATTTTTATCATTGGCTTGATTCAAGATCGCAGTCTGACCAACATGCTTCTCATTGCGATTGCTGTCGCTGTGGCTTCCGTGCCGGAGGGTTTGCCGGCGGCGGTGACAATTATTTTGGCTGTCGGTATGGAAGCACTTTTAAAGCGTGGTGGGTTGGTGCGTAATCTATTGGCCGCTGAAACTCTGGGTTCAACTACTTTTGTATTGACCGATAAAACCGGCACGTTGACGGAAGCCAAAATGGCAGTGGCCGGTATTATCCATAGCGAGAGAACTTACCACGGCGTAGGACCAAAGTGGAAAGATGACATGGTGGCTCGAGATCTTTTTGACACTGCACTTTGTGCTACAGCTGCCTTTGTTGATGAAATTGAGACAGAAAATAAATCTGAGCTTCGTGGCGACCCAGTGGAATGTTCGATTTTGGAATCGGCCCACAGTATCGGTATCAACATGGAAGGCGACACGGCCCGTGGTCGCCGGATAGATTATTTAGCTTTCACTTCAGAAAACCGCTTTGCGGCCGGGCTGACTCCTTATGGTGATGGTTTCCGTCTTTGTGTAAATGGAGCGCCAGAATATTTACTTGAGTACGCCGAGTCTGCGCGCACGACAGCCGGAGTAGTACCGATGACTAGTGCAGAACGTGAGCGATTTGAATCGGAGATAGAAGTAGCTACCAAAGAAGGGAAGCGATTGGTGGGGGTGGGATTTAGGATGGTTAATTATCAAGATATTCCAGAACAAACCGAAGGTCTTTTGGACGGCCTAGTGTTTTTGGGCGTAGTGGTCTTAGCTGATCCGATTCGTGAAGGAGTGGCTGAAGCGATAGCGGGCGTCTTGGGAGCTGGCGCTAAAATTGCCTTAATTACCGGTGATAATCCCGAGACGGCTTTGTCCATCGCCCGTAAAGTCGGTATTGCTGGGGCGGATTCAATTGCTCTTGTCGGCACAGAACTTGAAAAAATGAGTGACGGCGAACTTTTGGATGTACTTCATAATGTCAGGGTGTTTGCACGGGTATTACCCAAACAAAAGCTGCGGATAGCGCAGGTGCTACAAGAGGCAGGGGAAGTGGTGGCTATGACGGGTGATGGTATTAATGACGCGCCGGCTTTACGACGCGCCAACATTGGAATAGCGATTGGTTCGGGGACGGAGGTGGCGAAGGAGGCTTCTGATTTAGTGTTGATGAATGACTCCTTCGCCACCATTCACGCCGCTATTGAGGAAGGACGACGGATAATCAGTAATTTGCGCAAGATAGTAGGGTACTTACTCTCCACCAGTCTCTCCGAAGTGGTGCTTATCGGGGCGGCTTTACTTATCGGAGCGCCAGTACCGATTCTGCCGGCCCAAATTTTATGGGCGAATATAATCGAGGAAGGACTGATGAGCGTGGCCTTTGCTTTTGAGCGCGGTGAAAAAGGGGCCATGAAGCGCAAGCCGCATGACATAAGAGCTGAAGGTATTCTCTCACGTGACATGCTAAAATTTATTGCGGTGGTAGTGGTTATTCTCGGTCTACTCTTAGTTGTTCTATATAGCATTGTTCATTCCATGAATCTGCCTATTGAAGAATTAAGGAGCATCATGTTCCTAGCGGTAGCGATGGACTCACTCTTCATTGCCTTTGCTTTCCGGTCACTAACAGTACCACTTTGGCGAGTGCCGCTACGCGACAATATTTTCTTCGTCGGTTCGTTTATGCTCAGTTTATTACTGCTGGTAATGGCGGTAACAGTACCGTTTTTAAAGCACATTCTTTCCTACGAGACCGTTACTTTCATGGAATTCATGCTCGTCTTGCTATTTAGTGTTCTCACTCTAGGTACTATCGAGATTGCTAAATGGGTGTTTTTTGCCCGTTCTGCTAAATAAATGCGTTATAATAGTAGAGCGAACAAGGGATTGTAGTAGCGCGTACAAACGAGAATCCCCGAGAAACCCGGTGAAAGTCCAGCTCTTAGGTACGCCCCCGCAAGGGGATTTGTTATACTTGTATACTTACACGCACAATGACTACTATCGAACTGATTTTATTACTACTTTTAGCCACTATTTTAGGGGTAATGGTGTATGTATTTTTTATAAAAAAGGAGGAAAAAAAGGATGACTCTAGCAGTATGCTTTTGCTTCAGCAACAGTTGGAGGAAATGCGTAAGACAGTAGATGCGCGTCTGGGTGAAAATAACAAACAAATGCAAGAAGGAAGTTTGGCCCAATTTAAAGAAAGTCGAGAACTAATCAAAGATATAAACCGCGAGGTGAACGAGCAGCTTCGTAGTGTAGTAAAAGGGGTGACGGAAGTAGGAGAAAGCAGCAAGCAGGTTTTTGCGGTGGCAGACCAACTTAAGGAACTTCAGAACATTCTTAAAAATCCTAAACAACGCGGAATTCTCGGAGAGTATTATTTAGAAACAGTTTTGCAAAACGTTTTACCGCCGGAAAGCTACGCGATGCAGTATCAGCTCGGTGAAGACAGTGAGGGTAGTAAACTCATTCCCGATGCAGTGGTGTTTGTAAAAGGGAAGGTAATTCCCATTGATTCTAAGTTTTCTTTGGAAAACTATAACCGGATGGCTGAGACCGATGAGCCGACCGAGAAAGCACGTTTGGGTAAGTTGTTTCTTAATGATCTTAAGTTGCGCATCACTGAAACCGCCAAATACATCAGACCGACAGATGGCACGACCGACTTTGCTTTTATGTTTATTCCACACGAGGGAATATATTATGACTTGCTCGCGAATCCGGCCGCTTTTGGTTCGGAAGAAAATCTTATTCAACGGGCAGCTGGTACTTACAAAGTGATTATCGTGTCGCCGACGTCTTTTCTAGCTTACTTACAAACCGTTCTTCAAGGTTTAAAAGCGATGGAGATTGAAGATAAGGCCAAAGACATAATTAAAAATGTGGAGAAGCTCCACACCCACATTGGGAAGTATGAGGATTATTACCAAAAGCTTGGTAACTCACTTTCGACCACTGTCAATCATTACAACGCTGGTTATAAGGAGCTCAATAAGATTGAAAAAGACGTGGTGCGGATTACTGACGGGACAGCGACGGTAGAAGTGTTGGAGTTGGATAAGCCAGCGAAGCAAGATGATTAGGGTGTAAATCAAACCTGATAATTTTAAGACACGAGTCCAATTCAAAGGGGCTCGTTCGTGTTTAAAATGAAAACACGCGTCATTGTCCCGGCAGACAATGCGCTATGCTCGGGCGTGGACAAAGCCGAAGTTCAAAACTGACGTTTGGAACGCTTCGCATCGGCTTTGACAGGCTCCACGCCCTGTGCAATGTTTTTATTTCAAACACTCGCTCGTTTGCGTAAAATCAGAATTGCCAAGTTCGAGGCAGGAATTCATCACCTTAGTTAAAATATTGAATTTTTGTAGATTCCCCAAACTATTGCAAAATGTAACAATATCTTGTACTATAGCGCCCATCATGGCTGAAACAACTGTAAAAAAGACTGCGCCAAAGACCACTAAGAAAGTGGCTTCTAAAGCAGCAACCAAAAAGGCTCCGGCCAAAAAAGCTCCAAAGACTATGTCTGAGGATTTTTCAGTAATTGAAACTGGCGGTAAACAGTACATTGTTTCAGTGGGGGATGTACTAGAAGTTGAATTGCTTGAGGACAAGAAAGAGGGTGATAAAGTCATTTTCGACCAAGTTCTGCTAAGCGATAACGGCAAAGACGTAACTGTTGGTACTCCCTACATCAAAGGCGCTAAAGTAACAGCTACTTACCTAAAAGAAAAAAAAGGACCGAAGATTACCATTCTTCGCTACAAGGCTAAGAGTAACCGTAACCGCAAGCAAGGACATCGACAGCATTATGCTCAAGTAAAAATCGAATCCCTCTAAAATTCTGATTTCGCCACAATAACTTCATTACGCTACAGAAAATGGCCCGTTCACTGAACAATAAGTTCACCCCGGGCCATTTTCTTTGCGCGCCTTGTTCTCGCAGTAAACTCATAATTTTACTGAATTACATTAAGTTATTTCCCCAGGAACGACCTGTGGGGTTTGTTTTTATACTCACGAGAGAGCGGCCCTAGTATGTCTTTTAAAAGCGGCTTTTTAAAGCGTTCTTGATGGTTTCTGGGTCAGCATATTCGAGTTCGGAGCCAGTAGAGAGGCCACGGCCAAGGTGCGATATTTTTACTTCGGTATTTGTTAATTCATCTTTAAGTAATGACTCCACATAGCGCCCTGTGTTTTCGCCATCGGGATTGACCGAAAAGGCGAGGATAATTTCATTAAGGCCCTTTTCTAGTCGTTCACTAATAATCTTTTTTAAGCCATTGCCGCGCAGCGTGTTCTTTTCTTTACTATCCAAGAGGGGAAGGGTACCACCCAGAACAAAGTAAAATCCATCGTACTGTCCGGCGCGTTCGATAGCTTGGATGTCTGAATCGCGTTCCACTACCATTAATTTGGTAATGTCCCTTGAAAAGTCTGAACAGATAGCGCACTCAGTACCGTCACCATTTTGGGCAAAGAAACGTCGACAGCCAGTACATTCAATGACTGTGCCTTGGAGATTGGTGATAAGTTCTGCCAACTCATTGGCTTCCTCCTTAGGGAGGGTTAAAATATGAAAAACAAAACGCCGCGCTTGGCGAGCCCCAATACCGGGGAATTTTTCAAAATGGGTAATTAGGTTGTCGAATGAATTCATGTGGTTATGTATTTTATCATGCAATAGAAAAGGCGGCTAAATTAATGCCGCCTGGCGTCTAACAGGGAATTAGAATTCCCGTAAGTTCGCCGAAGATCAATTTAATATATAAATAATATACTAGTTATAAAAAATATGTCAATACCAAAAATTCTGTAAGAATTGGAGTGTTCCTCGAGCTTTTTTCTTAGAAAAGCTCTAACGGAACGACCTAAGAACATAGTCGCTTGCGCTCGTTGTTCTTAGGTCAGAAATCATCTGCATCACCACCGGGGGCACTATGGTGGGTGTCGATGCTGAGGTAGCGGACGTGCTTGGCGTCGAAGTAGAGCTCAGCCACACCGACGGGCCCATTACGGTGTTTTTCTATCAAAATTTCGGCGATGTTTGGTCGTTCGGAATCTTTATTGATTTTATCTTCGCGATGGATGAACATCACCACGTCAGCATCTTGTTCAATAGAACCAGAGTCACGCAAGTCAGACAGACGGGGCTTGCCGCCGCGTTGCTCGACGGCACGAGAAAGCTGGGAGAGGGCCATCACTGGGATATCGAGCTCACGAGCTAGAATCTTCAGCGAGCGAGAGATTTCAGTCACTTGTTGCACCATTGAGTCGCTGGCTTTGGTTGAAGTCGGACTCATGAGTTGGAGGTAATCAACAATCAATAAATCAAGACCATGCTCGTTCTTTAGCCTGCGCGCGGCTGAGCGCATTTTCAAAATATTATTACCCGGCTGGTCGTCGATATGAATGGGAGCGTCAGACAGGCGACCCATCGCTGCTTGCACCGCTTCGAATTCGGCATCAGTGGAAAGACGTCCGGTACGTAATTTCCAAGAGTCTACCCCAGCCTCGGCCGCCAAAAGACGGTCGACGAGTTGTTGATCGCTCATTTCCAAAGAAAAAATACCCACCGATTTGCCGTGTTTTAAAGCCGCGTTACGGGCAATATCGAGCGCAATCGTAGTTTTACCCACCGACGGTCGTGCTGCCAGAATAATCAAGTCGGATTTTTGAAAGCCAGAAAGAAGGTTATCAAGAGCCGCAAAACCGCTCGGGACACCACGCATTTCGCCTTTATTGGCACTAAGATGCTCAAAGCGCTCCCAGGCTTCACTTAGTGAGCTACCAATGACCTTAAACTTTTGAGTGGTGGGGGAGTTGGTGACGTTGTAGACTTTCTTTTCCGCTTGGTCGAGCGTTTCATCGATGTTGTCGGGATTAGAAAAGCCGAGTTCAGAAATATCATCAGCGGCATAAATAAGTCCCCGGAGAATTGATTTATCTTGTACCAAAGAACCGTAGTACGAGGCGTTACCGGCAGCGGGTACAGCTTCAATAATTTCGGCAATATAGTTGGCACCGCCGACCCTTTCCAATTGTTCGTTTTTCTTTAAACGAGTGGTGATGGAGAGTACGTCAATGGGGTCGCCTTTGGTAAAGAGTTCGAGAATGGCACGATAAATTTCCTTGTGCTTCTCAGCATAAAAACTCTCAGGAGCGACGGTGACAGAGACGTCATGAAGAGCTTCGGGTTTGAGCATGAGCGCGCCCAAAAGGGCGCGCTCAGCATCCAAGTCGTGGGGAAGAGTCCGTAAGCGCTTATTGGTTTCCTGTCTGTCTGCCATAGCAAAAGCATTCTAGCACGATAGTCAGGTTGACTGTTTTTCCAAAAAAGTGCGCATTGTGTTAACTAGCTGTGAATATTTGTTAAACTTTAGAAATCTTTGGTCCTTCGGGGGTGTCTTCAAGCACAAAGCCTTTGATATTGATAGCTTCGCGCAGTCGATCCGCTTCCTCCCAATTACGCACCGCTCGGGCCGCTTCGCGTTCGTTGATTAGTTGTTGCACTGCCTCGGGTACTTCGTCCATATCAATTACACCCAGTTCTCGCACTACATCTTCCGCTTTGTCATTAAGTCCAATGGCCAGGACATCGTCAAACTTTTTGATAGTCGTGACTTTGTCGCCAGCCGGGACAGAAGCATCTTTGATAAGTTCCCAAACTAACGCTACAGCTTTAGGCGTGTCTAAGTCGTCATTAATAGCCTTGATGAATTTGGCAATATATTGTTCATTAGTTTTTCCTTTGGCGTTTTTGAATTCTTCGAAAAGGTGCCTCTTCAAGCGAAAGAGCGCTTGCTTGCTGGCTTTAAGCGCATCAGTGGTGAAATTGATAGGGGAGCGATAATGAGAGGTTAGAAGCCAATAGCGATAATCGTCACCAGAAAAACCAAGGTCGCGGAGTTGTTTTAAACTAATAGCATTACCGATACTTTTAGCAATCTTGGTGTTATCGATATTCATGAAGGCACTATGTAGCCAGTACTTAGAAAATTGCTTGCCGGTAATGCTTTCTGATTGAGCGATTTCTGCGTTGTGGTGAGTGTATTTGTTGTCTTCGCCACCGGTATGGATATCGAGTTGTTTGCCCAAGGTAGCCATGGCCATCGCTGAACATTCAATATGCCAACCAGGAAAACCTTTCCCCCAACGACTATCCCAACCAAGTTCACCTTTTTTCCAAAGAGCAAAGTCGGCTGGGTGTTTTTTTTCGGGGTTAATTTCTACTCGTGCACCATCTTTCATTTTGTTAATGTCGATATTGCCCAGTACACCATAAGTAGGGAAGCGTGATATATCAAAATAAATTCCGTCACTTGTTTCGTAGGTGTAGCCTTTCTCCTCAAGTGTCTCTATTAGGTTGATTTGTTGCTTAACGTAATCGCTGGCCCGGGTCCAATTGGTTGGAGGCAGAAAACGCATTTGTGTTGCGTCCTCAAGGAATCTATCTATATATTTATCAGCCATGGCCCGCATGGCTTCAAGTGTTACAGGCTGGCCGTCACGTTTAAGACCTTTCATCATTTTATCTTCACCAGCATCAGCGTCGTCAGTTAGGTGGCCGAAATCAGTGAAGTTCATGGTACTTTCTACCCGATAACCATTGAACATCAAAGTTCGTTTGAGAATATCAGCCATTAAAAACGCTCGAAGATTGCCAATGTGGACATTGTCGTAGACCGTAGGGCCGCAGGAATAAACTTTAGCATGGCCAGGTTTAAGCGATATAAATTCTTCTTTTTTGTTAGAAGCTGAGTTGAGTAAGAAAATTGGCTCTTTCGGCTCTTTTAAGGTTTCGACTTTTTTTGAGAATAGGTTGAACATGTGGGGGATTATAGCAGAATGAAGCACACAGAGCGAAGCGACAATCATGCTGTTCTAGCAATCTGCATTAGGAAAGCAAATTGAGAACCAAACAAAAATATAGTCGCTTGCGCTTCTTATTGTTTGTTTGTCGTTCCCAATTTGCCCCTTTTCCTAGGGCAAATTGCTGGAACAAGGAAGTCCAACGCTCAAAGTGATATAAAGCTCCAGCAATTTCATCAGGAAATTATATTTAAATATTTTCGTGACATTGGTTAAACTATTTTAAAGAGCTCCTTTCCTCCTATTTCCTTGCCTAGACGGCATCGGGAATTTCAGTCTGGGGACTGAACCGGAACAAAAGCAAAGTAGTTTGCTTTTGTTCCACCTTTGCCTTAAAACAGTTTCCCAAACTGTTTTAACTACATCGAGCACTCCGTCCACGGCATATTAGAAGCCGTTTCCGGAGGACCTAAGAATATA
>Ga0210043_1001135_pt1 | contig 24219 bp, 30 predicted proteins | sample CryGeymet201501t_FD_183990 | JGI IMG/M metagenome (GOLD analysis project Ga0210043, IMG submission 183990) | Groundwater microbial communities from Crystal Geyser aquifers in Utah, USA - Crystal Geyser metaG 2015-01t (SPAdes) (version 2) | ecosystem: Environmental > Aquatic > Deep subsurface >... | reverse complement strand
TTTGTTTTTTTTTAATTCTTTCTCTTCTTTTGTTTCCATGTATTACTATATTCTTTTAAATTCTTAGGAGGTTAATATTTTTTAGCAAGGTAGCAAAGGCATAAATATCCATTCTCTCCTTCAGACTGATTATATCAGTTTCCAGGAAGAAGTTTCTATTTTTTATTTTTTTATCTATTTTTTAAAAATTTGATGGCTGGATATAATAGAACATATGAAAGTAGGCATAGTATCGGATATTCACTTACAACTTGGAAAGCGTAGCAATTATATAGACTACATTTATAAATCTCTTGATTATTTTTTTAATACTCTTACTGAGAAAGACATAAGAGATGTTTTTGTTCTTGGTGATGTAGTAGAATATAAAGATAAAATAGACATATTTGTGCTTACAAGTATGTTGAACTATTTTAGAGATAAGAAAGATCAGGGTTTTCACATTTGTTTTGTTGTAGGAAATCACGAAACAATTAGAAGAGCAGATAATGAAATAAACTTTCTGAAAGTATTTGAGAAAGAGTTTGATGTATTTTCTGATTATAAATGTTTGACGTTTGAAAAAAGCAATCTTCACTTTATGCCTTACTTCAAAGATGATATTCTTGAAGAAAAAAAGAAACTAATTAAGATTGATAAAAAGAAAAAGAACTATTTATTTACTCATTTATCTTTCAAGAACTTTGATGTCGGTGGCGGACATGAAGATGTTTGGAGCGAGCAGTCTAGTGATGAATTTGAAGAAATGGGTTTCGATCATATCTATTCTGGACACTATCATAAGCACCAAACAATAAATAAAACAACTTATATTTCTTCACCTATGATGTCAAATTTTGGAGAAGTTGGTGAAGAAAAATATCATGGATTTGTAATAGCGGATTTGGCTAAAAATAAATTTGAATTTATAGTAAATCCACATCTTATCAAATATAAAAGATTTGAATTGACAAAAGAAATATTACCTAAACTTGTAAAAGAAAAAAATTGCTATATGGAGATTATTCTTACAAAACATTATGACTATGAGTTCAAAGATACTCTGAGAGAGAAATTAGAAAAGAATAACTATAAAGTAGAATTTAAATATGATATCTCAAAGAAGAATCAGTCGATTGCAAAAATAGAAGATTGGACAAATTTAATTACTGAAAATCCAGAAGATGTTCTTAAAAACTTTGTATCATCTAAAGTAAAAGATGATATAATAAGACAGGGACTTTTAGACTTATTGTTATTATGAAATTAACTTTTAGAAAACTTATTATAGAAAATTATGGAATGTTTCAAGATCGTGTAGAGATTGATTTTCAATCATCAGGAGTTCATCAGATTTTTGGTCACGATAAAACCAATGAAGAAAAAAGAAATGGTATTGGAAAGTCTCAATTGTTTGAAGCAATATCTTTTGCTCTCTACGGTGCGAAAACAAAAAGAAAAATTGATTCTCTAATCAACAAAGAAACAAAAAAAAACTTAGCAGTTCTGCTTGTATTTGGTGTTGATGAAAAAATATATAGAGTAGAAAGATATAGAAAACATACTAAACAAAAAAATAATCTACTTTTATTTGAGATAGAAGGTGATGAAGAAAAAGAAATAAGTCTAGCAGAAACAAAACTTACACAAGAAGAAATAGAAAAAATAATTAAAATTAATTATGAAATCTTTATGAAAATTATTCTTGTATCTATTGAGAAGAGTAAAAATTTCTTTGATCTTACTGTAGCAGATAAATATGATTTACTTGAATCTGTAATTAAAGTAGAGTTCGATCAATTTGAAAAGAAGATTACAAAACTTAATACAGAAAATAATAAAGATATAGATAAATTTACAAAAGCCAAAGTCTCTTTAGATGCAAATATTGATACTATTGTCTCTCAAATGAAAAGACTTTTTAAACAATATAAAGAAATTAAAAACGAAAAAGAAGTAGAGATTCCATCATTTGGTGAAGACTTTGAAAAACAAAAAAGAGAACATGAAGATTTAAAAGTTAAATATACTGGTCTTATTGAGACGTTAGAAATTCTTGAAAAAGAGATTAAACAAAGTGAAAGAACTATTTCATCTTATAAAATAGATATTAAGAATAACGAAAAAATTATAAATAGCGGTAAACTTACCTGTCCAAGCTGCGATCATTCATGGCATACAAATCAAGATGAAATAGATAAAGCAGAACTTGAGAATAAAGAATTAATTGAAAAAACAAATACTCTCTTGAAGACTCAAGCGAATGATATACTTGCAGTAGTCTCATTAAAATCAACTATTAAGTCAACACTTGATCTTATAAAAGATGATATGGATGATTTAATTGAAGAGTATAATGAATATAAAAATCAAATTAAAGAATCAGCCGATGAAAAAAATACTAAACTGAAACTATTAAAAAAAGAATTCAAATCTTTTATTACACAGAAAAATGAAAAGAAAGTTACTCAAATTAAAGTAGAAGAGAAACTCTATCAATTAGAAAAGAAAAAAGAAAAAATAGACTTCTGGAAAGAAGCTTTTAATCCTAAATCACAAGAGGGTATAAAGATGTTTATTAGAAATAAATTTGTACCTACGTTCAATGCTGTATTATCGAATATAGTAGATATTATTTTTGATGGTGAATTAAGTATTAAATTTGATGAAAGCTTTCTTGAATATATTGTTTATAAAAATTCTGAATATGATTACATAGAATTCTCTAGAGGTGAGAAAGCAAAATTGAATCTTTGTGTATCATTTGCTTTACTAGAAATAATTGATATTAATTTGGCTAAGTCGAATGTATTATTTCTAGATGAAGTATTCTCTGGCATTGATTCAGATACTATTCATAAATTTATAGACATAGTAAAAACTACTTACCAAAATCGAGGTACCTATGTTATTAGTCATGAAAGAGGAATAGACTCTGCAATGAAAACAGATCAAATAATAGAGATAGTAAAAGAATCAGAATTCTCTTCCAGAATTGTTGCACAATAAAAAGCCTACTCACAAATTGAGTAGGCATAAAAAAACCTGGCTTTTACACCAGGTTTAAATTATTGTTTAGGCAGGTTGAAGTTCGTTTTCTTCTTCTTCTTCTTCTGCGTCTTCTAAATCTTCGTCTTCTAAATTTTCGTCATCGAAAACATCTTCATCAGAGTCTTCGTCTTCGTCTTCTGTTCCTTCTTCTTCTTCTTCAACTTCTAAAGTGTCAACCACTTCAACAAGAGTTTCTGAAAGAAATTCAACATCGGAAGTCAATGCGTTGATTTTAGAATCAACTAAAGCCAATACATCTTCGTCAGTAAAGACTGATTCAAGAACACCTTTTGCAAGAGCTCTTGCGGCTGTCGAGTTCGCTCTTACGATTGTAAGATCACCACTGTTCAACACCGTTTCAATATCGCCATTGTCCACTGCTTCAAGCATTGTGTTTTTGATATTGTCCAAAAAATCTTTTACCGCTACGATTGTACTTACTGTTACTGAATTTGACATTTTTTACCTCTTCACTTTATCTTTATTAAAATAAGTGCGGATTGTGAAAGGTTATCAACTTCTCGCTTTCTCTTCTTCTCTATTATACAGCATCTTTCGATTTCTGTCAAGAGTGAAAACTTTGCTTCTTTTGAATTGCTTCTAAAAGGGGCGGCAGTTTCTTTTTCTCTTTCTTCTATTATACTACATCTTGGCATTTCTGTCAAGATGTGGAAAAAGATTATTGAATCGTCGTTCTTAATCGAATTTGCAACTTCAATTAACTGAGTAATTACTTAAATATTTTTGTCAACTTTTGAATACTCAAAGTATCAAAACTCATCTATCAAAAGTATATAATATTAGACTTCAGCACCGTGTTTCATTGCGATAGTATGTAACATTAGAAATATTTAATTCAATAATCTTTTCCTACTCTTAAACTAATTATACTACTAAATAGTACTTTTGTCAAGAGTAGGTTCTAGACTCTCAGGAATTTGATTTTACTCTCTTTCCTGAGTACTCTTCTATTATACTACGGATTATTACTTTTGTCAAGGGTAAATTCTGGCGGGAATATTCAATATTAGATATATTGAATATTAGAATTTACTTAGTTTTTTTTCAATAGCAGTCACTAATCTGCTTTGAGTATCTGTCAACACTCTTTCTTCTTTTAGTTGCTTTAAAATATCTTCTGTTTCTTTTTTATATTTGGTTACAAATTTAGAAGGTGCTTTTGGAAAATCAGAAACATTATCCAATCTATCTGCAAGTTTAAGAACTAATCCATAACTTGTAAGTTCTTTAGTCATTTTATCTGCAAGATATTTAGACTTGCCTTTTTCTTTAATTTTTTCTGTATCACTTGTAAGTTCTTGTACAAGTGATAAAACTAACTCACCAAATTTATTAGATATTTCTTCTGGTGTTGCCTTTGTGTCTTCAAGAGTTTCATGTAAAAAAGCGGCAATCATTAGATCATCTATGTTTTTACTTTTACCTTTAAAATCTTTAATTATTTTTGCAACTCTAGTTGGATGAATACTATATGGTTTACCATCAAATTTTCTAGTTTGACCTGCATGATGTAAATTAGCAAAAGAAGATGCTTCTTTTAATCTATCTTTATTTAATTTCACTGCTTCCATATAATACTTAAAATCCTTCATATATTTATATTATATCAATTACTAGAAATTGTCAACCTTTTTTAGTCTTTTTGTTTGCTACAGGTAATTTATGTTGTTTGGCAAGTTTAAAAAAACTTTCCAAGAAATGTTCCACAAACAATTTACCATTTGGAGCTATGGGATCATGATCTTCTTTCAGTTCAGATACTTTTTCTACAAAGTTATCTAGTGAATCCGTAAATGATGGTAAAAAATCTTTTGCAGCTTGTCTAGCTAATGTAGCCATCTGAGAAACATCTTTCATCTTTTTCCACTTGTCATGTAGATTTATAGCAAGTTCCGAATATAGAGCTTCATCTTCATTTGGGTTTTCTTCATAGTATTCTCTAAATGATTTCATTTTAAAAGTTCTTTTAATTTATTTGTTAATTTATTTAATTCTTCAACACTCAATGTGTTTATATTTTGAACGTGAGTTTTTTTTCCACTTTCATCGTAAATTCCACTCTTTTTTAACCACTCTAGAGCTTTATCAACTTTACTTGTCAACATGACAAATCTACCTAAAGCTTCCGCGTTGTCTTCTTTTTCAAAGTAATCTCTAAATTTTTTCATATATTTCCTTTGTTATATAGTGAGACCGAAATCTCACTATATAATTTAATTAACTGAACTTCTTCTACCCTTATACATAACTGGAAAGAAGTTATCGTAAGCAAACTGACAAGTTACCTTCCTAGCTTCACCAGATTCATAAGAGTGTTCACCTAAGTCTAAATCTACTGGATATAAGTTAGTCAACTCATGGATCTCAATACATTCTTTTTCAAGGTCTTCTTTTGAAACCCCTGGAGCAATCGGGCCATAAACTCTGATTTCTGCTTTAATAACATAATCTTGTTTATATCCAATAGCACCAGTAGTTTTATCTCCAACAAGACCATGCCACATTGACATCATCGCTGAAGATGAACCATTTACATAATCATAAAATACAGTCTGCATTTCAGTCATAGGTGCAAATTTTGTTACAGCTTTTATCGAATCGTTAAATCTGTGAATATCTTGTCTCTCAACTTCAATTTTAGGCCATGTCAAAGAAAGCAAAGATAACTCAAGTGTTTCTTGAATACCTGTAGTTACATTATCTTTTTGACTCTCAGCCAATAAAGCGTCTTGCAACGCTTCATATCTTCTTCTTACAGCAGAGAATGGTGAATTCGCCGCTGCGTTAATTATTTTATCCAAACCATAAAATCTAAGAGTAAATCTGTTAGTATTTCTAGTTTGCTCGTTTCTTACCTCTGTTAGAGATAATATATTACCTGTATAAACACCGCTTTGTGCCATTTTTTATTCTCCTACCGTAATTGTAAATAAACCTTTTTGTTCTCTTACTTCCGCAGCTACTTTGATTCTTTCTATTGATTTCGTACCTACATAAGATAATTGACCAACCATACCATTTCTGTTTACAACTTCAGCTGTATTAATAGTATCATCAGCAACAACTTCCCAAGCATTCAATGGATCAGAAGATGGTAAAATTACTTTTTTTGATTCCAAAAATTTCATAATATCAGCTAGATCATTTTCAAACGCCGCCCAAGTACTTGGAACAGATGGTTCAAAGAAATATCTTGGAAGAATGTTTTGAATTGCTTTTTTAATAAACAATACAGTTCTTACAGTATTAATTCTTCTTAACGAATCGTTTCTAGTTCTAGTAGTTTTGTTACCATCAATAAAATATCCTGTAGAAATATTAAAAGCTAGAGGGTTAATTCTACCGTTTAATTCATCAGCATATAATAAATCTCTTTGTGGCTTAGTAAGAATTCTTTCTAATCCAACAACACCTTCTAAAATACCTCTTACTTGACCAGCAGGAGTTCCTAATTTCTCACCAAAAATAATATCTGATTGAGTAATAGTTCCAGCAACTTTCACAGAAGGCCCAACATCTTGAATGTTGTTATTCGCAAATCTTACTTTAATCCATGGATAGTAACTCATTGAATAAAATGAATCTAATGGTGTATCTCTAATTTCACTATTACCATTTGACCAATCAAGAACTTCACCAACTTCTAAACCTTCAGGAGGATCGAGAATAGTAAAACAATCTTGTCTATCTTCACAAATTTCAGTCATTGCATCTTGAACAGATTGAATCGTTGCAAGTGAATTATTTCCAGCAGGATAACAAATAAAATCAATGTTATATAAATCTGGATTTGAATAAACTTGTAATTGTTCAATAACCTGTGCTACTGTCATAAAAGATGCACCATCAGTCATTCTCCAACCACCTGATTTACCACCAGCTAGATTTTGTAGAACACCAACTTCTGGATTTCTATTTACCAAATCAACTGCTAAATCTCTAGCATCTACTTCATAAGTTAAAATATCATTTACAAAACTATCTAATTTAATTTTAGTACCAATATAATCTGCTCTAGTATCATCATGAAACTGAATGTTGTTTATAGTTGTAACTGGAGAGTTATTCAAATAAACAGTAATAGAGTTTCTTGGTGCCAATTCATTTGCAGTATTAAAAACATATCCTGTATAGATGAAAGAAATTCCATCACCAGTTTTTCCAGGCTGTGTTGCAACGAATGATCCAAAATTTACTACTTCATTAATATTTGCTGTTGCATCGGCTAATCCTATAGATGCAGTATTTACTGATCCACTGATTACAAAATCAACATCCGGAGTACCCAATGTGAAACTGATTGTAAATTCATCTGTCAACTCGTTATAAGTATAAGCGAATGTTCCAGGATTATTTACAGTAGCATTCAATAAATCAACTACTTCTTCAATAGTAAGATAAGTTGGATTTACAGTAACAGTTGTAGGAACAGCAACTAATATAACCGTAACTACAAGACTAACTCCATGATCTGCTTCTACAGTAATAATTCCTGCATTATCTATAGCACTCGCAACACCAGTAACACCTTGAATTAGAGCAGTTAATTCAGTTGAATCAACAAATTCTCCAGCGTTAGATGGGCCAACAACTTTAGTAAATAGATCACCGTTTACTTCAATAGTATCACCGTCAGCAATAAGCGTAGTATCAATATCAGTTGTAGCCGCAACAGTTTTCGGTACAACAAAAGGAATTGGTAAGCCACCATCTTCTGTAATATCAAAAGCAATAGCAGTTGGAATATCAACTGTTTGTCCGAGAGCATCTTCAAATACTACTGGAGTTCCAACGATTGATGCAACTTCTTGTGTGCTTAAAATTTGTTTTTTTGAATTAGTAAGATACAATGGTACACCTAATTCTTCTTCTATATTTGCTAATCTAGTATAATAACCAAGACTTGATCTTTTAAAGTGATGTTCGGCTGCATACCAACCAATATCTCTTACTTCATTGATATTAGAAGGTTCTTTACCAAAAATTCTATAGAACTCTTTTATACCATCTGTAATAAGAACAGAAGTATTGACAGGGCCGAAATCGGCTCCACCAATAAAAACACCTATTGTACCAGTTGGGCTTGGTTCTACGATTTCTTCGGCATCTACTTCAAATACAAATCCTTTACCTATAATATCATTTACATTAATACCCATTATTAATTGTCCTCTGTGATTTTAATTTTGCCTAGCTTCTCTAAACTAATCATATGTTCAGTTTTAGCTTTTAATTTTACTTCTTTACTTTCTTTGCCTTCAAGCGTCATCTGTCTTTTCGTATCCAACAAGATGCTTAAAGGTTTATATAAATTATTTTTAATTACCATAAATAATAACCTCTTTAGTTATATTTATTAATTTTTTGAAAAAAAGAAAGAAAAAAGAAGTTTTATAGTCTTTCATTTAAATTTATCTGTAAAAGATAATCTCCATCTTGATCTACAATATCCCATCTGTATTGACCATCTGGAATACCTGTTTTTAATTTATCTGTTATTACATCTACGCCAATACTTCTAATATCATTATGAAAAGAAGTTTCAAGTGGAACCACTGATTCTCCAATTAGAATCAAATCGGTTCTAATTAAATCTCTAGTATCTTTCTCTTCTAATTGTTCTAATTCTGTTGAATCATTGATAGAATCTTCTATCTCAAAAGGCATATATATAAAATGATTAGGGTGGTTTGCAGGATCAGGAAAATGTTTTAAAGTAAGTGTAGGATTAAAATATCTTACAATTCTTGAAATGAGATCATCTCTTGACTTATTATTGTTTGTCCATATTGAAAAATTATATGTAACCTTGTAAACTTGAGGAGCCCAAGATAATGCTACTTTTGTATCATCCCATTCATTTTTGATTAGATTGTTTTTATATATTGCGTATGGATTTTGTCTTGCTTTTACTCTATCAAATTGAAGAGCAACAAAAGAGATTACTGGCAATCTACTTTGACCATTCAAATTTCCCAGATCAGCTATTATTTTACGATAAGCCGCAGAAGGTTGTCCATACAAAACTGTAGGTCTTTCTGGTTTTGTTTCACCCGTCTCAGGATAATATTTCATTTTATAAGTTTCAATTTGAGCAAAAAATTTAGATAGGGCCAAAAAATAATCTGCAAATAAAAATGAATATATTGAATTTGTACTCTCAGCCATTTTCTTTTTCTTCCTCTTCTGTTTCTACTCTTTTTAAATCTTTCATTTTTAAAAAGAAACTTCTAGTTACTGGTATATCTAATGCACCTGATCCATATTCATAATAATGAAATAGTGTAGATGAAATAATAGCATCTTCTTTTTCTTCTGTAGATTCTGCTCTATCCATAAAATTATATGTAATAGTTTCTAAATCACCACTCGCTAATAATTCTTCATCAATTTGTAGTTTTGTTGGATCAAATTCTAATTTGAAAGTTTTTATTTTTTCTTCTAGTGAATCTTGTTGTAAATTCTTTGTAGCTAAAACTCTAGCTACTTTTCTTTTTAAATCAACCGAAGAATTAATTTTATCAAAAACCATTTTCAAATTTTCTTCAGTTGATTCTCGAATATCTTCTACTGTTTGTTTAATATAATTAGATATTTCAAACATTTTTTAATATTCGTCACCCATATCGTCAGAATCATCACCCATGTCTTCTTCTTTCTTTTTAGATGTTTTCTTTTTATCTTTTTTACCACCGTCTTCTTTTTCAGCAATAACTTTTTCTGCTTTACTTTTTAACTTCTTAGCAAGAGCTACACAAGCTTTATCGTCTTCACAAGAATCAAGTAACTCATCAATAAGACTAGCCTTCTCAGCCGCACTTAATGAAGCAAGATCAACATCTTCAATATCAGCTGAACCATCAGAACTGTCATCTCCCATGTCTTCTTCTTCAGTATCTTCAGCTTCAGAATAGTTGTAAATTCTACTTTCTATAGCTTTGTGTTTTTTTAACACATCTTCAAATGTAATTTTTTTCATAATAACCTCTTTATTATATTTATTTTTCTTTTTTTTAAATTATAACTTTTCTATCATCATTGGTGGTCTTCTACTTTTTATAAGTTCAATCAATGCAGCCTTTTCAGCAATAGCTTCATTTATCAAACTCTCACCATCTGTAATAGCCGCACCAGCCGAAGCTTGAAATCCACTAAATTTAGTTCTATTTCTACCAAGAATATGTTTGAATTCTGCACAAGCAAAATCTTGAATCCAAGCATCCGATTCTAAATCTTCTGGTAATAGCATAGCTCCATATAAAACACCTATCTCACTCTCATTCATTCCAGAAGGATAGCATTTAATTTTTTTTCCAATTATTTCCCAGCTTCTATCAATACCAAGAACTTTGTCTATATCTTTTAAATTTTGTCTAGACATAAGATATTGAGTTACATCACCTTCTGCAAGTATAGGATTAGAAAACTCTCTCATTAGATAAGCATCTTGAATACCACTTGTAGCTTGAAATTGAGAATAAGTTGCACCATTTCCATAGAAGAAAACATCTGAAATAAGGCTTGGTTCTATATGATCGGGTATAGTTGCTTGTTTCATAGAATCGAGCGAAAGAGGTTCATAACTCACAGGGATATTTTCCCATTGATAATAATTTTTAATTGCACCATGTATAGCTCTATTATAGTGATTAACGTGGGTCTCAACTCGTACAGTTCCACCACCTACAGTATAATACATATAATTTCTTAGATCATGGAAGTTCAACTGCCAATAATCATCCTCGAAATTTAATGGTAAATTAACTTTTTTTATTATCATCTAACTCTACTAACTCTCCAAATATTTTTAGTGTAAAAAAAGTGTGACCACCGCCAGCTGTATCTTGTCATCTTATTTTCCTTTACTTCTATTTTTCCAAAATTTACTTATAGCTTCTTTAAGAGTAATTGTACTAATGTCTGCCAACTCGGATTTCATTATCTCTCTTTCTCTACCGGTTTTAGATAAAACTTTTATACCTTCTGCGGCTTCTCTTGAAACAGCTGGGTAAAGAACTTTTTCTCTAAAAGTATCATTAGTTTTTTTCTTTTCTTTTTTAGTTTTTTCAAGAGCAATATCAGCTTGTCTATTCGTAACTCTTTCTGCAACTTTTTTGCTTTGTCTTTTACCTTCGACAGGAAATACAGGTTCACCATTGTAAACCCAACCTTCAATTTTATCCATAGCCTTATAAATTTGAATAGCTTTTTTTATAATGCCATCTTTAGCAACATCAGTTTCAGCACTTTTATATAATCCAGCCAACTCAGAAGGTTTTACATCTGTCACTGCGGCTTTAGTCTTAGGATTATTTTTCATAAAATCATCGTAAACTTTCAAATTCATTTGTTGTTTGCCAAGTAAAAAAGATTCGATAGTTTCCTTATCTTCTTTTGTAAATCCAGGAGATACTATTTTAGTTAAGAGAGAAAGCGATTGACTACCTTTACCAGCATCTCCGCTTACATCTTTTTTCATTTGTTCAAGTGTAGCTTTTACTGCCAATTTTTTCTTTTTGATTTGTTCAATTTCTGTAGCATATTTTGTCTCGATCATTTTCTTTTGATCGCTATCTAAGTTTGCAAGAAATTTCTCTAGCATCTTAGATTCAGAATATATCTCTAAATTTTCTTCATAATATTGTTTAAATGTTTTCATTTTACCCTCAAGTATATATTTATTTTTTTTGGTCTATTTTACTAATCTTTTTGCGTATAATCTAAAATATAATTAGGTATATCTTCCAAAGCTGTTTGATTCGCATTGATAAAGTATGTATAATATCTATCTTTAAAAAGTTCACCTTCATTGATAGTAGAAACTTTATAAAAAACATTTTTATATCTTCTATCTGTTTCAAAAAAAGAAAGTCTGAATAAGTCTCCACCTATTGGCTTTCTTCCAAGTTTCTCTGTTATCTCTTTTATATTGGTAGAGAATACAGATTCAAAACTACTAGAGATACCAAGTCTATTTAATTCTGTAATAATAGGAGACATATTTGAAACCATATTTACTTGAACTGGCTCAGGATCAAATTGTAATTTTTCATTCTCCATATACAATCTATCCACCTCATCAGAATCCATTTGTAATCTATTTAAATCTAATTTCCAATAAAGAATATGATGAGTAACTATTTCTAAATGTTCGGAGTCTAAAGAATCTATAAAATAATGTTCTTCTGTATTATTAGGATCATGAACTTTTAAAGGTGTATTATTAAAAAATTGATTACTCATTATTCTTTTTCTCTTTTTCATCTTTTTGACTAGATGAAACTATCTTACCTTCACTTAAAATATATCTACCATTTTGAGCTTTAACTATAGTTAATTCAAATTTTTCTTTTGTTTTTTTATCTAAAGAAGAGAATACAACAGAGTTTTTTCCATCATCGAAACTTTTATCATCACCCATCGCCTCTATATCAAGCAATGATCCAAAAGTATCTGTAAGGTATTTCTTCATGTCTTCATAGTCATTAAATGCATATCTTTTCTTAAACTCTTTGCCTTCTAATCCCATATCAGAATTGTCTGCTGAATCATCCATCGAATCATCCGCACTAGAACCATCAGTGTTTCTTTGGGCCTTAGTATCATCTACTGAATCTTCCATTTCTTCTTCAAAATATTGTCTAAATGATTTCATTTGTTTATCTCTTTTCATTAGTATATATTTGAAATATTTGCTACTTTTTTATATATAAAAAGATTTTTTTTGGATATAATAATGAATGGAAGAAATTAAATTAAGAGAATTATTAAGAGATATAGCCACTATGGCAGTAGAGATAGAAGTTCAACCAACAGAAAAAGATATTGATGGCTTTTTACATATGAATGATATGCTTTACCAAGTAATTATATCTTCTACTATTAAAATACAAAATAGTGAAGGCAAAGAAAAAGAATATAAGTTGACAGAAATTCTTTATAGAAAAGAATTTCTGGAATCCTTGTTGGAAGATTTAGAAGGTCTTGATACAGCGTATGCTAAAAATAGTTACTTGAAAATTCACAAAGAATATCAAGAATTAAAATCTATTATTGATATTTTTAAAGCCAGTTATACTTTCAGTGTAGAAAAAAAAGATGCTGAACATAGTTGAATGGCAATTAAATATTTTCAAAGGGTAAAAAAAGGGCTAGGAATTAACCTAGCCCTTTTGTCTTCTCTATATCAATTCTTTCTTATAGAAAGTTATTGATAGTTGGGAAGTTCTTTAGTGTCAATACAGCGTATTGGTAACCACCTCTGTAAATCGCATTCACGAATTTACCTTTGTTTGGCCCCTCAGACTTGAATTGAAAAGACTTTCCATATCTAGTTTGGAATATCTTTCTGTAATCACCAGTCATTGGATCCATTAGAGTAGGCATCGCAATAATTGGTTGGTACGGAGCAAAGATATAACCAGTTTCTAGAGAAGAAGAACCTTTATAACCCATCAACAATTTGTTTTTTGGGAATAGTGGATCTTCATAGAAATTGATCTTTCCCAATCTTCCTTTGAAAGTAAGAGCAGCTGCTCCATAATCAACACCAGATTCTCTGAATCCTGCAACTCTCTCTAGGAAAGTAAGTGTTGTTGGATTACCAACTACGAAATTACCTCTTCCCATTCTACCTTGAACCCAGATTTCAGAACACATACCAGCGATGATATCCAATAGATACATATGAACGTCTTGGTAGTTTCCAGGAGATACACCAACACCAGCACCAAAATCAATTGCTGTATAGTCTACAGTTTTTCTGATTGCCGCAAGTTGTAGTAAATCTTTTATGATCTCTCTAGACATTTCATTTGTCAATTCTAGTCTCATAGTATCCATGATTTCTGATTCTAGATTAATACCATGAAGAACTTTAGAGTCAGTCATAGCGTCAAAAGTATATTTCCCTCTAAGATTTCTCTTAATAAGTTCAATACTTTCTTCTTGAATAACACTTGTCATTTCAGGCATTTTTGAATTGCTTTCTGCAAGGTAAGACCATTCCAATCTGATGATATACTCATCTGCTGTGAATAGTACATCACTCGCTAAGTTTTTCAATGTAACTGTAGCTTCTGTAGCATCAGCTGAAGTTACTTCAGGAAGGTTTGCAACAACAATTGGGGCTGTTAAAGTAACACCGTCAATCGCTACAACACTCACTGCACCGGCTGGAACTGCAAGAGCAGTAACACCAACTGGAGTATCAGTTAAGCTTGCATCAACGTGAACGATAAAATCAGTAATAGCATCGTTATTCCATTTAAGTTTCGCAACTTTTCCATCTGTATTGTAAGCTACTAATCTAAGAGTAGAAGCAATAAGCGGAGTCCAACCATATTTAATTGGTTGAGCAACTGCACTCTTTACATCCAATTTCTTGAATACAAAGTTAGAAGTAAAGTAAGGGTCGATGTCATAAACTTCGCCTTCTCCACTACCTGGATATCCCCATAGTTCTTCACCTTCAAATGAATCACCTTTTGGACTTAAAGCAGATTTCGCTTCAGCAAATTTTGCTTTGAAATCAGCACCAGTACCAGAAGCATTTCCACCAGCATATGTGTTTTTATCCCAAACAGCTTGATCGAAAGCTTTTTTGAAATACATATAAAAGATAGGAGATTTAGGAGTAGGCATTGATTGCATACCAACTAAGTCTGTACCTGCAACAAATTTAGGAATAGCTCTTTTTAGCAATCCCATAAGTGCAAGGTTTACACCTTTAAAGTTTCCTGATTGAATTTCATCCTCAGCAATAAGCATTGGGTTTTCTGTTAAGTGGCCTAGAAAGTTTTCTAATAGTATAGCAGTCTGTTCTAGAACATATTGGTTACCTTCAAATTCACCATCTTGTTCTAAGATCGGCGCCCACTTGTCAGCCATTGCCTTTCCGTAATTTGTAAATTCCTCTACATTATTTTCATTGATAATCATATAAAATAATTTCCTCCGTATTTATATTTAGAATTATCTATTAAAAGTTTTTCATTTTTTTTAATATAGCAAGTTCTTGCTCATTAAAAATTATTTTACTTTTAACATTTTGTTTCTTATCGTCTTGATAATCCTTTTCTTCGGCTTCCTCAGAATCGTCATCATCATCGTCTTCTTCGTCTTCTTCGTCTTCGTCTTCTTCGTCGTCTTCGTCTTCGTCTTCTTCTTCAGAATCATCATCTTCAAAATCGTCTTCGTCTTCTTCTTCAGAATCATCATCTTCAGAATCATCTTCTTCATCTTCTTGAAGAACTTCAACTACTTTACTAAAAGTTTTATAGATTTCTTCTTCTGTTGAACAGTCTTCCAAGAAAGATTTTAAAATCTTTTGATTCTTAGAACTGAAATCAGAAATTAAATCTTCAATAACTTCTTTTTTAGTGCTTTCGTTTACAAATTCTTGTAAAGTATTTGCTTCTGCTTTCAATCTTTTAATTTCATCTGCTAACTTTTTAATATCAGTTTCTTCTACAATTTCCATTATAGATTCTTTGATTTTGTCTAGTACTGCATATTCTTTAGATTGAGACATATCAATTTTTACTTTTTCTTCAATAGTATCGTACAATTCTTCTAGTGAATGAGATAACTCTTCAGCAAATGAATTTGTTAATACTTCTTTTAAATCAGCAATTTCTTTTTCCTTTTCTTCTTCCCAAACGGCTTTAGCTTCATCAACTTTAGCAACGATTTCGTCTTCGTTTAATGTAATAGTGCCTTTATCTTCAAACTCAATTTTCAATTCTTCATAAGTTTGAGTCTTTAACTTCTCTTTCAATTTTTCACTGAATTCAGTGAAAAATTCATTCAAAGTATTTTTTTGATCTTCAGTAATAGGAATATTAGCAAGTACTGATTTGAAATTTTCTAATGTTTTTTTATTCATATTATTTCTTACCTTTTTCCCAATCCTTTCTAGCTTTCTTCAAGATTTTTTCACCTGTAGCTATAAAATCTTCTTTAGCAACTTCAAAAACTGCTTCGGCTTCTTCCATCCAATCTTCTCTAGCTAGTTGTAAAGCACCTTCAGCTTCTTCAAACCAAGTTGCTTTAGCTTCATTAACTGCTTTTTCTTTTTCTTCGACAATCATCTGTTCATTATATGATACTGGTTTTGTACTTTTTGTCAAAGCACTATCTTCAGTGAAATATAATGAAGTTTTTTTCTTGTTACCAGAAATAGAGCTCACAAGATTTTCAAAAACATCTTTTTTAGATATTTTTTTCTTTGAAACACTTTCTGCTGTAACTAAACCCATAGTCTCATTATAAAACATAAATTATTACTCCTTTTATTATTTTTATTTCTTTTTCCATTTATTTATAACATTTTTATAAAATTAATCTTTAATCTTATCTACTTTATTTTTGTTTGAAATTTTATCCATCTCTTTAACTATAGCTTTTGCTTTATTGGTATCGTAGTAATTATCTAAAAACTCTACAACAGAATAATAACCTTTACCCCAAAATTTTTGAAGTAGACTCATTTTTTTTTCTCTCTAGTTAAATCAGCTTTACCAGCTTTAGCTTTATTTTTTCCTTTTTATAGTTATACGTCTTTTAAATGCTTTTTGGAAAAAGCATTTAATATGTTATTCATTTTCATAAAATCTTCTTGTTTCTTAGAGGCTGCCTCTAGTTTCCAGATTGCTTCATGAAATTGATCTAAAATGCCACCTTTTGACTCTATTGATTTTTTCAAATCTTTTAGTTCTTTTAAATTATTATCTTTTATCTTTCTAAGCTCTGGATCCTCAGATTTAATTTTCACTTCGTGATATTCTCTAAATGTTTTCATTTTATAGTTTCTCCAAGAAGTTCATAGTCACAGTCCACATATTTGTTTTCATATCTGGATGTTCTTTCAAGTTTTTGTTCATTTGATACATTGATTCAAAAAGCATATTATAATCTTCTTCGATTGTTTCTTGAACAGCTTCTTTACAAGACTGACCAGTAACAACATCAATAGTAATCATTCTATACTTATCTGGAACAACAATCGCACCTTCAGAAGTCATCTGAGTACTTTGTGGGCCAGTTCCTCTAGTAGACATAGGAATTTTAAATCCTCGTCTAGCCATACCAGCCACAACTTTCCCTGGATGCGTTTCTTCTATGATCTCGCCTTCACCATACATTCTCTTACCATCAAAACTGATTATCTTGATAAGCATAGCACCTCTTTCCATATCAGTTTTCAATGCTCTTTGAAGAGTCTTTGGATCATTTGGATCAACAGTAGGATGATTCAATTCGGAAATCAAACCACCTTGTTCTTCTATCATTTGTTGAAGTCTAGCACATTCTCTACCAAGTAATTCTTTAGAGTACCATCTTTTATTTCTGTTCACATCTTCAGCAACAGAATAGATACCTTTCAATTTTAATTTCTTTATTCCAGAAATAGTTTCTTCTGAAATATCTTGTTCTACTGGATAATATGCCTCTGATAAATAAAGTCTTGATAAAAAATCTTCCATTTTGTTTTCCTTATGCTACCAATGGAACTGTGATTGATGTCGCAGTTACAAGCACATTCTTGATAAAAGTTTCATTGAAAGCATTTACAGCTCCCATGATTATCGAATAATCAATTTGTCCAGTTGAATAACAAGTCTCTACGATTTGTCTCAAGTGAATAAGTTTTTTGAATTCAGCTTCATCTAGACTATGTAGACAAGTAAGAGCTTCATTAATTTCACCAAGAATATCTTTTACTTGATCTTTATCCATATCACTAGGGTTCATTCTTAAATAACCATATCTTTTTGGCGCAAGCTTGAAAGCAAGATCACCAAACCCTTCTGTTTCTTGATAAGCTTTCAATTCTTCTGTATAATCAGCAAAGATTTCACTATATGCTTCTTTGATCTCTTTAGTAGTCTCAGAAATGTTGATATCTAGTTTCTGTGCTTTTTTAACAGCAAGAAGACTTTTTGTAACCTTAGAACCAATATCAGAACTAATCTCTAGTCCCTCAAAAAGAACAGAAATACTTTCAGATGGAATTTCTCTTTCTTCAAAGATAACTTTTACTTTAGTTTCAAATTCTGCAAATCTATTTACATTTTCAAAGAAAGTTTCTCTCTTTTTAATTTTAGTTTTATAGCATTCCAATATAAATTCAGGATCAACAAATATTTCTTTTTTAATCGCATTACCTTCTTCTTCAAACATAAAAGCAGAATCACTTAAAAAGTTTTGTAATATTTTTTTATTTTCACTAATATCTTTTTGATATTTTTCATAGAAAGATGTAATGATTTTTTTAGCATCTTTACTTAAAGATTCAAAAACATCTGTATTCTTTTTTTCCATTACATCTGCTTCTTTTTTCTTTTTCTTTTTCTTTTTGAAATCGTACTTTTCAAGTATTAGTTGTTTAGCAGTTTCGTAGATTGTTTTGTCACCTTCAATAACAGACTTTGTTGCAATGTCTTTTGTTATATCTTTCAATTCGATAACATTAGAATTTTCCTGTTCTTGAACGACTTCAGCTTTTGTAGTATCAAAAACTACCTTGTCTTCTTCATATCTATGATTGATTTTCCAAATTGAATCATTACTTTTATTTTTGATAAGCAATGTATCTTCACTCACATAAGAGTGGAATTCTACATCTTCAAAGTAATTGATTTTGTTTGATAATTCTATTATTTTTTTAAAATCCATTTATAATTTCCTCTATTTATATTTGATTTGTTATATGTGTTATATAGAGTATTTTTAGTTAAAGGCAAAAAAAAAGGTGCAGTTTTTATACTGCACCTTATCTAGGTATAAAAAAAGACTCGTAAGTTTTTCACTAAACGAGTCTTCTAAAAAGTTTTCTTTTTATTTGTGTAGGGGGTTTGTATTTTTGTTAATTATTTCAACATGAACCATAGTATCAATACTATGATAAATAATCCTGGATGTGAAAACAATAGGATTATAAACATAAAGATTACGAAAAATCCCCATAAAATTTGTAACATTTTTTTCTCCTTTTGTCCATTAAAAAACCCAAGATTCTTAGATGTTTTAAAAGACAACTATCAAAGATTTTTATGTCGTTTAAAAATCTTTGATAGAATTGCTACTTGAATATACCTATATCAAGTTTCAGAATTGGTATTTTACTTCTCACAATTTTGAAGGACTCATTCACTGGTCACGTGGAAAGGTTCAATGTCGCCACCTTATATCGTTGCGGGGTTACTAACGTGCTCCTACGCCTGCTTTGACTAAAAACAGAAAAAGGTTTTTATGATTATTTGAAACTTAGAAATAATCACTTTCTAAGAAAATATTTTTACAAAAAACTAAAGTAAAATTTATATTTTTTTCGACAAACACTCTTGATTAGAGAGTGATGAAAGTTTTTCTAAACTCACAAAATTGAATTGCCAGTGATAAGGTGCAGATGCACAATATCTAGCTCATTCGTGAATTAAATACTATTTTTGCCAAAATAATATTTAATTCGGTTTGAGATTTTTCAATCTCATTAAGCAGTCATAAAATCTCATCACTGCTTAATGAGATTCAGGAGACTAAGCTCCTGAAAACTCACCTGGAAATTACTCTATCTGCTGAGTAGTTATTTATACTTTAGTATAATAAGATGGTAACTAATCCACCCTGGAAATATTGCTATCAGCCGTTTTAAATTGATCGCTTCTATAATTTGAAGCATGGAAATTACTCTATCACCTGAGATCAAAATTACTCTATTGCGTGAGGCGTAAATTACTCTATCACCTGAGTAGGAAATTTAACTACACTTGTATTCTGGGGAATACAGCACAGAAAAGAACTTTGTCGTAACAAATCTTTAGCTATCTAACTGCTTGAAGTTTTTAATTCTTTACTGAATGGATTATAATTCTCTATAATTCAAGATATGCCTTTTGCTCAACTTTTACGAAGCGACAGACTCCGGTTGGTTAGTCAACCAACAACTTTAGTTTTCTTTATACTTGTATCGTCACAAGTTCTGGAATTATTTTTTCCCTATCAGCCGGGACGTTTTTTTTAATGAGTTAAACATTCTCACTGGAAATTACTCTATCCGCTGAGTATAGTTCTTTCGATTGTTCTCCGTGGAGAAGCAAAGAAAAGAATTATGATTTCTAATTTTCGCTTTTTAGACTGTTTTGGATTCCGAAGAATTTAAGTAGTCTCTGCTTTACTTGGCATTTTCCCAGTGCGCCAGTCACCGTTGTTGATACTATTGTATCATTTTTACTCTCTTTTGTCAAGAGTGAAATTTGATTGCTTGAAAAAACTCACTACTTTTTAACAGTTTTCGTGAGAATCAAAGAATTACTTTTCTCGCTCTCTGTGATACAATAGTATCACGTTCACTCTCTTTTGTCAAGAGTAGATTTTCAGTTCTAAGAAAATTGATTTAACTCTCTTTCCTGAGTACTCTTCTATTATACAGCATCTTTCGATTTCTGTCAAGAGTAGATTTTCAGTACTTAGAAAATTGATTTAACTCTCTTTCCTGAGTACTCTTTAATTATACCATTTCTTGTCATTTCTGTCAAGGGTAAAATTTTGAGATTTTTTCAATCTCTTAGAATATTCAATTTTACTTAAACACTCTAAGAGATTGAAAACTAACTGCGGTCAACAGCGTTTTCAAACCCGCATATTTTCTGTTATATGCAACACCAAATGCATAGTTAATCAGCACAAGTGGCTACCGAGTATTTGTTTACGAAAAATACTAAACGTCACTTCTATAGAGAACTTTTTTCACCACAAAAAAAGAGATAGTATTATGAAGTAATAATCGTTCCTATCTTTTTGACCATTCACTTTTTGGTTAGAAAATGAATTGAGATTTTTCAATCTCTTAAAACACTTAATTAACTTAAATATTTTAAGCGATTGAAGACTGCGACCAAACAGTCATTTTCAATACACTTGCATATTACTGAGAAATATGCTAACTCTTCTACTTTTAAAGCAGTAGAATCACTTATGTAACTTATGGGCAAACACAACCCTACTGTTATTTTGCTAAACTTAACTCACCACAGTCAAGAGATATTCTTAAAAACATTTAAAAAGGTTATATCTTTTACGGTCTAATTAGTTTTTGGTATAAACTAACCGAAGTTTTAACTTCTATCTCAAGAATGAGAGTCACAAGCATTGATATCGTTGCAAGCATTGAATCTTATTGGAGTTCTTCTTTTCCTGAGTACTCTTTAATTATAACATCTTATTCAATTTTTGTCAAGGGTAAATTTTTGAGTAGGCAAAAAAAAGAAGTCATTTAGACTTCTTTTTTTCTGGTTTTTTAACTACTTTTTCTTTGGTATCTGGCATGTTAATTTTAGTAGATTCTAATCTCACCATATCCATCGGAGAATATTGTTCAGTCATGTCCCCAAGCTCAACAATCAAAAAAGTTAGATTTAGTTTAAAATAAGATTTAAAACCTTCTAATGCTTTTTGAACTTCTTGAAAATAAGCAAACCCTAACTCAATACATTCTCTTTCAGTATATTTAAAACCTTCTTTTCGTTCTTTAGGTATAGAATAGATTTCCATAGGAACATCTATTACATTCTTAAAATGAGATTTTACTTTTCTATCTCTACCATACACCCCGTATGCTTGTATTCCTATTCTTATTACTTTCTTTTTCATACTGTAATTATACTTGATAACTACAGTGTTGTCAAGAGTAAATTATCCTTGAGTAAACAGTATAAGATAGTTCTGTAATATTACAGGATGATAATTTACTATTTCATAAAATGAACGAACAAATTCATAAACTGATACTTTGAAATTTTCTACTGCTATTTGTAATTCTGTTTTATTTTTCATTTTTCCCTCTGTTTATATTCTACTATTATATTTGTTTTTTGTCAAGATAATTGATTCAATATATGAACAATAGCATCTACTGTCCAACCGTTACCAAGTAACTTCAATCTTTTAGTATCTGATATATTATCTACATTGGTATAATTATCGGGGACTGTCTGCGATCTTTCACCCTCTACAGGATGCTAACATCTATAAATATCTTGGTCATAGTCTACAACTATTTTCATAGGTGTTTTTATAGTAAGAGTTGAAATCTTCTTATCAAGAAAATGTCCTCGATCTTGAATTGAACCCCAGTTTTTTACCACTAATATCCCATTGAACATATCCAATTTTACCTTTGGTAATTCTTTTGGTAACCGCAATTCTAGGATTTTTATATATCTTATATGTTGGATGACAAACAATATCTTTTAAAAGAATACCTTTATCTTGTGGTTGAGGGATATTTCCATTATTAATATTTGTCCAATATAATCTTTCTCTATTTTGACAAGAAAGCAAATCACTGTTGATTTTTACTGGTTCTACTTTTAAATAGTCTGTAATAACATCTTGATGAACTTTTTTCATTTTTACATTCTCAAGTAAAAAGTATTTTGGTTTGAGTAATTCTTTTAATCTTATATAGTCAAAAAATAATTTCGATTGTGGGTCTTGGAAATTAAGTCTTTTACCTGTAATAGAAAAACCCGTACAAGGACTTCCACCAATAAGCATATCTATTTTAGGTAGATCGTGACCAGATATTTTTGTGACATCACCAAGATGAATAGTGTTTGGAAAATTAAATTTTGCTATTTTGATTGCATCTTTATCAATTTCACTAGCAAAATAATTATCTACTTTATACCAGCTCTCTCAAGTACCAACTGTCCGTAAGATATTCCATCAAAAAGAGATAATACGTTCACTCTATAGAATCCAATAAATCTATTACCCACTGATTTGCTTTTTCGCAGTTTTCTTCTTCTTCTTTGATTCTCTTTTCATAAAGTACATGATTTTCTGAAAGAGTGATTAGTTTTCTAATTCTTATTTCATCTGATAGTTCTATACGTTTATCGCGAGCTTTTTTTAAAGATTCTGTATAGTATTCTATATTACAATCATGCTTAATAGTTTCTTCCAATTGTTCTATCATAAAAACTTTAAACGCCTCATGTTTTGGTGTTGGTGGTTTAAATGTAATTGCTTCAAGTAAGAAACGATTTAAAACTTCAGTGTTTTTGATGCTCTTATCTAATTGTTCTTTTGCAAAATCAATATTATATTTTCTTTCTTGTTCTGCTTCATCAATCAATTCTGAATTTGTAGCACTGGCAACACGCAACATTTCTTCTCTGCACTCTGCTAGAGCAACTTTATAATGATTACTAAGCTTTCTAGGTTCATATTTTTTATCACTCGGTTGGTCTCTCATGTGAATTGTAGCACCGAAAGCTCTCATACAATCTGTTGCGAATTGTTTAAATGTAGTTGTTGTCCCATCTATAATTGGGTGTGTATATCCTGTTGGCATTTTAATAACCTTCCTTAAATAATTTCATCCACTCTTCCATTGGTACAAAATCACCGTCTTTAAACCCAAGTTTGCAAATAGCAATACTCAAATTCTCAGACCTTTCATCTTCACGAATTTCGTATCTATCAGAACGATAATCACAATGTTGAACTTTTAAATAATATCCACAATATAAATGGAATAACTCTGCACCAAATCTACAATCAGATATAACAAATTTTTTATGATTTGAATTATAAATCTCATTTAAAACTAATTTAATCCAAATATCTTCGCCAAAAATAGTTTTAAATCTTTGGCCCACAAGAATCAAATAATCTCTACCTGTGATATCTTGACTTTTTTCTGGATTTGCATCAACTCTTCCATTAGATTCTTGCGAGAAAAACAATGTTGTAGAGATTGTTGATCGTTTGAATATTTCATATTCTTTTTTATTTCTTGGTTTCCATCTTAAAGTTTCCCATGCCACATTTCTAACACCATCTGCAAAAGATAAGTGCTTATAGCCTTGAGCTTCATATTGTTCGGCTCGATAGTTTTTTCCACTACCAATTACACCAGTTAATCCTATGATTTCTTTTCTCATACAATATCCTCCATATTGTTTCCAATAGAATCAATTCTTTTGGAAGTTCTTTGCGATGTATTAGGTTCATTGGCTATTGTATCGACAGTTGTTTCTGCTACATCTAATACTACATCTATTGGTAATTTTATTATATCTCCGATTAAATCAAGTAATCCCATTTTAATTTACTCCATAAAATATTTTTTTTTGTTTTTTCTGTCATCATATTCAT
>Ga0210043_1001134_pt1 | contig 24242 bp, 25 predicted proteins | sample CryGeymet201501t_FD_183990 | JGI IMG/M metagenome (GOLD analysis project Ga0210043, IMG submission 183990) | Groundwater microbial communities from Crystal Geyser aquifers in Utah, USA - Crystal Geyser metaG 2015-01t (SPAdes) (version 2) | ecosystem: Environmental > Aquatic > Deep subsurface >... | reverse complement strand
CAGGACTGAGCTTTGCTTCGATGTACCTCATCGCAGCGTGATTATCTTTGTCCATGCTGCCAAAGTTCCCCTTGCCGATAATAAGGGGGACTCGGAAAATCCAGGGCTGTGCCATTCGTACCAAAGCGGGGGTTACGGCTGCGTCACCATGGGGGTGAAAGTTACCGGTGACTTCACCAACAACATTCGCCACCTTACGGAAAGGTCCACTCGACTTGAGCCCGAGCCTGTGCATTGCCCACAGGATGCGCCTCTGGACTGGTTTCAGCCCGTCTTCATACTGCACCAAAGCACGATCCCGAATTGTGTACAGTGCATAAGGCACAAAAGCATCGCGCATAATCGTAGTGATATCTACTATTTCTTGTCCGTTTGCCATTATGTCAGCTTCTCCTTTCCAATCTCTCCCCCATATATGGGGGAATCGGGACACCCTAAGGCCGTCCAGAAAGCTCGGGAAAGGTCATCATGGTTACAGACATGGATGCTCTTTCCAGACGTTTCCTTCGCTACCATTTTGACCAATCGTCTCCCGATACCTTTTCTTCTATACTTAGCCATAACAAAAGCCCAAACTTCACCATCGTTGCTTTCAATAGACCATCCAACGATTTTATCCCCATCTCGGGCGATAACCATTGGATTTCTGTCGTAACTATCGGGCCTATCCCATTTGATCATCGTTCGCATCGAACTGCCACTATGACCTTTGAGGGTCAAATAGCGATAAACTCTCTGCTTTCCAGATCCTGTAAGATCTGCCCAACAAGCCAGAGCATACCTGATGGCCATCAGTCCAAATCTTCTTTCCCGATCAGGTCGCTATGATCTACGACGTACTGCAAGCGGCTGGCAACATTGCGTCCCATCAATGTGCGAACGATCTTGTCGGCTTCTGCGATTTGCTCCATATCGACCTGAACGATATTGCGCGTTGCGGGATCCATAACTGTTTCCCGAAGCTCATCCATGTCCATTTCTCCAAGACCTTTATTGCGGGTGACATGACAGCCAGGATACTTCTTGGCCGTTCTTTCCATCTCTTCTTTAGCCGAGGCGAATACTTTGAGGCCCCGCTTTGTTGTAATCGTGTACAATGGCGGCTCGGCGATGTAGATATAACCGTTTTCAACCAGTGGCCTCATGAATCTAAAGAAGAAAGTCATCAAAAGACATCGAATATGCCGCCCGTCCTCGTCTGCGTCAGTGTTGTGAGCACAGATGCCACCCGTTCCACATATAAAATTCTCATCGGTATCTACAGAAAAATCATACACATAATCTGATGATTTGTCTAAAGCTTCAACGGATTTGACTGATAACGCACAAAGATCGTCTGATATTTTAATATATCCCTTTCTATAACCAGTGTTCCCGCCTGAAATATATTGTTGCAATTTATCTGATAGATGATGATTCTTCCAAATCCATTCTGCCTCTTGTATGTTCCCCTTAGAGCATATAGTTATTGAGTAGTATTTATCAGGACCACTAAACTCTTTATCTCTTATTATACATTCTTGTTCACCATGAATTTCAGAACTTGTTGCTGAGATTCCATTTTGCAACAATAAATAAAGAATGCCTTCTTTAATATCTTCAGAAGTAGTGATCATAGAAAAGCTAGAAGCACCGATTGTCCCATCACCCAAGAAATAAGCCTCTAGATATATCTTTTGGACATAACTTGGAGATGAAAATATACAATTCGGGATTTTCTTGTTACAGGATCGTTCCCCCAGCCCAATACTCCTTAACCAATTTGCAATTACAAGATTATTGAAATACACCTTATAACAAGATCTGTCATAGTAAACTTTTACATCTTCTCCGAATGCATGCTTTATAGATTCCTGAATATCGCTAAGATGTATAATATCCTTTTCGCCAATAGATAATGATATCTGCCCCTTAGAAAGAGATCCTTCTGCGGTAAACCACCCAAGAAAACGAGCAACATGTTCTTCTATTACTATTTTCTTTTTACACCTATGGGAATTTCTATATCCGATTTCTATATTGTCATATCTAGAAACTATTTCCATTGGAATAGATGAGATTTTGGCTATTGAATTGATTTTCTTATGGCTATTATACGAAGATCTTTTCAAAGCATCATGTTTCCAGCCACTCAAACAAGACTGCTTGATAGAATAACCTGAAAATGATTCCTCCCCTATTTGCTCTAGATAAAAAATAAATTGCCTAAGGGTCATAGTTGTTTTTCCACACTCAAATTCTGATATTTTACTTAAGCTAACCCCAAGGATATTCGCTATGTCTTTCTGTCTTATACCCTTTTCTTTTCTAGAAGATGCTAGATATAGTCTATCCTTTGAAGATATTACAACCCTATCCTCGTAAAGATGTGAATTACTTACATTATTTTCGATCCATATGTCTGACATAGCATCGACCACTCCAGGACCATAGATATAGGCATTTTGGTCTTCTATAAAATAATCGGTCAAATCTTCAGTATATAAATCGACATTAGATGGGATATTGATAGGTGCAACAACATAATCTCCAACAGATATATCCTTACTCTCCACCAATTCAATCTCTTTTGTATTTTCATTGTATGTAAAAATACTATGTCCCCCGGTAACACGAGCACCCCTACCACATATTGTTCTGATATTTAATAGTTTATCTTCACTAACATGTCTTATCACATTCTTTATCTTTCTGAATTTTACTTTCAAATCATCAAGCCCAAAGCATAAAACCTCATAATTTGAAGGATCAATATTCTTTTCTAGAATATTGTCTATAAAATCCCCAATCTTCACAAATGAATTATCTTTGCCATTTCTAACCATTGTATATTCATCACCATGAACGCTCATGATGACTATTTTGTGGTATCTAAGCTTACTTAGGTTGAAACTCTCGTCATCATCCTCGTCAAACCCTATGATCCCACATCCAAGAGCCGAAATGATGCCCCTCATCTCCTCATTCTTGAGAATCTTGTCAAGAGACTCACGCTCGGAGTTGATTGTCTTACCCTTGAGCGGATAAACGGCTTGGAATCGGGAGTTTCTAGCAGGCTTGGCCGTTCCTGTGGCCGAGTCTCCCTCCGCGATGAAGATTTCACACTGTTTTGCGTCCTTAGATGAGCAGTCGATCAATTTCCCAGGCAATGTTGAGCGGCCAAATGGCCCTTTGCGCCTGATTAGCTTCGCCTGCTGTTTTGCCGTCCTTTTGGCTTTGCGTACAGCCAGAGCATTCTCAATAATAGCCTTGGCAACCGTCGTATTCTTCGAGAAGTAGTCGTAAATCTGCCCCTGAAGCCAATCTCCAACGGCCTTTTCGACCTCGGGACTGCTCAGACGATGTTTGACCTGTCCTGAGAAGATAGCTTCAGCCAGATTAACGGAGACAATGGCGATCATTCCATCTTTCAGATCATAACCTGTCAGATTATCTTCTTTGTCTGAAATGATTTTGTTGTCACGACCAAAGGTATTGGTAGCTCGGGTGAAAGCCGTTCGAAATCCGGTGACATGAACACCATCTTCCTGAGTATGAATGTTATTGGCGAAAGAGATCACCATATCCGTGTCTTCACAGAACTGGATCACGACTTCGATTTCGACATCTTCGTTTTCTCCCTTGAAATGCATGGGATTTTCAGGGAAGAGGCTGCCTTCGCCGTCCGTCAGATAGGTCATATAGTCCATCAACCCCTTGTTAGACCTGAAAATGACTGGTTTCTTGTCATCACGCTGGTTAATGAACTTAAAAGTGACCTTCGGACAGAGGAAAGACAGTTGTCTCAGTCTTCTTTCAATCTCATCGGGGTCGAACTTGATGCGGCGGAAAATCTCTGGATCTGGCTCGAAATATACCGTAGAACCGGTTTCAGACTTCTCGCTCAAAGCCTTGGACGGGATCTTCTTTTCGTCACCCTGAACTTTGCCGCGCTCAAAGGTTCGATTGTAAATTCGTCCACCCCACTTGACTTCCGCCTTTAATACCACCGAAACAGCGTTGACACAGGAGATTCCGACACCATGTAGGCCCGAATAACCTTTACCCTTATAAGCGTCAGAGCCAAACTTGCCCCCCGCGTGCAAGCTGGTCATGATGTAATCAAGAGTCGGGATGTTCTTCTTCGGATGAATGTCACAGGGGATTCCACGGCCATCATCAATGACGGTTATGGCCTCATTTTCATGAAGAATGACGGTAACACTTTTGCCGAACCCCGCAACAGATTCATCGACAGCGTTGTCAACTGCCTCCCAAATGAGTTGGTGAAGCCCCTTTGAACCAGTGTCATATAGATACATTCCAGGGCGATGCCGAACGGCTTCAAGCCCTTCCAATCCTTCAATCTGGCTTCCATCATAAATCGTTTCTGTCATATCATTCATCTCCATTCTTCACGCGAGATAGACCTCGCTCAATATCAGGTGCGGGTGGTCGGGCCAAGGAGATTGCCGTCTCGGGAACGTCCGACCGCTCCTGCGGGTTAAGGAAAGCATCAGCAGCATTGACCATAATGCGCTCGATCATGAACTTGAATTCACCCGAGACGATTTTCAAGAATTCTTCAAGAAAGTCGCGATTTTGACCCATTTGATGCCTCGACCCGCATTATAACCGGATTCGCCGCATCTGTCAATCTCTAATGTTTCGAGATTCTGAGGATTATTTAAATTCGTGGACGTGCTTCAATATCAATTCCTCTACATAATCAGCGTGGCGACGCAACCCTTCTTCGCGCAGAGCGCTGACGGCGGTGGCCATCTTCAACATCATCCCTTTGGCCGCTGCCATCGGTGGCATTCCCCCGCCTGGGGGTGCCCCAGCAGCGCCGCCGCCCTTCATCTCTTTGACAACGGACGGTAGGACTTTCTTCAGACCATCAATCAAGTCATCGAGAGATCCTATGACATCAGATACGTTTTGCCCAGAAGGAAGTCTTTCCCACTTTCTATCTTTATTGCCTTCGTTCTCTTGTCTAACTTCTTCAACTTGGCGGCCTTCGTCTTCTTTGTTCCTAAGACCAACGGCCCTTGGATTAACATCGCCACTTGGTAGGCCACCATAGGATTCCCAGATATCCAGGGCAATATCCCTAATGTCACCTGGAGTTTTCAGTTTGTCCATGGCATCAGAATCGACAAAGATTTTGTCAGTCGAATCTAATGGGCCAGGGACGACAGGATCCTCTTCTTCGGGAGTCCCCATCGGATCAGAACCCATAGGAGGGGCACCCATAGGAGGAGCACCCATAGGAGGAGCGCCCATAGGAGGAGCGCCCATGGGCGGGGCTGCGGGCGGGGCTGGAGGCATTTGAGCAAGTCTGACGAACTTAGACTTCATCGTTTTTTTTGCCGCCTTTCTAATCTGATAGATACCATCATGTGGGGATTCCCCGACGTAATCCAACAATGCCAAAATGTGCAGGATGTGATGTAAATCTGATTCGGAAACTTCAGATTCTGAAAATCCAGGTAATTGCCTGAAATCCTTAATGCTAACAATATCTCCATCCAATGAACTCAACAGATAGATGAGATCGTTGGACTTACTAACAATGTAGAGATCCTTGCTTGTTGGTTGTTCTGGCATAACAGCCTCCAGATAGGTGTTCTCGGAGACTGTTGTTCAATCCTTCAAAGGAACAAAGGAACACAGAAGGATTCCTCGACTTCCTTGTCGTATTTTCTGAAGAAATACGATTCGCCTTCCTTCTCATAGAAATAGACTTCCATCTTGATGTCGCAAATTTCCTGGAGCCATTCGAAGACGATTCTAAACCTCGTAGACATCTTTGTGCCAATGAAAATAAGCCTTGGATCTGATTGGCCGCTATGTGTTGAAACCGAGCGCCAATAGCACAAAGCTTGGGATAAGTCCCGATGATTTAGCTCTTGAGCCTTGAGTTCAATGATGATGATGTTTTTATTGACATCAATTCCTTGGAGATCTGTTTTGCCTATCTTTTCACCATTCCAGAAAACATCTCTTTGACGGCTTAGCCAACGCACTTCTTTTTCGAAAAGGTCAGGGTTGTTGAATAACCATTCTTCTAGGTGAGCTTCTCTATAGTCACGCGCCATATTTCACTCTCTTCAGCTAATCTTTCAGCACAACAAGTGCAGATTGGGAACATAATATGACTAAAAACGATGATTTCCTCTTCATCATCATATGTATCCTCTGCAATATCCAATTCTTCAGTAAGATTGCTCAAATAGTCATCATCCAAGTCCATCTTCGCAACATCATCGACTCTTTTTCTGGCGTTTTTGATATTACCTGCTGAATAATCATCAATGTGATCCAAGCAGAAAGTCTTATTGCAGAAAAAACACTGATGATCTAGAGCGTCATCATTGACCACCTCATGGCATCTGTATTGACTACATACTGGCATCTTTTATCTCCTTCACGGAAATCAAAGGCTGGAAGTCTCTTGTATTGATGCTCAAAATTACCTCATAAAGAACATCATCGACTTTGCACTGATACCCAATGTTGAAACTGTCGATGATCGTTCTGCCTCCGACATCGGACCTAGCAACCTTAAACTGCAATAGATTACGATTGCCTCCATACCTGTCTAATTTCTTGGAAATCAAGAAATGGCCCTCTATTGGGAACTCTGTTCTGGCGTATCCAACGTGCAGCCTTGTGCCGTTTATGATTGCTTCTCCGGTATTCAGATCAAGAATATAACTTTGCTGCCGGTTCATAAGGTTAATCAGGCCAAAATTGACCAAATTCTTCGTCGGAAGGAAGCTGAAATTGACTGTCTCCTCTCCCGAATCGTCGAATTCGAACAATTCTCCGCTTTCCGTCAATGAGAATTCGGTTCCCTGCTCATATGATACAGATTCACAACCGCAAAGGTGGCCATGTCGCATATTGATACACCTGGGGGCTTCAGAAGCCTCATCTATCTTCGCCGACTGGTTACATTCAGGACAAAATGGCACCCTCAACACCTTCTCGTCCGTGTTATAACGCGCAAACCAAAAGCAGGGGTACTCACTCTTTACAATTGGCTGTGTCATGAGTATCTTATATGTCTACGGAGCGAGATGAGGTCTGGTATCATCTCTTCTTGACCCAATTCCTTCAGCTTTTTGATCATAGAATGATACTTTCGGATGTGAGGCGGCGTCACGAGGTCTTCTATGGGTTTTCGTCTGACTTCTGAAACGAATTGTGCCATGTCAAAGAAGATTCCTGGGCAATCCACCTCTGGATTCTTTCTCTCAGCCCCAGGAACATCTCTATGTCCGATGATATAGGCATTATGGTCCTGAATAAGTCGTTGACATAGCTCAACTGCGGCGCTCCATTGCATCTGAGGCACTTCATGAGCATTAAAGTTGCCTGGAAGAACGATTCCGAGGCTATTATGATTACTTGGGCGAGCGGCGGCCCTTTTGTTGAGGATGTGGTTGGGCCATTCCGAGTGGATAGCCTTAGATGCAGCATCAATATGATAGGATCTTACTAAATCATGTCTCAAAAGTCGATAAATATGGCCCTCAGGATCAACGCCGTAATGATACGGAATTCCTGGAGTATCCTTTTGATTAACATGATAGCGAGCTAACGCCTGGAAATCTGCCAAATTGCCACCACTCTTCTGAAAAGTGTGATGAATGATGATATATCGGACCTCTTCGTTCTTTCGGTACATCTTCGAAGAGTGTCGCTTTAGAGACTTGTGGATATCAATGATTTTCATGTCGTTTCAATGGCTCGGATTCGGCATTCTTTATTTTTGATGGTTGAAACCACGCTTGTCCATCCGGCTCTTTTCAGTTGGTCAACACATGCGTCTCTGACCTCTTCAGTTCCTTCATCTAATGAGAATGAAAGATACGCAAACATACCTTCATCCATCATCTCTTCTTCATATTCCAGTGATTTTATTCTTCCCTCATAGTGAAGCATCAAGTAGAGAAGAAAGGAATGAGGAGCATTCCTGCACACAATTTTATCTTTCATTTTTTCATTTTCCTTCTGGTAGAACAGAACTTTTCTATCTGTGGCAAATCATCCTTATGGAAGTATCTCATTCTTCTCTTTCCCTTGACCGAGGGGATTAATCCCTGATTCGCCCAGTTTACGATCAGCTAAATTCATATTTGACTTGACAACTAAAATTCGTATAGGTTCCATCTTGGGCGGAAACTGTCGGCCGGAAGGAAAGGCCAACAAAACGGGACCAAACAGAGGTCGCTGCGCCAATGGCTGCGGTCATGTCAGTCAAAGTGATTGCATTGGCCACTGAATCAACGGGCAGGGCAGCCCATCCCGCCTGATCTCCGGTTGTAATCGCTGCCGCGACACAAGCAACACCTTCGCTTTGCATGTCTCCTACGGAAACTCCAGCGGCTCCAGTGTATTTGTGGTGATAGTCCCAATCTGAAATATCAACTTCACCTCCATTCAAAGTTGCCGTAGTGTCATTCATCCAAATTCTGACATTGTTCACTGTAAATGAAGAGCCTCTGGTGAATTTGATACGAAGAGCAAGATCGCTCGACCATGTATTGGCCGAGACTGTTGAAGTCAGAGTACAAACACCGCCAGTCGCAATATCGCTATGCGTATTACTAGCATCTGTGTATTTCTGAAAAGTAACGGTGGGATGTGATGACATAAATCTCTCCTATGTTTAGTTTGGCTCGATAGGCTCAACGTCAATTATATCGTCAAGTTGGTTCCTATAAGCAATCCATAGTTCATTCATGAATTTAGTCGCCTCTTCCCCTAAATCCTGCCTTCCGTGATATTTCAGAAAGTTGTCAAAGCTCATCTGGACAATCTTGGGGCCATGTAATATCCCCTGTCCCGAACAGTTGAAAAGCTGAACGCTAGGCCACATTGTCTGACTTGTCTCATTGATCCAACCATAAAAAGTGACAAAACTCTCATGGGTCATCACTTCTTTGCCGTTGATATCTGGGAATGGAATCAGGTCTCGGTCGATTTTCGTCATTTTCTGGAAATTCTTCTTGTCTTCGCTGACTTCTTCCGAATATCCCTTATTCAAGTCTAGATAGCACAGATCATGGCCAATAAAAGCCATCTTTTCAATGCCCATCCAAATTGCCAACTGCATCGCCCCAGAACTGGTCAAGCTGCCAGGATAGAGAGCACCTTTCCCTCCGCTCATTTTGGAGATGGCCTTGCAGACCGGCGTACTGCCGTCTGCAATGTTAAACCAGAGGACTCGGCCTTTGCTTCGTCTGACCTCATCAAATGTCAGAGGGTGGATTGTAGTCGAAAGCATGACGAATGTGCCTTGAAGGTCTCGGTCTTTGAAGTTGAACCATTGGCGATCACTGTGATCAAGACAGACGATGCAATGTGGTTGAATTCCATTCTTTTCCAAGACTGGATAGGCAGCATCAAGGCAGATGATGAAACAATTGTCCTTCGATGCCTTCAAAGCTTCAACGTGTTGGTCAAGAGAAGGCCCTGCACCGACGATCACTGCTGGTAATTCAGAGCCCTTGAAAATCCCCTTGAAGATCTTGATGCCCTTCCCTTCTCGAATGTAGGCATGAAGGTAGGAGAAATTCTCGATGTAAATGTCTCCGAGTGCCTGGGCTTTTTCGCGGTACGATTCCCTGATTTCAGCAACATACGCTTCAAGATTTTCCATGATTTGGTTATATAGAGGAAAGCTTGGCTCAGCGCGAGAAATCATAGTATCATGTTCCTGTCAGTGGCCAGATTGAAGATTGCCTCAGAAGATCCTCCGAGAATCATCCGTCGAGAAGAACTCCCAGAGGATTATCAGCCATATTGGCATACCACGACCGCTCTCGATCAGGTCAGACAGCAGGGGTTAAGAAGCCGCACCGAAAGACAAACAGAACAGCAAGCACTCGGAGGAGGAAGTCCTGATAATGTTTCCCTGACGAACGATCAGGCTGTGGCTGAGAATATTTCTGGTTGGATCAAAGACAACATCGCCATTGCTAATATCGTGAAGACTGGAGATCGTGAAGCAGCTTGCAATAAAGCAGAGCAGATTACATATCAAATAGCAGAAGAATCTGGAGTTGCAGATCAATGGTCTTCGATTATTGAGAAGGCTAGAAAAAACATATCTGGAAGCTATCTATCTATTAAAGGTGACTATGCTGGAACTACGCCTTTTATATTAGCTATTCGAGGCTATAGCAAAAGAGCCTCGAAGGATCTTGCTGAAGACTTTAATATCCCCTCCTTTGGAATATTCCATCACATTAAAGTATCCGATCTTCCAGAAGGCTGCATCCCTATCAGACCTTTCCAAAATGCAAATGGAGAAGAAATCACTCCAGAAGTTCTATGTCCAGAGCAATATTCAGCCAAAGATAGATATTCTGATCCAAACAGAATCCCAAACACATACTATGATCTAATCAGGACCTTCATTGAATCCGCTGGTGGCAAAATGGGGCCTCTGGGATGGGAAATGCACCCTCAAAATTTCTGGGACCTCGATCCAAATCAAGTCGGCGTCGTTGATATATTAACACAAGGAGAACCCGACCGCAACACCGGGGCTTTAGGTGAATGGGCCGGGCTTCCTGAAAAGACGAGGGTTATCGTCGATTGATCTATAGCACCTCTGCGGCTAATGCAGCCAACTGAGAACGTTCGCTCTTGTCGAAAACAACCGCTCCAAAGATCTTGTTACCTTTCAGCTTGTCTGTCAATCGAATAACGCCTGAACTTTCTCTGTCGAGATAGGGGGTGTCGATCTGGGACGGGTCAGCCAATACGATGACCTTTGAGCCTTCACCCGTTCGAGTCAAAGCTGTTTTCAGTTCGCGAGAGGATAAATTCTGAGTTTCGTCCAGAATAATCCAAGTATCAGGAATCGAACGGCCACGAATATAAGTCATTGCTTCCAATTCCAGTTTGTTCTGATCCATCAGATCTTCAGCATAGTTTCGGCCAGAAATTCCAGCCTTCTTGCCCAGAAACCCAAGGTTATCAAAGTAAGGAGCCAACCAGGGCGACAGCTTCTCTTCTTTGGTTCCAGGCAGTGCTCCAAGGTCCTTTCCACCGACAGGAACGATTGGTTTCATACAGATCAGCTTATCATAAATAGCTTCTCGATTGACTGTCTGCTCCAATCCGGCGGCCAAAGCGCAAAGCGTCTTTCCCGTTCCGGCTGGGCCATACAGGACAACCAAATGAACCGAAGGATCCATCAGAAGCTCCATCGCCATATGCTGTCTAGCGTTCTTCGACTTGATACCATAAATGGTTTGCTTGTTGACCAGTTTCAATTTGCTATCGACTCGCCGGACAATAGCAGATCCGCTTGAGCCGCATCTTAGAATGGCGAACTGATTTTGAAGCATCTCTTCTAAGCCTTCTGGAATGTCGATGTATTTATCATTCCAGATTGCAGAGATGATATCATCATTGACGAAGAATTCCTCTTTGTAAACTCCGGTGTATTCTTCTTCGGTATCACCGAAATGGACAAGATCAGTTTCGTAATTCTCAGCTTGAATGCCTGAAGCATTCGCGAGAACTCTCATGCCTACGTCTTTCGAAACTAAACAGATCTTGAGATAACTATCCTTGTTCTCTCGGGAGAATTCTGTGCAGCACTTGATGATTTCCAGATCATTCTTTGAACTTGGTTCATTAGAAGGATAATCCAAAACTCCCAGAATTCCTCCCCCTGGTAATAAAGACCTGTTGATTTCACCTTGCTCATTGATAATAGCATCTATTTGACGAATAAACTCTCGGGCGTTGCGGCCACGACCGTTTTCTGCCTTTCGAAGATTATCAATCTCATTTAGTACCACCATGGGCAGGAAAACATCGTTCTCTTCAAATGAAAGAAAAGAAAGAGGATCGTGAATTAATGTGCTAGTGTCTAATATATAGGCTTTGTTTGTTTGGATAACAGCCTTTTTGGCAGAGGGTATGGAAAAGATGGATAGTTTGGCCATGTGTTTTTAACTCCTTTGAGTAAAAATTCGGGAAAGATAGGACAAAAGCCAATTTCATGGGTATAGGACTGGACATCATCATATTCAGCATCTTGTCCTATCTTTCGCGATATCTATGGCACATTCCTCTATAGAGAACACTATGAAGATTCTTCCTCCGTAGGCTCTTTGACGCCATATTTTACCATACCTTTTGGCTCTTCATCCGTCGGCCCATCGAAAATGCTTGACACGTCAAGGTCTTGTGTCAAAACGGCCCAGGCAACCTTCAGAACCTTCTCCGCAGATTTCTTGGCTTCTTTCGAAAGCTCTGGGTTGCTTAGCATCTCCTCCATCATTATAACCGTATTGGTCGTATCTTCAATAGGCATCAACCGTCCAGCCTCAACCTCTTCATTGTATTTCTCGATAACCTTGTCGGTATATTCCTCTGGAAGGACGAATCCAAGAAGAGGATGCTTCGCGGCGCTTTCGATGGTGTGGCCACTGATGATGTCAATTCTGGACATCAGTCGTTTCTTACGGCGGTCAATTTCTCGGAGCTTGAGCGAATACCCCATATACTTTTCTTCTAGTTCCGATTGGGCACTCTTAATGTCAAAAGTATTTCTTGGAGATGGCTTAGGGTGAGCCATCTCAATTTCAACTTCTTCGAGCTTCGAGGTATACATGTTGTGAGCGCGTTCTAGATTGTCGATGGCTCGTTTCACCCCCCTGTGTTCGATGCCTTCAGACCAAGTTGGGGTGAATGGCGGAAGCCTTCTCTCCATTCGCTCTTTTTCATAGAGCACGACTTCTTCCATAAAATCGCTTCGGCCCAGATATTCTGTCTTGTCAATCCATTCATTGACTTCATCGTATCGCATCTGCTCCATCAACGGAATGAGGCTTTTTCTATATCCTGCCATTGGCTTTTTGTTAATGATGTTGTCATCAATATGAACCGGTGTCCAACTGATTCCTAGAAGGCTTCGATGAATATTGAGGTGGATCTTTTCGGTATCCTCGCCCAATTCTGGGCTTCTATCATCATCGTCATCGTCAAGGTTGATGTAGTCAACTATAAGGTCCTGTTTCTTGACATTGGCGATGTAGAATGAAGATCGAAGCATCTCCCTCATCTTCATGATGTTGCTAGGAACATACTTTGAATAGTTCTGATTGAAGAAATCGTCTAAATCATGCTGTTTCAAAAGCTCAAGGAATCTCTCCTCATTGTCATTAGTGAAAGGAGGAGCCGATCTGCGAATATCATTCTGCTCTGATAGGTTTCTGAGCATCGAAACCTTCATCACCTTTTGAAGATCATCCAATGAGAATTTGACCTCAGAATCCTTCTGGTGCCATTCTTCTTGTAGCATCCTCTTGGCATCTTCGTCGATTTCCATTCCTTCAAGGGCCTGCTCAATGGTGATACCCTCTTCAATTCGGGAAATCTCTCTTTCGTCGAGATTGGAATCCAGCTTTTCAACGATAGCCTTCAATCTATTGGTCTTCGCTAGAGTCGCCTGGAAAGCTTTATGAATCTGTTCATCAGTTACCGGATCAAAAATACCTGATAGTTGTCTGTCTAAATACCCATGGCCGACTTTGATGTTGAGGGCCTTGTCCCTATCTAGGTTACCCTCTTCATCATATGTCGCTTCAATGATTCTAACAACAATTTCCAAGTCGGCCATCATATTAGCAAACTTTTGATTCTTCATGGATTTATACCATTCCAATTGCATAAATTCAGCAATAGTTCGGTACTCGGCCCTGAGATTGTCAACTTCTGGTTTGAAATCCTCAAAAGACTTCATCAAAGTCTTGTATTTCTCAGCATACTCTCTATCATAGGTGTTGTCTTCTTTTCCAGATTCTTCTTTAACAACACCGGTAGCACCACCCATTATCACACTCTTTCTTCCGAAGTTTTTCTTAAGTCCAGAGTAAAGCATATCATCCATCATTGAGTTTGATTTCACTCGAAGATCACTAGGTTCTTCCACTTGCATATTCATCTGATCGCTCCTTTTATTTTATTGATTCGTCAAGGGGGGGCTTAATTATTCCTCTTGATATTTCTTTAAGTTTTTGTAACTATACTGTTACAGCATCAAGTTCCAATATTCACTGGCAAAAACTCTTGCCAGTGTCCTTGGGTACATTTTTCTATGTCCTCATTGACCTTCCCGGAACGAATGTATTCAACGGCATCTTCCAGGTTGGTTCCAGCATACAGCTCTGCGTCGATTGTCTTGACGCTTAGGATCTTGCCCCTGTAAACCTCTCGGAAGTTTGCAGTCTCGACAACTGTGTCGGGTTCTCTTTCGTAGTGAGTTATGGCACTGGGGAAGAAAATGTAAATCTTGAAGGGTAGGCTTTCCTTAGCATCATCTGATGATGTGAGTCTTAAAACTTCATCCTCATCCTTGACGATTGAGAGAGCTAAATTCATCTTAGAGTCTTCAAGCTCTATCTCCCAAGTAAAGTTGTGATATTCCTCATCGTATGGGAAGAACTTCATCTTATGGTTGCCAGATATGTTTTCCATGAGTAAAGAGAATAAAATTGTTCCAATCTCGTTCTCGATGCTCTCCTGGCGGAACTTGCCCAAAGAGTTAGGATCAACTCCTATTTCTCTGGCTTCTGAGTCTCTTGAATCTCCATTTTCATAGATTCGTCGCAGTTGAGGGTCGGAAAGGATTTCGTAAGCACGGACGGTATTTTTGAAAATCTCGGCCTGCTTCTCCTTCTGATCGTCTGGATAACGATCAGGATGAACAGTCCACGCCTGCTTTTGAAATGCCTTGTGAAGAACTCGGCGATTGTATTTTCTCTGTTCTAAGTTCTTTCCTGGTTGTAGTTTGGTCTTATCAACATCCAACAATTCATAGTAATCAAGGCTAAAATCTATGAAATTGTAGATATCAGATACAGTCTTGCTCATCGACTCACTCCCTTTGGGTTTTATGAGTTATCTCTCAGTCCATATTATATCTCGGAATTGCTCAAATAGCAGTTTCCTCCGACGATGAGATATCATCCCATCTTAAAATCTCTTGTCCGTCCATTATTTCATAAGACATAATGGTCGCGACACTTACCAATGGCGTGTGCTTCAAAATCTGAGACTCGATACGGACACTACGATCTTTTGCGTCCCACTTGACCTCTGCGCCTGGATCAATGGCACCAATGAAAGAGGCGAGACCGAGTACACCCCGATTACCAGACATCCCCATTGGGATGATTTTGGTGTCGTCCTTGAGCCAAACCATGATGCTCCGAGGACTGGGTTGATACTTCCACTTCAAGAGTTCTCCGTTATAGAGAAGTTGGTTTAAAAACGGCCTGACTTCGACCTTGGTTGTTCCACCGTCAACCCAAGCATTAACATCGCTGTCGAATTCCACATCGTTAACGTAGATCTTAACAGGATCCAAATTCTCGAATAGGTCTTCCAAAACGTTGAAGCTGACCAGCCAGTAGCCAAAAGTCTGAGGTAAAACATCATATCCTAGCTTCTTGAACGTTGGCCACTGAGAAGCAATAACATTGGTGCATCCGGCGCTGAAGATACCGATCCAGTCTCCACTAGATCCCTTATGGATGTTGATCCCCGACACGACAGTCACATGGACATCAGAGGCATCAAAAACGAAGTTCTGATTTCGATCTCTCCAACCTTTTGCATCGATTATGCGAAAAGCCTCATATCCTTTATGTAGGCCCTTGAAAGCTCGATGAAGCCCATCGCTGAGATGATAAACACCTCGGCCTGGATATCCAGATTTTTTGCTTTTCTCTGTCCACTCATAAGAAGGCTCGACTGTCCCCTTAAACATCTTGACACCACCAGAATAGACAATTCCCACCGCATCATTATTGATCCAAGGTTTATTGTTATCCTGAGATATAACATTTGATCCAGATTTTGTTGGCAAAGATCCACGGACTGCAAACATGTAACTTGCAGGAGCTTTCTTTCCGAACTTCTTTTCAAAAGCCGCATCTAGTTTTGACTTTTCTATCACAAGAGCCATTTTGTCTCCTACTATCCCCGATCTATATCCCTTGGGGTGAAAGGATTTTGATTTTCTGAAGACGAAAGCGTGGGGACAGGATCGTTGGCTTCGTCTAAGTTTATTGCAAAAGCAACATTTCCAGATGGGACAATCATTACGGCTTCTCTAGATCCCGATTTGACGATGGAATACTTAGCATTGTCGATCAGTAATTCTCCCCTGACGCTCGGAGGCACCGCACCGCCGTCTTTATGGACATAGATCTTCCAATTGCCAGAGCCTCTAGATTGAAGCTGATTATCTGTGTATGACATTTTCCACCTCCTTTTGGTTTTGAGGAATTTTCAGTTCTATCTATATGATTCGCGGAACTAACAGGAGAATCCTTGCGCAAACGATAAAATACCATAGAGATGAGAGCAAGCCCAGACATTGGCCACATTAGGGTAGTCTATATTAATGACAATCCACTTTTAGTTAGGACCATTGATGACTATTTTCCTATACAAGAGATTAACCCCGTAACATTGATTCAGGGCGGGCCGCGAACCCTTGTCTATGATATCAACAAAAAGGTTTACCACACCAAATTGAGTGTTCCTGTTTATCTAAATGTTGATGGAGAAGTCGCTGAGCCAATCAAAGAAATCATCCGATATGCTGATAACCCAACTCTAGGGGATCTGTCAATTGGAGCCAATTTCTCCGTCATGGACCCCAACATCACGGCGAGACCATACAATCATCCTTATCGGACCAGCGAACACAAGCGCCTGACGCTCGGATGCGCCGCTATCCCGAAATTGAAAATCACCACCCGAGAGAAGGGGTTGGTGACGATTGATTTTGAAGTGATTGGACTGCCAGACCTTAAAAACGAGAATGATTACGACTTCGCAATGGACACTGATGGCCTAATGAGTCGCTACTGCTCATTTGCTGATTGCTTGGTCACGGTAAAAGAAGGATCTGAGAAGATTTTCAAAGAAGATATTACAGAGTTGAGTTTGGAATTCAATAACAAGCTAGAACCCTTGTATTTATTGGCCCCAGACTCACAGGATACGGCTTCATTGTATTATCTGATGGAGACTGTGGTGACAGGAGAATGGCAATCGATCAAACGAGTAACAGATTGGGACAATGAGAGATTAACCTGGAAACACGGTGGGCATGCCATGGACGAGTACATCAAGATCAGAATTGCTGACATGTTGGCAACAATTAGAGATTGTGTCTATCATCCAAGGACACAGCCGCTAGGAGTGGGAATACTTAAGCAAGTAGATCAGTTCCTAGCGGTTTGGAGGTCTGGATACCTTAGCCAAACAAAGAATCTAGTATTCGAGGGACTATAAGCGGAGCGAATTATGCCTGTCAGAACAAACATAACCGGCGTATGGAGAGTTGTCAAGCTCTCCAACATTATAGGGGTCGGCAGCAATGTGCTCAGCACTGGAACACTCATCGGAGACGTTGCTAATCCCTTGAGCGGCCTCTATCTGGTCCTCGAAAAAGCAGAATTCGAAAATCAGATGGATGTCTCCCCGATGCAATTAACACAGGGAACCGCAAAGACGAAAGTCTTGGATATCAGGAATTCAACTGATAGCCTGAACGTCAGCGGCCCAATACTTTTCGCTTCTCAAAACATTGCTCCTACCGCAACTCCAAACCCTATTGTCTACCCTGTCTTAGCTGCCGGTTCTAATATCTTCGGAGATGCGAGCACTGTTGCCGTAGCCTACCTGAACGGAGCCTTAGATCCAACCAATGCTCAAAACAGCTACGCAGAAAGCATCACAATTTCTCTTGATGAGAACGGAGCCAGTTTCAATACCAATATCAAAGGTGATCCTACTTCGCTTTATCCAAACTTTTCTCCTATCGGAACAACAGTTGTTCCGCTGGGTTCGGACGTTCCAGATCTGCCATCCGCTTTAAGAAAAGGCCAATGGTACGACTTCTACGTTGAAGCAAGCATCACCATGGCAACTGGAGGAGATCCATCTGGAGCTAATCCAACCTTTGCTAAGGTTGACACCGTTGGTGCTGTCAAGTCTATGAGCTACAACATTCAGATTGGAGCCGATCCGTTCAATCTACTTGGTCGTGGTCAAGCCCCTTGGTTCGCCATCAAGAGCATTGCTATGACCTGCAACATGACTTTGGTGTTCCCATTGCTCAACCTGGATGCGAACTACACTAGATTCAACACTCCGCTTGTGACAGCGCAGCATTTGCCTGGACCTTGGGGACCTGAATATGGAGACTCTTCGCCATTGACAACTCCATCTGGATTGTTCCCAGAGAGACCGGATTACTTCACAATTGATACTATTGACCTGAGTCCGAAATACAAGGCCAATGGAGAAAACTTGTTGGATCCCAGCGTTTTCGGAATGACAAGTCTAGATGATATCTCTGGAGTAATTCAACGATCAAAGGTCAGCTTGAGTGGCCAACTGATAACTTCTGAGCTAGAATTTCAAGTTGTCTTCGCATGATCATATAATTGACACTGGAGTTAGAATATGCCACTTAATAGAACATTCGCTGGCGTTTGGTCAATGGGATGGGATCCCTATGCTAATGCGCTCATAATCTGTGAAAACATCAGCCATCAATACAATTTGAGCGTTTCTGCCGCGAATGTTATGGGGGGCAGCGGAAATATGCTGATCAAAGATATCGGCAACGCAGACCCCCAAATATCCATCAAAGGTCCAATGTTGTTCTCTTCTGTTCTTTCTGGTGGATATGCTCCTTCATGGAAAAGTCCCATAAATGGGACAGCGGTCACAGACGCTTTTATTTATAGCTCTGGGATAACCAAAACCTGCTGGGATTCTATTTTTGGATCGTTGACTTCTGATACGTTCTTGTCCAGCGACGTTGTTTTGAACAGTACAAGCCTAGACATCAGCGACCAGGGAGCAAATGTCAGCACCTCTTGGTATCTGGATTATCTTTCGGAAAATCCAGGGTATGTCAGTGACGGAAGATTCCCGACTACAGCACCTTCAGAAGCACAAGAAGGAGCAGCGACAACAAGCCGAGACATTGGAGAACCGTGGCTGACAGATAATGTTCTGAACTATCCCAGTGATCTCGTGCCGCTTCGCAAAGGAACTTGGTACGATTTCGTAATCTATGCTAGTTTAACAGATCGGTACTATGTCGTAAAGGATTACAGCATCAAGATCACTCCTGAGTATGATACGTTAAACCTCATCGGTGGATACAGGCATCCAAACGCTGCCGCGAGCGATATGTTCTGGCATGTTCCGATCAGAATTTTCAAGGGAGCCAAAGTCTCTGTTGAACTAACTTCGATGATTCCTATCAACTTCGGATATCCTGGCTGGGGCCGGGCTAATCTCAGCTATTGGGGTCCTGGTCAAACAATCTTGGCAAATCAACAGCGCATCAGCACCCAAGCCGCTGATTTCTTCACTTATCCGGCGGGCCACTTACAAGTCAATCTGAGATATCCTAGCGCGGACTCTTGGACTGGTCTGGTCGGAGAGAATATTGCATCAGCACTCCTGTCCGACAGTTCTGGAAACCATTTGGAGCCTGTTGGATATTTAACTACTGCAACCTCTAGTGATCTTAATGCTGGTATTTGCACCTCAAAACTCAGTTTTGAATACTTGCTAAGGCCACCGTCACTTTAAGGGGTAAATCATGGCGTTTGATGCCACAAACTACAAATCATTCGTCTCCAACCTCTTTGTAAAACCCAGATCGGGCACGACCTATTCAAGCGTCTACTTCAAAGAGATCGGTAAGCTCTACCGACTCACTTACGGCGGATTGCCGCTTTTCGTCAAAAATTTAGAGATTGGCGGCACCAACAATGCCTCTCCATTGCCACAAATGGTCGGTGAGACAGGAAGATTGATGACAACCAATGATGGCATTCTCCCCACCACGACACATCGCAGCCGCCGCATCGGCCCAGAGGTTGCAACTGTCAAATTCCCCAAAAGAACGATCACCCTTTCGGGCATCGCGACCATTTCTGACAGTGGAGCCTCTGAAAACCCTTGGGCTTGGCTGGAATTACTTCAGGATAGTATTGACTATGCCATGAAGAAGTTCTATGACCCCGATTTTGATACTAGCTATGGCCCGAATGTCCAAAGCGTCAACCTTGATCTCGCCGCTGATGGTCTAAATTGGAGTATCACCTGGGAAGCCGACGGACAGAGTTACAAGAACTTCTTCCAGAACCTTGAAGAGCAAGGAAGCGATGACTTGATCTGGAGCGCGATTGCAATGGAGGGAGCTTGGCCAGACGATACTTCGACAGAGTATCACGACCGATATAGAATTATCAAATGGTACGACACTCTCATCTATCTCAATGGCGACCTGTTCGACTATCCAGGGACTTCGACCGAAAAAGAGTTCTATTCGACCAAAATCTCACTGACCTGGAAAGTGGATAACAAGAGATTCTTTGATTTCGGGACGAATAACTATAGCCAATTGACAGATTATCAAGTCGTTCCACCTATCTATGTTCCTGTCAAAATCTCTCAGGACTTTTCTATCAGTGGATTGAGTCCCGTTTCTGTTGCAGATGAAGATTTCATTTCGACAGCGCATACAGGAACAGTTTTGTTTCAAAGAGCAAAATCAGAGGTCTCCAAACCTTTCTATTTGAGATTTGGAGATAAGACTCACATAGACTATGCAGATAAATACATCACTCTCATCGACAATTCTGAAGGAAAGAATGCTTATACAATGCTGAGAGATGCAAAATACATTCAGTCTCCAGAAATGCCGACTCGTATTGACCTTTCCGGATTAATTATTTACAGCTAATGAGGAAGACATGCCGCTAGCTAATGGCAGATATACAACCTATAAAGTGGTAGCAATACCTTTCAGCCTAGATAATCCTAATTTAACTCCAGGATCGATTGATGCTTCCGCCGCTGGTTGGACATATCTGATGGCTTCTGATGTCAATATTCAACAGTCAATGCCCATTTCTTCTGTTAAGCTTACAACAGGAACAGGCCAAACCCCCATTCGGGACATGGGCGACATCGAAAAGAAGTATACCCTTAATGGTCCATGTCTCATCCAATCAGAAGGTTTTCTTTATGACAATAGTTCCAATACAATGTGTGTACCATCTTTTGTAATGGAACTATTGTATGGAGTTAGCCGAAAAAATCAATACCTGATCAATAGTATCTCTGAACTCAATTATCCGGCTGCACCCCCTGGATTGTATTTCAACCGAGAAAAGCCTATGATCACCGGAATCAATTTGACTCTCGGAGATGATGGCCTCAATGGCAGCATTAACTACTCTGGATTGCACTTTGGCCCCGCCGAGGGTTCTGGGCTCTGGCAAACTCCTGCTAGAAAATCCAGATGGTATGACTTCTATGTCGATCTTTACCTCACCAGAGGAGGGGCCGTAACCTATGTTGGGCCGTATAAGATCAATGCAGATATCCGTTTTGATATGCAATCTATTGAAATGCCTTATATTGGCAAGGCTCAATTCAAAAAATACGTCTATAATGGTTCGACCATGAAATGGTCAGTTAAAGCCGTCTTCGATAATGATCGAAGTTGGCCAACAGTAACTCGTCAAGACGGGATGTACCCAGATGGCTCGGAGTTTGGACCCTATTTCCCTCAGTATATCAACTACACTGATCCAAATTCAGCAGAGACGTTGGTCCCCGTCTCTCCCGCCAAAGCATTTTCGACCGGAATCATCATGAAGGCCAGGGCCAACTATAATACTGTCCCATCTGATCTCAGAACGAGATTTGAAGCCTTGTTCAACAACGTATTGTGGCAAAATGGCTCTGGGTTCTCGACAATGGGATATGAAGTTGGATCTCCAGCTATCATCGGGGACGGAACAAGCCAGACTGCTTTCGGGTTTATCAATGATGTCAATATCAATCTGAAATTCCCCCTGAGTGACTTCACAATTTCTGGAGAAAAGGTGTTCTCATGAGTTTTGCAGCAACAGCAACAACCATATATGATGCTTTTTCAGGCAAATTCATCGTCTGTGAAAACTGCGACCAGAATGTCAGCATATCTCATCAGGGCGTGCCCATTATTGGATGGGGCGTCGGAAAGTGGGTTGAAGATATTGACAACCTATCCAAAAGCGTAGCAATGAGAGGCCCAATTCTTGTGACAGATCAAGGCGTCGGATACACCTTCAACATTGCTGGCTCTGGAGATTACATGGATATCTTTACTTGGATGATTCAGTCATCAACGGCTGTTAATTCTAGCTATCGAGCCTACACTATTAAAGATGTCAGCATAGATGTCAACAACCGCTCCAATATCAGTATCAATATGGAGGCTAACACGCCATTCATTGAAGGCGCGAGCAATTACATCAAACCTACGTTCTCAATTTATGAGAATTACATGTTGCTCAATGACGAAAAGATCTCCATTTCTCATCGTCATGGGACGAAGGGTGCGAGAATTCTTCGAAACTATGACTTGGTGGTCGGCGTTCTGTCGAGCAACTACGATCTGACACCAGTTGCTTACTCCAGGTTTGTTGAGAGCTTCGGAATCAAGTATTCTCTATCCTGGAGCGGTGCCAAGACAATGCCCACCATCTATCATACAAAATCTTCAGAACAGACAAGAAAGGACACCGCCTATTATCCTGACACCTCTCCGACTCAAGAAGATGCCGGTCCTTTTGTGATTCAGAAAGTCATTAATGATGCGACAGTCGAGATCAATCTGATAGCTTATTATGATACGGCTGATGTTGATTCTTTCGACAGAGAAGTTGGCACACTCCATCAAGGACATGCACCATTGCACATCCTAAGACGAGAAGATGGTATCCCTAATTATCCTTTATCTTCCTATCTTGATCCGTCTATGAATCTGACAAGCATTTTTCTCTCCAATATCTCATTGGTGCCCAGCGCCTTCATGCATTGGAGATTAGTCAATAAGAATACGATGGGAAAGGCTGATAATTTACTCAAAGTCTCAGAAACTTGGCAAGGCATTCTCAGAACCGACGCTGGGCTTTGATATTATTAAGGTGTTCGGACTGACTCTAGATATTCCGAGAGCATTTTAATCGGAGTTCCAGAAATCATTGAATAAATCACTGCATCTCCTGCTGATATGTTGCTTATGAAACACTTCCTATCGCCTACTTCATAAGTGATCGTTGCGATTGGGACTTCATAGCGGTTCTTATTGATGGTGATGTCAGTGATTCTGCCGCCGCTGGACTTGATGATGTTGACGAAATGGTCATACGGCGTCTCATAGAAGTTATTGGGGACATTGTTCTTGTAGTAGAAATAGTGAGATATCTGAGACGGGTTCATTCCTAAAGATATCTTCATCTTGCTGTTTTCTAAAATGACAAAGAAACTCTGGTTAGTTCTGTCAAAAATCTCGTCTGTGATTGCAAATTCAACTTTTTTCAATCCATCCAGCTTTTTGACTTTGATAGCATTTTTGTCTTTATTAGGCATTAAAGTCTCCTGAGCATCAAGTTGCCCATCTCGTCTAACAACATGATATTGATCTTGATCTTTGCTTGATGATTCTCAAAAGGTGCCAATCTTTTAAGAGATGTTGCCAATGGGACATATCTTCTTGACATGATCCCTAAGTCTATAGCATCGGCCAGTTCCGAGATGCCCTTCTTGAACTCATTATACTTGATTCCGTAGAGGATTTCAAGCTTAGCGATAAACTGAAAGTCGCCAGCAGCTAGGTCGAGATAGAGATTTGAAACGATGCAGTAATTGGACATGTCAATAGTCATCGTCTCATAAAGATCTTGTAAAGAGTTAAGTGCGGAAGATAGAGGATCGATAGACACTTTAGTCGAAACTGCTTGTCCAGCATTATTCAACAAGCGAGAAGATAAATGAATCATGCCACTCTCCTGAATGTTCTTTCCAGAAAGAGTGACATGATCCCTTTTTTTTGGTCACTATGGCTTTAGCAGCAGAAACTCATTCTGATGCTTGTTCAGCTTCATTTGTTTGTTTCGCTTGTTGATAGATTGCTGTCCCCGCAGCCTTGACCCAGCTTTCCAATTCTTCGATGCTTTGTCTAAGAACATCGATATTGTCTGCATCGATGTTCTTCTTGACAGCTTCGACTGAAAGCTCAATCTCGGTTTTGAGATTTTCAGGGATCTTATCGGCGAACTTTTCGAGAACGATGCTCTCTGCCCATCGGATTCTCTGTTCCGCCCCCTGTCTAGCTTCTATCTTTT
>Ga0210043_1001132_pt1 | contig 24264 bp, 24 predicted proteins | sample CryGeymet201501t_FD_183990 | JGI IMG/M metagenome (GOLD analysis project Ga0210043, IMG submission 183990) | Groundwater microbial communities from Crystal Geyser aquifers in Utah, USA - Crystal Geyser metaG 2015-01t (SPAdes) (version 2) | ecosystem: Environmental > Aquatic > Deep subsurface >... | reverse complement strand
GCCATGAACACGCTCCCTTCCATGTCCGGCTCGACCGGATCCCAGATGATCCGCTGGATCCCGCCGGCCCCTCCCTCGTTCTTCGTCCCGGCGACGCAGCCCGCGGTGGCGGGCGCCTCGGCGAGAACGATGCGGGACCAAACCGCGCCGACCCCGTCAACGTCCTCGATCGCGCCGAAGGCCAGCGCGTCCGCGCTGCCGTCGCCCTGCAGGTAGCCCCTCGCCCAGAGCGCCGGCGCCGCTGGCGCGCGGACCTGGGCCAGCCGGGGCGGGCGCTGAAGGCCGTCCCCGAGCCGGCCGATGCGGCCCAGCGGCGGAAGCGACCTCACGACAGCGTCACCGCATCCGGCAGAGCGGCCGGCGTCTCGTCGGTGCCGTCGTAGCCGTTGGCCGCGGAGTAGACCGGCCACGCCGCCGCCGCGTCCGGCGTCAGCTGCGCATGGAGCCAGAAGACCGCCGACCCGGACGCCCGGTTGACGAGCCAGACGCCCACGAGGTGCACCTGCTCGCTGTACGGGGCGACGTCGGAGACGGGGAACTCGGTCGCCGCGTTGTCCGCGGCCTGCGCCCCCGGGCCGAAGGCCACGTAGACGTCGGCGGTCTGGTCGGTGCGCACCTGAAGGGAGCGGGCGACGTTGAGGAACGGCACCCACTGCATCTTGCCGGTCGCCACCGTGACCTTGCGCGTCCACGACACGGCGGCGAGGTGGGCGTTGGCGGCGGGGAACGCGGTGGTTGGTGCGGCCATGCCGTCAAGCTACTTTACACCGCCCGGCGGTGGCAAGTAGCTATGCACGTCAGGCGTGGCCCTCCTCGAACTGGATCTCAATGCTGAGCAACGCCATCTCGCCCACCGTGCCGTCCGCAGAGCGGTCGAGGTTGACTCGCGCGACCAGGGACGATCCCTCGCCCATGAGGACCGCGGTGAACGGGCTGATCACAGCCGTGACCTCGTCGCCAACGGTGTTGACCAGGGCCACAGAGCCGATGTCGGTCGCCACCGTCTGCCCGTCGACGTGGTAGAGGGTCCAGTTGAAGGTGGTGAGGGTGCCATCGAACGCGGTGGACACGAGGTACCGGAGACGTGCGCCCACGACTCGCAGCCCGCGCTGCTCCACCGGCATCGCGAGCGTCGGCAGGATGTACCCGGCGCCGGCTCCTGAGTGCTGGATCCGGAGGTAGGAATGCACGGCGACGACGTCGACGAGACCGCTCACCGCCGTGAACTTCGATCCGAACTCGGGCGCCTCCCACCCGATCAGGAATGGGTACGTCCTCCACCACGTCCGCCCGCCCGGCGCCATGAGCGGGAACATCTTCGTCGGCGAGGACGCCTCGCCCGCGTCGGCGACGCCGCGGACGAACACCGGCCAGTCCGTCGCCCAGTCCCACGATTGGAAGGACGGCACGCCCACGCCGTCCAGACCCCGTCCGACCTTGCGGACCGCCAGGAGCGGCGGCGTGGCGTTGGCTGCGGCGTAGGCGTCGTCCTGCTGGAAGACGATCGGGTCCCGCCGCGTGTAGGCCGTATTCGCGCGCTGCGCCACGCTCGTGCGGTAGGTGATGGCGCCGCCCCCCGTCGCCGGGACGTCCGCCTCGCAGAGCACCACCATCCCCGTCGGGTACGTCGGCGCCGCGGGCGAGGCGTCTGGAGTCCCATCGACCGCGTACAGCGAGAAGACGCCTCGACGGATCGTGGGAGTCGCCGATGGCGACCCGCCCACGCTCGCGATGTCCTCGTCGTCCGTGACGGCGGTCGTGAACTGCAGCACGATGACGTCGATACGCGCGAGGGTCGCGTGCCGCGCCGCGTGCGTCCAGACGAGTGCGTCCTCGCTCACGAGCAACGCGAACGGCGAGTGCCCGTCCGCAGCCGGATCTGGGTCGATGGTCGAGTCGTAGGACACGGCGCATCCGGCGGTGACGGTTGTCTCGACGTCGCCGGTCGCAGACGGCTCGAGCCCCCCGACCACGTAGCCGTAGTCCTCGTCTGGCGTCGTGTCAGCGAATAGCAGACGACGCATCATGTCGGCGAGCTGCTGTGTCGTCCGCCGCCATGACTGATTCATGACGTCCGGATCGGCGTACTTGTTGGCGTAGACGAACGGGACCGCGAGCTCGCTCATGGGATCTCCTCGTAGACCGCGACCCAGACCCCGAAGGGACGGGCACGGGTCAGGTACTGCTCGACGGCGGCGATGGCGGCGGACATGTCGGCGCCGGGGGTGATCGCGCGCACGAGCACGACCGCGGACCAGCGACGGACCCACGCGTCGATCCCCCAGCCGCTGACGCCCCAGACAAAGCCGTGCTCCCACCACTCACTGACGCGGGCGGTGGCGTTGTAGGGCTGGACGATCGATGACGCCGACGCCTCGATGTCGACGGGTGTCAGGATCTTCGGGAGGGAGCGGAGGCGACGCCGTAGGGCCGCGTCGGTCTCCGCGACCGCGCGCGGGATCCCGCGGTCGGCGGCGTGCAGGTCGAGCCAGCCGGTCGCCCCGCCCGTGGCATCGGAGGCGACGAGCCCCACGGCGCCGGCGATGAATGCCGCGAGGACCAGCGCCACGTCCTCGGCTGAGCCCGTGAAGGTCCAATCGAGCGGATCCGTCCACACGATCGCCCAGCCCGGGACGTCGCCCTCGGCGCCGGCCCAGACCGCCTCGAGAGCGATGCTCGCAGGCGATGCCGACAGCGGCCACGCCTGGCCGGAGCTATTGACGATGCGCTCGAGCCCGCCGCTGATCATGACGGCATCGACCGCGCCGCCGACCACGCCGCCGCCGACGAGCTCGGCGACGTCGGGGATCACGTTGTCGGCGCCTTCGACATGCGCGAGATGAGGCAGGTAGAGCCGCAGGATGCGCGCCGGAGCCCAGACGTCCCACGGCGTGAGCCCGCCACCGCCCTCGAGGACGGGCAGGATGCTGAGAAGTTCGGCCTGCGTGACCTCGCCCGAGACGGCGAGGACCGCATAGACCTTGCCCACCATGGGCGGGTCGGTGACGCCGTCCCATCCGATGTAGGCGTCGGCAGCTGTGACGGGGCCGATCGGACCGTCGTCGCCTCCAGTAACCTCGTCGGTGACGACCCGAATCAGCACGCCTGCCGACGCCGACACGGCGGCGATGGCCCGGCGACCCGCGGCCATGACTACGTCGCTCAGGTATGTCCCCTCAGCCTCCGTCTGGCGGGAGGCGATCGCGTGGTCAGCCCAGGTCGACAGCCACATCGCGGCGCCGTCGCCCGCCAGCCCTGAGTTCTCCGGGTACGCGATCGGGTCGGGCGGTTCGAGCACCGCGACCAGCGACCATGCGGCCAGCGCGTCAGGCGCTGCGAGCGCTCCGACCGCCTGTGCGAATACCGAACCGTCGCAGTCGAGGTAGCCGCCGAGCCACTCCGGCCCCGGCCCCAGCAGCAGCGGCTCGGTGAGGGCGAACTCGACCCCCCACGCCGTCTGCGCCACGACCTGGCCGGCCGGCACGACCACGTCGCCGCCCAGGGCGGACAGATCGGGCGGCGTAACCGTGGCCGCCGCCGTCGCCTTCGTCGTCCCCGACGCCTGCTCGATGAGCCCGGCGCCGCGGGTCTCCTTGCCGGTCCGCGCCGAGAGCCGGGCCGCGACCGCGGCGACCGCCTCGATCCCGTCCTGCCCCTCCAGCCCCTCACGGAGATAGCCGGGCATCCGCCGCAGGATGCGGTCCGCCATCTCCTCTGGTGTCGGGTCGCTCACGACACGGTCACCAGGTCGAGCCGCGTCTTCAAAATCTCGCCGACGCCGGGCTCGACGGTCCCGGCCGGTGTCGTCGGGATGAACCGCAGGCAGCCGCGGTCACGCAGGGTCGCGGCGGCTTCGGCGAGCACGTCGGGCGTGAGCAGGCACTCGACCGGCACCGCGGCACCCGCCGGCGCAGCCCGCGCCACGAGGCGGTTGACCCTGGCGACGATGGCCTGGCGCAGCGCCATCACGTTCGCGGCGGTCGCCGTCTGCGGCGCCCACACCGCCGAGCCGGCGATCGTCTCGTAGCTCACGGTCGCGCCAGACACGTAGACCGGTACGCCGATCGGGCGCCAGGCCCGCAGCTCCTCGACGACCTCGGCGACGAGCGCGGTCGGATCGCCCTGCGCGGAGATGATCGCGTAGCCGATCCCCGTCGGATCGCCAGCGCTGTTGAGGTCCTCGAAGACGGCCGCCTCGCGGACGCGCTCGACGGCGAGGCAGCCCTGCAGGACCGCGTCAGCGGTGCCACGGCGGGCGGTGACGAAGGCGCGGCGGTACCGGTCGATGAGCTGCTCGTCGCTCTCCTCGGCCTCGCCGCCGGCGCCGGCGACGTCGTTGGTGACGGTGATCGTGCCGTCGAAGACGGCTGACTCGATCGCGACGATGGCGGCCGCAGCGACGTTGCCCTCGGGGCCCGGCAGCAGGGCCGTCGCGCCCACAGCCTTGTCGGACGTGTCGCCCGCGCCCCAGGGCACATCCTGGTCGGTAACGAAGCGGACGCCGCTTGCAGTCCGCAGGACGGTCCCTGCGTCGACCTGACCCTGTGTCGTCCCGGTCCGCGAGAAGCGCACCGGAACCAACGCGGTCGTCGCCCCCTTCCGATTCACGTCGAAGCGGTCGGCGGTGAGTCGCGAGAGCCGGTCGCCGCGGGCCGTGTCGGCGAACAGCCCGCCGATCTCGGTGAGCGCCCGGTAGTCGAGGTCGTCGGCCGCGATCGCGATGGCGGTGCAGACCTGCCACCGCCGCGTTCCCGGCGTGCGGGCGACCTCCGCGACACGGGCGTCGCCGCCCGCCATCGAATGCACCGCGATCTCGAACCACTCCGCGAAGGCCATCTACACCCCCTGCTGGGTCTCGACGAGACCCGCCGCGGTCTGCGCCCGCACCGAAACCACCATGTGCCGCTTCGCGCGGTCCCAGAGCAGCTGTACCGTCGCCCGCGAGACGCCGGGGATGGACTCGATGCGGCGCGCCAGCCGGGTCTGCGCATTGCGCAGGTCTCGCGCCGGCGTCTTGAGCCCGAGGGGCGCGCCGAACGTCGGATCCCAGTAGAGCGCACCCGTCGGCGTGAGGAGCACGGCCCAGATCGCCGCCTCGACCGTGTCCACCCCGCCGGTGAGCGCGTAGTCCGCGCCCTCGTCGGAGAGCCAGGCGCCCTTGCCCGGACCCAGCAGCGGCCCTGCGATGTCGGGGAGGGCGAGCGCGCCCGCACCACCGCTGGTGACCCCCGCTTGCAGCCCCGTCACCGAGAGCGCGCCGATGGCGGTCCCCGCGGGCGCCGGAGCCGTCAAGGTGTAGAGGCTGCCCGGGTGCAGGCGCACGTCGAGGGACAGCAGCACCTCGGCGTGGCCCTCGCCGACGTCGTCCACGGCCTCGGTCGCCACCACGCGCGGAATCGTCACGTCCGCGGTCGAGGAGAGGACCCACTCCGCCGGGGCGAGCTGGTCGGTCGTCCACGGTAGCGCCGATACGACGCGGACGCGGTGCGACCCGTCGGCGCGGGCAACTGCTGAGTCGGCGGGCGTCCAGGTCCAGCCCGTCGCCGGGTAGTCGCCGCCGTCGTAGTCGAGGGTCCCGGGCGGTGCCGCCGTCGAGCCCCCGAGGGCGAGCTCGTCAGGCAGGGGCGCGCGCCACTCGCCACCGGCCGCGTGAGCGCCGATCTGCGCCGGCGAGGCGGCAGGCGGCGTGCCGAAGCTCCCGACGACGCTGTAGCGCGTGGCAAAACTCCCGTCGGAGCTGAGCACCAGCTGGAAGCGGATCCGCTCCCACCCCGAGCCCGTGTCCCAGTGCGTGTAGACGTTCCAGTCGACGACGAAGGTGTCGGCGTCGACCGCCTCGTAGCGGACGCCGCCTGCCGCGGTCGCGGTCGCGGCGGCCCACGGCGCGAGGAAGATGTCGGAGCCGCTGTCGACGAGCGCCGGGAGGTAGCCGCTCGTCGGGGTCGCGGCCGCGGACAGGATCGCCATGCCGTCGGCCCCCACGCGCAGCTGCCGGTGCAGCGCACCGGCGAAGGGCCAGGGCCAGGGCAGATCGATCGCCGCAGACCATCCCCCGGTGTTGCCAGCGGCGAGCGCCTCCGTCGGCGACGAGAGCGCGACGAGCCCGGAGAGCCCGCCGGTGATCGTATAGTGGTCGAGAAAGCGCCTCACGACGAGATCGTCCCGTCGCCGCTGAGCGACCGCACCAGGACCTGCAGCGCCACCTGACCGCCGTAGGGCTGTGGCGTGACGCCGAGATCGGTGGCCACCTCGGTGATCGGGCTCTCCGGAGGCGTCAACTCGGGGAAGGTCAGCGGGCCAGGGCTGCCTCCTGGCGCGACTGCGCTGGTGAGCAGGCTCGCCAGCGTGAGCACGGCCTGCCGCAGCGCCTCCAACTCGGCGCGTGCCCGGCCGTAGGCCATGGCGTGGTCGAGCTCACCGGCGCCGAACGCGCCGAGCCGGACCTGCGGCGTCTGCCCCTTCGCTGGCGCTGCGACCAGCAGGTCGAGGCTCTTCCCTGTCCCCTCCGGGGCGACCAGCGCTGGCACGAACGCGCGCAGCGGGTAGGCCACCGTCGGATCGGCCGGCGACTGGCGGCAGAGCAGCCTGTCCCCGAGCTGGTACGGGAACCGGACACCGGCACACGGCGGCACCAGCACGACCGCGACGGGGCTCTCGGTGCCCTCGACGACACCGTCCGCGACGTCGTGCCCCCAGGTTCCCGACTCGTCCTCGAAGGTCTCGTACCGCGGTGCGCTCGTCAGCCTCACGATCATGCCGTCAAGCTACTTGACACGGCCGGGAGACGGCAAGTTGCTTTACACCCGCTCCCTTCCGCCGAGGAACGTCCGGAGCTTCATTTCGCAGCCGTAGGTCGGCTCCCCCTCGAGCTGCAGCGTGTGCACCACGCTCTCGACCCGGAAGCGGAGCACCGCAGCGTCACCCACGAAGACCCGCTCCTGCGCCCGGGCGATCGCGGCCGCGACGTCCGGCGGCAGTCCGCGGCGGCGCAGGAGGTCAACTGGGGTCGTGTCGAGACGGTCGAACCCGATGAAGCGGACGTTCATCGCGGCGCCGGCGCCGAGGTTGAGCAGGTCCGGATCGTCTGGACCGCCACCCGTGGACCACGACTGCCACGTCTCGAGGGTGATGCTGAGCTCGTTTTTCCGCGAGTCCTCGAAGGCCGTGATCGCCAGGCGGCGAAGCTGGTCCCAGTTGGTCACGCCGTCGCCGGCGAGCTGCATCCCGTTGCTGTCCTCGAGCCACTTCCGATACTGCGCCGCGGTCAGCCCGGACGAAGCCTCCTCGTCCGGGAAGACCGCCGAGACGGCGCGCCCGCTGTCCGGGTCGAGGGCGGTCACCCGCACGTAGTCGGGCATGTTCTCGCCGCTCCCGAGCTCGAGCGTCTCCTCGAGGACGGCGACGTTGTGCCCGACGACCATGTAGCGCTCCCGCTGGTCGCCGCGCGCGAACGGGCGCAGCAGGTCGCTCGCCTGGACCGCGAGCGCGTCGATGATCCGGAGCCTCGGGAAGCCGCTGACCGGCTCGACGTCGACCTCGGGGACGGCGTTGAGCAGCGCGCAGATCTTGCAGATCGCCTCCCACGCCGAGAGCTTCTCGCCCTTCAGGAGCGTGGCGATCGTCGACCGGCGCCGGCCCAGCGCCTTCATCGGCGCCTCCGCGGGCGCTCCGTCGGTCGTCGGCTTGACCTTCTCGCGCTTCGAGTACGTCGCCAGCGTCGAGAAATTCCCGGCCGCGCCGACCGTCTCGACCCGCCACATCTCGGTGTGCGGGACGAGCCGCAGGATGCTGCGGCACACCTCGGTCAGCGACGGCGCCGTCGTCAGGTCGACCTTCGCGAGCTGCGACCCCTCGAGCTTCGCGTCGAGGAGCGAGCCGGTGTAGTCACGCGCCTCGATGTCGACGTCGCCCTTGCGGTCCCGCCGGATCCGGTCGAGGCGACCCGTGAAGACGCCTCGGTCGCCGAGCTGGCAGCGCTCTGGCTCCCGGTGCTCGTAGAGCCAGCAGGTCACGACGGCCGATGCGATGAGCCGCAGGTCGAAGGGCAGCGTGTCGGAGTCGAGGGTCACGCTCAGCTCGTCGGCGACGGCTGGCCGGTTGCGCGTCCACGTGACCCGCCGGGGCGACAAGCCCCGGAGCGAGACGAGCTCGTCGCTGCCGTAGAGGAGCACGACCAGGTCGACGCGCGCCCGCAGGGTCGACCGGTGCGGCCCCTTGCTGGGAGGCATCAGCCGGCCTCAGCGCGCGGAATGGTGAGCCGCTCGCCGCCGGCAAACTCGGTGTCGTCGAGGTCGTTCGCGCGGGCGATCCGCAGGACGCCGGACGTGTCGCCGTACCAGAGCCGCGAGACCGACCAGATCGTCTCGCCCTCGACGGCCGTGTGCACCCCGAGCCGGTCGCCGTCTTGGGCGTAGGACGGCATGGCCAGAGCGGCACGGTAGCGCGCCTCCCGGGCAGCGCGCGCCAGCTCCATGCTGTAGACCCGGGCGCGGTACTGGACGAGCGGGTCGTCGCTCTGCCCGACCATCCCGGCCGGCCCCGTGATGCTCGTCATGAGCGCATCGGAAACGCCGATGTAGCTGGCGAGCAGCGCCCCTGTCGCTCGGGAGAGGCGCGACACCTCGCCGGCGGCCCGCTCCGGTGTCTTGATGAGCCGCTCCGCTGCGAGGTTGACCTCGCGGAGAGACTCGACGTCGCGAGTCACGCCGGAGATCCACGCGGCCGGGGCGCTCGACGCCGTGTGCGCGACGCGGTTGGCGGCATCGACGCCGGAGTTGACGGCGTCTCGGATGCGCTCGAGCGTCGAGCGGTGGTCGACCACGAGCGCGTCGAGGAACGTCGGCGACTCGGGGACCGCGGCCCACTCGACGCGGATCGCGACGACCCACTCGTAGGCGCGGGGGCCCTCGCGCGGGTCCATGTCGACGATGAGTCCGACACGCTCGCGCCACCCCCAGGTGAAGTCGCAGAGCACGCCGTCACGGACGATGCTGTCCAGGCGCGCGACGAGGTCGTCGACGTCTACGAGTGGGGCGCCGTCGAGCTTCGCGTGCGAGGTCCCGCCGATCTCGCGGCCCTTCCAGATGAAGCTGAAGTCGGTGGCCTTGTCCGACGGTCCCTCGACGAGGACCGCGCTGTTGGCGCCGGGGTAGCGCCGGACGCTCGCGCGCAGCTCGAGGCCCCAGGGGATCTCACCCTGGGGCCCGGCCGGCCCGTCGAGCTCGAGCACCCGCGGACGAACGCCGGGGCGCGGGCTCTCCTTCTGGGCGATGCGCAGGGTGGCCATGCGCTGAGCCTACGCGGGATGTCGCAGCGGTGTAAAGCTGCTTGACACAGCGGGGCGGGGCGACGAGGGCGAGGGGAACTAGCCCCCGAGCGCCTGACCTCCGCGCCGCCTACCTTACCGAGCCCGTCGCTGGCGTCTACCCGCCGCCGCCCCCGTTGGCCAGCCCGACGCTCCCGAGGCCGAACCGCGCCGACAGCGGGCGCTGCACCAGCGCCTGCCCGGCGCTGAGCAGCGACACCGACAGGATCCGCGACGGATCGTCCGTGTTGATCTTGTTCTCGATGCGGAAGGTGCTGCCGCGGGCGTCGACGTTTAGGTTGGCTCCCTCGGCGCCGCCTGACAGAGCAGACAAGTTGCCAAAGAACCCAGATCCCGTCGCTGTCGCCGCAGGATCCAGATCGATGCCGGTTCGCCTACGCCAGCGGCCCCCACCAACATATTCGGACACCCCGTACCGGTCTCCGATTCTCTGGCGCGCCAGGGCCGCGTGGTCCGCGCGGGCAAGAATGCCCACGATACCGCCCAAGCGCTCGCCTGCTTTCTTTGCGTCCCCAGGCCCTTGGTCTTGGAGTGCGCCTACGAGTTGGCGTGTCGAGCCGACGCCGAAGCCCGCAAGAGCTCCCCACGGCCCTCCTAACAGGCCACCGGCGGCCGTCGACATCACCGTATCGCCGAACGTAGCGTCCCCAGCCGCACCCGACATCTGGCGCCACATCTCAAGAACGGCGGCGATTTTGAGAAACCCCGAATTGCGCGCCAGGCCGGTGAACGAGAGCCCCATCGCCGCCACCAGGGATGGCGCTCCGCCCAAGGCCTCGTTGAGCTTCGACGCCCACGACACGACATCGCTGGCAGCGTTGCCGAGGTCGAGCATGGTCTTCCACACGGTCTTGACCGCGCTGGCGATTCGGTCCCCCCAGATCTTAGCGACCCGCTCGACCTCGGCCCGGTTCTTCGTGACCCACTCGTAGGCGCGCTTCAGCTCCTCGCTGAGGCTCTTGAAGAGCGGCCCGCCGACGATGCGGGCTATCTCGCCGATGGAGTCACGCATCGACTCCCACCGGCCCTCGAGGGAGTCGCCAAGCTTCGCGCGGAGCTGCGGGTCCACGTCGGTCGCCTTCGTGATGATGTCGAGCAGCCCCTTCCGGTCGCCCTTTTTGTAGGCCTTCTGCAGCTCCATCCGGACGGCCTTCAACTGCGACGTCTGGATCCCGCCGATCTCGCCGCGGAGCAGCTGCATCACGTCGCGGGAGACTACGCCTTGGCCGCCGCTGAGCTTGTCCAGGGTGCCGACGTTGCCCGTGAGCTTGATAATCTGCTCGTAGGAGGCGCCCGCGGCCCTGAGCCCCATCGACACGTCGTTGAAGGCGCCGACCATGTCCTGGAACCCGGCCGGGCTCTCGATGGCCTCCTTCCGGAGCCGCTCGATGACCTGCGCCGAGGCGGCAAACGCCGAGTTGAACCCGGTCAGCCCGCCCCGGCCGAGCTTGTCGGCCTGCTGGATCGTGTTGGTGATCTGGAGCCGGAGTTGCTCCATGCTCGAGTTCGCCTTGACGATCCCGCGCACGAACGCGCCGGCGCCGAACCCGGCCCCGAGCATGCCGAGGCTGCTCAGCGCGGACCGCGCGCCCCTGATGGCTGTCCGGGTCTGCCGAGCGGCCGCGCTCATGCGACCGAGGCCACCGAGCGCGCCGGCAGTGTGAACGCCGAAGATGGTCCGGACGCGCTGGGTGATCTCGCTCACGTGTCCTCCGAGGGGAGCGTGTTCTCAGACGTGACCCAGCTGCTCGTCGCAAAGAGCAGCCGCCTGAACCCGCTCTGGGGTAGCTGGTCGAGCTCGCTCAGGGGCTGCCGGGCGTACCGTGCGAGGTAGGCCCGGTCGCGCTCTATCGCGACGAGGGGGTGCTCTCGTCGCTGCCCCCGGCGAGCATCGGAGGGCGTGGCGAAACCTCCATCGTGCCGCGGAAGCCCACGCGCTCGGCCTCGGAGATGTCGTGGACGGCGTCGAAGGCCTCGAGGATGAAGTTCATCTCCTTGTTGCGGAGGGTCCTCCAGACGCGGTCCTTCGCCTTCCCGTCGCCGAGCTGCTCGCCGCGGAAGCCGTAGAGCGACGCGCGCGCGAGCTCGCGGCGCACGTCGAAGGACGCCTCCACCGCTGCCGCCTCCCGCTCCGCCTCGTCCTTGGCGCCGCCGGCCAGCCCCGCCCTGGTCGTCTGGACGATGAGCTTGTGCACCCGCCCCGCGGACAGCTCCTCGAGGACGATGTCCCCGCCGCCGGCCGACGGAGGCAGGGTGAAGGTGTAGTAGAGGGGGTCGCTCACGTGGTCTCCTTGGCCGATGCGGCGGCGATCACAGAAGCTCGGCGTCGCCGAAGGTGAGGGTGCAGCTCTGCTTGGTCGGATCGGTCCGGCCCGCCGCCGAGTGCGTCGCGTCGCTGAGAACACCGCCGGCGCAGAGCCACTCGTCGCGGCCGGCGTCGCCGTAGTCGATCGCGAAGGTCAGATCGATGGCGACGACGGTGCGCTCCGCGTTCGGCATGTTCGCGCGGCGCTGCGACCGGACGAGCCGGCCGAAGTACGGTCCGAGGGCGCGCTTCGAGAGCGTCACCTTCACCTCGCCGTTGACGCCGACCGGACGCGGGAACTTGCTGCCCACGTCGTTCCGCAGATCGACCCCGAGCCCGAAGTCGACGGAGACGTCTTCGTAGATTTTGAAGTCGTCGATCTCCACGCCGTCCGCCATCACGCGACACCTGACGTCCTGCCCCAAGCCTTCCATGTCGTCCTACCTCCGCCGGGCTACGCCGGCACGGTCGATCCGGGCTGCACCGGCACGATGGCGTCGCCGCCCAGCGCCAGCTTGATGGTCATGATGTCGAGGGTGCCGATCTCCTGCACCTCGACGGTGAGCACGCCGTGTCGCGTGCTCGCCTCGTACGCGAGCTCGGTCCCGAAGTCCGCGATGCGCTCCTCGTCCTTGAGCCCCTTGAGCCAGCCGTTGACGCTGCCGACGAGCGTCTTCCGGCGCGCCAGCGTCGCCAGGCGCTTGTGGTGCGGCGCACCGCGGACGGAGATCCCGCGGGCCAGGTAGTCCCACATCCGCGTGTCGTTGATGGGATTCCCGTCCGCCATCACGCCATCCCGGTGGGACGGGATGACGCCGCCGCTGTCGCTGTCGAAGGTCGCGAACATGATGTTCGCGTTGAACTGGTCCTCGCCGACCGGCGCCGAGGCGAGCGCCTCGGCGCCGGTGATGGCGTACGAGATGAGGTTCGGGTTGCCGTTCGCGGCCGGGTTCTCCTCCGGCGCCGTCGTGGCGACGCACGCCGCCGCGACGATGTGCGCCGCGACGGTGGCGTCGCTGGTCGCCCCCGTGAGACCCGCGTCCCGCCGCCGGCGGCCCGGGTGCACGTAGATGGCCCGCGAGCGCTGTAGCGTGGTCCGCCCGATCCCCGCGCCGGAGTTCCCCTGCGCCGCCGCCGCGGTGGTGCCGACCGGGGGCGCGATGACGCAGACGCGGATCACGCCCTCCGCCATGACGGCATAGCAGTGCTGCGCCACGGCGTCCTGGATGGCGGTCTCGGTCCGGTCGCAGCATAGAACCGTCACGGCGCGACCCGCCATCGTGGCGTTGAGCGTGTTGATCGCGCTCTGGTAGCGCGCGAGGACCTCCGCCGCATCCACGTCGTCGGGGACGGTCGTCACCGCGGTGTTGACGGTGATGTTGGCGTCCGGGCTCGCGTCGAGGAAGGCGTCCACGACGTCGAGCGCGCACGGCGTGCCGGTGACCTGACGGCACCGCACGGTTTTCGCGCCGGTCTCGGCGGCGGTCCAGTGGATGTCCTCGAGGGTCGCCAGGACGTAGCTCGGCGAGGACCACGTCATCGCCGTGTAGTCGGTCCCGATGTCGACGGCGGCGCCGCCGGGGGTCGCCGACACGGTGAGCGTTGTCGAGAGCGGCACGCTGACGACGTAGTAGACCGTCGCCAGGGACAGGCCCGAGCCGCCGGTCAGGACCGAGAAGATCACCGTGTCCCCGACTTCGAGGCCGTGGGCGGCGCCGGCGGTAATGAGGTCGCCGACGGCCGCGGCGGTGCCGGTCCCGGCGAGCGCGGAGGCGTGGTTCGTGATCCGGTGCCCGGCGCGGATCTGCTTCTCGCCGTTGGCCGCGTCGGAGCGGGTGAAGCTCACCTCGAGGTCGACGCCGGTTGCGATGGTCGCGTCCTTGATCGCGAGGTCGACGGGATGCAGCACCATGCGGGGGACGTCGATGCCGTACGCCAGCGCCAGGAGATTGCCGTTGTGGCCTGCGGCGGCCCCGTCGCCGAGGTACGAGTTGAAGCCGCCGTAGGCGTTGATGAGGTCCGCGACGCCGTTGCCGAGGCTCACTGCGACCTCGGGGGCGCCCTTGTCGTTGACGACACAGCCGATCAGGCCGAGGACGTCGAGCCCCACCGCGAAGCGCGGGGACCGGTTCCCCGACCGCACGATGTTGATCACCGAGCCCTTGCTGATCAGGACGTCGTTGCCGGGATCCGACGGGTAGATGATGGTCTCGGGCATTACGCCTCCTCCTATGGGATCGGAACGGCCTGGTCGTTGAGGGTGACGTCGAGGGTCAGCAGCCCGGTCGTCAGGGCCTCGGGCTCGGTGTACGGGTAGGTGAAGCGGACGACGCCAGGGAACGCGATGACGTGCAGCTCCGTCTTGGCCTGCTCCTCGGGCGCGCGGGAGATGCTCTCGCCGTCCCAGTAGGCCTTGATCGTCGTCGCGTAACCCGCGAGCGTCGCCGGCAGGTGCAGCACGGGGAGGCCGTCCGGGCTCGTCCGGCTGGCCAGGAGGCGGACGAGCCCGAGGAACCCGGCGCGGACCTGCTCGACGACGTCGGCGTGCGACGTACGCCAGATCCAGTCGCACCGCGCCTCGGCGGTGCCGAGCCCCCACGTGGCGCGCCCGTCTTCATCGTATTCGAGCTCGTCGAGCTCGTCGCGGACCGAGATCGTGTCCCAGCGGATCCCGAGGTGGCCGACCGCCCCCGCGAGCTCGACGACTTGGCCGTACTGCGGCGTGCCAGCGACGACGGTCGCGGCGACGCCCAGTGGGAGTGCGGCTGCCCACGCGATGAGCGCGGCCTTGACGTCGGTCTCGACGCTCATCGGCCGGCCCCGAACTTCGCGATGGCCTTGCGGACCTCGGACTCGAGGACCCGCGGGACGTGCACGAGAGCCTTCGCATGGAAGTGCCGGCCTTCGATGCCGCGCTTGCGGATCGCTACCCAGGCGCGACGAGCGAGCAGCTTGGCCGCGTTCTCGCGCTTCTTGCCGGGCCGGGTGCTGCCGCGGCTCTTGCGCGCCGCCCAGGCGAGGAGCGGCGCCATCGGCGGCGTGAACGGGCGCGCGCCGTGCTCCATGATCGCCGCGTGCGAGGCCGTGTTCTCGACGGCGGCGCCGTCGGGGCGGTGCGTGACCTTCTCGGAGCGCAGGAGCTCTCCGGTGCCGACCGCGGGGCGGGGCTCGGCACTCCGGATGTTCTCGACGACGAGCGCGTGGAACCGGCGCGCCGTTGCCCGCAGCGCGACCACGCCGGCCTGGCCCATGACTCGCGCCTGGCGCGACAGCCACTCCTGCCACTGCGCGAGGGTGAAGTCCTGGCTAGGCATGCCGCACCAGCCGGATCCGATACGGCCACGCGACGCCGCCCATCTTGTCGGGCTCGCAGCCCTCGACGAGCCACTCGTGCCCGTCGTAGGTCCAGATCGTCGCGAGCCCGACGCCGGTGCTCGCCATGACTTCGAGCCGCTCGCCCCGGACGATGCCGCTGTCGGTCGCCTCGGTGAACAGCTCGCGCTTGTCGTGGACGCAGCTGAGCGGGTCGCCGACGGCCGGGACCAGCTGCACCGGCGTCTGCCCCTGCGCGAAGGTGACGAACTTCTGCGCCAGCCGCGCCATCTTGGCGCCGTCGAGCGCCACGTCAGTACTCCCTGACGGAGCAGCCGCTGGCGACGCCCGCCTGTGCGTCGAGCATCGCCAGGGCGGCGCGGACTTCGGACATGCGGCGGCGGATCTCCTCCCGGTACTCCGGCAGCGTCAGCGACGTCAACCCGGTGCGCCCGTCGGGCACGCGAGCGTCGGAGAGCTCGACCTTCAGGGCGTCGAACTCTGCCTCCAGCTCCGTTCGGGTCGGTGCCGCCACGTCACCCCCGGCTAGCTCTGCACCGCGAAGGGCTGGATCAGCTGCGGGTCGCCGATCACCGGCAGCCCGTTGTCGAAGAGGACGATCTTGTGCGCCTTGACGTCGTCGCCCTCCTGCGGGTTGCCGATCTCGAGGTTGTAGTCGGCGTTCGGCGTCTGCACCGGATCGAGGACCTGGCCCCACTCGCACATGGCGTTGTCCATGTCCGCGAGGACGAGCTTCTTGACGTCCCAGCGGGCCGTGCTCGCGCTGTCGGCGTCGACGTAGGTGCCCTCGACCGGGATCCACTCCAGCCCGAAGAGCGGGTCGGTGACGCGGCCGAGCGTGTCCGCCTCGGTGCGGCCGCCGGGGATGCGCAGGAACCCCTGGGCGAGCTCGGGGTTCTGCTTCTTGTAGGTCTGCCACTCCGTGTTCGGGATGAAGTAGTCGGCGTACATCTTCGGGTTGTAGAAGACCTGCCGCGGCGACAGGCCGCGGTCGTTGTTGTCGCGGAAGGTCTCGATGGCGACCATCAGGTCCTGCACGATCTTCGCCGCGGCGCTGTTCCACTGCGTCGAGGGCGTGGAGATGCTGGTCAGCTCGTAGCTGACCGTGAAGTCCGTGCCGTCGAGGCGGTAGCTGACGGTGCCGGTCAGCGCCCCACAGCAGAGGCGATGCAGCTCCTCGCGGTCGTCCATCCGCAGGTTCTGGGCGAGTTCCTCGATGCGGCGGTTCGCCTCCGAGATCATCGACTGCGCGAAGGGGCCGACGTCGTTGGACGCGGCGGCGCGCTGCGCCTCGACGAAGAGGATGATGTCCTCGCGGGAGAGCGTCTCGAAGAGCTTGATGACGCTCGGGCTGTACTCGGTCTCCTCGAGCGTCCCGCGCCGGACCGGGACGGCCCGACCGCCCCACGACGTGTGCTCGACCTGGCCAGGCTTGCGCCGCATCCGGCGGACCTTGATCTTGCCGCCGGCGCGGGCGCGCCGCGGGAAGAACCGCAGGACGGGGTGCTGCGTGTCGCGCTCGTCGACCCGGATCATCGCGGCGATGAGCGCCTCGGCCTCGAGGTACGGGATCGAGAAGGGGCCGGCCATGGACTACCTCAGCGGGTCAGGGGTCAGCAGGTCAGATCGAGCGGAAGACGAAGCCGGCGTGCTCGGGCGCGATCTCCACGCCGCCGTTGAGCACGTCGGGGTAGGCGTCGCCGGCCATGCAGCGCCGCAGGAAGGCGCCCGCACCGACGACCTGCGAGGTGCGGAGGTCGCCCTCGTAGCGCACGTCGCAGAGCTTGTTCTCGGCGACCTCGGTGAGGTCGACGTAACGCACGGTCGACTTGGTGCCATCGAGGACGCCGCGGGGCTTGTAGGCCCCGTCCTTGACGAGGACGCACGCGGTCGAGGCGTCGATGGCGGCACCGCTGATGGTCACGGTGTCCGTGTCGAGGTCCACGGCCGTGACGTTCCGAGCGGACGCGAGCACCTGGTATGCACCGAAGAGGCTAGTCGGCCCGACGTCGACGGCGAGGTCCGCGGGGGTCTCGGCGACCGCGCTGGCGACGAACTCGCCGTAGGTGCCCTCGAGGATGCCAGCGACTTCACCGGTGGTCGTGGTGATGGCGTCGCCCGACCAGAGCACATTGGTCGCGGCCATCGTCGCCAGGACCGCCGCCGGCGTTCCCGCCACGGCCGAGACGACGAGCGCACCGAACTCGCCCTCGAGCAGCGCTGCGAGGTCGCCGGTCGTGGTCGTGGCGAGCCCGCCGCCGTCGGTGGCGGAGTTGACGGTCAGGGCGTCGGTCGCCGCGTCGTACGAGTACGAGAACGCCGTCGAGGTGCCGGAGACGACGATCTCGACCGAGAAGGCCTTGTAGCGCGGGGTGACGGTGACCCCGGAGGCAGCCGCGGCGACCAACTCCGTGGTCTTCGTGGACTGCGCGAGGTTGACGGTGATCCGCCCGGTCGCGGCATCGTAGCTGTGCGTCGCCGCCGCGAGGGGGGTAGCACCCGCGACGAGATCCACGCTGACGCCGGACTTGCGGGCGGTGACGGTGAGGTTGCTGGGGTCGTCACCGGCGGCGATGACGACCGCGATGTTCTGCAGCGCGACGACGCTCGCGATGTCGCCGACGAAGAATCCGCGCGCGTCCTCGACCGGGATCTCGTTGCCGGCACTGACGGTGTCAGCAAGCTCGATGCAGCCGCAGGGGTGCAGGACGCCGTTGGTGTCCTTGCTCAGCACGGTCCCGTTGACGACCTTGCCGTAGTTCGTCGCGCCCGAGCCGGCCGGGGCCGCGTTGCTCTTGCTCAGCCTGCCGGCGATGACCGACTCGAGGGCCCGCATCGAGGCCAGGTGCTGCGCGTTGACGGAGAGGGTCGTGGTCGTGACGTTCATGCGGCGGCTCCCTTGTCGTCCTTGACGTGGCCGAGCTTCTGTTGCCAGGCCGCGATCTTGCCCTCACGGGTGTCGGGCTTGGCGCCCGCGGCGCGCCCGGACTGCCCGGAGCCCCCGGCTGGACCGCCGTTCCCCTTCGCGGCCGGGGCCGGCGCGGCGAAGAGGTAGCTGTGCGTCTCCTGGAGCGCCTTGAGCGGTGCTTCCGCGCCGATCAGCGCGCCCTTGTCGTCGAGGTCGACGCCGCTCAGATCGGCGAGCTTCAGCGCGGCGGCCCGGCGCTCGGCGGCCTTCTCGCCGGTGATGTCGAGCTTCGCGGCGACGAGCTGCTCGACCCGGAAGGCCTTGTGGGTCTTCTCGGCGGCTTCGAGCTTGGCGACGGCGGCCTCGGCGGCGGCCTTGAGCTTCGTGACCTGCTCGTCGGTCGAGCCCTTCGCGCCCTCGATGTCGTCCAGCGCCTTGTCGCGCGCCTTCTCGGCGTCCTTGAGCGCCTTTGCGTGCTTCGTGGCTTCGGCCTTCGCCGCGTCGACCTCGCCGGCCTGCAAGGTCAGCTTCTCGCGGAGCTTGCCGACCAGGTCCTTCGCGCCTTCGATGCCTTCGAGCTGCTTGAGGATCGCGTCCATGCCCAAGACGGTATGCGCGGGCGGGAACGGGTGTCAAGCGACTTGACGGATAGTCAGTTTACACCTTCGGAACTGGGAGCTTGAGCGCCTTGAACTCGGCGATCTCCTCCCGCGTCGCCGGGCCAGACCCGTAGCTGGGTCAATGGGCTCCGAAGACGATGCTAGCAGCGGCGGCTCGTCACCCTTCGCCGCCGCCGGCCCTGGCCAGCGCGACCGCCTCCTCCGGAACGAAGACAACGACCTCGCGGTCGTTCGGCCTGTTGGGCGGATGCATGTACACCCGCCCCGCGTTGTCCTCGAAGGGCTCGTCGAGCCTCTTCGTCTGCCCGTCGACGAAGATGGAGTCGTCCCCAGTCCGGTTGTCGTGCACGGCCACGAGCTGCTTGCGCCAGCCCTCGCCGCGGGGCCCGTACATCGCCCGCATGTCGGCCATCTGGCGCACGTGGACCGCGTAGCTCTGCTCCGTCCGCACGATGCGCTCTGCGCGCCACGCCGGGATCTCGACGGCCTGCGACAGCCGGACCGTCGCCATGGCCACCGTCTCGCCGCTCAGCGTCGCCCGCGCCAGCGCCTGCCGCATGTCCTTGATCGCCTGGAGCCCGTAGGTGTCGCGGCTCACGTCGTAGTACTCGAGCAGCCCGTCGCCGAGGATGTCGCCGGCGAGTTCGGTGCGCGCCGTCCCGCGGACCGAGCCGGCGAACTTGTCGGCCCACGCGTCGATCTCGTCGAGCAGCGACTCGCGCCCGATCCCAGCGGCGACGCGGCCGACCGCCTCGATCTCGTCACCGACGCGGACGCCGAACTCGGCCGCGAGCGTCTCGGAGACCTCGCGGACCTGGGCGAGCAGGACGCGCACTTCCTGCGTCGTGTAGCGCTCCGGCGAGCCGGCCAGCTGCTGCAGGCGCTGCTCGAGCTCGACCTGCACGTCCGACGCGATCCCCATCAGGCGCCGGCGGTGGCGGGGGGCGACCTTCGCCAGCACATCCCGCTGCGCGTCGAGGACGTCCCGGACGCCGGCCGGGGGGCGGTTCACGGCTCCTCGTCGGGCTCGTCGTCGTCAGCGGGGACCTGCCGCGACGCCGCCAGCTCGCGGGCCGCCTGCATCCGTGCCTCGGCCTCCGCCGCGCCCGCTCGGGCCACCTCCTCGGCGTCGGGGTGGCCCAGCTTCGTCGCGAGCAGCAGCACGATCTCCTCCTGCGGGTAACCGGCGGCGACGAGAGCTTGACCCACCTGGCCCCAGGCGAGCGCGTCGGACGGGGTGAGCGGCACGACGTCCGGCCACGACACGGTGACGCCGATGTCCTCGGCCGTGATCTGCCGCTCCGCCCGCAGGACGTGGGCGACGAGGCGCACCAGGCGCACGAGGCCCTGCTCGAGGATCCGCCGGTACGCGTCGAGGAGCTGCAAGAAGGGGCGGAGGAAGCGGCGCATCGCCTCGCCGCTCTGGAGGCCGGCCGCCTTCTCGGGGTCGTGGCGCACGACCCCGCTGTTGTCGCTGATGGCCTGCCGCAGCAGCCGCAGCAGCTCGCGGGAGGACTCGGCAGCGTCGCCCGCCGTCTCGAGGAGCTTGACCTGCCCCTGATGCGAGCCGCCCATCGACCGGAAGTTGAAGGCGCGGCCGCCGGTCGTCCGCCTCGGCGCCGGCAGACGCAGCTCCATCGCCGCGACGAGGTCCTCGCGCTCCGCGTCCATCGTGACGACGTCCGGATCGGCGTTCCGGTTCGTCGACGACGTCGCGAATGACGCGACGTAGTCCGCCTGCTCAGCCATCGAGACGACCGATCGCCGCAGGAGCGACCGCCCGTCGAGCTCGTCGGGCTCGGCGGTCCACTCCCGGAGCCACACAACCGGGACGATACCCCACTCGTGCGGGTCGATCGTCCGCGGATGGAAGCCCCGCGGCGGTGTGTCGCTGTGCTCCGTCGTCGGCACCGCGTGGTACGAGAGGATCACGTCCAGCAGGTAGTCGGTGCGCTCGTAGCGCCACTGCGTTGCGGTGGTGAGCCCCCCGACGGGCACCTCGTCGACGACCCGTGGCTGATGCCGCAGGAGGATGACGTCGTCCTGGCGAGCGTCCTCCGGCACGGGCAGGTACGGACCGTCCTCGTCCGCCGGCATCTCGAGCCCGTAGCCGGCGAGCTCCACGGCGTAGGCGCGTGCCTTGCCGCCCTTCGCCTGCGGGGCGAACACGACGTCGCACCACTCCGGCTGCAGGCGCAGCCAGTCATGGCGCTCGGGTCGCGCAGGATCGGGCCGCGAGAACGCCAGGACGCAGCTCCCACCGAGCAGGTCGAGCGCGGGCAAGGTCAGCGCCCCGGGCAGGCCGAGGCCCTCCTCGAGCACGCGGGCGACGGTCAGCGCATCCTCGCTGTCGGTCTGCGCGTCCTCGTCGCTGCCCTGGTACACCTGCAGCACCGGCGCCGTGTCGGTGCCCACCAGGGCGTGCAGGACCTGTTCGATAACGCGGGCAGCCTCACCGAGCTGCACGAGCGGTCGGCGGTGGCGGGACAGCACCGGAGTCCCGTCCGCCTCCTCGCAGTCCCACCACGACTTGGCCAGGTGGTCGTACTGCTCGTCCCGCAGCGCCGCGCGGTACGCGCCCCACCGGGCCAGGCGGCCCGTGTAGCCTGCTCGTGCGACTCGCTCGTTGGCCTCGCGGGTGTTCACGGGTTTGACAGTGCGCGGGCGGCGCCGCGGGTGTCAAGTAGCTATGCAGCGCCAGGGGCGCCGGACGGTGGAGCTGAACGTCTCGGCGGCGGTGAGGGCGAGTCGGACGCGGACCGGCGGCGGCTGGCCGCGCGTGCTCCAGAGCGACCCGAGAGCGACCTGCGCGCCAGAGCCGGTCGCATCGAAGGCGTGGACGGCGCGACCGACCTGGTAATCGCCCTCGACCTGCCAGATCTGCCCGGCGATGCCGATGAGCATCCCGCCCGCGAACTCGTCGCCCTCGCGGGTCGACACCTCGGCCTGCACGCGGCGCCGGAACTCGCCCACCCAGTCGACGCAGAGGTAGCGGTGCATGTCACGGCGCGCCACCAGCGGCGGGGCGTGGTAGCGCACGATCTGGGCGACGCGGAACGATCCCGCGACGCCGACGACGGCCTCGCCGAGCCGGAAGACCTTCGGGTCCCGCCGCTGAATGAGCGCGTCTACGCCCACGGCCGCGCTGTCGGCGCCGAGGTAGACGCGCCGCTCGTGGACCACGCCGACGACGCAGGTCATCGCATCCCCATCCCGAGGAGGCCCATCGGGTCGGCGCGGAGCCGGCCCCGCTGCATCGGGTCGCTGAGCATGTAGCGCACCATGTCCCAGGGGTCGTCGTCCGTCTCCTCCCACGGCTTGTTGCTCCACCGCCCCTTTTCCGGGTGGTGCAGCTGCTGCATCGAGGTCCAGACGACGCGAGGCGCGATCTGGAGCTCGCCGTTGTGGAGCGCGACTTTCGCCCAGTCGAGCGAGCTCGCTGGGTCCTGCCACGCCTCGCGGACGGCGAATCCGCGGTGGCGCCACAGCCGCTTGACCTCGACGGCGTCGTGCGGGAGGTACACCGGCACCGAGCGCCACCGGTCCGTTCCGACCCAGCGCTTGAGCATGTTGTAGGCGATCGTCGACCAGACGGTCTCATCGCCGCGGTCGCGCCTCGCCCATGCCTCGTCGCCGTCGCCGTTCGTGTCGCTCCTCGCCACCGCGTCCGCTACGAGGTAGCGCCCGTCGTAACGCTCGCCCCCGACGCCGAAGCAGGCGCGGTGCGTCTGGCCCCAGTCGAGCCCGCCCCAGATGTGACGCATCTCGGACGCGGCCGGGACCTCGCGCAATCGGTGCTGCTGCTCGAGCAGCACGAAGCACGCGCCCATCACGGCCTCGAACGAGGCGGCGAAGTTGCGCTTCCACATCGCCTCCGGCATCCGGCCGCGCATTGCCATGACCTCGGCGGCGAGGCCCGGGACGGTCGTGTTGTCCAGCGTCGTCGCGTGGATGCAGGCGAATGCGGGGTCCAGGATCTTGCTGACGGGCTCGCCCTGATCCTCGGCGACTTCGCGCGCGGCCTGAAGGTTCGCCCGCGCCCAGATGTCCTCGAAGAACCAGTTCTTCGTCAACGGCGTCGAGCTGAAGATCGCGCCGCCGCCGCTGTCGGCGAGGGTCGGCGCGAGGTTGTCGCGCCACACCGCGGCCTTCATGCGCGCGGCCTCGTCGAGCCAGAGCAGGTGGTAGAACTGCGAGACGAGGCGCTCCGGCCGGTCCGCCGAGAGCCAGTCGATGCGGATCCCGCCGAGCAGCCACCACACGTGTGCCGTCTGGTGCACGATCCAGCCGCCGTCCTCGACCCTGCCGAGGTAGCGCTGGAGAGCGACCTTCGGCTCGCGGAGCAGCGCGTAGGTCGGCGCGACGATGCCGATCCGGATAGCCGGCTCCGGGTCCTGGCCCTTGCCCGCGGACCAAAGCGGCTGCGGGCGGCCCTGCCACATCCCGCGGCCCATGAGCCGGTCGAAGAGCAACTGCGGCGCCTGGTCGGCCGTGTCGGCCGCGGCGCCCCGCGTCTTTCCCGTCCGCCGGCCCCAGTTGAGCACGCGGAAGCGCTTGCCCCATCGCGACCGGGCCGCGTGGAAGACGGCCTGCTTCCGGTGCGGAGTGTAGCCGCACGGTGGCCGGGTGTCGCGGTTGCCCGCCTGTAGCCGCCGCAGGTGCACCCGCGTCAGGACCTCGACCAGCTTGGGCGCGTCGTCGGAGTCGACGGCGGTCGGGTCCACGAGGCGGAGGGCGCGGTCAGTCGCCATCGGGCATTGATCCGCCGGCGCCCAAGCCGGTCGCGTCCATCATCTCCGCCTCGCTCAGCCCCTCTTCAAGCTCGGCCGCGAGGTCGCGCAACACCATCAGCGTCAGGCCGTGCTCCCGTAGCGCCGCCACGAAGTCCACCCGCAGCGCCTCCGGCAGCAGCTCGACCAGGTCGACCGGCGTCAGCACGACGCCGCGCGCCTCGCCCTTCACCGCCGCGGCGACGATCGCGGCCTTCGCTTCGGCCATGTCCGCGAGGGCCGTGGCGCGGCGCAGGTCCTGCTCATGGATGGCCCGCTCGTGGGCGGCGGAGGCTCGCTTGCCCGCGTCGCCCCAGTTGTCCGGGTCGACGCGCCGGAGGATGACCTCGGACGCGCGCCAGTCACCCTTGCTGTGCAGGTTCAGCTCGCGGGCCCGGTCCGCCAGGCCCTCGGCCTTCGCGCGCGTAACGCGGTCGAAAAAGTCGCGCTGGTCCCCGCCCTTCGCGGCCTCGCCAGCTTGTAGCCACTTCAGGACCGTCGACTTGTCGCGTCCCAGCAGCGGGGCGGCGGCAGACGGGCTCAACAGGTCCCCCACCGCCGCCATGAAGCGCTCCATCGCCTCTTTCGGCACGCCGCCGGGCCCGGTGCGACTCGACGGCGCCTGCGTCCTCTTCGTCCTGGTCTTCGTCACGGTGTCAACTTACTTTACGGATCGCTTCCGGCGCTAGCTCAGAAGGCTAGCGCCGCCCGGATCGCCGTCGCCGAGCTCCGCGTCGAGGACCGCCGCCTCGCCGTCGGGGGCGCCCTCGTCGCTGGTCTCAGCGTCGACCGCCTCGATGTCGCCGATGCCCTCGGGCTCCGGCCACGGCACGAAGGCGTGGCGGCGCCCATCCTCGAGGACGTAGCAGGCCCACCGCTGACCGCCCATGGTGTGCGGGCCGAGGAAGCTCGAGTGCTCGGCGCAGCCGGTGGTCACGAGCCCCGTGCCGGGGACCTCGGCAGGATCGGGCCGCATGGCGGCGGGGTGGTAGCCCTGCTCGAGC
>Ga0210043_1001131_pt1 | contig 24268 bp, 25 predicted proteins | sample CryGeymet201501t_FD_183990 | JGI IMG/M metagenome (GOLD analysis project Ga0210043, IMG submission 183990) | Groundwater microbial communities from Crystal Geyser aquifers in Utah, USA - Crystal Geyser metaG 2015-01t (SPAdes) (version 2) | ecosystem: Environmental > Aquatic > Deep subsurface >... | reverse complement strand
CCACTAAATAGAATTCGCCGCAAGAAATCCAGCTTGATACTCGTAGCGAGATTGAGTTGCTCCAGTCTCTCGTAATTAAGCATGAGAGTGGTGAAAGTGAAATTGTGTCTAAGCTCAAAGAAAATTAATGGAGCATTTACGATGAGGTGAGAAGCAGCAAAATTTATTAGAGCGCTGATAAGTTGTTTTTTTCTCAGAATCAAAAAATACAGTATTAAAAAGGAAATGGTGACCGGGGCGGCAGAGTAAGAAAAACCAGTTGCCGCCGCTAGAGATAAAGTGTGAAGCCAAAGCCAGCGGCTTTGTCTTCTCTTACGCCAAAGAACAAAAGCAAAGAAGGCCACGATGACACTGATCCCAACAAACGAAGGATTCCAGACCAGTCGCTGCTGTTCAACGAACTGCGGATGAATGGCTACGAGTAGCCAAGTGGCCAGCCAAGCCGGCAAGATTTTCTTTTCAGAGATCAGAAACCAAGCTCCTAGTAGAAAGACACTCATGTGGATTACAAGTGTGGCGATGGTGGTGGTAAAGAAGGAGTGATTTAGTAACAGGAAAAACGGAAAAAGAATGTAGAAATAAATCGGATTTTGATTAATGGGTAAAGCACTCGTCATTGGTCCTAAGAGGGGCGGCTTACCAGTTTTTTGCCACTGCTGCATCACGAAAAAATCCCGGCCGATGTCGTTCATGAGAAAGAGCGACTGGTCGATTTTATAGAGACGAAGCCAAGAAAAGAGGCCCAGGATAGAGATGCAGAGAACGGCGATAATTAAAGGTCGTTTCATAGTCGTTGTTTCTAGTTTAGAATGGATCAATGAAAGACACAAACCCAGTATGACAATTCAGCAGAAAAACATCTGGATCATCGTCCCTGGCCTTAATGAAGCTAAAACCATTGGTTTGGTCCTTAAAGATATAAAAAAAATCTCGACCAATATCATTTTCGTCGACGATGGATCAAGCGACAACTCTTCTGAGGTCGCCAAAAAAGAAATTTCCCACGTTCTCAGACACAAAATTAACCTCGGCAAAGGCTCAGCCCTAAAAACCGGCTGCGAGTATGCATTCAAAAAGCTTAGTGCAGAGGCAGTGATTTTCATGGATGCCGATGGTCAGCACGATCCAGAAGATCTCAAGCTTTTCTTCGAGGCGCTGAAGGAGCATGAGGTAGTTTTTGGGGTACGCTCCTTTAACGAGAAAATGCCCCTGGTAAGAATCTTTCTCAACAGAGTTGCTTCGCTTTTTGTCTATCTCATGTTTGGCTCTTATGTCCCTGATATTCCTTCTGGTTATAAAGCCATGACCAAAAATGCTTATGAGAAACTGCACTGGAACTCTCGTGATTATGCTGTCGAGATGGAAATTGCTGCCAAAGTCGCCGCCAAACACATTGATTACGTGACAGTTCCTGTCAGAACCATTTACAATAAGCTAGATCGCGGTATGACTCTCATCGATACCTTCAGAGTAGCGGGGCAAATGATAGGTTGGAGGCTCAGTCTGTGATGATTATCAATGATTTATTTGACTAAAAAGTGTAAAATAGCTTTGATGGCAAAAAAACAACTCAATAAAAAAGAAATTCAAGCAGTTCCAGTACGCCCATTTAGTGGTCAGCGTGTTTACTCCAATCATGTCGAGATTAATGTTTCACCTATTGAATTGAACATAAAATTCTGTGATGCTAGACCACCAGAAAACATTTTTGAATTAGAAGAAATTGACGAAACCAGAGTGCTGGAAGTTCCCATTGTTTCTGAAATAGTAATGCCAGTTGAAGTTGCTAGACAGTTGAAGAAAATTTTAAATGAAAGGCTCGAAGATTAATGCCAGCCACCATTACTCATAACACTAGTTCTATGAATAATTTACTGAATGATTATCTTATGATGACGGCAAATACAGGTTTGCCAGAGCCTTATGCTAGAGATGAAAAACTCAACTCTCCCTTAGATAGTAAAAAATTTGAAGATTATGCAACAGAAATGGAATCTTTATTGAAAAAAGATCCATCTAAATTTGTTAAACTTTTTTAAGTCTGCCAAGCTATGTATGATGTTAAAGCACATTCGAAATATGCAAAGAGGTTCAAAAAACTGCTTAACTCACTTTCAACAAACGATAGCAAGAAATTAAAATTATTTTTGCAGAGCACTCCCAAGGGAAATAAAACTTCTCATACAACCTGTAAAAAAATCAAGAATAACTACCAGTTTGATGTGCCAGGCGCAAAGGGAAATCGAGTAATATATAGAGTTTTTGATGACTCGAAAACAGTACTTCTTTTATTCGCAGGAAATCATGAAGACGCAAAATCATTTATTAAAAATTTGTGATCATTGACACGATGCCAGTAAGTATCACATATTGATACTTTATGGAATCGTACTATAAGGACAATCTATGAGTTTATTCCAAATAATTGCCACACTTTTCGCGCTTTTTATGTTGTATGTGGTTAACATTCACAGAAGAAAACTGCAGCTGAACTCAGCCGAACAACTTTTTTGGTACGTTCTTTGGATCATGTTTATCATCATCGCCATCTTTCCCGACCTTCTTCTTGGAGTAGCCGAACTGATTCGTTTTGAGCGAGTTTTTGATCTGCTTGTGGTTGGCTCTTCCATGGTCATCACCACCCTAGTCGTTACCAACTACTTTTTGCAGAGAGAAAATAATCGCAAGCTAGAGGAAATTATTAGAACTTTTGCCCTGAAAGAAAGTGGAAAAACCAAATAAAAATGAAAAAACCATCGCTTCCAAGTATTTCCATTATTACCCCAAGTTATAATCAGGGACATTTTATTAGAGAAACAATCGACAGTGTCTTAGCCCAAAACTATCCAAACCTAGAGTATTGGGTTATTGATGGTGGATCCACAGATGATACTGTGAAGATTCTCAAGTCATATGGCAAGAAAATAAATTGGCTTAGTGAGAAAGATGGAGGCCAAACGGAAGCCACCAACAAAGGTATGAAGAAAGTCACCGGCGATGTAGTGGCTTATCTAAACTCTGATGATGTCTACTTGCCAAATACTTTTCAAACTGTAGCCGAAACCTTTGCAGAAAAGCCAGACACTCAGTGGCTTTCTGGTGATTATTTTATTATTGATGAAAAAGGCAAAAAAATTCAGTCATATGTCGCTACATACAAAAAATTCTTGAGAAAGTATCCACAAAAAGAAGTCTTGAACATCGCCAATTTCATCATTCAGCCCAGCACTTTTTGGAGACGATCGCTTTTTTCGGAAATAGGTTATTTCGATGAATCGCTAAAGTACTGCATGGATTATGAGTATTGGATGAGGGCAATCAGAAAATATCCTCCAGTTATTTCGGCAAGGCATTTTTCACTTTTCCGCATTCATGGAAATTCCAAGGGCGGAAGTTTATTTCAAAAACAATTCGCCGAAGAACACGAGATTTTAAAACGTTTTGAGAACAACCCCCTCGTATTGGGACTGCATTGGCTGCACGCAACAGCTATAGTAGCCGTATATAAACTCATTAAGTAATTTTATGTCAAAACTCTCACTCAAAGGAAAAACGGTAGTAGTCACGGGGGGCGCTGGTTTTCTCGGCTCTCATCTGGTTGATCTTCTCAAGAAAGAACAGCTTGGGAAGCTCATTGTGCCTCGATCCGCCGAATTCGATTTGAGAAAAGAAGAAGTTAATAAAAATTTATTCAAAGACGTGGATGTCGTCATCCATCTCGCAGCTAACGTCGGTGGCATCGGCTATAACCAAGAACATCCAGCCGAGCTCTTCTATGATAATTTACTCATGGGAGTTCACGCCATGCATGAGGCCTATAAAGCCGGAGTAAAAAAGTTTGTGGCCATCGGCACAATTTGTGCATATCCGAAGTACACTCCTGTTCCTTTCAGTGAAAATGATTTATGGAATGGTTATCCAGAAGAAACCAACGCTCCTTACGGCCTAGCCAAAAAAATGCAGCTGGTCCAGTCTCAGGCCTATCGTGCTCAGTATGGTTTTAATTCGATTTTCTTACTCCCGACTAATCTCTATGGTCCTGGAGATAACTTTGATCCCAATTCATCGCACGTTATCCCAGCGCTGATCCGAAAATTTGTTGAGGCGAAAAAAGCCAATGCTGAAGAAGTGGTTGTTTGGGGTACCGGCGCTCCGACCAGAGAATTCCTCTACGTCGAAGATGCTGCTCGAGGCATTCTCCTAGCCACAAAGCGATACGATAAGCCAGAGCCCGTGAATTTAGGCTCGAGCTTCGAGATTAGTATCGCGGAACTTTCTCATCTGATCGGTGATATTGTGGGCTTTCAGGGCAAAATTCGTTTTGATGTAACTAAGCCTGACGGTCAACCCAGAAGAAAAATTGATTCTACTAGGGCTAAAGAAGAATTTGGATTTGTGAGCGAGGTGAAGTTTCAGGAAGGACTGAAAAAGACGGTGGAGTGGTATGAAAAAAGATAAGAAAATGTACTTTTACGAGTCGATAGCTGATCAATTTGATAGCATCGTCAACATGTATGACACTAACAAAAGATTAGAAGTTGTTTATAAGCAGTTACTTCCAGAAAATATTTCTGGCAAGAAACTCCTCGACGCCGGTTGCGGTACTGGCTGGTTCAGCAGGGGAGCAGCGGAAAGAGGAGCGAACGTTACTTCTATGGATCTAGGAGAAGGCTTACTTAATGAAGTTAAGAAAAAGTGCACAAGTAAAACAGTAGTTGGCTCAATCGAAAAAATGCCCTTTGCAGACAAATCTTTCGACATTATCGTAAGCAGCGAAGTTATAGAGCATATTCCCCATCAGAATCTTGCATTTAAAGAACTCTCGCGAGTGTTAAAGCCAGGAGGCACGCTCGTACTGACCACCCCGAACAAGTTTTGGCACTGGTCAGTGGTCATTGCCAATAAACTGAAGTTGCGACCCTATCAAGGCTTGGAAAACTGGCTCTCGTGGGACGAGCTGACTAGAGGCTTAGAATATGTTGGGTTTAAAGTAGGAAAAAAGCTAGGCGTTCACGCCTTTCCATTCACGGTGAAATCACTTCATCCGATTCTTGATATGCTCCACGCCTTTAATAAGCCGCTTGCCCCATATATGATAAATATGGCGATTAGATGTCAAAAGAAGAAATGAATATACCAGCTCTCTCTATCATTATTCCCGTTTTTAATGAAGAAGAGGCCATCACAGATCTTTTTACAGCTCTCTCCAAACTCGAGAATAGTCTTCCCACAGATACAGAGGTTATTCTGGTCGACGACGGTTCAACTGACCTTACATTAGAGAAGGTAAAATCCCTAGATCTTCCATATAAAAAGCAAATAATCTCTCTTTCAAGAAATTTTGGCCATCAGGCAGCCTTAGTCGCGGGTCTCGAAGCCGCTCGCGGAGAAATCGTTGTTACTATGGATGGTGATCTACAACACCCGCCGACTCTCATTCCTGAAATGCTAAAACAGCATGCAGAAGGCGTCGACATTGTCTTCACCAGAAGAATTGATACAAATGCGATCTCACTCGAGAAAAAAATGACCTCCGGCATGTTTTATTCTCTTATAAATAGATTTTCTGGTACTAAGATCGAGCGCAACGGCTCTGATTTTCGTTCTTTGAATAGAAAAGCACTCACAGCTCTTTTGAGCATGCCGGAAAAAAGGAAGTTCCTCCGGGGAATGGTTAGCTGGATTGGTTTTAAGACAATTGTTCTTCCGTTCACAGTGCAAGAGCGAGCCGCAGGAAAGAGTAAGTACACTCTTTTTAAAATGATAAGCCTTGCCTTATCAGGAATCACTTCATTTAGTACCTTTCCACTCTACCTTTCAGCCCTTTTTGGAGCTGCTCTTTTTATCGCTGCGGTGATTTATGCCCTTTATGTTTTATATATAAGATTCTTTGCAGGAGGGATTGTCCAAGGTTGGGCTAGTGTCCTTTTTGTACTTCTAATTGTTGGCGGTTTCTTAAGTTTGTTTATTGGTGTAATTGGGCTATACGTGGCTGCGATCTATGATGAGGTGAAAAATAGACCACTTTATATTGTTAAAGAAACGAATGACTAGAAATAAGAATAGTAGCTCACTACTTATCGCAGTGGTTTTTGGTTGTATCGGTTTATCACTCTTTTCGTTTCAGCTCAGTTTTGTCTTATCGCAGTGGCTGACTTATGTCCTACTGTTTTCAGTTTTCGTCTTATTCTTATCTGAAAAGTACACTTCAGTTCACAAATTCATTAATAAATACCAGCTCTTTCTAATCGTATTACTTTCATCATTAACTGTCGGCACGCTCTTTAGAGAAAATCTGTCAGCTCAATGGGGGGCGATTGACGATCACGAAATAATGAAATATTTAGGAGAGGATAAAAAATTCAGTTTTTATGAGATTCCTCAGACCATAATGACTGAAACAGAAGTTGGAAGCTTTGGAAAAAGCTTGCGTTATAGACCTGCCTATTATCTGCTTAGACTGACGGAGACAGCTTTATGGGGAAATAATCCTCATCTTTGGTATGGATTTAGAATGCTTATTCTCGTTGTTTCACTAAGCATATTTTGGAAACTTTTATCTCGTCTTTTTGGTTTTATTCCCAGCGGCTTGTTCGTTGTTTATGTCATGACGTTTTCAATGTGGTCTGATATGTTCGCACGACTTGGGCCAGCAGAGACATACACCGTTTTAAGTTTTGCATTCTTTGTTTGGGCAATGACTGAAATAATTAACAAGACTTTAAAAAATGAATCAGTAAGAATAGTTCCAATTATCGTCTGGACTTTAGCGACCATAGTCTCTGTCGGGGTGAAAGAGAACTTCGTCCTGTTGCTACTACCAAATTTGCTGATTATTGGATATTTAGCATTTAAGCGAAGAGTAACGCCGCTTCTAGCTACGTCATTTTTAATGAGTACCGCTTCTATTTTATTGGTCGCAGCAGCGGTAATAATCCCTCTTTTAAATACGGGATCTGATATCTATGGTCAGTCAGTGGCACCCGTGAGCAGGTTTAGTATTCTAATCACCGGTATGAAGCACTCAGACAGCAAAAAAATGATTTTTGCCGGGCTGATTCTTGCAGGTATAACAGGCTTACAGCTGTTTCAGAAAAAGAAGAATCAAAAAATTATTAGGGCCACACTTTTAACTTTTGGATTGGTTGTTACTTATCATTTCATCTTTATTTCTCAGTATGTTTTTTACAATGGTGGCTGGCCAAATGGTACGAGATATGATTTTCCCGGTGTCTTAGTAACTCCATTTTTTTATCTGACTATTATTAGCTTTGCGTATTTTCTCTTAAAACAAGAAACAATTCCTAAGCAAATTTTAAGAGGTCTAAAATATGGATCATTGATTGGTTTTGTATGTCTAATCGTTATGAAGGGATTCGTGGATTTACGAGTGAGAGTAGAGCGAAATGCTGAAACAACGATTGGATTCACAAAAAGAATAACTGAAATTGCCTCCGTTGCAAAAAATAATCCGACATATGCTCTTGTAATAGAGAGTGGTAATCCGTGGGATTTTGAGCCAATTCATGCTTATGAAAAATTTATGCGGGCTTATGGAGTCAAAAATACCATGCATTTGCGTTTGAATGGATATTCCGAGGAGTCCGTGAATCCAGGGTTGGAAAAACAACTGACCAGAGAGCTAGAACAAACGCAAAAGCTGGGTAACAAGTTCTACCAGCCACTTCCAGAAAAGTTAGAAAACTGCTACTCCATTTTATTGACAAAACCCAGCACAGATGACTGTGAGGTGCTGTGAAATTGAGGATCAGAGGAAATTATCTTTTATTCAGTCTGGTTTCTTTATTTATCTGCTTATCAGCTTTATTTCTTCATGAATTCATTTTTCAAAAAACGGCCATTAAGTTCGGATCAGTTTTTTTTGGTGTTTCAAGTATTATCTTTCTGACCCAGGTTTCTTCGAAAAAAATGAAATTAATCCACAAATATTCTTGGAAATTTTTAGTAGTTCTTATTTCGTTTGTTTTCATTCACTTTTTGTTAAGTAGTATTGATTTCTATAGATTATTTAATCCTCCAACAATCTTTTATACGATAAAACTTCATAGGTTTCTCACTCTCAGTGGTTTTTTTATTGTTCATTTGTTATTTTTAGCTGTCTCATTTGTGTTGATTTCTTCAGCCAGAATCAAAGAGAAAATAAAGCTAAGTCTAACAATTCCAACACTGATTTTAGTTTACCTTCTAGCCATTCTTTTTTATCAGACTGAATCTGTCTTGGCTGATGACTACACGGTCTTGGCACAGATTATTCTTAATACCGACACAGAGTTCGAAGATAGAATTACCTACAGATTAGGAGGAACTAGCTATTTCGGTTGGATATGGCCTTACGCTCAGTTTATTAAACGGCACACAGAAGATAACTCGGTGATTGTGATTCCACCTCAGGAGATGCCTTGGAAGATGGAGGGCAACACTGATTATTTTCGCTGGTTTATGTATCCAAGAAAGTTAATAAAGATCAATCAGAATGAAAATATTCCGAATGAGGCTGAGTACGTGTTAATTTCGCTTGGAGAATGTGACGAAGGAGATTGCGGCTGGCCCAAAATCGACATTCCTGCTGAAAATATAGAGTATATTGCTCTAATTGATAGGGAAACTCAAGAGGAGACAATTATTACCGATCGCGCTTACACGCTCAATAAAGATGAATTCAAATGGGGAATAATTAAACTAAGATAATTATGTCAATTTTACTAAGTTTACTTTTATTTTTTTTGGTTTGGCAAAGCGGGGCATTGATAGCAGTCTTGCTTAGAATAAAATCTTTTGCTGAAATAATGGGTCTGGGTTTTATTTTAGGTACATTTTTGTTTACCTTGACACTCCTTTTTTATCACAGCTTGACTGGTGCGCCTATTAACGCATCAGCTGTATTTGTTGTCTCAGGTGGAATAACACTATTACTATCTCCGTTAATACCAAGGTTACTCATTCTGAGTAGACAATCTAGTTCGTTCTTGACCAAATTATTGAAAATGCCTCTTGTCCTAAAAATAGTAATCGGAATTCTATTCACTCTGGTTCTAATCTCAGTCATACAAAACCTTTTTTGGCCAATCACTGACTGGGATGCCATGGCCCTCTATGATTTTAGGGCCAGGATCGTAGCAGAAACGGGTAGTTTTAGCCTTGGTAGAGAACTTGGCTACTTTTTTCAATATCCTCCATTCACCTCCCTTCTTCACACCAGCACATATCTACTTGGGTTTCAGAGAGCCAAGATATGGTATAGCTTTCTTTATGGTTCTTTCCTCTTAGTTTTCTTTGCTTTATCAAGAAAACAGACGAATTTATTACTTTCACTTTTTGGCACTCTCGCACTGGCTGTAAATCCAATGATATCTGGAAACGCAATTGTTGCTTACACAAACCTTTCCTACACAATGTTTCTAGGATTAGGAGTCATATATTTGTGGCAGTGGTTCTCGTCAAGGGACTTGAACTCCGTAGTGTTAGGAAGTGCGTTCGTTGCCGCTAGCTGCTGGGTTAGATCAAGCGAGCCGTTCTGGTTGGTTGGAGTTTTGCTTTTGGTTGGAATCATTGTTTCTTCAATACAGAAAAAGATGCTAAAAAATATTATTTTGGCTACTCTGGGAATAGCTTTTATTCTTTGGATTAGAACTGTGTGGCCAAGTTTCACAGGTCCATTGCTAGTTCAGCCGGAGCTTGCTGCTACCGGAGAGGTCGAGTCCTCTTTAGCGCTGCAAATGAGTGGTCAAATAACTGGATTAACAGGATACTTTAAAATTCTTGCCACGACTAATACTCAATTTCTATGGGAAAGGTTCACACACGTTACAACATACTTTATTCAATATGTTTTTCCAGTTTTCTCCATTTACTTAATCCCTTCACTGCTAATTATTATTATGGATATAAAAAGACGAAATGTTGGTCCTGTGATTAGATGGTTAACAAATTTAGCTTTCATATCTATGATATTTATTGGGACTTTTCTCTTTAGCTTCTCAGACAGTTCTTGGAATAGAATTGGTGGTTCTGCTAATAGAATGAGTATGTTCTTGATTCCGTTATTTATTTTTAGTATTTTCTCAAGTGAGGCGCTGAAAAAATGGACAACAAAAATAAAATCATAGGCATCAATGCCTTATTCTTGATTCCAAACAACGTGGGAGGTACGGAGTACCACCTTAGGTCATTCTTAAAATACCTGGAGAAAATCGACACAGAAAATAGCTACGTCGTGTTCTGCAATGAGGAAAACTTCGAGACTTTTTCATTTAAATCACAAAAATGGCAAAAAGTTTTGTGTCCAATCAGATCGGAGAATAGAATAGCTAGAATTTTATATGAGCAGCTTGTTTTTCCATTTGTAGTCAGCCGCCACGGCTGCACTCATCTTCACTCATATGGATACTTTGGGCCAGTATTTGGAGATTTCAAGAAAGTAGTGACGGTCCATGACTGTAATTGGCTTGATCACCCAGAAGATACATCGAAGTTGCAAAATTTTATTTTGGACATTCTTATTCGAGTCTCAGTCAAAACAGCTGACTTAATCTTAACTGACTCAGATTTTGCTTTAAAAAGACTCAGCCATTATTTTCCAAATGAAAAAGATAAGACTCAAGTTATCGAGCCAGGGATAGATGATGAGTTCAGGAAACTTTTACTACAAGAGAGCATTCCACTAATAAAACAACATTACATTCTTTCAGTCAGCGCTTTCTATCCTCATAAGAATATGCTGTACCTTCTCGATCTATGGGAAAGGTTTGCAGTATCAAATCCAGATATTCATCTCATCGTCGTGGGTCAAAACGGAGCAGATGAAGAAAAGTTTACAAAAAAAATCACTTCTCTTAAGAGAACTCACTTTCACAGAAAAGTCGACTACAGGAATCTTTTATCACTTTATAAGAACGCAAAATGTTTCATTTTTCCAAGTGTCTATGAAGGCTTCGGATATCCAGTCTATGAGGCATTGGCGGCAGAAATTCCCACGATTGTCGGGAATGGTAGTCTTTATCTGCAAAAAGTTAGACCTCAGTTAGAAGAACTAACCTTTGAACTTGATGAAGATACAAAGCTAATAAATCATTCGCTAAGCTCTCACAAATTTGAAAAGCAACAAGTCAAAATACCTACTTATGAGCTAGGTGTCAGGAAACTAATCAAGCTATTTAGGGAAGCGGTATAATTGCGGTAAGAACTCTTCACCACGACAAACAAAGACGGTATTCGCGCCACTAGGATCACTCTCCGTAGATTGATCACAATTACTAGCAGAAGTATAGGTGAAATTTGGTATCTCCGAATTCATTCTATCTAGTAATTCGTCAGCTGTTTCGTTTGGAGAGCCTATGATGAATCTAAGCTCGCAGCGCGCTAGATACACCTTACTAAGCGAATAATGTCCTAGAGTTGTCTCTACTTCTCCTACGTATATATCTTGATGTCCATCTTTGGTGTCAGAGCACCACTCGATCATCGGAAAAGAATGTGGAAATGTCGGATGAATCCAATCAAGTGTGTTCATCTTTTCTCGTATTTTCCAGCGATCATTGTCGTTGAACTCAAATTCTGTCACGCCAATGATATCTGAGAAGACCGATGGCTTAATTGACTCACTAAGCATGCGAACTGAAAGCACAAGCCAGATAAGGGGAAGAGCAATGGTTAGTAATTTTACTATATCCTTAAGAACTTTTAGTTTCACCAGTTTCTTTTTTGACTCTTTGAAGAACTTAATAGCCAGCCTAATATCGAATGCAGGTAGAAGACTAATCGGAATTATGAGCCAAAGGTACTTGTAGAACTGCCAATGCTGATAAAAGCGGGGAGTAAATAGACCATTTCTAAAGCTTAGTGCAACTTCTAGTGCAGCAAGACTTAGAAGAAAGAACATAAATTTCAAACTTTTATTAAATTTGCGTTGCAACAAGGAAACTGCTGACACAACCACGAAGGATCCAATCCACCATTGTATTTTTCTCTCTCCGAAAATAGTATCCAAAATAGGCCATCTATTTTCGTAGGAGAATTGGGTGTATCCCCAGCCCTCAATTATCATCCGTCCATCACAGCACTCCTTTATACCGAGGGCATAATTGAAGAATGGCCAAAAAGGATTTCCAGAAATCAATAGGTTTTTTAGATACCAGAATCCACCCACAGCTATCCAGACGATGAAGGTAAGCAGCAACAGTTTAGTCCAGTTTTTGGGAATAGAGAATCTTTTTTTCAAAACAAGAATAGTTTGAAAACTTAGCATGATGCCAACTGCTATGATTGCTGGAATTACAGAGTATTTTGTACTCATGGCAGCTCCAACTGATGCTACCAACATAAGCCAATTAGATTGTGTCTTTTTCTGTGACCAAGTCCAAGCAAAAGCAACGACTAAAATTAGCGCAGCTGAAGAGCCTACGTCTATGTACGCAGTACTTGCCTCATAAAGAAGACCTCTCCCAATAAACAAAATACTTAAAAGCCATACAATGCCAGCGATATTACTGCCATCACTTATCTTCGTTAAGATTCTTGCGATAATCAGTGCCACACATACTACTAAGAATACTTGAAAAAACTTCCCAACTGCATATGAGTGAGTCGCAGCAAAGAGACTAATCATTAGTGTTTCCCAAGTTCTTGGGAACATTTCATATGTCGCGTTAGTAAATCTTTCAATATCAAAAACCCAGTGTTGTTCAAATATAATTCTGGCTGGTGACCAGGCGTGATATGCCAGTTCATCCCATATGGTTGGGGGTATGGACAGGCGGAAATAAATTGGTTTCAGAAGTAAGGATATTGGTATAAGTGCTAACCAGTATTTTTTTATTGAACCAGTTATCTCTGAAAATAGCGATGAAACTCCTCGAAAGCGAAAGTATGTAGGAAAAGAAAAAGCGAGAAGTATAAGGGATACTCCATAAACAAGCTCTCGGTGCAATGGAAAGAATATATGAAGGATGAATACACCAAGAGTGAAGAGACAAGCACCCCACCACCAATCAATTAGTCGGAAAAAATCATCGTTTGATTTATCTTCAGAAAATCTAGTGATATGAGTTCGAAATGAAAAACCAATTATGTCAAAGGCTAAAATAAAATATAGTAGCTGTACTGATACAATAAGATTGAGCGGAAGAAAAAAATCGTTTAGGGTCATGGAGAAAAATCTAATTGTGGATCCAGTTAATTGTAGCAAAAATGATGACAAATACTGGACTAATTAGGGAATGCAAAACATGAAAAGCACAATTAAATCACCTTCAGGAATTTTCATAATAATTGGATTCGAATCCATCGATGTGACTCAAGAATCCGTAAATTCATTAGAAGAATATATCCCCAAAGGTTATGACATTTTGCTTTTCGATAATGGCTCAGGAATTCCGTTGGAGTCACGAATCAAGACAAGTAGGGCCAAGGTCACTCGATCACAAAAAAATCTAGGATTTGCAAAAGGAAGTAATTGGATCGTCTCTAGAAATTACCAAAATTATGACTTTCTGTGTTTGCTAAATAATGACGTATTTGTAAACCAGTCATTTAAAAGTTACCTTGACTCAGAAATATCTGAATTTTTTTCAAACTCAAGGCAGGCGCTGTTCACTCCCATTCTTTATAAAGATGACAAGCTCAAGATTATTGAGAATATGGGCATGCAATATTTCCGTTCTGGCCTAGCTAAACAAAATAGAATAACAAATAAAAATGCCGTATTTATGAATGGGGCTTGCTTGTTTATAAAATCCGAGATTATCAGGCAATGTCTTAGGCTTGATGGATACTTGTTTAATCCATTTTTTGAATTTAATGCGGAGGATCTAGAATTATCACTCAGATTAATTTCCAGAGGATATTCATTACGTGTCAGTGAGAAGCTAACAGGACAGCATCTACAAAGTCAGTCATTAAAGAATATCTCCAATAAATCATTGATGCTGTATTGGAGAAATCTGAAGCTTATCTTTTGGGGTACAAGATTAAATAAAGATCTTATCAGTGATTTACCGTATTTTCTTTTTGGTGAAGTTCTAATATTTGGACTGTCAATATATCGGGGTAAAGCGATTGTGTATTTCAAAGCATGGATTGCTTTTTTTAATTCTCTAGACATTATAATAGAAATGAGAGATAGTTATAAAAAACTGGATACAAGTATTTTTAGAAAGATGTTAATTAATAAAATATACTAATGAATTGTCTAAATTGTCATCATAAAAATTGCAAAAAATATTTTCTAGCCGGAGAGACAGAGTATTACAGATGTGAAGCGTGCACACTTGTTTTTACAGATCGACTAGCTACAACCGAATATAGCTCCTACCATCGGTTCAAGGAATATCAAAGATGGGAATCATACTTGAAGAACCATTTCAGTTGGATTGCAAGGCAGATTAGTAGTTTAAATAAAGGAAAAAAGAGAATTCTTGAGATTGGATGCTCGGTAGGATATTTACTTGATGTCCTTAGGTCTGAAGGTCATCTTGTAGAGGGAGTAGAACCATCACAAAATGCTGCTGAATTTGCTAGAAGCCGTGGACATAAAGTGATTCATGGTTACTTCGAAGAGACTAAAATTAAGAATCATAGATTTGATGTGATTGTGGCAAATCATGTGTTCGAGCATATTAAGAATCCGCGTCAATTTTTACTTACTGCTCGTAGATTATTATCAGAAGATTCTGGCTATTTAGTTTTGCTAGTGCCCAACTTTGGGTCACTTGAGGCTCAATTACTTAAAAAATATTGGCGTTTTCTGATAGAAAATGAACACTATATGCAATATACCCCCGTAAGCATATCTGATGTGTTATCAAGGAGTGGTTTTATCGTCAAACGCATTAAAACAACCTCGACAGTAACTGGTCTAGGTGATTATAAAAAAGAATTACTAAGATGTTTATTATCAGATTGGAAGAGGCTAATTTTTTATGTGATTGAGTCGCCGTGGGCATTGTTCCAGCAGTTTTTTAATAAGGGGACTAATTTATTAGTGATTGCTCAGCCTGTTCGTAAGAATCTATAGTATGCGACATAAATGCTAACCAGAGAGTAATAGCAGCTCATCATGATTGAAATTCTTAGACCATAAATTCCTTCAGTAATTGCTCCATTAAGCATCATGCCTATAAAGTGATATGGAAGTAGAAAGAAAATACTCAATGGAGAGAATTTCATAATATTATAGTAGTGAGGCTTAGCATTTTGTTGGGTTTGAAAAGTGTCAATTTTATTTAGTGGTTGAAGATAGTGTCTAGCATGTATCTTTATCCATTTAGTCCATTTAAACCTGAATGATTTCCACGAATAATTATTGTAGTTGGGCTGATGCTCCAATAAAGTGCCTAGTCGTTTCGTAGTTCCGTGCACGATTCTAACTTCTTCATGAGGAAAGGCAAGGAATTCAATTGAATCTTTTTTGAAAAGTACCTTCTTGTATGGCCAGTTTTTTGTTATATATCTGCTACCATTCCATGCTCTCCACAAAAATTCGTAGCAAGTAATTGAGTCATTAAAATTCAAACTGTTGATAACTCTAATTGAGTTTTCTGAAAGAAACTCATCTGCATCAAGTTGCAGAATCCACTGAGTTTTTACCTGTTTATAAAGCCAAGCCCTGTGTGGTTCAGCCTCTCCAACAAATTCTCTTTCAAAAACTTTGCAACGAAACTTACTGCAAATATTAATCGTTTCATCTTGACACGCTCCGTCATGAACAACAATAATTTCCTTGACGCAATCGGAAATGGACTTCAAGCATCGCTCGATTAAATCAGCTTCATTATGTACAACAATACAGGCTGTTATTTCATGATTTTTCATAAAAAGTCAAATGATGTCCTTGAATATGTTTTCAATATTATGTGTCCATTTTTCGAATGTGTACTTACTGAGGAACCTTTTCCTAGAGGCCTTTCCCATTATCTTCCTCTTATTTGGATCTTCAATTAATTTAGTTATCGCTTCCTTGACACTTGCAGTATCTTCAACATTTACTACATAACCTGAGTCACCATTCTGAACTAGTTCTGGAAGTCCACCCTTATTGGAGACAATAAGCGGCAATCCATAACTCATTGCCTCAACTGCTGCAATGCCCTGACTTTCAATTAGGCTTGGCTGGAAATATATGCTTGCTATCCCCAATGCAGATCCAACTTTTTTAACATGTCCATAAAACACAATTTTGCCATCCAATTTTTCAATTTTGACTTTTCTTTTGTAATACTCTTCAAGTGGCCCAGTGCCAAGCCAAATGAATTGGACATTGTGATGATCATTTACAATTTCCTTTGCTACCTCAAACCACAAGCTGACGTTTTTGTAATCAACCACCGTACCAATTGTTACAATCCTGATTGTCTCTTGCTCGCTGCTTTTTGTAAGATATTCGTGGTCTTTAACACCGGTTGGAATTATTTTTAAGCACTTTTCATATTTTTCAAGTGCCCAAAAGGTAGAAATTGATTTGGCAGCAAATTGTGAGACTGTTAAAATCCTTTTCTTACCTTGGCTCAGTTTATTTTTTAAATACAAACCCTCGAGTTGATGAAATGGATTGTGTGAGTGAGTTGGATATGAATGAAGTACATAAACGGCTGGAGCTGATTTATCTAGCAGCCCAAAGTATCTTCCTGGTACCGAGGAAGAGATTATTGTTATGTCTGGAGATACACCGTCAATAATTGACTTATATTTTATTCTTTCTATTAAAATATTAATAGGAAATAATAGATCAAATCTACAAAAATTCTTATCATCATTGATAATAAAATAATCTTGAACTTTTTGTGTCAGAGCTGATTGCAGAGTCTCTCTGGATCCACTATTAGACAATATTAGGAAGGACTTGGCTCCTTGAGACTTCAAAAATACAAGTAGACGATCAAGAAAATAGAAAGATCCGCCAGATGGATTAACATCACAAACAAGTAGAATTTTTTTATTTTGTAGTATTTTCACAAAATATCCTCAGTAGAGCTCTTTTGAGAAGAGCTAGCTCTTTAGTCACAATCATAATTGGTAGTAGAATTATTATTCCAGGGTTTGAAATAAACTTGTAATTACAGATATCATCTTTCACTTTTGTGATCAGATGATTAATTGTCGTAATATAGCCAATTCTTGCCATTCTATTCCAAAATATAAAATAAAAATGAGTAAGGCCAAGACCTGACTCAAGTATCTCCGAAGACTTTAAACTTTTTAAAAAGAAAATATAAAGTTCATTTCCTTCTTCATAAACAATTTCCTTCATTGAAATGGATCCCTGTTCTAGATGATTTCTGGACTCAACTAGTTGGTTATTTAAATAGCAAAATCTGAAGTGATTAGCCATCTTAAACCATAAATCATAATCTTGAGTAGTCTTCAAATCTTCATCAAATAGTCCTGATACTTCAAAGCAGTCCTTAGGAACAAGCATGGTGCATCCATGTAAACTTATTCTTCCAAGAATTAGTGCTAGCCTTGTTTTAATTTTATTATCAAAAGCAATTGATTGGGATTTATCATCAAGTATTTCTCCTCTATCATCTATATAGTAGTAACTTGAATAAATAATACATTTTTCAAGTTTGTTTTTTTTAATGAACATTATTTGTGAACTAATTTTATTAGGCAAGTAACGATCGTCATGACTTAACCAAGAGAAATATTCCCCTTTCATTTTATTTATGCCAAAATTTAAAGCCGAGGCTACTCCACCATTTTTCTTGTTAAAATATCGAATTTTGCTTCCAAATTCCTTTGCGATTCTTTCTGTAGCACCATTGTCTGTTGACCCATCATTAATGACTAGTATTTCAACTTCTTTATATTCCTGCGAAAGAGCGCTTTTTATTGCATCTTTCAAGAAGTTAGATCCGTTATATACTGGAATAATTATTGAGACTAAGGGTAATTTGTTCATTATAATAATTATACTCAATTCATTGGAACAAATACATGCTTGCATCAAAAAAAAGAATCCTTATCTTAGGTAGCACTGGAATGCTTGGAAGTATGGTTCTCTCCATATTTAAAAATGAAAGCAATTTTCTTGTTAGGGGCTCAGCCAGAAGTGGTGAGACAGAATTTCTTTTTGATGCAAGTAATTTTATTAGACATCCTGAAAAGTATTCTGAGATCTCTGAATATGACTATATTATCAATTGCGTCGGAATTATCAAACCTCACTGCAGAGATGATGATCCAATCGGAACAAGAAATGCGATCGAAATCAACGCTTTATTTCCGCATATTTTATCTGATTTTGTAAGTTCATCAAAAACAAAAATAATTCAAATTGCAACGGATTGTGTTTATGATGGAAAAACAGGTAATTATGATGAAAACCACTTTCATAATCCTATTGACGTGTATGGAAAAACAAAAAGTCTTGGCGAAGTTTGCCAAGTTAATTTTTTGAATATCCGGACCTCGATTGTTGGTCCTGAAAAAACAAGTAAAACTAGCTTGCTCGAATGGTTTTTAAGTCATGTGGATGGGGAGACGGTTGATGGATATGCTAATCACTACTGGAACGGGGTAACAACTCTCCAGTTTGCCCATCTATGCAAACAGATAATTGACGATGGGTCTTTTACGAGTTTAAGAGAAATTAACCACACGATACATTACTTGCCAAACTCCAAAGTTTCAAAATACGAATTATTGAATTTGTTTAATGAAGCATTTAATAGAAATATCAAAGTCATTAAATCTAGTGCTAACATTGACTCCGTTGATAGAACTCTTAGCTCAGCGTATGCTATCGAGCAATTCCGGGAAAAGGGGAGTATGAGACTCGCCATTCTTGATCTAGCGAAGCATCTAGAATCTTAAGGCCATCACAATTAGTAATAAAGTCGTCCATTGTATTTTTTAATACTTGTTAGCCCATGTATTAGTTTTGTCACTTTTGCGGAAACATTTGTATCAGAATAATCTGGCACATCAGCGAATGGTTCGTCGATAGACAACGAAATTTCAACGGCATTTAATATGCTGTTTCTGTTAAATCCGGACAAGATAATTGATCCTTTGTCATATGCCTCCTGCCTCTCAGTACTTACTCTGATTTGGACAGCCTTGAAGCCAATGATAGAGGCTTCTTCAGGAATTGAACCACTGTCAGACAATACGCAAAGTGCATTCTTTTGTAGCTGAACGTAGTCAAAAAAACCAAACGGTTTGCTAAGCTGGATAAGTGGGTGGAGCTTATTCATTATGTCTTCGTCACTTAGTTTCTTTTTGGTTCTTGGATGAAGACTTACAATCAGAGGCAGATTATGCTTCACAACAATTTGCTCCATTGATGCAAGTAGTTCATGTAGCCTGTCAGGATTATCAATATTTTCTTCTCTGTGCATTGAAAGCAAAAAATACTTGTTTCTTGCTATACCTAGTTTAGACAATATAGGACTTGCTTCAATGTCTTTAATAAAGTGCTTAATCACTTCTGCCATGGGTGATCCAGTCACATAAATACTTCCGGCTGGAACTCCTTCATGCAAGAGGTTTCTCCTCGCGACTTCAGAATATGCGAGATTGATATCACTTGTGTGGTCAATTATTCTTCTATTAATCTCCTCAGGAACATTGTCATCGAAAGATCGATTACCAGCCTCCATATGAAAAATAAATATCCCCAAACGTTTTGCGATTATCGAACACAGAGAGCTATTAGTATCCCCTAGTACTAATAGCGCATCTGGCTTTTCCTCCAAAAAAACTTCTTCAGTTTGTTTTAATATGTTTGCAATTGATTCTGCTAGGCTATTGCCGCGCACCTGCAGAGTCTTGTCTGGGGTTCTTAAGTTAAGTTCTTGAAAAAAAATTGTACTTAATTCATGGTCATAATTTTGGTTTGTATAAATAAGTTTGTGATCAAAATGTTTATCTAGTAAGGGAGTTATCCGAGATAGTCTAATGATTTCTGGTCTTGTGCCTAAAACAGAAATAAGTTTAATTTTTTTCATATGCTTGTATGTTTTTTATACTCATTTAATAATCTTTTGAATTCTGAAACAGATAAAAGTAATTTTACAGTTTCGTCTACAGAAAGTCTTTTTGTGTTATCTGAGGAATATGCAGTGATGGAATCTTGCTCGATATCTTTCCCTCTCACAAAATATTCTTCATAGTCTAAACCTTGGGTTTCACTCTGTATTTCATAATAAGTTTCGTTCGAAGCACTTCTCATCTTTTCCTCAGTTGAGATCAATGATTCATGCATTTTTTCACCGGCTCGTATTCCAACTTCCTTGATGCCACCCTTGTAGTTGGTGATTTTTTCCATAGCTTTTGCTAAAGTCAGGATAGTGCACGCTGGTGCTTTGCGAATATACATTGTCCCATTTTTACCGTCCTGTAATGCAAATAAAACTAAATCTATTGCATCATCAAGTGACAAAAGAAACCTCGTCATATCTCCATCTGTAATGGTTAAAGGAAAGTTCTTTTTCATTAGATCGAAAAAGTAAGGAATCACTGACCCTCTAGAACACATGACATTTCCATATCTAACACCACACAAAGTTGTGTCGTAGAATTTTGATTCTGCTTTTGAAGCGGCTAGCATGACTTTCTCCATTAATGCTTTACTCATACCCATCGCATTAATTGGATATACAGCTTTGTCAGTGCTTAGGACTACAAGACGCTTTATGTTGTTAGCACACGCAGCTTCTATGACATTACTAGCGCCCAATACGTTGGTTTTAACTGCTTCAAGGGGAAAGAACTCGCAACTAGGAACCTGCTTAAGGGCAGCGGCATGAAAGACAAAATCTACCCCTCTCATGTATTTCATTACAGATTCTTTATCTCTAACATCACCTACTACAAACTGTAGTTTGTCAGAATTAAAATAGTTGCGCATATCAAATTGTTTTTTTTCGTCACGACTAAATATGATTATTTTCCCTGGAGTTAATTTAATGAGCTTGTGAACTACAGATTTTCCAAATGAGCCTGTTCCTCCTGTAATCAAAATTGTTTTATCATTAATAAATGAATTTTTCATTTGATTATCCTTTGTATATTTTTCAGCCATTCCATTATTCTTTGCATAATTGTTAAGCTCGGATTTCTCAAACTATTAATTGCAAAAAATGCTCCGTGCTCTGGTTTAAATTGCTTTCCATTAATTAGAATTTGAGAATGAAAATTCTTGTGAACAAAAAAATCCCAATCCGAGGAAAAGTCACTGGGGGTCCATCCAGACCTATGTTCTTGCCACTTCGCTCCCTTGAATCCCCAAGCGTCTATGCCATCCTCGTGATGTTGTTTTACAAATCCAAGAGGGGTGAAAATTACAATTTGTTTTCTGGCGATTTTTAAGCTTTTCTTAAGAAGTTTCTCACCGGTCTTTTTAGGGAGGTGCTCAATAACATCCATTAAAAATATTGTATCTACTGATTTTTCTGGCAGACATTTAAGTACTTCGTTCCACTTAAGCATTAAAATAATGCGGTTTGAATAACCTTTTTGTTTTTGCAATTCTTGAATATATTCATAATAAGGCTCACATAAGATGTGAACCTTCGGTTTGAAATATTTTTGAGGTCTTATTCCGCAGCCAATATCTAAGACAACATCTGTTTTCTTTATTGATCTCTCTGCGGTTTTCCAGAACTTTGTTTTATTAGTAAAATATTTAATCATTTTTTTTAAACTCCCAATTTAAATATGGACGAAAATATCCTCCGAAAATACCAGTAAAGTCTCCTCTCAGGTTTCCACCTTCTAATACTTCGAAAGTCAAGGCATGTTGTAACTCTGAAATATTTGAGTAGTTTTTCTCAAATGATATAACAGATATTATATATCTTCCATTGTTCAAAAGATTTGCGGGAATTGAGCAGGTTGCCGTATATGTTCCTGGTTCGTGATTTTTATCAAGCCATTTTTTTTCTTGATTGCTTAGTGAACTAAAAAGTAACTGCCCATCTTCACTATATAACAATATCGTAAAACCAACAGTTGTCTCTGGCTTAAACACTTTGTAAGTAATCATGATATTAAAGTTTGAATTTGTAGAAATATATGAATCTGATTTTTCTAGTGTGTTTTCAACTGCAATCTTTTTAATTACGAATTCTTTATTAACATCGAACTGCTTGTCTTTTAGAATATACGAGGAGGATAGGTCTTTAATACTCTTAGTGTATCGTTCAACAACGCTTTCAGTTTTAGAAAACATCGAAACTGTTCCAGATTCTAATAAAATTGTTGTTCTGCACAAGTTTCTAACAGATCCCATATTATGACTTACAAACAGCACCGTCCTGCCTTCCTTTGCCACATCTCCCATTTTCCCCAAACATTTTTTCTGAAACTCGGCATCTCCTACTGCTAGAACCTCATCGACGATAAGTATCTCTGTTTCCAAATGTGCAGCCACGGCAAATGCTAGGCGCATGTACATGCCACTCGAATATCTTTTCATCGGCATATCTAGGAATTTTTCTACCCCTGCAAAGTCTACTATTTCATCAAATTTCTTTTTTACTTCAGCTCTTTTCATGCCGAGGATGGCGCCGTTGAGATAGATATTTTCTTTGCCGGTTAATTCTGGATGAAAACCTGTGCCAACCTCCAAGAGACTTCCAACTCTGCCTCTGAGAATTACTTCCCCTTCGGTTGGCGGGGTGATTTGGCTCAAAATTTTAAGAAGAGTGCTTTTGCCAGCCCCATTGCGACCGATGATACCTACGACTTCGCCTTGGTTAACAGTGAAATTAATATCTTTAAGGGCCCAGAATTCATCTTTTTTTATCTCAGAAGATTTTTTCTTGAATGGATTTTTCATGAGATCAGCAAGGGTGTCTCTAAGGGCATAGTACGACTGAGTCTCGCCTATCTGGTATTTTTTTGAAAGATGGTTAATTTCGATGATTGGTTTATTCATAAATGTTTAGAGAATGTCAGCAAAGAAGCGCTCGGTGGATCTGAAGTAGAGAGCGCCAATGATACAAAGGACTACCGAAGAAAGCAAAGAGAGAAGGAGGGTTTGGGGATTTGTGATCGCACCTTGTATTAGGGTCGCCCGGAGTGTGTCGATGACTCCCGTCATTGGATTTAGGGCTAAAAAGAACTGAAAAGAAGGGCGAACAATGGTGAGGGGGTAAATGACTGGGGTGATGAAGATCATTAACTGCAAGAAAAATGGCAGAATGTATCTCACGTCGCGATACTTGATATTTATGGACGAAAGAAGAAGACCTATGCCTGCTGCTGAGAGAGCAGTGATGATGAAGGCAATGGGAAGAAAGATAAAGAAAGCGAGCGTTGGCATGATCTGAAAATAGACAAAGAAGGCGGCAAGAAGTAGCAGTGAAACAAGGAGGTCAATGCTGGTAGTGACAAGTGATGAAAGAGGCAAAATTTCTCTGGGGAAATAGACCTTTTTGACAAGGGCCTCATTTTCAATGAAGCTGCCAGCTGCGTGTGAAATGCTATTCGAGAAAAAGCCCCAGAAAACTAGGCCAAGAAGGACAAAAATGGGATAAGGTAGTCCTTGGCTGGGAATTTGTGCGAAGTTTCCGAAAAAGACCGTGAAGATAACAGTACTAACTAATGGCTGGAAGATGACCCAAGCCACACCTAGAAAGGTTTGTTTGTAGCGAACTTTAATGTCTCGCCATGCAAAAGTAAAAAAAAGCTCTCTAAATCGCCAAAGTTCAGCTACGTCGATGAGTTGCCATCTTGATTTTGGTTTAATATGAACAACTGTATCCATAGGAGTGCATTGTACAGAAAAATTGTGGTGGGGTACACTCAAACACAGCATGAAAACTGTTTTTTCCAAAATTTTAGCCGCGAAGCAGTCAAAGGGGTTATACCAGACCCTCCTCGTCGTTTTTGGCAACGCTTTTTCCCAAGGCTTTTCAGCTATCGCTTTGATTATCATTACTCGCCAGTTGGGTCCGGTTCGTTTTGGTGAGTTTAGCGTTGGTTTTGCGCTGCTTTTAATTCTTAATAGACTCAATGATTTTGGCATGACCGCCGTGGTCCAGAAGTATGCTTCAAGAGGCGAGAAAAGTGATGAGATTAATCGCATTTTTTCTTATAGCCTGAAGATAAAGCTTTTGGCTTCTTTGGGCATTTTTATTCTGGGCTTGTTTCTGAGTCCTTTGATTATTTCTTTGCTGAATTTTGGTAGGCCAGAGATTATTTACTTGGCTTTTGGTCTGAATGTTTTGACGGTTTTGTATGAGCATGTGCAGGCTATGCTTCAGTCTTTGCATAGATTTGGTCAGTCGGTTTTGGTTAATGC
>Ga0210043_1001127_pt1 | contig 24307 bp, 19 predicted proteins | sample CryGeymet201501t_FD_183990 | JGI IMG/M metagenome (GOLD analysis project Ga0210043, IMG submission 183990) | Groundwater microbial communities from Crystal Geyser aquifers in Utah, USA - Crystal Geyser metaG 2015-01t (SPAdes) (version 2) | ecosystem: Environmental > Aquatic > Deep subsurface >... | reverse complement strand
CAGTGTTGATAGTTGTCATAAACCAATCATACTGCTCTGTTTTTATGATTGGAAAATTATGTCTTATCCTCATAGCTCGCTTCGCTCGCTAGAGTCTCATATGTATCGTGACCTAATCAGGCTTTTAAACTGAAATTTATTGCTTTTGGCGTTTTTTTAGCAAGCACCATCAATCCATCCAGCGGTATTAGACGTATCTATTAGAGCTTTTCAACTGTTGCGGAAGGGGTTGGATTCGAACCCACACTACATTTACCTCAAGTTATTATGGGTTTAAAGCCATTCTAGCTCAATTTTAACTGTTGCGAAGTATCAAATCATTGATAGATAGCTTATGTCTTAAATGTAATTTTTCATTGATCATTCTAATTTGTTTTGGTGGATTAAAAAATGATTCTGACCATCCATAGCCTGAGCAAGCTGTTTTGGAAATACCTTTCCCTTTAGAATCAGTGCCCCACCATTTAAAATAGTCTTCCTGAAAGTTAGGTTAATGTGCATTTTCTTTTCAGAAAAGTGTGGAGACCAGTAATAATCAGGTTTTATTAAATCAAGTATAGTTTCAAATATGTGCCATCTAATCTTTATATTATTGGGAATTTGTTGACTACAATTAATAATGCCAAGAGCAGTTGCCAAAGGGGAAATAAATTCAATTCTTTCCAAATTGGGAAAACGCTCTTCTAATTTCGAAAAAAGACCAATCAATGCAATTCCACTGGCTACACTATCACCAACAAAAGCGATTTTTACTTTTTCTCTCTCATTCTTGGTTAAGTCAGTATCCTTAAAGAGTGCTACTTCAGCTTTGCGTTTAAGTGGAATAGCTGTTTGATCTTGTACGTGGTGTACATCTGCAACAACTTCATGACTCAAGTATCCTACTGACTTAAATAACGCATCTGAAATCCCATACTTGGTGCCTTCTCGCAATATGGGAATCGTAACCATCTCATGAGAGTTGTATGTGTTTAACAAATTACTTATGATTTAAGTTTTGAAATATTCATCAATAGCACGAGAGAACGTATCAGACCTCTCTGCTCCTAGAATTAGTTGCCCAGGGATACTAATTTTTTTACCAGCTAGTGATTCTGGTAACTCTAAAAGTTTTATAAATTCATTTGAAACTACTTTTTTACTAAGATAGATAATTTTTTGCGTATATTTATTACTAAAGGTAATAAAATCAATTGTTCTATTCGGTGTTTTTATTTCACCAAGCCTATGAGATACAATATTTTCTGGTTGAACAGGATGAAATGAAATATCTCCAATAATTTGATTATCTAAAGAATTAGAAATTTGATATATGACTTTTTTACCGGTCATTATCTTTTAATTTTTTCGTTTTCGTAACCATTCTAATTAATGATTCACTTGGATTTAGTGCAGAAATTGCATCAATTTCTACCCATTGCAAATCTTTTGATTCACTAGAAATGACTAATTCCTCTTGTGGATCAGCAGTAAAAATAAATCTAATGTCATAGTGAAGATGTCCTGGTTCATCTCCCTTTTCAGGAATGGGATGAACATCAATGTCAAATATTTCTTGCGATATAGGTAAAACACTTTGAAGCCCTGACTCTTCAATAGCTTCTCTCTGTGCAACATTGAGTGTATTTGGGTCTTCATCAGAATGACCACCAAGTTGGAGCCATCTATCAAGCTTAGTGTGATGAGTTAGAAGGGCCATTCTCATTTCTGAATCAACAACCCAGGCAGAACCATTAACATGTCCTGTGAGCAGTTTTCTTGAAAAACAATTTGGGTTATTTTGTATAAAAAGAATTGTTTCTTGTCTCATTCTTTCTTCATCTTCATTAAAACCAACATAGTTATTCAGCTTGGCTAAAATAAAACTTCTTATATCACTAGGTTCAATCTCAGGAATTGGCTTATGCATATTAGGTGGTAATTTTTCTTTTTTCAAATTTACTCCTTAATAGTCTCATATATTAAAGGCAAAGCTTGAATACCTGTTTTAGTGATAATAGATTTTGCTGGACAAACCTTATGAATTATACCATTTAGTAAAACAATATCGGGATTAGCTGTTTCATTGAACATAAAGATTGGTAAATGGAATTGTTTCTCTCTCTTTTCAACATTCTGAAGAGCAATAATAAAATCACTACCTTTTAACTGGTCAGGATGCATTGCTCCACGATCAATCATGACTTGAGCAATTGCAGGAATCCAGTTATTTGACATTACTTTTAAAAGTCGAATATTAGGTACATAAGTACCATTATGTTCAATAAATATTTCTTCAAATGGTACCAAAGTTGAAAATTCATCACCTCTTTCAGCTAACTCTTTTTTTGCATAATCAACCAACAATAAATGATAAGCGAGTAAAGCTTCTCGCAATCTTTCATTTTTAGCCAGGAGTTCTTCAGCAAACCTCAATGTTTCGATTGAATAAGGAAGTTCCTGTAATTTACTGATAAGTACTAAGCCATCTCTATCCTCAGAAGAAATATGAAGTGGAACTGGTGTCTGACTTGCAATATCAATTGGTGTTTCAGATAGGTTTTGTTCAGTCAACAAACTTAGAAAGGATTTTCTTGTTGCTTCAAGAATTGGTACTCCCTTTGCAAGATGAGTATTCAATTGAATCTGAAGTCTGTGAAAATTTGATTCGAGGAAGGTAAGAATATCTTTTACTGCTCTGTATATTGGAACACCTTGAGACTTACTGTGCTGTTCAACTAGTTGTAATACAATCCGAGGAATTGAATTTTCATGATACTTCTCTCCAACTATACTTATTACAGCCTCGGAATTTTTCTGCAAGTTGACCTTCAAATTACTATCAATTTCAGGGTCAACATGAGAAGGAAAATTCACACCTTCAACCTGTCTCTCGTATTCTTTAACTAAATCTGTTCCGTATAGTAACGAAAGGTGTTTTTTTAAAAAATCAAAAAATGAATTTTCATGATAGAGATTTTTTAGCTCAACGGTCATTTGCTGTCCAACACGTAGAGAGTCATCTCTTGCTGGACAATTTGATTCTGCATATGAAACATGCTTTGTTGATCGATGACCTATCGTTCTTTCAATTAAGCTTGGTAGTTCAATATTTCTTGGCATACTTATTGCATCAAATTATATCATACATAATCTAAGTAATTTTGTTACACGGCTGTTAAACTGAAAAAATGTTGAAATTGAAGAAATTTAGCAAGCCCCATCAACCCATTTAAGATAAAAGGACCGGTCTGTCATAACTTTTCACTTGTTGCGGAGAGGGTGGGATTCGAAACGCGCAGCTTCTATCTCTGGTAATCAGAAGTTATAAGGCCATTGTAGCTTGATTTTCGGTGTTGCGAAGGCTCAAAAACAGATAGTGTTTCTGTGAGATATCGCAATTGTATTTCGGTTTCTCACAAAACTATCATGTAACATATTATGCAATATTAAACTAACACTTGAAAATTACATAAAAATGAGTATGATTAAACCATGATAAAAAGAGACATTACCACTAGAATAAACAAGCTAAAAAATCAGTTCCCTGTTCTCGCAGTAACTGGTCCTCGTCAATCTGGAAAAACAACAATCCTGAAAGAAATGTTTCCGGACTATGCCTATTACAACCTGGAAAACCCTGAAACTTTGGCAAAGGTGGAGCATGATCCAGCTACATTTATTAGAGAAAACCAAGATCAAATTATTATAGATGAGGTTCAACGAGTTCCAGAACTACTTTCGTACATTCAAGTAACGGTAGATGAAACAAAAAAGTTGGGAAGCTTTATTATCTCTGGCTCAGAAAACTTGCTACTGTCAGAAAAAATCAACCAGTCGTTAGCTGGTCGGGCTGCTTACATTACTCTGTATCCACTTTCTAACCAAGAGATGAAAAAAGAAAAGTTACTCAAACCAAACATCTACGAACAAATATTCACTGGTTCATATCCCTTCCTGTACTCACATGATGTAGAAACTATTGGATATTATGATCAATATATTTCCACATATGCTGAAAGAGATCTCAAACAAATTAGTAACATAATTAATTTAAGTCAGTTTAGAAAATTCTTTGCACTCTTGGCAGGTCGAGTTGGCCAGCTCGTAAATCTCACTACCTTAGCTAATGACACTGGAGTATCTGTGACCACTATCGAAAATTGGATTTCCATTCTTGAAGCAAGTTATTTAGTACTTAGATTGCAACCACATTTTAAAAACTTTGGAAAACGATATATTAAAAGTCCCAAAATTTACTTTACTGATACTGGTCTAGCCTGTCGTTTATTAGGAATTACCTCTCCTGAGCAATTAAAATCACATTATCTTGTGGGTGGCTTGTTTGAAAACATGATAGTTATGGAATTAATGAAACACTTTTCAAATCATGGTCTTCCAGGCAAACTCTTCTTTTTCAGAGATAGTAATGGTCAAGAAGTTGATTTAGTCATTGATCAAGGACTCACCCAGATCCCAATTGAAATTAAATCTAGTGGAACATTTAATCCTGATTTCTACAAAGGTCTCAAGTACTGGAAAGGCCTTACTGAAAATTCTCCAGAAACCACTACTAAGCATGGATTTGTGGTTTATGCCGGAGAGCAAACAACTAATGGTGACGAAAACTCGCTTTTAACTTGGAACAATTTGGAAAAATTATTTGCAACTGTAACTAAGGCCGAATAATATATGAATCCTCCTGACTTCACCCTCGATAAAATCAAGTTTGGCACAGATAAGCGAACACTGGAAAAAGCGTTCAAGCTCTATGTAGACGGAAAAGTCATACAAGTTAAGGAGGGCATTCGTTCCTATGGAGCAACTGTGCTCGGTACTCAGCCCTATAAAGTAAGTGTTGAGGCGCGGCGCTATGACTACGCAGATTGCACTTGCTACCTTGGTCAGAATGATGATTTTTGCAAGCATATGGTGGCTTTAGCGATTTATGTAGTCAAAAATGGTGAGCCGCTCACTGATGAAGATAAAAAGATTTATCACACCCCAACTTGTAGTGAGCAATTTGGCGAGTTGACTCCAGATGAATTGAGAGAAACGAAAAAAACCATCAGTTACTGCATGCGATACATTAAGCCGTACCATGGTCCCTCACGCTTGTGGTTTTCGTATCAAAACTCATTGGCGGAAGGGTGTAATCGCTTGGCTAAAATAGTGAGTGAGTTGCCGGTTAGTATGCAAACAGCAGATTTGTTGGTTAGTGTGATGTTGCGCTTGGATAGAAAATTGACTGACGGTGGCGTAGATGATTCGGATGGTACCGTGGGTGGATTTATTGAAGAGTTGGTTAGAGTGCTCTTTGAGTGTATAAAAATCGAACCAAAATGCATCAAGACAGTTGAAAAATTGCGCAATCAAAGCACCTGTTTTGATTGGGAAGAGCCGTTGCTTGACATACTTGAAAATAAGGAAAATTCTTGTAAATAGCTTACATGGCCGTTAAACTGAAAAATGTTTAAATTGGGGAAATTTAGCAAGCCCCATCAATCTATTTGAAGGTATTAGACGGGTCTGTCAGAACTTTTCAACTATTGCGGAGGCAGAGGGATTCGAACCCTCGAAACCGAAAACGGTTCAAGATTAGCAATCTTGTGCAATTGGCCACTATGCGATGCCTCCATTTCAAAGAACACACGTATTACGTGAGAATATATTTTATCACGCTTTTGACTCTGGCGGGTTCTATTTTAACTCTAAGTTAATATCTTTAACTTTGTTAAACACATCCATATCCATAAAGTCTGTTCTACATGGTGAAACTGAGATCTCTCCTTTTTGTAGTGCGTGCAGATCTGTGCCTGGTATTGTATTAACAATATCCATCATTTCACAAGGATAGTGGAATGTTTGTGGAGCTTGATCCAGGTGGATTGGAGCATAAAATTCTTCTACATTGGCGATCGGCTTGGTAAAGCTAACATTTTTAGCTTTATCCAATGGGATATTGATGTTAAGTAGATTAGAGTTCCACATTTTATACTCAAGTGCCATAGTGATAATTTGTTTAGCATTTTCACCTGGGTGTTCTAAATATCTGTCTAGATTCTCTTCTGGCTTGTGGTCAATTAGCCAAAAATCAGGGGTAATATCCCAGCTAATGGCTATCCCCTTTTTTGTGACACCAGTGCTGAGAGCTCTAAAAACTGCAGAGAAGGTTCCTGATGAAATATTAGCTCCACCGATATTTGCTCCGAGATTAATCCCAGAGATTACATAATCAAACTCCATCCCAAAATGCTTATGAGCAGCACCAACAGCATCTACTGGAGAACCATCTACCCAGACTCCAGGGATCCCATCAATTAGTTTTTCTCCCCATGGGCCACCTTTGAGAGTGAGTCTACCTCCCATGGCGCTTTGTTGGGTGTTGGTGCCCCCTACAAATAGTTGGTAGTCATCTTTGAGAATCTTGATTAATAATCTGGTGCCAATTGATGAAAATCCATCATCACCAGTTAGGAGAATTGTTTTTTTCTTTTTATTCATTATTGAATACCCTACCCTTCTATATTTATTTTTTCTACACCTCATACTTAATCATATGATTTATATATCAATTTTAATCATAATACAAGTTTTTAATAATTTAGTTTATTTTATTAATAAAATGCTGTCCCCAATTATAGATCGTGATATGCTTAAATTAGTCTATAAAATTAAGGAGAGATTATGAAAATTAAATCAATTAAATCATATGAAATATTAGCTTCTGGAGGTTACCCAACCCTTGAAACAAGAGTGGAATTAGACTCTGGCGCGATTGGTACAGCTTCTGTTCCATATGGTGCTTCTGCTGGTAGTCATGAAGCAACTGTCTTACTTGATGATGATATGGGAAGATATAACGGGAAAGGGATGCTCAAGGCTATTGCAAATGTAAATGATCTAATTGCTCCTGAAGTGGTAGGTATGGATGCTAATGATCAAGCAGCGATTGATCAAAAGATGATTAGTTTAGATGGGACAGAAAATAAAGCGAAGTTAGGGGGAAATGCAATTTTGAGTGTTTCTTTGGCAGTTGCAAAAGCAATGGCTAATGAGAAGAAGGTTGGTTTATATGAGCATGTTAAAGAAGTATTTGAGATAGATAATAATTTCTCTACTCTACCCCAGCCAATGGTAGTAGTGATTGAGGGTGGTAAGCATGCTGATGATACTACTGATCTACAAGAATACTGTATTAGCTCAATTAAGGCTGATAGTGTAAAAGAAGGGGTTCGTCATGTCATCGAAAGTTATCATGCATTAAAAAAGATTTTAAAGAAAAACAACTTATCTACTAATGTGGGTAATGAAGGTGCCTTTGCTCCAAATGGTATCCCCAGTAATGAAGCTCCATTTGAGTATATTGTAGATGCAATTAAAGCTGCTGGTTATATCCCAGGAGAAGATTTAGCTATCTCAGTCGACGCTGCTGCGAGTGAGTTTTATCAAGATGGTAAATACCATCTTTCTCTTGAAAATAAGAGCCTAAGTGCTGATGAATTAATCTCATACTATGAAGAATGGTTGAAAAAATACCCAGTAGCAACTTTTGAAGATATGCATGATGAAGATGACTGGGAGGCTTGGCCAAAAATGCTTAAACTTTGTGAGAAATATAATGTGGAGTTAATTGGTGATGATTTAACAGTTACTAATATTAAGAGATTACAAAAAGCAATTGATGAGAAAGCAATTTCAGCGATTTTAATCAAGCTTAACCAGATCGGCACACTTAGTGAAACAGTAGGAACATGTTTACTAGCTAGAGAACATAACATGATGACAGTTTTCTCTCACCGTGGAGGTGGAGAGACTAATGATGTAGCAATGGTTGATGTCGCTGTCGCAGTTGGTAGTAGTTATATTAAAGTTGGTCCAACTAGAGGTGAAAGAATTAGTAAATATAATCGCTTGATGGAGATTGAACGGGAATTAAAAAGTATTCGATAAAGGAGTCTTTTATGAGTGACCCAAAACAGCTTTTGAATGATAAGAAAAAAAGGTTAAAGAACAATTCCACAGAGTTCATGATGTAGCTCAGGATGAGAATTTAGCCAGAGCTAAAGCAAGACAAGTAAAAAAACAGATGAATAAGTTAAAGGGTATCCAAACTGAAAAGGAAGAATCTAATACAAATAGAGATTTATTTTAGCTTTGTTCTAGTTCAATTTTTAAATATTGTCCAGTAAAACTCTTTTCAATCTGAGCAAGATCAGCAGGGGTACCTGTAGCAAGTACTTCTCCACCAAACTCTCCTCCTTCTGGTCCTAGGTCAACTAACCAGTCAGAGTTTTTGATAATATCTAGATTATGTTCGATCATAATGACTGTATTATTTTGTTCAACTAATTGATGAAGGATTTCTAAGAGTTTTTGTACGTCTTGGAAATGTAACCCAGTGGTAGGCTCATCAAGGAGGTAAACCACATGATCTCTGGTTCTAGTAGAAAGCTCTTTAGCGAGTTTAACTCTTTGAGCTTCTCCTCCACTGAGGGTTGGGGCAGGTTGGCCTAATTGGATATATCCAAGCCCAACATCCATTAAGGTATTTAGTTTACTTCTGATAGTAGAGTTTGTTTTGAAGAAGTCATAAGCTTCGCTGACAGTCATCTTCAAGACATCACTGATACTTTGATTTTTATAAGTAACTTGCAAAGTCTCTTCGTTATATCTTGTACCATGACAAACATCACAGGTGACATAGACATCAGGGAGGAACTGCATTTCAATTTTAAGCTGACCATCTCCTTGGCAGGCTTCACATCTGCCTCCTTTGACATTAAAACTAAATCTACCAGATTTATATCCTCTGACTCTAGCTTCTTTAGTATTTTCAAAAAGTTTTCTGACGTAGTCAAAGACCTTAGTATAAGTGGCAGGATTTGAACGAGGAGTTTTTCCTATTGGGGATTGGTCAATGAGGTTAACTCTTTTGACATTTTCTGGAACTTTAATTGAATCAACATGACCCATTTTTTCTCTAATCACTTTGCCAATTTCTTTAGCTAGGTTGTAGTAAAGGGTGTCATGGAGAAGAGTTGATTTTCCTGATCCTGAGATTCCAGTGATACAAGTCATTTTACCGAGTGGAAAATCTACGTCAATGTTTTTTAAATTATGATGGCTTGCTCCTTTAATCTCGATAGTGCCTTTATTTTTGAAGTTAGCAGCGGTGAGTGGTTTACCAGTTTTTTCTCTTTTGACATCTTTTTTTCTGTTCAAGTATTTACCAGTTAGAGATTTTTTATTTTTCATAATCTCTTCAGGAGTGCCAATGGCGACAATTTCTCCACCATCTTTTCCAGCCTTTGGTCCAAAGTCATAGATATAATCAGCGTTCAGCATGACATCTCGGTCATGTTCAACCACTATAACAGTGTTTCCTTTGTTTCTAAGGTTTTTTAGAGTAGCAATTAGTTGATCATTATCTCTTTGGTGAAGACCAATGGTTGGCTCATCGAGGATGTATAAAACACCAGTTAAACCAGTCCCAATTTGTGAAGCGAGTCTAATTCTTTGTGCTTCCCCACCTGCTAGAGTACCTGCTTCTCTATTTAAACTGAGGTAGTTAAGACCAACTGCACTTAAAAAGCCTAATCTTGATGTAATTTCTTTAAAGATGGAGTCTCCGATTAATAGTTCTTTATTATTTAAAATATCCTTGGTCCAAATTTCTTCCAACCATTTAATTGTTTTTGCGATTGGTAGTGAAGTAATATTGGCAATATTTTTACCGCCAATTAAAACATTCAATGCTTCTTCTTTAAGTCTTGCGCCTTTACAGGTTGGACAAGTTTGTTTTTGCATGAAGGTACCAATTTCTTTTCTGATAAATTCAGAGTCAGTTTCTAGGTATCTTCTCTCTAGATTATTAACAAATCCTTCGAACTTCTGGCTCCAAACTTTCTCATTACCATAACTATCAACTTTATTGATTTTGTAGACTTTACTAGAACCATGTAACAGTATCTTTTGTGTTTTTATATCAAATTCTCGGTAAGGAGTTTTTCTAAAATCATAGCCACGATCAATAATGACCGCTTTGACTAAGTCAGCCCACCAAGTACCATTAGATAAAGCACTTGCAAAAGGAATAATCGCTCCTTCACTCAGAGTTAAGTCTGGGGCAATAATTTTGCTTTGGTCAATTTTAAGTTGTGATCCAATCCCATTACAGGTCTCACAAGCTCCTTGAGGAGAGTTAAAGGAAAACATTCTTGGCTCAAGTTCATTAAGTGAGATTCCACAATGACTACAAGCTAAGTTTTCACTGAAGAGTTTATCTTCATAATCTTGGGGATTTTCGGGAAAAACAAAACTAGAATCATCAATAAAGCTGGTTTTAATATAGCCATCAGATAATCTGAGAGATTCTTCAATTGTTTGGGAAAGACGACTTTTTAAAGTCTTAAGTTCTTTTTCATCTCTAAGCTGTTTCTTTGAAATACTGAGACGATCAACAATGACATCTATGTTGTGTTTATTATTTTTTAATAATTCAATTTCAAGTGGTAAGGGATATGTTTGACCATCAATTCTGGCACGGGCATAACCTTTTTTTTGCAAAGAAGCTAACAACCCTTCAAACTCACCTTTTCTATTTCTGACAATTGGGCTGAGAATCATAAAACGAGTTACTTCTCCATTGGCTCTTTCTTCTAGTTCATGAACAATCTGATTAATGATTTGGTCAATACTCTGGGTTGAGACTTCTCTACCACAGTTTGGACAGTGAGGATGTCCGATTCTGGCATAAAGTAATCTTAAGTAGTCATAAATTTCTGTGATTGTTCCGACCGTAGAACGAGGATTATTTGAAGTGGTTTTTTGATCAATGGAAATGGCTGGGCTAAGACCATCAATCTGATCAACGTCAGGTTTAGTCATTAAACCCAAGAATTGTCGAGCATAACTAGAAAGAGACTCAACATATCTACGTTGGCCTTCAGCATATAAGGTATCAAAAGCTAATGAGCTTTTACCACTTCCAGAGAGTCCAGTAAAAACAATGAGCTTATTTTTAGGGATTTCAACGCTAACATTTTTTAGATTATGCTCTCTTGCCCCTTTGATGGAAATTGTAGTGTGAGTGTTCATTTATTCTGGATATCCAAGCTTTTTAACGAAATATGATTATATCCTTTTTAGTTGGATGTCTCAATGGTGGGATATAGTATAATTTTTGTATATGACACAAGAACAAGAAAAAGAAAAAAGACAAGATAGATTAGTTAGAGCAGTTTCCAGAATGGATGACGCTGATGATGAGCTACAAGCAATGAAAGAAATGGAAAAAATGAGAATGGAGGCTAGAGAAAAAGGAATCTCTAGGTGGGATAAATTGAAAGAAATATTTTCAAAATTTTGGATAAGTTCTGAGTTGGAAATTAATCCTGACTTAACGATGCCATTAAGATTGGTTGATGTGATTAAAGATAGAGATGGGACCGCAAAGGTATTAGCTGATGAAGAGTTAAAGGCTTTTGACCTTAGCGATGATAAAGAAGCTGAAGCTAGAAAGATTCTAGAAAAAATTGCTCAAGAGTCATTTGATCAATATGATTCTGCTGATTCAGATGAGGGGCGACAGAAGGCTGTAAAGGATGCCAGTGAGCCTGGTAAAGAACATGCCACAGAGTTAATCAAAGCCGTTCTAGATGGAGATTATGATGCTCAACATTTAGTTGGAAAACTAACTTTAGATAATTTAATAGATCAAATATTACCTAACTTACAAGAGGTTTCTCAAATAGATAAGAATAAATTAAAATTAGGAAAAATTAAGGGTGCAATTCAAGAGTTTGCTAATGGTGATAAGTATTTTTCTGGGAGTGATGTTTTGGAGGCAATTTTAGATCATCAAGGTGATGGACTTAATGATGATGAATCACAAGCTTTAGTCGTTGCTGCTACTGGAGTACATGTCTCATGGGCTGCTATTCAGGGCCCTCGTACTACAACAGAACAAGCGGACAGATATGCAGAAATGGTTAGTGATCGAGAGAACACTCTGGGAGAAGATTTGGCAGAAAAGTACAGTGATTTAAGAATATTCAGGTCGGTTAATAGAACTTTTCCTGTGATGCAAAGAAATAAATATCAGGAAGGTCTGAAACAAAACAATGATACAGATACTGCTGTAGCTTTAGCTGTTTTTGAAGTATTAAAAGACTTAGTAAAAATTGGTTTGCCTAAAACAGAAGAGACAACTTAAATTATTTTTTAAGTTCACTAATCTTATCTCTCACCTGAGCAGCAAGCTCAAAGTTAAGGTCCCCTGCGGCTTTTCTCATCTCTGTTTTAAGATCTTTGATAAGTTTCTTTTTATCATATGGAGTGAGAGAATCAGGATCTATCTTTAAGAATTCTGGTCGTTTATCTTTCTTTTCTGTTCTTTCAACTCCAATCCCTTTGCCTCTTTTTCTAGATTTACGATCATCATCTTGAGTCTTTTCAATCATTCTTTCTCTAATTGGTTTATCAATAGTGGTAGGGGTGATTCCAGCTTCTTTGTTGTAAATAATCTGGGCTGCTCTTCTACGCTGCGTTTCATCAATGGCGAATTTCATAGAGTCAGTTATTCGATCTGCGTATAAAATAGCATGACCCTCCGAATGACGGGCCGCTCTTCCCATAGTTTGAATGAGAGATGTTCTTGATCTTAAAAAGCCTTCTTTGTCAGCATCAAGGATAGCAACGAGCGTAACTTCAGGAAGGTCTAGGCCTTCTCTGAGTAAGTTAATCCCGACTAAAACATCATATTCACCTCTTCTCAGATCAGCTAGGATATCTGATCTTTCTAGTGTATCAACATCAGAGTGAAGATAGGCAACTTTTGGTAGAAGAGGTGTTAGTTCTTCTTTACTCATCTGAGGGACAAGTTTAGCAATCTTGCTCTTGTCATTGAGATAGTCAGTCAAGGCTTCTGACATTTTTTTGGTTAAAGTAGTTACTAGAACTCTCTGACTAAGTTTTTTTCTCTCTAGAATTTCTACGATAAGATTTTCAACTTGACCAGTAGTTGGTCTTATTTCCACTTCAGGATCAAGTAAACCAGTTGGTCTAATTAATTGTTCTGTTACTTTCCCACCAGCCATGGATATCTCCCATTCATTTGGAGTGGCACTGACATAGACAAACTGGTCATTTATTTCCAGGAATTCATTAAATTTTAAAGGTCTATTATCTAGTGCACTAGGTAATCTAAAGCCATAGTCAATTAAGTTCTTTTTTCTAGCCTGATCTCCGTTATACATTCCTCTTATTTGTGGAGCGGACGTATGACTTTCGTCAATGATAGTTAAGAAACCACCAGTATTAAAAATCCTTGAATTTTCTTTAAAATAGTCAATTAAGGTAAAAGGTGGATCCCCTGGTTTTCGGCCATCAAAGTACCTAGTGTAATTTTCAATACCATTGGTAAAACCAAACTCTCTAATATTTTCTAAGTCATAGTTAACTTTTTGATTAAGTCGGTAGGCTTCAATTGTCTTTCCAGCATCTTCTAACTCTTTGACTCTAAGCTCTAAGTCTTGTCTAATCTTTTCTACAGCATCTATCTTGCTCTGAGGATTAACCATAAAATGTTTGGCTGGATAGATAGTGAGCTTGAGAGTATCTGAGTGTCTTTCCTCTAGGATAGGAGTGCCAGTTAAAGGGTCAATCCAGTCCATGCGAGTAATTCTATTTTCTAGGGTATCAATAGTAATAGCTTTATCTTCATAAGCTGGCCAGACTTGGATAATATCACCACGAAGACGGTAGGTTCCTCTTCTCAAATCAGTATCGGATCTCTCATATTGGAGATCAGAGAGTCTGAGTAAGATGCTCTCACGAGATAATAACTGACCCTCAATTAGCTCTAGAGTATAGTTTCCATATTCCTCTGGAGATCCTAAGTTATAGATACATGAGACTGAAGCGACAATGATGCAGTCTTTTCTGGTTAAGAGATTTGTTGTGGCAGAAAGCCTCAGTTTATCTATTTCATCATTAATAGTCGCTTCTTTCTCAATGTAGGTATCAGTACTGACAACATATGCTTCAGGCTGATAATAGTCATAGTATGAAACAAAATAACTGACAGCATTCTCTGGGAAGAACTCTTTGAATTCTTGATAGAGTTGAGCAGCTAGGGTCTTATTATGAGCGATAATTAAAGTAGGTTTCTGAGTTTGTTCGATGACATTGGCCATGGTAAATGTTTTACCTGAGCCTGTTACACCTAAGAGAACTTGGTGTTCATCGCCATTCTTAACTCCCTGAGTGAGTTCTTTAATCGCTTGTGGTTGGTCTCCAGTTGGTTTAAAACTAGAGTGTAACTTAAAATCCATAACCTATATTTTATCAGGAATATAGGATAATAACTGAGTTATTCATCATTAAGTTCATATATATAGGCAAGAACTGTCGGAATGCCTAAGATTTTGCACGCAGAGACAAAGTGATTCCCATCATTAACATAAAGTTTTGAATCTATTTCACGTACTCGAATGAATCCACTATGATGTTGAATTTCCTGATCAGATCTTAACTCATCAGTTAATCTTCTGACATTTTCTTGATTTAGATGTTCATTAGTTATAATTAAGGAATCAACCCTAACATACTCCATTCTTTCATTTATTCTTCTCATAATTTTAAAATAGGTACTAATATTATTGGAGATTTTATCTTATCTTAATTAAGATGTAAAGTGTTATGGGATGTGGTAATTTAATTAATAAAAACATGACTTTTTTACTAATTACGTTACAATAAGTTTATGCTTTCAATTTCTACAAAAACAGGTGATAAAGGTAAATCATCACTTATTGGTAATAAAAGATATGATAAGGACAGTTTAGTGTTTTCTGTTCTGGGAGATATTGATGAACTTAACTCTTGGATTGGAGTTTTAATTTCTTATGTCAAAATAAAGAATACTCGCAAACATAAAATTATTGTAAAAGAATTATTTGACGTTCAGGAAAAGCTATTTACTTTGAGTGCGCAAATCGCTGGATCAAATAAGGTAGAAATATACCCTAAAGATATAGATCATCTTGAAAGACGGGGTAAAAGCATCCAGCAGTCTTTATCAGAAAACTGGCATTCTAAGTTTATTTATCCTGGTGGATCAAGAGCAGCTGCATGGGCAGATATTGCTAGATCTGTCTGCCGAAGAGTTGAGAGAGGTATTGTATCTTACTCAAAAGAAAATGAAGTTTCTCCTTTGATTTTACAATATATCAATCGACTTTCTGATTACATCTACCTTGTCAGATGTCAGTTAAATGATCTTGATAACGTCAATGAGACTGAGTTTAATTAGTATAAAAACTCTATGGTTTGTAGCTAATTTATAGTTTGAGTTTTGGATATATCTTTTACTAAACACCCTATTTTTATATTTTAGTGATACCAGCGTCTTTCTTTTTTGGAGTTTCATCATGCCTATCACCCCATGCCTGGAGAAAGTAAACTATGACTGCGGTAACAACTGCGATCAGAGCAAGTTGCATACTGAGTGTTGGTTCAACTGAAAACGGTGAAACTTTAGAAAAAATTGGTTCGTCATGGCTATCTAAGCCAATTATCTCCACAAATGGCCATAAGACATACCAAGATGCAATGAGTAGACCCATAATGAATGACATTATTTGATTGCGTGCATTTTTAAATGCATATTTAACTAACCTGACCGTTGTTAAGAAACCAGTTGCCATTCCAGCTAGAAAAATACTTAATTGGACTAATGCATCTGTTGAGATATTTCCATGACTAATTTCAGATATAAGTCCTACTATAAAATTGTATAACCCTAATACTAGTAACATGAAGGAGCCGCTTACTCCTGGTAGTACCATTGCCGAAACTCCCACCATACCTCCTATAAATAAATGTAAGGGATGTGGGTTGGTTGTTTTTAAATCTGTACCTGTAAATGCAAACAAAGCTAAAAGTGTAGCCGCTGTTATTGTCATCATGGCATACGAAGCTAACGACTTTTGTTTAATTTGTCCCCAAACTAACATTATAGTTGGGATAGTTAAACCAAATAAAAATGCGAATAAATGATTTGGATAATTTACTAGTAAAAACGCCACTAGGTTTGAGAAACTAACAATAGCCCCCAACATACCCGTGCCTAACGCAATGCCAAATGTCCATGGAATCGCATCAATTTGTTTAGTGACGTCTTTCCAATTTTTTTTCCTGATGATAAATAATAAGCCAATTTTTACTAACTCAGATGCCTGGAAAAGTAAGTCGATAAAGTCATCATATATTCCCATTAACAGCGCAACTGTTGAGCCGCTTACTCCAGGAATAATCTCAGCAACCCCTAATGCAATACCCTGAAATAATGTAACAATGTGTTTTTTCATAAGATATAGTATACCTCAAACCTTAATTCCACACATATCTTAAATAGGTTCTATCTTCAAACTCTAATACTGAAACTTCCTAATTAATCCCACACATCTACCTTGAATTTTTACATTAGTGGTAAAAATAGGACTCATGGTTGAGTTGGCTGGTTCTAATCTGACTCTAGTTAATTCTTTATAGTATCTTTTGAGAGTTGCTAAGCCATTATCAAGTAGAGCAACAACTATGTCCCCATTGTTTACATCCTGAGTTTCTTCAATGACTACAAAATCACCATCATCAATATGGTCTTCAATCATTGATTGACCTTTTACTTGGAGAACATAAGAGCGTCTTTTACCAGAAATCATCTCAGGAGATACTTTAAAACTAGCATTTTGATCAGGGTGGGCTTCAATTGGTTGTCCAGCAGCGATGTAACCCATAAAAGGAAGGTCTACACTATCAGTCATTCTGAGGAAGGTGCGGTCAATTAGTTCAATCCCTCTGACAGCTCCCTCGTGTTTTTTAATAACCTTTTTTCTTTGCAGTGCTTGAAGGTGCTCATGAACTGTGGCCAAAGAAGAGACCCCAATGCAATTTGCAATCTCCTTGAGCGTTGGAGAGTAGCCATTCTTTTGAATATATTGTGCGATAAAGTCAACAATCTGACGTTGTCTTTTGTAAAGAGTAATAGGCATGGGATGTCCTTTCTTTGGTTTATATTAGCCGTAAGTTTCCCGTACTGAAACAAGAATAACCGAAACTAAACCAAACTGACAATCGCATCTTTTGCTATCTAAATATATCAATGTAGACCCGACACGAAGAAAGTGCGTAACACCCGAAGAAAATTGCTTTAATCTTTCTTAATTCTGTTGAAAAAACTAATAACTTGCTCTTAACCCTATAATAGACATTTGTTATCCATTTATAATTAATTATTTTAATATATAAATGTTTATAACAAAGCACGTCCAGTCATAGAATCAGGTTTTGGTATACCCATGATTTTTAATATGGTCGGAGCTACATCTGCTAAAATACCAGTTGGAAGCATTGTGTTTTGCCCCATAAATTGTCGACTAACAATAATTAAAGGCACTGGATAGATTGAGTGCTCAGTATCCTTTTCACCTGTATTATTATTGATTAATTCTTCAGCATTCCCATGGTCAGCGGTGATGAATACTACTCCCCCTTTATTTACCACGCTTTTTACAAGATCACCGACAACTTCATCTACAATTTCACATGCTTTAATGGTTGCTTCAAGGTTTCCTGTATGCCCAACCATATCCCCATTACAAATATTAGTAATGATGGTATCACACAGATCTTGTTCTACTCTAGATTTAATCTGGGCTGCGATTTCTCTAGCACTCATCTCAGGGACGCTGTCATATGATTTAACCCCTTTAGAGTGGACTGTAACTCTTTCTTCTCCGGGATAAAGATCATTTTTTTGTCCATTCATATAGTATGATACAAATCTTTCTTTTTCTGTCTCAGTCGCTCTAAGTTGCCTTAATCCATGTTGAGCAAAGACTTGACCAAGCGGATTTTTGACAAATTGAGGTGGGAAGCCAATATCTACGGGAAGACCATCTTCGTATCTTGTCATAGTAACAAAATATAGATTTTTTAAAACCAGTTGACGTTCAAATGTTTCACTTGCCTTTTTTTCTTCTGTTTGAATATTAGTTTTCTCATATTTTTCCTGATATGGGTCAAAAGCTTCAGATGATATCCCTCCCTCAAAATCAGGTTGAACAAAAGCACGGGTTAACTCACGAGGTCTATCAATACGATAATTAAAAAAGATAACTGCGTCATTATCTTTGATTGTAAATGGATTGCCATTGATGTCGCAGACATTGATTGGTTCAATAAATTCATCTGTAACTTTTTTATCATACTGTTCTTGCATTGCTTTTATAGGATCATCGACACACTTACCAGTACCTTGAGTTAGTGCATTGTAGGCTTTTTCAATTCTGTCCCAGCGTTTATCTCTATCCATGGCATAAAAACGACCCATTAAACTAGCTATTTTACCTATGCCAAGTTTGCTACAGAGATTGTTAATCTGTTGGACATAATTAATCCCAGAAGTGGGGGGTGAATCGCGACCATCAGTAAAACCATGAATAAATACTTTAGTAATGCCTTGCTTTTTACAAAGGTTGAGCAAAGCATATAAATGTTCAATATTTGAGTGAACCCCGCCTGCTCCAATTAAACCCATTAGATGTAAAGTAGAGTTATTTTGTCTAACATGATTGACCGCATTAATAAAAGCTGCAGTAGTATCAAATGTGCCATCGGCAATTGCCATATTAATACGGGGTAAATCTTGATAAACGATATTTCCGGCTCCAATATTAAGATGTCCTGTTTCTGTATTCCCGTCTTCTCCATGAGGTAGCCCGACCGCTTCTCCACTAGCAGCTAACTGGGTGTGTGGAAATGTCATCCAATATTTATCCAAATTTGGAGTATTGGCTCTAGCAATTGCATTTCCGGCATTATTTGGACCTATTCCCCAGCCATCGAGGATCATTAGCATAACTGGTTTTGGGCCATTATATTGTTGTTGTGGATGAGTAGAATCAAAATCTTTTCTAGAAATTATCGGAGGTTTAGGCTGTGGACTAAGATTTTGAATAGGTGATGATTGAATATCTTCATCTTGGGCAGGAACTGTGGATTGTGGTTGAGCTATGGTGGCTGATGAAGCTTCTTGATTATTTAAATGGCTATTTGGATCATAATTAGGATCTCCAGGACGTTGTATCTGAGGGGTCTCAGTTTGAACTGGTATAGTCATTGGCTGTGTGTAGTCAGAAGTATTTTTGTTTTTCATGCTACGTTGGATTATTTTCTAGAGGTGGGGTAATTGTCTCTCCAGTGGCATCTAGGACAATTGGTTGCTCAGTATTCTGAGGTGAAACAGCTTGCTGTGGTACTTCATTTATGACAGGTGTTGCTGGTGTAATCTCTACAGGGTTAGTAACAGGTTGTTCTGAAACTGGATTAGGTGTAGGAGTTGTTATAGTCATAGGTTGAACTGGAGTCGGATTTGGGTTAGCAACAGGTTCAGGTACAACCTGAGTAACTTGTGATTGAACAGCAGTTTGTCCTACTTGTCCAACTGCCTCTGGTTGTGTCTGCTGGGCTTGGATGGGAATATCAGTTTGAAGATCTGTCGGTTGGGTTTGAGCAGGTGCTTCTGGTTGCTGGGCATTAATTAGTTGTTGAGCATCATATTGTAATTCTGAGTAGATAGTAGAGAGTCTGTTATATTTGGCAATTCTTTCCCCTCTATTTGGAGGTCCAAATTTAACATATTGTGCTCCAGTTCCAACTGCTAAATCACAGACAAAATCATCAATTGTTCCACCACTACGATGAGATACAATCACTTGCCAGCCACTTTCTTTAGCAAGTTTAATAACTTGAATAGTCTCACTAACAGTCCCAGTTTGATTAGGTTTAACGAGGACACTATTACATAATTTATCTTGGATAGCCTTTGTAGTTTTCTCTAAACTTGTAACAAGCAAATTGTCTCCAACAATCATACTTGTAGCTCCAATATCTAGGGTGAGTTCTTTCCATGCATTGACATCGTCTTCTTGGAAAGGATCTTCGATATAGAAAACGTGATATAGCTCTATAAGAGATTTATAGTATTTGGCGAGTTCTTTTGCAGAGTATGGTTGCGATTTATCTTTAAGCATGTACTTTTCATTTTCTTGAAAAGTTGAAGCAGCCATATCTGCACCTAGAAAGACATCTTGAGCAAATGTATATGGAGTAGCCTTAATTGTTTCAATAATGATTTCAAAGGCATCAGTATTATTAAATAGGTTTGGAGTAAATCCGCCATTTAGTCCAGTGGAGTGGATAGCTCCCTTCATAGTTAAAACTTCTTTTAGTTTAGAGAAGATAGTAATCGCCATATTTAAGGAGCTGGGATAGTCAATGTGGCTTGCTGGGATAATCTCAAACTCTTGAATATCAAGGTTCTCTGCACCATGTTTGCCACCTTCAATTAGATTAAAAACACAGCTAGGAATACTGAGAGAATCAGTAACTTGATACTTTTGTTGAATATATTTATAAAGTGGGAGATTGGAGCTTAGAGCTCCTGCCTTAAGGATAGCCTGAGAGACAGCTAAGATTGCATTAGCCCCAAGTTTAGATTTATCTTTTGTGCCGTCAAGATTGACAATCAATTGATCATTATCTGTTTGAAAAGTTGGATCTTTTCCTACAAGCTGAGGTCCCAAAATAGTATTAATATTCTCTACAGCTTTTAAGACTCCTTTCCCGACCATTCTGTTTGGATCATTATCACGAAGTTCTTTTGCTTCATATTTTCCAGTAGAAGTTCCTGAAGGCACCGTTGTCATCACACTTCGACCATCATCTAGCCAGAGACTACATTCAATAGTTGGCATTCCTCTAGCATCAAGGACTTCTCTTGCATATATTTGTTGGATTGTAGACATATTATGTAATATTTATTTTATGGTTAAGAATTTTTGTTTCAGTATCAATTATCTGTTGCTTTACTATATCTAAAAGTGGAGGTTTGACAACTATTGCTCTGATCCCAAGTTCTGTTGCAGTGGTTACCAGCTCACTATTATATTGGTTTAGTTTTAGGACAATGGGAATGGTGCCTATAGCCTGATTATTGATATAAGGACTATTTTTAACAGTTTCTACTACTTCTTTAAACATAAGCTTTATAAGTTTAGTATCAAAAGTGTAATGGTTTAGTAAACTAGGATTATCTGGATCTAATCCATAAGTTAAGTCATGGATAGTTTTTGCTTGAAAAGTTATACCACTGATTGGTAAATTGAGAAACTCTTTTAGGTTAATGACATTAGCAGGAGTATTTAGCTGTAGCCAGAATTTAATATAGGTATTCTTGGGAATGGTATTTTCAATTATTTTAAATACAATAGCAAGTTCTGAGCTAGTCCTGACAAAAGGGATGACAAAATTGATTGTCTTTTTTTGCTGTTGAGCTATCTCTGAGATTAAAGATAGTTCTGTTTTAAACAGTAAAGAATCTTGAATAATCTTGATTGCTCCCCTAGTTCCTAGATAGGGACTCTGTTCATTTTCTTCATAGTTTAATGATTGCTGCAGGGAGTTTAGTTCAGCTGAATTTAGGTTACAACTTCGATAGAAAAAATCATGTGGTTTTGATCCTAAGAAAGCTTCTACTGTCTTAGTCAAATTCTGTTCAAAAAGGTGTTTTCTATTTTTTAACAAATGATTGGGGTGAATACCCATAAATGCGATTGCATAGTCACTTTTTAAGAAAATACCATCTAGCTGATCAGCATATTGTTCTCGTCTAAAAGGATTCCCAGCCGAGAGATAGATCTTAGTAGCGGTAGTTATTTGATTTTTATTTTGTTCAATTTTTTTCTTTGGATAAATTTTCCCGGCACCTGCGTCAACAGTGATATCTTGGTCATTTTTAAGTTTTATTGTGGCATGATTGACACCGATAACACAAGGAATATGGTTATCTTTAATCGCATTTAGAACGAGTGGAGTTAGTTGTTTATCTTCGATGATAATTGCAGAGGCTTGATTAATCAGCTTAAGGTCAAGATAATTAAGACTTTTTTTAATCAGGATATGACCAGTTGAGAAATTATTTTGATCAAAATTAGTTTTAACAATTTGTGAAAAGCCTTCTACATATCCCCCGGTGATACTCTGGCCAATTAGAAATGGTTCAGAGTCAAGCAGGTCATTATTTAGTATTTGTCTGAGCTCAGTAACAACAATTTTCTTATTAATAACTTCAAAGAAAATTCTTTTGTTTCCTATAAATTTTTGGTTAATATTTTGAGCAACTTTAGATATTTCTAGAGCTTGTTTATCTGAGATTGCAGTTTGATTATTTCTTTTAATTTTTTTAGATTTATAGCCATCGAGAATTCTAGTCAGTTCTGTTTTTCTAGTTTGTAATTGGCGGGTAATTATTGTCCCATGGGATACATCAATCTCAAACTCATCTGGGAGATTTTTTTGAGAATCCTTTTCATCAAATACTCCATTTGTTACGATAATCTGATAACGATATTTCTTTTCTAAACTAGGTTGAATATAACCTGATGATTGAGGTTGTTTTTGTACTTTTATGATAATAGCTCTTTTTAAGAGGTTTTCTTTTGTAGAACTTATCGACCATGCCTCGAGTAAAGATTCTAATAAGTTTGTTTCTCCAGTAATATTATTAATTTGTAATTTACCGACTTTTATAGCAGCAAAATCATCCTTTTTAATGAACTTATGATAAGTTTTAATAATATCTTGGGCAACATCTTCGGGGATGTCTTGTTTTTTAATTAACTGACTGATTCTCTTTTGTAGTTTTGATTCAAGGAGGTCAATTTTCCAGTCATTTGTTTCTTCAATAACTTTAATTTTTTCTAAAAGATTATTATGATGGACAATTCTTTTTAAGGTTTCAGTAGGTACAACAAAACCGTCAGTAGTCTTGATATTAGCCTTACTGATTCTATCTAACTCTAGAGCTTCTTTTCCCACCTGTCTTGATGAGTATTGACTCACATCTTTTAAGGGGATGACAGTGTTTATAATCACTACTTAATACTAACGCAACTCGATAGGTGAAAGCAACTAAGACTTTTGTACAGTTATATTATGATCAACGTTTTTTGAGATGACTAATCCGGGGTGAATTCTACTCCCTGAGCCTATCATAACTCCAGGCATAGTATTAGTACTAATCCCTACGTTAGCATCATCGCCAGTAATAATTCCTAATGCTTTAAGACCAGTGTCAACCGTTATGCCTTTAACCATAGTATTGATAGGGGCTCTATCAAGACGTTTATTAGCAGTAATTAAACCAGCTCCAATTTTATTATTTGGTCCAATAATTGAGTCAGCTAGATAGCCGAAGTGTAAAGTTGAGTTATCCATGATAATAGATCTGACAACTTCTGTCTTTGCTCCGACGGTACTATTTTTCTCAATACTAGAGCCTCTGACAAAGCTATAGTCCCCGATTAAACAATTTTCTCCTATATAACAAGGACCAACAATTTTCGCAAAGTCTCCAACAGTAACATTATCTTCAATAATGATTGGTCCGTTAGAATCATCAATGATTGCTGTACTGGCAATTCTTGCTGAAGAAGAGGTCTTTGAGCTTAATTTGCTAAAAAGTAATTCTTGAAACAAAAATAAATGCCAAGGATATTTAAGGCTGAGGATTGATTCTTGGAGATTTAAAGATTGGATATTTTGTAGTTCCATCATCTGCCCAAGAGCATCCTCAAAGTTATATTCTGAAGTAGGTAAGCTTTCTAGAATATTGATAAATTTTTGATTGAGTAGGTAACAACCTAGAATTTTAATATTAGATTTTTCTGTACCTTTTTCTGGTTTTTCTTCAATAGCAATAACTTGATTTCCTTTTTGCTCTAGAATTCCGTAAAGCCATGGTTCATCAGTCTCACTAGAACAGACAACTCCATCTGCTTCTAAGCTAAGCATTTGCTTAATCAAGTCTCCAGCATTGATTAAATCAGGGAAAATCACCACAAATTTATCTTCTAGTTTATCTTTGACAGTTAGAACTGCATTGCCCATACCTTGTGATTCACTCTGAGTGAAAAATTCGATATTTTGATCAAACTTTGCATTTGCAACGACTTCTTCTAGAGATTTTGAGTCGGCATCACGTTGTGATTGGATAATGATAATATCGTTGAAACCATTTTGAGCAAGATTCTCTAAAGTTCTTAAAATAAAGGGTGTCCCAAGGAGTTCTATCGCTCCCTTATGGACATTAGTATTTAATGGGAAAAATCTAGAGTTTGATCCTCCAGCTAAAATAACGATTTTTGGCTTATTCATAAAAACATTCTATCATTTTTTGCTAACTAAAGATTTTTTTAGCATA
>Ga0210043_1001125_pt1 | contig 24329 bp, 25 predicted proteins | sample CryGeymet201501t_FD_183990 | JGI IMG/M metagenome (GOLD analysis project Ga0210043, IMG submission 183990) | Groundwater microbial communities from Crystal Geyser aquifers in Utah, USA - Crystal Geyser metaG 2015-01t (SPAdes) (version 2) | ecosystem: Environmental > Aquatic > Deep subsurface >... | reverse complement strand
AGTAGGAGTAGGAGTAGGAGTAGGGGTCATTATAACCTCACAAGTCTCAATCTCTGGATATTCTTCTAGCCTACAAAGTCCTTGATAGCAGATCTGTTTATCTCCTATACATTCACTGTTTGAAGAACAAGTTTCATTACAATTTGCTTCGGTAACAGACTCAATTAGGATATCCGTAACACAAGACTGACTCAATGTCCCATCTGTAATTTGAGCATTATTAGTCAAAGTCATATCTGTTGTTATGTCCTCACTAAGTTTAATTCTGAAAGAGAAAGATTGGCTTTCACCAGGTAGTAGCAGGTCAGTTGTACAAGTAAGAGTGTTGTTTAAGTAGGCATTTGCTCCGCAATTACTATCTAGAAAATAAAAAGTAGTTTGATCACTAATATTTATTGTATCTGTAGCTGTTATTGAAGCTTCTTCTGATCCATCATTTGTAATTGTAAGATTATAGACAACAACATCTCCAGGAGTAAAGTTGCTTTGAGTTTGGATCATCTCATATGAACCATCAGTATTAGATAGTTCATTCTGATATGCCTGTTTAACACAACTTATACCTGAAGCAGGAGGAGCAACATCAAAGCCTACGGAACAGTCCTGAACCTTATCTATGTTTGCCTGAGATTGACTTGGAGCAGTTGGTGATACCGATTCTCTGATAAAGTATTGTCTTAAAGAAATTCCAATCCCAGCTAAGCCAATTATGACTATAAAGATAAGACTAAGGATCAGTGGTAGCTTACTTCTCTTTGGTAATTCTTTTTGAGATTTAACAGCAGGAATTGGGGTTGATGTACTCTGGCTAGTTGTGTTTTGGTTTTGTTGTAACATTTTAATTTATCTCCGCATATGAATTACAACTATCATCATCACTAGTAGTGCATATTTGACATTGGGCAAAGTGCCTACCATCTTTGCTTATGGTAAATGATTCTGATGTCCTACCTGTCGCGGCCAGATCTACAATGTTGTTATCAGGCTCAATAACTCTAAAAATATAATTTTCTATATTTGCAACTTGAGCACATGTAAATCTTACCGAATCTCCAAATGAAGGATCTTCAGTTAGTACTAATCCAGTTTGTGAATCTATTAGGTCAATACTTAAACACATAGGGCCAACATCAGCTTGTTGCCTAATGTCTTGATTTACTTGGGTTAGAAAGAGACTAGCTCCTGATCCAATTGTTAAAAATAATAAAATAACCCCGCCAAGTATGTATTTTGTCGCAGATTTTTTCTTTGGTTGCAGCTTTGGTGTATTGCTATTTACCATTTTGGATATTGTTGGCCTCAGCATAGCCATTTGTTTTAAATTAGAGGTTTTTTCTAGGTTAATCATTATAATTTAACACAGGCAATATCGCCTGAAATATACACACCCTTAGGATACTTACTTTTAGATCTCCCAGTCAATAGTGATTTAGTTTTACCCAGGAAAGTGGTATCTTAACAAACATGATCAAATTAGATAAAAAAGATCGTTTTTGGTTGGACTTTCTTTTTGCAATGACTGAAAAGGAAATTAAAGCAAGATATAAGCATGCTATTCTAGGTTTCTTATGGGTAATCTTAAACCCAATCATTCAAATGATGGTAATCGGTTTTGTTTTTCAATTTTTTATCCCAGTAAAGGTTGATAATTACTTTTTATTCCTATTCTCTGGTTTATTACCATGGAACTTTTTCTCTTATACAGTGGCAAAAAATACTCCGATGATCATTAATGAGCGATCCTTAATTCAAAAGGCAAACTTTCCTAGAGAATCTATCATCTTGTCAGTAGTTCTATCAAATTTATTTCATTTTTTGATCTCATTATTAATTTTAATTGTGTTGCTTATCTTTGACAAATTGTTTCTTGAAGCATACTCAGTGATTGAACTAGCTAAATATATCCTTAGAATGAGTACCGTATTTCCATTTATTGTTTGGTTATTTTTCCTGGTCAGTGGTTTTTCATTATTTTTTAGTGCTTTGAACGTTAAGTATCGTGATGTCAATTTTATAGTTCAAGCGATTATCCCCATTTGGTTTTATGGTACCCCGGTAATTTATTCTATTGACTTACTTCCAGAAATATTAAGACCTTTATTTTACCTAAATCCAATGACTGCAATTATTGATGGTTTTCACTATGCCTTGTTGAATCAGAAATTTTATTCAATAGATTTAGCTCTCTTAAGTTTGGCTATTTCTCTGATGATTTTCCATATTGGTTGGAAAGTTTTTGAAAAGGAGAGCAAATTCTTCGATGATTGGGTATAATACCCTTCTATGAGTTTGAAAATCCCAGAAATATTAGCACCAGCAGGATCCTTTGCATCCCTAAGAGCCGCAATCAAAGCTGGCTGCGATAGTATTTTTTTTGGTATCTCTGATTTTAATATGAGAGCTACTGCAAGCAATAATTTTAGTGAAGAGGATTTACCGAAGTTAACCTCGCTTTGTAAGGAGCATGGAATAAAGACATACATGACTTTAAATACAGTTATGTATGACAGTGACCTTGAGAGAATGAGACGGACTATTGATTTAGCAAAACAGCACCATGTTACAGCTATTATTGCCGCAGATATGGCTACTATTGCCTATGCTAGAGAGATAGGTGTAGAAGTTCATATCTCTACCCAAATTTCTATTTCAAATATTGAAGGCGTCAAGTTCTATTCTCAATTCTCAGACAGATTAGTTCTGGCAAGAGAGCTGAAATTAGAACAAGTTGCTGCAATTGTAGACCAGATTAAGGAAAGAAAAATAAAAGGGCCCTCAGGAAAATTGGTTGAGATAGAAGTTTTTGCTCATGGGGCACTCTGTGTCAGTGTTTCTGGCAGATGCGGGATGAGTTTATACGCTTATGATCGTTCTGCAAATAGAGGACAGTGTACCCAAGTTTGCCGTAAGAAATATAAAGTAACAGATATGGCTAATGGCAAAGAGTTGGTGATTGATAATAATTTTATTATGAGTAGTGCTGACCTTTGTACGATTGGGATGCTTCCTCAGCTTGTTGAGTCCGGAGTAGATGTTTTAAAGTTTGAAGGACGGGGTAGACCTCCAGAATATGTCTTTACAGTCATTAGAACTTATAAAGAGGCCTTAGATGCTATAAAAGATGGCACTTATTCTCAAGAGTTAGTTGCTAAATGGAACAAAAGATTAAAGACGGTTTTTAATAGAGGACTTTCTGAAGGATTTTATATGGGTAGAAAAATGAGTGAGTGGGCTGAGGGAGATGGTTCTCAAGCGACTTATAAGAAAATACAACTCGGTATTGTCCAGAGGTATTATCCAAAACTTAAAGTTGCCCAAATCAAAATCCAAGCAGATCAATACTTAGATTTAGGTGAAGAAATCATAATCACCAGTGATAAGACTGGTATAATCAAAGTTACTCCTGCTAAACTAAAAGTAAATGAGTTAGATTTAAAAAAAGCTCATCAAGGTGATGAGATAACTTTTGAGATAGATGAAAAAGTTCGTAAGGGTGATGGCGTCTATGTTATGAGAAAGAGGTAGGTTTCTTTTTAACAATATTTCACTATAAGTTTTTGATTTAAATATGAAAAAATGCGTAGCTTACAAGGTTAGCAATTTCTTGCTCGCCTAGTGGGCTACGCATTTTATGTTTATTTATTTAACGTTCTAAATATAGGCGTTCTATATTCGACATCAAATGCACCGTATATCTCCCGATGTACAAAATACTTATTGAGTATATATCAAATTCAATAATTTGTCAATCCCATAATGTTTAAAAAATAACTATAGATAGCTTTTAAGGTTGTTTTTATCTTAAACTTAGCCTATAATCCTCTTTTTCGCCTAACTATATCTAAAAACAAGGAAAAAGCCTTTATGAACATCAAAAACGTCGCTATTATCGCTCATGTTGACCATGGGAAAACCACATTAATTGATGGTTTATTAAAACAGACCTCTACATTTAGAGATAACCAAGCTGAGATGAGCCAGGATAGAATCATGGACTCTGATGCTCAAGAGTCTGAAAGAGGGATTACTATCTTAGCTAAAACTACAGCTATTCATTATAAGAATACAAAAATTAATATTATAGATACCCCAGGCCATGCTGACTTTGGAGGTGAAGTAGAACGTGTTATAAATATGGCTGACGGAGCAATTCTTTTAGTTGATGCCGCTGAAGGTCCTCTTCCACAAACAAGATTTGTTTTGGAAAGAGCAATTGAGAGAAAACTTAAGATCATTCTTGTGATCAATAAAATTGATCGCAGTGATGCAGTTCCAGGTAGAGTTTTGGCTGATACAGAAGAATTATTCCTTAATTTAGTTGATGATGAATCACAGCTCGAATTTCCAGTTGTTTTTGCAGTTGCTCGAGATGGCAAGGCTTGGGATCAACTCCCAGCTGATTATAATGAAGAAGGGACATTAGTCCCTTTACTAGAGGAAATCCTTAAAACAATTCCTGACCCTGATGTTGACGCTGACAAGCCTTTTAAGATGCTTGTTTCTAACATTGATTTTGATAGCTATAAAGGTGTGCATGCTGTCGGTAAAATTACTGCAGGTAGTGTAAAACCTGGTGATACAGTTAGCATTGTTGAAGAAGATACATTTGTAAAAAATTGTAAGGTTCAATATGTCTTAGCTAGTAATGGTTTAGAGAGAACAGAAGTAGAAGTCGGTATGCCTGGAGATATTGTCTCTATCACTGGTGTTGATGGTGTTGAAATTGGCCAAACCTTAACTGACCCTAATGATCCTCATGGTTATCCAAAAATTAAGATTACTGATCCTACTCTAAGTATTCAAATTGGTCCTAATTCTTCTCCACTGAAAGGAAAAGAAGGTGAATTTTGTACTGCAAGACAGCTTGAGGATAGATTACAAAAAGAAAAAAAGATTAACTTAGGATTAAGAATTGAGAGTAACCCAAATGGAAGTGGTTATCTTGTCTCTGGTAGAGGTGAGTTACATCTTTCTGTATTGATTGAAAATATGAGAAGAGAAGGTTACGAGATGGAAGTTGGTAAACCTCAAGTTATTCTTAAAGAAATTGATGGAGTAAAGAGTGAGCCTATGGAAGAGTTAACTGTTGAGATTGATAAAGATTTTGTGGGAATTATCACTGAAGAGATGGGTAAGAGAAGAGGTGAGTTGCTTGATAGTATCACTAATGCTAAAGGAACAGCTAGGATGGTCTATAAAGTTTCTAGCAGAAACTTACTCGGTTTCAGAAGTGAAATATTAACTAAGACAAGAGGAAATGGTATTTTTGCTAGTAGATTCCTTGGTTACTTCCCAGTTATCGGTGTTATCCCTAAGCTTCGCAATGGTGTGCTTATTGCAACCGAGCAGGGTACTTCAACAGGATATGCTATTGAGTCTATCCAAAAAAGAGGTTCAACCTTTGTTGGTCCAGGAGAAACTGTCTATGGAGGGATGATCATTGGTCAAAATACTCGTCAAGAGGATATGGAGATGAATATCTGTAAGGGTAAACAACTAACAAACGTTCGTGCTGCTAGTGCAGACCAAATGTTAAAGATTGCTCCACCGATTGAACTCAGCTTAGAACAAAGCTTAGACTTTATCGAAGATGATGAGCTACTTGAAGTTACTCCGCAAAGTTTAAGACTTAGAAAAAAGATTTTAGACAAGAACTTAAGACATAAAGCTAAGAAATAAGACCCTATTTTCAGTCAAATTTTAGCTTGAGAGATATTGTGGTACAATAACTGTTCTCAATATTAAGTATTTCATCGGGATGGGTACAAGCAAAAGCTTGTTTTTTTGCGTACAATAAATGATACGTTGATCAATTTTTGGTCAGATAGGAAATAATGTTTAAGGTATATAAAACCTACTACCAGTTTTTATTTAAGTATAAGAAAAGTTTTTTCTTTTTTAGTATTTTTTTAGTGGCTCTAGGAATTTTAGAAAGTATTCTTCCATATTTTTATAAATTATTTATTGACGCTATTCCTAATGGTGATTACCAAGTCTTACTACAAATTCTTTTTGCATATTTAGCAGTCAGGATTTCAAAACTAGCTGTAGATGTGATTACCTATCTTTTAGGAGATAGAGTTTTGCTTGCCTCTGCTCGCGACGCTAGGATGGCTGTCTTTAAAAAGATTCAAGATTTAGATTTTGCTTTCCATTTATCTAAGAGTACAGGGTCGATGATTAGCTCTATTAAGCGTGGTGATGGAGCATTTTTTAGCTTTTTTCATATCGTAAATATTAATTTGATGAGAGTTTTAATTAACTTTTTGGTGGTTTTATTCTTTTTAGTGAGAACTGATATTCGAATTGGTTTAATTATGGTTGGGGTATTTGGGATTAACTTTATTATCTCTTTGTTATTGATTAAAAATAATATTGGAGCTAGAAAAAGCTTTAATAAGGCTGAGGATGATACTTCTGCTGTGATTGTAGATAACCTGTTAAATTTTGAGACAGTTAAGCTCTTTGCAAAAGAAGATAAGGAATTATCAAGATTAAAGGAGATTTTTGTCCCTTGGCTTAAAAAACTCTGGGAGTATGCAAATTCATTTAGAGTAATTGATATTATCGTAGGGGGAATTGGTAATTTAGGAGTCTTTTTGGTGTTACTATTTGGCTTACATCTTTTTAATCAAGGTGAAGTATCTGGTGGTGAGTTTATCATGATTATTGGATTTATTTCTAACTTTTACTATCGTTTCTTTGAATTGATCTTTCAACTTAGAGATCTAGCGAAATATCAAACTGATTTACAAAAATACTTTGAGCCTCTATACCAAGAAACTAAAGTTAAGGACCCAATTAGTCCTATTATTCCAAAAGATGTAAAAGGGGAAATTAAGTTTGTTGATCTTAACTTTTCATATCCTGAAGGTAAGCAAGATGCTTTAGTAGATGTTAACTTAACTATTAAACCTGGAGAGTCAGTTGCATTTGTTGGTCATTCTGGAGCTGGGAAAACTACCATTATGAAATTGATCATGAGGTTTTTTGATATCACTTCAGGACAAATATTACTTGATGGGATCAATATTAGAGATATGAGAAAAGATACTTTGAGATCATTTATGGGAGTTGTTCCTCAAGATCCTATCTTATTTAACAATACTATTGAATACAACATTGCATATGGTGCTAAAAACCCTTCAAAGGAAGATATAAATAATGCTGTAAAAATGGCAAATCTTGATGAGTTTATTGATACTATGCCTAAAGGCTTAAATACTAATGTAGGGGAGAGAGGAATTAAACTTTCTGGTGGGCAAAAACAACGTTTAGCGATTGCCAGAATGATTTTAGCTGACCCAAGAATTATCATTTTTGATGAAGCTACTTCTCAATTAGACTCTCAATCTGAAAAGAAGATTCAAGATGCTTTCTGGAGATCATCTAAAGATAAGACTACTTTAATCGTAGCTCATAGACTCTCTACGGTTGTTAAAGCAGACAAGATTGTGGTGATGAAGGATGGAGCAATTGTTGAAGTAGGCACTCATAATGAGTTGCTCAAGAATAAAAAAGGACTATATACTCATTTTTGGAATTTACAAACAATGGAGGAAGAGAAGTAGTAAGTTTCTTTGAGAGTCTAAAGTACCAAGAGTGAGATTTGAACTCACGACCTTCGGTTTATGAATCCGATGCTCTAACCAACTGAGCTACCTTGGCATGTTACAAGGCTCTAATTATATCAGACCTTGAGAGAAATATCATACTCTGATAGTGATTTAATTAAATCACTAAAGTCTTGCTTGTATATATTTCTTAAGTTAGTCTTTATACTTTTTTCTAATTCTAAAGAGTTATCATGTCTAATTTTAGTGCCTAGATCATTTAAGTCTAAATTATATCGTTGTATTAAATCTTCAATTCTTTTGTTAAAACCAACAATCCCATGGGGAGAGACGCACATATCGGCATAATCACAAATCCTAGATTCAAGTGAAGTGTAGCCATTTTTAATAATTGCTGTATAGCCAACTTTTTCTAGTAATTCTAGCACAGGTTTTTCATTGGCTAGTCTAATCTCTTTAATTATTTTAATTGTGGCTTGGTGAGCACTTTTTCCATATTTTTCGATAAACTTTTTTTGTACTTTACGCCAGTAGTCTTCACCCATTTTCATATGAGGAGAGATAAAGTCCTTAAATTTAACAATATTACCCATATCATGGAGTAAAGCAGTCTCAAGGATTGTCTGTTTATCTACTTTATCATTCTCAGTATTATCGACTAAGTATGAAGCAACAGCCGTTACTTCTAGCATATGTCTTTGCAGGTTTTTGGGGATCTGGTATTTATGGTAGATTTGAGTGATTATCACACTTAACATTTTAAAGCATGAAACTACAGAATCTATTACCAGAACAGCATGTTAAATCAATTTTCCTTGGAAAAGATGAGTATTTGGATGAAACACTAAAGAATGAATTTGGAGATCATCAGATACTGAGGATGATCCAAACCCATAGTGATCATTTTTTATTTTTTGATGAAAATCTATCAAGCAAACTAAGTTTATCTGGTAATAATACAAATAGTGAGAGTGAGATTATCTATTTTGATGACATAGACGGTATTTTTACTGATCAGAAAAATAAAGTATTAGTGATTAAAGTAGCTGACTGTTATCCCATTCTTTTCTATCACCCTACAGGCATCATTGGAGCAGTTCATGCTGGGAGGAAGGGGACAGAGAAGGAAATAATAAAAAAGGTATTAGCATACTTTAAAGAAGAAAAAGATCTATCAAAAGGTTGGATTATCTGGCTAGGTCCTAGGATTTGTCATGAGTGTTATCAAATAGATAGAGAGACAGATGAGCATTATGATTTAAGAGCTAAGAATGTAGAACAGATCCAAAGTGAGCTTGACGGAGAATTTAATTTTGCCATTGATTGTGGGTTTTGTACTGTAGAGCAAAATGATTGGTTTTATTCTTATAGAAAGGAGGGTAGTGGAGTAAAGATGAATTATGGGTTAGTGGCTTTAAGATAACTATTTTAAAAAGTTATTTGTAATATTATTGTAATTTTTGTTTGTTATTTTAAATTAGTCTTACTCTATTCTAATTTAATAATTATGCTTGAATTAATAATATGACCATGTTAATATGGTCATATATGGATCATACAATTTCAAAATCACAATTTAAACCTCAAGTTCTTGAGTATTTTAGAATGATTGAAAAAAGCAAAAATCCGTTGATTATTACGCATGGTGGTAAGCCAACTATTAAGATTTCTGCTTATAGTGAAGATACTGATTCTCCATTAGCTCAACTTAAATCATCTGTTGTTAAATATGCAAGGCCTGATAAACCAGTAGGATTAGATGATTGGGAAGTTTTACAATGATAGTCTTAGATACGCACGCCCTAATTTGGTGGGTTAATGATAGTGGAGAGTTATCAGAAAAAGCACAGCAGTCAATTAAAAAAGCTCAAGTAAACAATGCTATTTATATTTCAGCTATTTCTATCTGGGAAATTTCAATGTTAGTAAAAAAAGGAAGATTGAAACTAACTATGGATGTAGAAACATGGATAGATAAAGTATTATCCTTGCCAATGCTTAATTGCGTTGATATTATTCCTAAAATTGCATATAAATCTGTTTATTTAGCTAACTTTAATCATCCAGACCCTGCAGATAGAATGATTATTGCTACTGCTTTACATAAAGGTATGAAGTTAGTTACAAAAGATGAGAAGATTCAAAGTTACTCTAATTTAGAGACGATTTGGTAATTTCATATAATATAGATTAATTAAAAAAGTTCCTTAGGATCTTAAAAAGAAGGTTAAATTAAAACAAGCCTGAGTAAATATACGCAGGCTTGTTCTTATAAAATATTTTTTAATTAAACTACATCATCCCTGGCATACCACCCATTGGAGGCATTGAAGGCTTATCTGCCTCTGGAATATCTGTAATCAGACATTCTGTTGTCAAGATCATTGCCGCAACACTAGCCGCATTTTTAAGTGCTTCAATGGCTACTTTGGCAGGTTCAATTACTCCAGCTTTGACTAGATCTTCATTCTCATTTGTCAGAGCATTAAAGCCAAAGTTTGGATTGTCTTGAGCTCTAATTTGACCAACTACCCAACCAGCATCTTCACCAGAGTTCTCAGCTAATTTTCTCAGTGGCATATCAAGAACTGACTTAATAAGGTCAATTCCTGCTTGCTCATCTCTATTCTTTCCTTTGAGTTTCTCTAAAGCTTTTTCTGCTCTAATTAAGGTAATGCCCCCACCTGGAATAACTCCAACATACTCTTCATCAAGGGCTGATTTTGTTGCAGCGACAGCGTCAATGACTCTTTCTTTAAGATTTTTCATCTCAACTTCTGAGTATGCACCGACTTGGATAACAGCCACTCCTCCTGTTAGTTTTGCTTTTCTTTCTTGGAATTTCTCAATATCAAAATCAGAAGATGATTCTTTAATCATGGCATCAATTTGAGCAACTCTGCCATTTACATCTGCTTTTTTACCTTTACCACCGACAATTCTGGTGAAATCTTTTCCAGACTTAACCATATCAGCTCTACCAAGATCATCTAAGCCAGCTTCTTTAAGATCCATCCCTTTTTCTGCAGAGATAACATTTGCTCCTGTTAGGATAGCAATATCTTCAAGCATTTCTTTTCTTCTGTCTCCAAAGCCTGGGGCTTTAACAACTAAAGCTTTGAATGCACCTCTTAGTGAGTTTACAACTAAGCCAGTGAGAGCATCACTTTCAACATCATCAGCAATGATGACAAATTTCTTTGTAACAGTCATTATTTTCTCAAGAATTGGCAGTAAATCCTGCATGTTTGAGATTTTTTGATCAGTGATTAAGATATGAGCATCATCTAAGACTGCTTCCATTTTTTCACTATCAGTGACAAAATATGGTGAGGCATAACCTTTATCAAACTCCATACCTTCTTTGTGATCAATGGTAATGTCCATTGTTTTACCTTCTTCAACTTCGACTACTCCATCTTTACCAACTAAGTTAAGCGCTTCTGCAACTTTTTTACCAATATTTTCATTTTGGGCTGAAATAGTAGCAACTTTCTCCCAGTCTGATTTTTTGACTGGTTTAGCTAATTTTTTAACTTCTTTGATAACAGCTTCGACTGCTTGATCAATACCTCTCTTCATCAACATTGGGTTAGACCCAGCTGTTACTAATCTCATTCCTTCAATACTGATCTGTTGAGCTAAGAGAGTAGCGGTAGTTGTTCCATCTCCAGTGGCATCATTAGTTCTAGAGGCAGCTTCTTTAACTAGTTGAGCACCCATGTTCTCGAACTTATCTTCTAGGGTGATTTCTTTAGCAACGGAGACTCCATCATGTAAGACAGTTGGTGCACCCCATGATTTATCTATGGCAACGTTGCGACCCTTTGGTCCTAAAGTTGTAGTAACTGCATCTGCTAACTGGTTGATACCTGAAAGCATTTTTTGTCTAGCGTTGTCTGAGAAGATTAATTGTTTTGGCATATATATAATTTTGTTTCTTTGTTTATTTTTTGGTAATTAATTGTTAACTATTTTTATTTATTTATTTATTTCACTTGAGCAAGAAGATCTTCAAATTTGATGAACATATATTCTTTATCATCAATTTTAAATTCATTGCCACCCCATTTTTTGAAGATAACTTTAGCTCCTGCTTTAACTGGGCTAGAAATTTCTTTTACTCCAGATTCCCAGATTGATTCTCCAACTGAGATAACAGTCCCGTGTTGAGGTTTTTCACTATCATTGCCTGGGATATAGATTCCAGATTTTGTTTTTGAAACATTTTCCGCTGGCTCTACTAACACATATCCAGCTAATGGTGTAATTTTTTTGATTGAGAGATCAGACATAATTCTCCTTGTTTTGAATAACTTATAAAAAGTATTATTGTTTGTTAGCAAATAAGTTTGTTGGCTAACAGTAGCAGTTATACTAATCGACTGCTAATTTAAAGTCAAGGGAGAGTTTAAGTTATAAGGATATTATTCGTTTACCTCAAGAATTGGCTCTGGTTTATGGCCACTTAGGTCTTTAACATTTGCAAGGAGGAAACCTTCACAATCAAGACCTCTGTCTTGGAAATAGTGGTTTATGTCTTCTTTAACAATCTTTTCTACTTCGGAACGATTCTTTTTTATCTGATCTAAAGTAAGTTCAGAAAAAACGGCACTGATCCTACTTCTAGAAAAAGGTCTGACAACTTTTGAGATCATGTCTTCACCAATGTTTTCCCACAGCTCTGGGGCATTCTTTTTATCTATTTTAAAAAGTACAGATCCTTCAATAGAGATATCATGATTATCTTTTGTACTGACTTCAACAGGGGAGTCCCCTAAAGCTTCTTTATTTTTGGAGATATCAAAGTGATCTTTAATAGAATACTCAATCATTTGTGCATTAAAAAGTTTAGCAACCTGCCAGAAAGGGATTTTAAGATGCAGACCTGGCCCCCAGACATGGGGAAGTACACCTTTACCTCTGTCATAAACACAGGCAACATGGCCTGGTGGTACAGAAATAAAGAAGCCGCCTACGACTTCATCTACTAGAAAGGATACTACGAGTCTATCAAATTCCATAATAATATATTATACAAAGCCTAGAGAATAACTTAAAGCGGACTTTCTAGGCATCCATCTGACTATCAGTGATAATCACACTCTGGACTTGTTTAGTAACATTTTTTAAGTTTTCAGTAAATTCTGCAAAGACTGACATTAATTCTTTGTCTAATGTTACTCCATCAAAAACTTCCATAGCATCATCGAGAAGGTCATCAAGCATATCTTGCATTTCTGGTGAATATTTTTTTGACCAGCTTTGTAAGTTTTTCTTGGGCCAAAGTAAGACATCATCCATTAACTCTGAGATTTGTTCAACTTTACGATTCTTTAAATACAAAGAAAAATGAAGCCTTTCTAATTCTTCTTTTGAGAGAGGAGTATTGTTTGTTGCTTTGAGCATTGGTTTAAGCATTATTTGTCTTTCTTTCCCTGGAATTATAACAAATTAAGTTATAATAGTATCTGATGGAAATTATCTCGATAAAAACCACTACACAAAAAAATATCATTGATAAGATCGTCCAAACCTTGTCAAAGGGGGGATTGGTGATATTTCCTACGGAAACTACTTATGGTGCAGGAGTTGATGCAACTAACCAAGAAGCAGTAGATAAACTCCTCAGTTATAAGGCCAGAAGGGAAGGCAAACCACTTTCTATTGCCGTCCCTGATAGGGATATGGCAGAAAAATATGTTGAAGTAAACTCCTCAGCAGCAGAGATTTATCGGAACTTTCTCCCAGGTCCTTTTACAGTAGTCTCTAAGTCAAAAGGTAAGACTGCTAGAGGAGTTGAATCAGAATTTGGCACTCTAGGAGTTAGAATCCCTGACTATTCACTAGTTCTAGATTTTCTTAAAGTATTTAATCGTCCTGTTACAGCAACTTCAGCCAATTCTTCAGGTAAGAAAAGACCATATAAAATTGATGACATTTTAAATAATTTATCTGAAAAACAGAAGAAACTAATTGATTTGATCGTTGATGTAGGTGAGTTGCCCCATAATAAGCCTTCAACTATTATTGATACAACTATGTCTGCCCCAATGACATTGAGACAAGGTGATAGAGATGTTGATCATGCCGTTAAAATAGATCAAGCTGAAGTAGATTTTATCTCAAATAGTGAGCAAGAAACAAAAGATATTGCTAAAAGATTAATATTAAAAAACTGGAACCAAGTTAAGGAACAAGGGCTAATCATCGGTCTTGACGGAGATTTGGGAGTTGGTAAAACAATCTTTGCTAAGGGAGTTGCCGAATTTCTCCAGATTAAAGATACTATTACTTCACCGACCTATTCATACGTTAATGAGTATGATTATGTTCGTCATAATTTTTCCGGGAGAATGTACCACCTAGATGTCTGGAAGATTAACTCAAAAGAAGAGTTAGCTAGATTAGATTTTTTCAAAATTATTCAGCCAGGTAACGTCATAATTGTAGAATGGTGGGATCAAATAGACCAATTTGTTAAAGATGATTTACAAACAAAGTTAGTTAAAATTCTGATTAGTGAGAATCAAGCTGGTAAGAGAGAATTAAGGATCAGAGAAATATGAGCTCAAGAAAAGTAGCAAAAATCGAGCCAATTATTTTAGCAATTGATACATCATGTGATGATACCTCTGTGGCAATAGTCCAGGGAGAAGTTGTCCTGGTTAATGTTGTTGCTTCTCAAGTGGACTTACATAAGCAATATGGGGGAGTATTCCCGACTGTGGCTAAACAAGCCCACCGAGAAAATATTGAACCAACTGTTAAACATGCCCTAAAAAGAGCTGGTTTGAAAATAGAAGATATTGATGCAATTGGTGTAACGGTTGGTCCTGGTTTAGCTCCCTCTTTAGAAGTTGGGATAAATAAAGCTAAAGATTTAGCTATTGAGTATAAAAAACCATTTATTTCGGTTAATCATATTGAAGGTCATCTTCTTTCACCTTTAGCAAAAAGGAATAGTCTTTCTAAAAAGACTAAGAATAAAAATCTTGATGATATTAAACCCAAAAGATCAACTAAAACAAAGTTCCCTGTCTTAGGAGTTGTAGTATCAGGCGGTCATACTGATTTTGTTCTTATCAAGGACTTTGGTGATTATCAGAGAATCGGTTTTTCTATCGATGATGCAGCGGGTGAGTGTTTAGATAAGATTGGCAGGATGGTCTATCTTGGATATCCGGCTGGTCCACTCATTGAAGAATTTGCTAAAAAGGGTGATGAGACTAGATTTGTTTTCCCATTACCGATGACACAAAGCAAAGATTACAACATGAGTTTTTCTGGTTTGAAAACATTTGCCAGAAATTTAGTGATAAAACTCAAGCAAGAAGCAACCATAGAGGGTAAGAAAGGTTTAGATAAGCAAACTATTTATGATATCTGTGCCAGTGCCCAGCATGGAGTTTTTAGACATATCCTACATAAGCTGGAAAAGGTTTTAGAAAAAGAGAATGTCAAAGAACTTTGGTTAGGTGGTGGTGTAGCAGCCAATGTTACTCTGAGAAAGATTTTACGATTTAAGGCAAATCAATATGGGCTAAGATTTAGAGCCCCATATACTAGTAAGTTATGTGGAGATAATGCCGCCATGATTGGACTTGTAGCTGTAAAGAAGTTTGAGAGGGGTGAAGTCATTATCAAACCTGCTGATTTAGAGAAAATAGATCGTAATCCTAAGTGGAGAGTTGGAGAGAAGAATAAGTAATTCTATAATGAAAAATACTGATTTAGACTTTTCCTTTGAGCAACAATATTGGGATCAGGGTAAAGATCTTGTTGTAGGAATAGATGAAGTTGGCAGAGGTCCTTTGGCTGGCCCAGTTGTGATCTGTGCAGTCGTCTTGTCCTCCGATTGTCAGATGATAGCTGGTGTTAAAGATTCTAAAAAAATATCCAAAAAAAAACACCCAATCCTGTCTCAACAGTTAAAAGAGAGTGGCTTGAAGTTTGAGATTGGCGTTGGCTCAGTTCAGCAAATAAATGAGCTGGGAATAGTTGTAGCTATTCAGAGTGCAATAAATAATTCGTTATCACAAATAGATTTATATCACCAAGTTTTGATGGATGGTTTACCTTTTAAAGAGCCACTTACTATCCATAGTCCGATTGAATACATCACCAAAGGAGACTCAAAAGCCTATTCTATCGCTGCTGCAAGTATTATTGCCAAAGATTACCGAGATAATTTGATGAAAGAAATTGGTTTAGAATTTCCACATTTTCAGTGGGAGAAAAATGCTGGTTATGGAACTAAAGTTCATCGGGAAGCTATCTTAAAGTATGGTCCAAATCAGCACCACAGAGAGCTATTTATCCGTAACTTAGTTTAATTTGAGATTAATTTTTTATATCTTTTTGATATACTGCCCTAAATAAATTATTTTTATCATAGAAATATCTAATATGAATCATCTTGAAAGTTTAGCAAATGGGGTTGTAACTGACTTTGCTTGTCAGAAAACCAGAGAAGCATATAAAAAACTAAGTGAAGTAAATCAAGCAGATCTATCAAGAGAGGTTTTACTAGATTTGGTCAAAGACATGAATTCCTGGATAGCATTCTTAGATTTAGCTGATTCCTATCCTCGGTTTAGAGTGGTTGAGGAGGAAGGGAAACAAGAAAAAGTTGAAATCTATTATCCCTAATATCTTTACTCTCTCATTTTTAAAAAGCCTTCAACAATCATCTCTTCAGCCTTTTTTCTAGAAATTCCTCTGCTAGCTAGGTAGAAAATCTGTTCTTCGGGAATCTTTGTAACACTAGCAGCATGAGAACACTTAACGTCATCTGTGAGAATCTCAAGATCTGGGATAGCTAATGCGTGAGCATCTTTAGAGATAAGGAGAGCTCTTTCAGTTAAGAATGATTCTGTTTGATGACAACCTGGGTCAATTAATATTTTAGCTTTCATTACTAAGGTTGATTGGTCATATCCTACTGCTTTGAGAGTGGTCTGAGCGGTAGTGTTAGGTACTTGGTGGTGAATTAGAACATTTAACTCAACTGTCTTATTTCCTTTAGCTTGCAGAGCTGAGAAGATATCAAGCTTAATCCCTTCAGTAACTATTTCAAAAGCATAGCTGCCTGTTTTTTCAATAATATAGTTAGTGTCTTTATCAACAATGATGGTGATTAGTTTTGGAGTAGATTTTGTCATTAGCCAACGCTCCCTTCCATTTCATGGTCAATTAGTCTATTCATTTCAATGGCATATTCCATCGGCAGTTTTTTAACTAAATCAGCGATGAAGCCATTCACAATCATTTTCTTGGCCTTTTCCTCGTTAATTCCTCTGGACATCAGGTAAAAAAGTTGATCATCCCCAACTTTACTAACAGTTGCTTCATGTTGCATCTCAACATTATTATTATCAATAATATTAGTTGGATAGGTATCTGTTCGGGACTCAGGATCAAGAATTAGTGCATCACAAATGACTGATGATTTACAGCCATAGGCTTCAGGAGCAATTTTAACCAAGCCTCTATAACTGGATCTGCCACCACCTTTTGAAATAGATTTTGAGACAATGTTTGATGAGGTATATGGTGCTAAGTGAATCGCTTTAGAGCCAGTATCTTGATGTTGTCCTTCTCCAGCGAGAGCCATAGAAAGGGTTTCACCAACGGCACCTTTTCCAGCCAGAATATATCCTGGATATTTCATAGTAACTTTACTGCCCATATTAAAGTCGGTCCAAATCATTTTTCCTTCTTCTTCAACATAAGCACGCTTTGTTACTAGGTTATAAATATTTTTATACCAATTTTGGACTGTAGTATATTGGCAGGTCGCTCCTTTTTTAACAAAGATTTCAACTACAGCTGAGTGAAGTGAGTTTGAAGAAAAGTTCGGGGCGGTACAACCTTCTACATAGTGAACTTTTGCCCCTTCATCAACGATTATTAGAGTTCTCTCAAATTGTCCAGATAACTCAGCATTGATTCTGAAGTATGTTTGGAGAGGCATTTTTACGTCAACTCCTTTAGGGATATAGACAAATGATCCTCCAGACCAGACAGAAGTATTCAGCGCAGCATATTTATTATCATTACTAGCAATTACTTTGCCAAAATATTCTTTGACTAAATCGGGGTATTTTTTAAGGCCTTCATCCATGGAGAGAAAAATGACTCCATCTTTTTCCCAGACTGATTTTAAAGAACCATAGACAACTTCACTGTCATACTGGGCTTTTACTCCAGCTAGCACATCACGTTCTGCCTCTGGGATGCCGAGACGGTCAAAAGTTTCTTTAACCTCTGGAGGGACATCATCCCAGCTTGGTTTTTCATCTGCAGCTCTGAGGAAGTAACGAATATTTTCAAAATCAATTCCTGAAAGATCTGCTCCCCATGAGGGAGTGTGTAAAAATTGATACTGTTGATACGCTCTTAATCTAATATCAAGCATCCATTTTGGTTCATTTTTCAGATCAGAAATTTCTCTAATGGTATTTTCACTTAAGCCTGGTTTAGTAATATGCTTATATCCATCAGTAGAAAAAGAAAACTCAGTTGAGCTTTGGGTAGATTGATTGGAAGGGTAGTGTCCCTGGTTAGATGTAGTGGAATTTGTCATTAGTTATGTAAAAGTGAGATATATTGAGTATTTTATTATTTGCTCATCAATCAAGGCTAATATCCTCAGGAGGTGATTGTAACAAGGTCTGGGCAATTATCAAAGTCTTTTTTTTTGATTTATATATCACTGTTTTAATTTTTCAGAACTGAGAGAGAAATATTTTTCACAAATTCCCCTTTTACTCCTCCAAAATCAATTTTTTCAAGCTGTTTTTTGTTAACCCATTTAGCCTCACCATGCTCATCACTGATTTTTATACCATTTCTATCAAATTCTTCTGGAAGATTATATTTCCAACCACAAATGACTGTAAAAACCTGCTTCTTAGAATCAAAAAATGTATCAAAGAAAGTTAGGGTAGAGAAGTCAAAAGTTTCTGCAGATACTTCTATGCCAGTTTCTTCATTGATTTCTCTCGCAACATCTTCTCTGTGAATTCCGTGTCCTTGTCTATCATCACTTGGCCATTCTGAATTACCACCTGCTAGGTCCCATTTATCTGGTCTAGAGTTTGAGTTAGCTGATCTTTTTAAGATTAAGATATCTCCTTTGTGAATGATAGCTACTTTATGAAGCAACTTAGTATTTTCAGTTAGTTGATGTGGTTTATTATTCATTGTTCTTATTTTTTTGTGTTTTGATATTACTATTTTTTTTGACGCCACTTTTGAAGATTTCATTTAAGTCAACTAATCTTTTTTCAAACTGGGAAAGCTGCATTGTTACGACCACTGCTAGGACAGTCATAATCAGAGCATAAATTATTAATGAGATAACTCCACCGCTTTCTCCAAAGTATGGACTGATAAATTGATTTACAAATTTTTTAATCGCTTCATTCCAGGCGAGAGCGACTACTACTCCAAAGCCACTTGTAGCTAAAGTAATCATATTTCTAACAATTGCTAAGGGTAGGTCTTGGAGATTTTCTGGTGTTTCAATATTTGACATAGCTATATTGTACCAAGTTTTATCAATGCAAAATATGCAAAAATAATTTATACTGTGTGATGTAATTAATTACAAAAAGATCGTGTATAAACCTAAATTTCAAATTACTAATAACCTTTTAACTTATGTAACAAGAATTGAGTCTGCTAAGGCTGTAATTGATAATTCTCCATTGGTCCCAGCTTGGGAAGCCAAGTTTCGTAGTGATGCTAGTTTAAGGACAATCCATTATGGGACAAAGATTGAGGGAAATGAGTTAACTAAAGAACAAGCCCATCAAGTAGTGAGCCTAGAAGGCTATGTTGATAGCAAAGATGCAGCTCAGAAAACTGGTATCCTTGCTCGTGATCGGGATATCCAAGAAGTCCTCAATTATCGCAATGTGATGATGTGGATTGATCAGCAAGATGCTTTAAATTCTCAAGGATTATTTTCACAAAAAACTTTAAAAACACTCCATTCACTAACTCTGCAGAAATTGTTTGACGATAAGTATATTGGAGAATTTAGAGATAAACAGGTTGTAGTAAAATCAGCAACAGATGGCCAGATCGTTTTTAGGCCACCCGTATCATTTGAAATCCCCTTCTTAGTCGAAGAGTTCTTTGCTTGGTTAAATAGTCCAGAATCAGCCAGTTTACACCCAATTTTTAAGGCAGCGATAATTCATTATCAGTTTGTTTTTATCCATCCTTTTATCGAAGGTAATGGCAGGACAGCTCGAGCGATGGCAACCTTGTCTTTATATAATTCTGGCTATGACTTTAAGAGGTTTTTCTCTATAGAACAGTATTTTGATTCTGATGTAGAAAGGTACTATCAGGCTTTGCTCTCAGTTCAACAAAATGGTGATAAAGACTTAACATACTGGCTAGAGTATTTTACTTATGGACTTGCTTTAGAGATCGATAAGGTAAAACATCAGGTCATGAAACTCTCAAAAGACTTAAAATTAAAAAGAGAATTAGGATCACAAGTTGCCTTATCAGAAAGACAAATTATCTTATTAGAGCTTGTTAATAATCAAGGTCAAATTACTTCTTCTGACGCTCAGAGAGTTCTACCTAATATTTCTGTAGATACAATTTTAAGAGATCTAAAAGATTTGATTAATAAAGGTGTAATTAAGAAAAAAGGTGTTACTAAAGGTGTCAGATATGAGCTAGCTGAATGATGGTAAACTCAAGATATGACTTTTTTTGAATTTTCTCAATCTTTACAAAAACTAGAAGAAACAGCTGCTAGATTAGAAATGACCTATCAGCTTGCTGACTTGTTTAAAAATTTTTCCCATGATGAAATTATCCCTTCATTTTATCTAATGCAAGGGAAATTAGTCCCTCCATATGAATCAAAAGAATTTAACCTATCTGTGAAAATGGCACTTCGTGCTTTAGCTAAGTTTAATAAAGCAGAAAATAAAGAACAGGCCATTGACCTTTTTGGTGAAGTTAGTGAGCATAATTCAAATTTAGAAAAAGTAACTAAGATATATAAAGAGGTTGGAGATTTAGGCTTAGTTGCTCAGAAAGTAATCTTAGAGTTAGATAATAATATTTCTAGTAAGTTAACAATAAATCAGGTCTTTAATAATTTGGTAAAAATTGCTGAAGATGGTGGGGAAGGATCCCAGGATAGGAAAGTAGATTCATTAGTTTCTCTTTTAGAAAAATTAGAGCCAATTAGTGCTAAATATGTAATTAGAGTAGTGATCGGAAAGTTGAGATTAGGTTTTTCTACTATGACCATGATTGACGCTTTGAGTTGGGCTAAAACTAAAAGTAAAGATGAAAGCAAAAAAATAGAATTAGCCTATCAAAAGAAAGCAGATTTAGGACAAATTGCACAAGTATATTTAGCTCAAAATGATACGCAAAAGAGGCTCAAAGAATTAGAAAATATCTCAGTCGAAGCGGGAATCCCAGTTGTGCCAGCACTCTGTTCTAGACTAAATTCCAGTGAGGAAATTATTGAAAAGATGGGAGAGGTTTATGCTGAACCAAAATTTGATGGATTGAGAGTTCAGATCCATTTTAATAGAACAAAAGATGGAGTAAAGATTAGAGCTTTTACCCGTAACTTAGAAGATGTCTCAGATATGTTTCCAGAGCTCGATCAAGCAGAACATATTTTTAAATGTGATTCCTGTGTCCTAGATAGTGAAGCAATTGGTTTTAATCCTGAGACTGGAGAGCTTGTTGAGTTTCAAAAGACTATGACCCGGAAGCGTAAGCATAATGTAGAACAAACTGCCTTATCAGTGCCAATTCGTTTTTATGTTTTTGACGTTCTGGAGTTAGATTCTCAGTCATTTCTTGATAAAACACTGCGAGAAAGAAAAGGCCAATTAGGCAATATTTTTGAGAAAAATGAGGTATTTTTACAAACTGATTATATAATCACAAATGACCCAATCAAACTCCGAAGTTTTCACGAAGAACAATTGACTGCTGGACTTGAAGGAGCTGTTATGAAAAAGGTTGATTCAATTTATGTGAGTGGTCGTAAGGGATGGAGTTGGGTGAAAATAAAAGAAGAAGAAGGCAGTCAAGGTAAACTTTCAGATACGTTAGATTTAGTAGTGATGGGATATTATGCAGGGCGTGGTAAGAGAAGTCAGTTTGGGATTGGCGCTGTTTTAGTCGGAGTAATTGATAAAGAAGAGCAGGTCAAGACAATCGCAAAAATTGGCACAGGACTAACAGAAGAGCAACTCAAAAAAATGAAAAAGTTATGTGATGAAAACCAAACTTCTATAAAACCAGAAAACTACTCAATTCATAAAAATCTATTACCAGACGTGTTTTGTAAACCTGTCGTGGTAATTGAGGTTGCAGCCGATGAAATTACCAAATCTCCTACTCATTCTGCCCAGGTAGCCTTGAGATTTCCTCGAATGCTTAATTTCAGAACAGATAAAAGTTTAGAGCAAGTTACGACACAAGCTGAATTGTCAGGGATTAGTCATCTGAAACAATAAGCCACTTAGGACGGAATATCTTTATCTACAACTATTTTTTTTATTAAATTAGTTATCTTAATATAGTTATTGATATATATTTGATGATGATTACTATTAAAACTTTTAATTTTTATTTTATTTAAGTTGTTGAGTAGTTTTAGCTGTTTTTTTTGAGGTAGGATTGTGTCATTTATCCCGCAAACAAAAAATACATTCTCCTTGTCAATTGATTTTAAGGACTTATTTTTCCATCCAAATAAAGACAGATAGTTAAAAGTTAGATTTACTAGCCCAGTATATTTAACATCATTTAAAATTCTATAAATGTCTATATCAACGCTATTTTTGTATTTTAAATGTTCTTCCAGAGATCTCCTTTTTTTGTTTCTGAGAAACTTGCTAATTTTTTTGTAGCTGTAAAACCATACATGCCGTGAAATAGAAAAAGGATAGGTAGTTAATGGTGAACAGAAAAGGAATGTGTATAAAGGTTCTGGTTTTATTTCTTTTTCTAGATATCTTTGGATAAAAATTCCTCCGATACTGTGGCAAATAATAATCGGTTTTTTAATTAAAAAATAATCACAGACACTTTTGAGATCTTTTGCGCCATTATCTTCTATAGTTTCTGCTGAACTGGGAAACACGTTTGAAGAAAATCCATGACCTCTTAGATCATAAGTTATGCATTGACTATCAGGGATATTTTTTAAAATATTATTGGTTAGTAGTAAGGTTGAGTTAGCGTCCCCTCCTAGCCCATGAAGAATAACAAAATTGTATTTTATTTTTTTACTATTTCGGCGTGCTTCAGCGTATAGAATTTCTCCATCGTAGCTTTTGATATATTTTACACTCTCAACCATATTATTTTTCTTTATTGTTCTTAAATGCCGAGTTCTTTACTTATCGAATTCAAAATTTTTCGAGTTGATTTAATTTGTTGAGAAGGCATTTTCTTAATATTAGTTAAAATATTTTTGAAGAGTGATGGAGAAATATCATCATAATATGAACCCCCTTCCATTTTATAACGATCTTCATCTTTGAAGTCTTTCCCCTGCAGAAACTTTAGTTGAAGAAGTGCCCCGTTGCTAATTGATTTAAGGGTACCTTCTTTAACATAGCGTCTCATAGACAATATATAGCGGGGTTCTCTAAAGATTGACATGTTAAAGCCTAGATTACAAACAGACTGTACAAAGAATACGTCTTCCATAAAGTTTTGAGTTTCATCAAATTTAGTTTTATTCATTATTTTTTTTCTGATGCCGATCATAGCTCCCATTGCCGAAGGCCTGCCGCCAGATTTATATAACTCTAGCCCAAGGTTAATCATTCTATTTATTGAGTTACTTAAGGTATCATCCTTTTTTACAGCAGACCAAGTGGTGAAAATATCAGTATCTTTATTTCTTGCAAGCTGATATTTAATTCCATCAAGGAAATAATTAGGCAATTGGTCATCAGCATCCATAAATATAATCCACTCACCAATAGCCTGTTCTGATCCAATATTTCTTTGAAAAGAAACATTTCTCTTATCTACAATCAATGATTTTATGTCCAATTTATTTTTAAACTGACTAGCTTTTTCTAAGGTTTTATCATCACTATTTCCATCAACATGGATAACTTCAAATAATTCTTTAGGAAAAGTTTGTTTAGCTAGATCTTCAAGTAATCTAGGTAGGTATTTTTCTTCATTTAAGGTTGGGATGACAATAGAAAATATTTTTTTTAGCATTAGTTTTTGTTTTTTTACTTTTTTAAAATTTTCTGATTATTAATAATTTAATTATATAGAGAGTTGATTATATCTTTTACCCTCAATGACTGTCATTATACTTTAATATGACGGCTGTAATGTCTTTTTTAGATAAGCTAATCTAGACAGCTGATCATCAAATTTATTAAATTTGGCTATAGGTGTTATTATAAACGTATGAAATATATAATTGGCTTAGGTAATCCAAATAAAGAATATCAAAAAAATCGTCATAATATTGGTTTTATTGTTTTAGATAAACTAATCAGCTATTTAAATATTAAGGGACAGTTTAATTATAGTGCTAAGTTTAAAGCTGAGATTATTAAAGATAATAACTATATTTTTATCAAACCAATGAACTATATGAATAATTCTGGTCAAGTTTCCCGTGCTGTAATTGATTTTTATAGCAAAGATTTTAATATTGATGATGTAATTGTCATCCATGACGACTTAGATATTGAGTTAGGACAATATAAA
>Ga0210043_1001124_pt1 | contig 24347 bp, 34 predicted proteins | sample CryGeymet201501t_FD_183990 | JGI IMG/M metagenome (GOLD analysis project Ga0210043, IMG submission 183990) | Groundwater microbial communities from Crystal Geyser aquifers in Utah, USA - Crystal Geyser metaG 2015-01t (SPAdes) (version 2) | ecosystem: Environmental > Aquatic > Deep subsurface >... | reverse complement strand
TGGTGGAGATGCTGACGGCTTTGGTAGCGAAGTTACCGGAGTGGTACGTAAAGAACGCGTACAGCATACCGGTTATAAACGGAAAGTTCAACGAAATTGTCGCTTCTATACGGCAATCTAAAAAGCAGACAACCAATGAGTACAAAGAAAAAATTGCCCGAGACCTTACCTAACCTTTACCTTTCTCAACATAGGATATTGTCGCCTGTTGAGCAGCAGACTCAAATCGTGAGGAATTATCTGCCGGAAAATCATCTTCCCGAAGTCAGGAAGATGACCTCTGCTGCGCAAGTGCTCGCAAGTGGAGACACCTGCACAGGCTTGTTGACCCGGAAGTTAGAACCTCGACGCATTGAGGCTCTGATTAAGCTTTATATAGTTCGCCTAAACGAGCTATTGGACCTAAAACGACCACTCAGCGAGATAGCCATAGACGAGATTGCCGCCACGCTGATGACAGGCCTGTACCGCAACCTAAGCCTTACTGACATTGCTTTTGTTCTACAACAAGCCGTTCGCGGCGTGTACGGTGAGATGTACGAGAGCCTGAACGTGACCAAGGTGATACGATGGTTCGACGCCTACTTTAACGAGCGCATAGCCACTGCTGAGCAGATGAGCGAGGCCGAACGCAGCCGGCACAACAGCATGCTAAACCGATACCGGAGCAGCGAACAAGACAAATACGAAGACGAAGATTTCCGTGCCTATTTGGTAGCGAGAAAAGTATCGGAAGCCACAAAAAAATAAAATAAAAATGATTACAAAAATATTTGTCAGTATCATTTATGATACGTATATTTGATGATTAATTAATCATAGACGCTGGCGGCAACAGCACAATACGGCAAGAACATTATGAAACTTAATCCTTACAACATCAAATGGGCAGTAATTGTTGGACCAAACGGAAAAGCAATCTTCGAGCATGCTGCAAACAAAGAAAGTCTGTTAGAGAAAATTAAGCCCGCTCACGGGTCTTCTGTATATATTATTACAGACAAACAATTTGGCATGATTCAAAATTCCTACAACGGTAAAACACCCAACATTGAAAACCCACTGACCCACCAACTTGTGGTCAATCAGAACCACGGTATTATTTCTGTTATCCCAATGACAGAAAAGCAGTTTCTCAATCCTATACAATACTAATGAAAACCTTATGCTACTCGGTGCGGTTGGAGTCAATGACTCCAATCTCGCCCAAGTGCTGGAAAGCCACAGGATTTGACGGAAGCGAAGCCCTTATCCCGGACTCACAATATTACGGCCAGGATTATGACGTTACCAAAAGCGAAGCCCATTGGATCAGTGCTTGGATATTAGAAAAAAAAGACCTGCAATACAGCGGCAAAAAACAAGCCTGGTTTGATGTTGATACGAAAAAGCAACTACCTAGTTATACTTTTGAAAAACATATACCCAAGCAAAAAGAACCAAAACAAGTTGAACCACATAAAGAATTGATACGATGATTACTAAAAAAGATTATGATTCCAGACATTAAGCAACAAACCGCCATAAACAAGCTCTCTCAACTCAAAGTGGGGGCTTTGTTTATGGATGCCGGAGCGGGCAAGACCTTGCCTACATACCACTTGGCAAAGTCGGTTAAAAACTGCGATTACCTGCTTTACCTGGCGCCGTACCAAACCATCCACAATCAAATCACAGATGAGAATATCATTACCGAAATAGAAAAATATGGAGGCTTCCCAATGCCTCACGATTTTGTGGGTATTGAAAGCTTGAGCAATTCCGGAAGGATTTATCTGGAACTTTACGAAAAACTGCTCTCAAAAAAGAATCCCGTCATTATCTGTGATGAGAGCTTAAAAATCAAAAACTTTCAAGCAAAACGCACCAAGCGCATTTTAGAACTGGGCAAATTATCAACATATAAGTTGATTTTAAACGGCACTCCCATCAGCAGAAACCTGTTGGATCTTTGGCCACAAATGGAATTTCTTTCTCCCAAAATACTCAATATGGGGCAAGCCGAGTTTAAAAACACCTTTTGTGAATATACAAAAATGACCAAGCGCATAGGCAACAAGACCATCCGCAGGGAGTGGATCAATAAATACCACAATGTTGACTATCTCTACTCGCTCATAAGCCCCTATGTTTTTGAAGCAGATTATGACATAGACGTAAAACTGCAATATATAGACGTTGACTACAGGCTTAGCGACGATGACATAGCAACATACCAGCGTCTGAAAGAAACCTATCTTGACGATGAAAAGCTACAAGTCCTGAACAACAACATCTTTCTGGAGCTCACCACAAAAATGCGTCATGGTTATAGCTGCACGGCAGACAAGTTTGAAGTGCTTGACAAAATCGTCAAGACAAATCAATCGAACAAAATACTGGTGGTACGCAATTTCATAGATGCCGGCGAGGCTCTCCAGGAACGCTATGGTGATGCAGTGAAAGTATTGTCTATGAGCAAGCACGCTTTCGGGCTAAACCTGCAAGCATACGATACGATGGTGCTTTGGGACAAGACTTGGGATTATGCCCAACTTTACCAAGTTATTAAGCGTATTTATCGTCGTGGGCAGGACAAAGACTGCCGCATCTTTCAGTTGAACGGAAATGTACCATTAGACAAGATGATGAACGACAACATAGACCGTAAAGGGCGTTTGTTAGAGTACTTTAAAAAGAAATCGGTTAAGGAACTAAAGCAAATACTATGAGCCGTATACCCACAAAACTATACAATACAGACAAAAACGTGCTTGAGGCCGCCAAGGAACGGGTAAAGTATGTATTTGACCATTACCCGGACGAAAAGATATTCGTAAACTTTTCGGGCGGCAAGGATAGCTCCTGCGTGCTCTTCCTTTGCTTTATGTACTCAGAAAAATTAGGACGGAGGTTTAACATTATTTTTATGGACCAGGAGATAGAAAATATAAAAACCATACAGTACCATGAGCAGATTAGGGAAAAATACAGAGGAAAATATATAAAATACTATTGGGTTTGTCCAAATATGTGGCGCAAGGTTACCTTTTTGGATGACCGTGTCATTGAGGTTTGGTCAAAAGATCCATCGAAAAACGTCCGACCGTTGCCAAAAGACTGCTACCACCACGACATGACTATGAAAATGCCAAAGAAAAGCAGCTTAATCAGAAAGATGTCAGCATCTTTCTATGCAGAACAAAAGATAAATGACTGCGCTTTTTTGCTAGGTCTGCGGGCACAAGAAAGTTTAAGGCGTTATGTGGCCGTTACATCCCGTGATGGCATAGAAGGAATACCATGGAGCAGTAAGGGGACCGGCAAGGGCAACATGAACTTTTATCCCATATATGATTGGTACGACAAAGATGATTGGAAATTTATTGTGGACAACGACCTGCCGTACAACGAGGTCTATGACCTGTACTACCAAAAAAACATGCCCGTGCAGGAAATGCGCACCGCTTCTATTTTGAACACCAACGCCCTTAAGAAGATAGAGATCATCAAGGAAATCGATATTGAATATTATGATATGATCGTTAAAAAAATTGCAGACATAGCAATAATGGAAGATAAAGAAATTCGCATTCAGAAAATTGAAAAAGCTAAAGCAATGAAAAAACAGGGCGCTTCAAAAGAACACAACATGAAGCACTTCAACAGGCTAAAAAACGAATTAAAATCCAACGACTTATGAATAAAATAAACTTTCCTTGTATGACCCCGAAGCTTGTGCCTATTGAAAAGCTGGTGGCTAACGGATACAATCCCAATAAAATGGAATCCAAGATGTTCAGGCTACTTAAAAAAAGCATCACCGAAGATGGGCTAACGATGCCTATTGTAACTTTTTACCATTCTGAAAAGGACATATACGAAATAGTGGACGGTTTTCACCGATACTCCGTCCTTTTAAAAATGAAAATAAATGAAGTTCCTGTATCAATTATTGATAAGCCTATTGAAGAAAGAATGATGAGCACCATTAGGCACAATAAAGCGAAGGGGACCCATCAATTAAAATTGATAAAGGAAATTTTCAGCAGCCTAATGAACAGCAAAATTCCTCTGTCCGTAATAGCAGAGGGTATAGGGGCCGAGGCCGAAGAAGTGGTTATATATCAAAAAGGCGCTGTATTAAAAGAAGATTTTAAAAACATTAAACATTCCAACTCTTGGGAAAGAAACCCCGAAGACAGGATTTTATATCAAAACAAAAAACAGGACGAATATGAGCAAGACTAATCAAGAGGAACAACCTCATTGGGAACTATTTGTTTTAGTTTTGAAAGAAATTTCAAAGAAAAAAGGCCTCACGCAACAGCAGATTGCAGACGTATCAGGTCTGATGCGTTCGAACGTGAACAGGCTCTTTGCCCTCAAGTTCCCGCCCAACATCAAGACCTTCTTGTCGGTGGCGCAAGCTGTCGGTGTCAACTTCTACTTCGAAGACAAGGAGTCAAAGACGGATCTGAACATCGCCTTTGAGCGTGCAATGGAGAGCTTCGGAAGAAGGCTTGGTAAATTACCTAAAAACTAAAAAAAATAAATAACTTTGTACTATGGCACTCGATCAAGATAACACCGTAAGAAAGTATAAAGCCATCCGCGAGGCTTATCAGAAGTGGACGGCGAAGCGCTACAAAGGGGTACGTGTGTACACAGATGCGTACGTATTTCAGAAGCTAGAAGATCAGTTCTTTATCCGCCCGGCTACCCTTGAGGACATCGTATTTTTCCGCACGAAATACTAATTTAATCCCGTTTTAATCATGAAAAAAGTACTTTTAATTCTCGCAGTCGCCATGATGGCAGGCTGCTTGTCGTCCACCGACAAAGCTGTCCAAAAAGAGATGGACAAAATCAACAACCAAGTCGCCCTCGATGCCGAGTCACAGTACAAGATTGCGAAAGCTTCAGGAGATCCTATAGATGCCTACTCGGCAGCGAGCTATGTGGCAGCGGCTTACCTGCAAGCCAAAGACTCCGTCAACTATGCTAAATGGAAAGCTATTGAGAAGGAAGAAGCCAAGGCGGTAGGCTTGCAAAACTAAAGCTAAATCACAAAACCCCCACTGTTCGGCACTGCATTTTGCGGTGCCGTTCCTTTTTCTGCCAAAACCTCGCCCGGTGCGGCACCTTCGCGCACTTCTACCGCGCTGCCGTCCTGCACGTTCATCGTGAAGGACATCCTATACAGGTTGCCCGCTGATCCTGTATCTACCGGGGCAAAACCAACACGCCTGCATTCGTTGAAAGTTTCGCCCGAAGTGCCATGAAGCAACGCGTGTATGTCGGTCAGGGTGTTTAAATAGGCGATGGCATCGGCCTTGTTGAACGCACCTTGAAAGGTATCTAAAAATGTTTCGTAGAAATAGTATAAATCCATTTGTACTTCGAGATCTTGTACTTTTGCTGAAAGGTCGTCGGCCTTGCCTATCCTAAAAGAAAGGAAAACCGCCGGTGCCGGAAACGGATGTTCTGATTCCAAGAAGCCCACTTGGTTGTGCCAAAGGTCAACCCACTGCACTTGCAGTAAGTTGGTAGTAATGAGATTGGCGATCTCTTCGTAGAGTTGCGCCCAAAGCTTGAGAGGTTCCATATTTTAGGTTTTTGAAAATCTTTTATTAATTTCGATAGCAATCCAACTGTCCAAATCGCCCATCAAAGTGGCACTTTCGCCAATGAACTGACGTTTCGGCATGACCACCCTAAAGCTGTCCTTCTTAGTAAACGCCATCGCTTTGAACATGCTATTTCCGGTGGCTTTGAACATCGCCCAAAAGAACTTCCTGCTTTTGGCTGTCACCTTCACGCTGATGGTGCCGCCGTCATTATGGATGGGCGCGTGTTCCTCGTCCGATCCGAACACGATGCGCTCGTTGGATTGCTCGAATACCCGGATGGAGTTAAGCAAGGCAGACGACTTCACAAGCACTTTTCTGCCAGGATCAAAGTCGTCCTTGCGTTTCGGCCACGGCTGAAAGGAAGTGTCCGTAAAGCCTTGGTTGAAGAATGAATCTTGAAAAAAGTTTACTCCGGTGCGCGCGGCGAACCTTACGGCATCTGCTTTGAGCGTTTCAGCCATATGGCTAAAGTCCGGTATATCGTTTTTTTGCCTCATTTTTTGGTTTTCAATATCAATTCTTTGCGATGCTTCTTTATCAGTATATCTACCGACTCCTTAAAGGCTTTACTATCGCCTTTTGGGATGGCAAAGTACGGATGATCGGTTTCGCTAAAGAATTGCGCCGACTTACCCACGTTCATCTCAAAACCTTTGTCCACCTTCGCGCCTTGCATGGAGCGGTTGTTGACCGCCTTGGTGGTCGGCTGTGCCGTGCATCGGCAACGGAAACCATTGGGCGGGTAATAAGTGTCCCAAAAGCTGTCGTCAATCGGTTTGATGATGCCGTCCAATGGTTCATGCTCATCGCGGACGCGGTCGTCACCGATGGTGCGGTAGATGAGGTTTGGAAAGAGATCTTTGTCTGCCTGAAATTCCTCCCACTGCCGTGCCGCTTGTGCGGATCGTTTGGCGGTTTGAAACTCCGCTTGCAAGTGCGTCCGGTTGAACAACTGATGCGTCTTCTGCACTTCATCTTTAAACGCCTGGAATGTCCTGATCTTGCCATTCTCATCCACCAAATTGGCGTTCATCTCAGCCAACTCTTGGTAGGTCTTTGCTGCAGAGAACCTGAACAGGTTTTCTTTGATTTTCGGAACGTTAGGCGAGTTCTCCGCATCGAATTTTACCCAATTTTCACCAAATCCGGAACGCCCGGCTTTGTCAAGTTCCGAAAAGATTTTCAAAACGAGACCTTCATCCAAAGCGGAAGGTGTAAGCGAGCCGTTAAACAGCTTGCGGGTAACTTTGTCGATGAGCTCTTTCCACGGCTTCAGGTCTATGGCCTCAACGCTCTCTGGCCCGTGGTCGTGCCCGCAGCCTACTTGGTAGAGGGCAGACACTTGCGCTGAGGCTTTTACTTTTTTACCGCCGGCTTTTTTTTTTCATCAACAGGCGCAGCTTCTATCGGCTGTCCCTTAGGCACGAAGCCTGTTATCGGGATGCCGGTCTTCAGGGCGATACTTTCAAAGTCTAAGATGAACCCTGCGTTTGTCAGCGCGACAGTTTTGTCTAAAAGTACCTCATTTGTCATCGTTTCAGATTCGTCCCAATCGAGGCTGTGACCTGCCAATCCACTGTACGCACTACTGATCTGTTGGAGTTTGGGAAAGAGCAACGAATTAACAATGTACTGCACGAACAGTTTATCGCTTTCGTGCCTATCGTTGGCCACGCCTTGAAGAATCTTCAAGCTGCCAAAGGTGCCGTTGCTGTTCTTGTGATCTGTAGTACCGTCTTGGCCTAAGATTAACTTGGAAATTTCTGAATTAATAGTTGCAATCAATTCTTTAAAAACCATATAAGTATCTGTGTCTGGTGTAGTCCCAATGCTTACTGTTTCGCTGCCACGAATTACACCTACGTGGTTTGAAATCATATTAATACCCATCTCTAAAAGTTCGTCTCTTCGTTCGGTGGTCATATTATCGGTAGTAATCCACACAGGCGGGATGCCAAACTTCTCGATATAGTCGAGCCAGCTACCCATAGCCAACTTCTTGGCAATGATGAGCGGTGTAAGGTCTGTGAGCAATCCAATCTCGTTGTCCGCCCCTACTTGTATGTAAAAGCGGGAAAGGCTTCCTTCCCGGTAGCTGAAACCGTCCGAATCGCCGGGTGATTTTAATATCAACCCTTTTTTTGTGTTGATATGCGCCAAAGGTATAGAAATTGCACATTTTAGCTCAAGGTTGTCGTCTAAGTCAAAAAGTTCGATGACCTTTACTCCTTCGAACATCGAGAGCAAAGCCTCTTCCATAAACTTCTCGAAAAACGGCTTGTCAAATAGTTTCTTCAGCTCCTCACTCTCCTCACCAGATTCATCCACAATTTTGAACTTGGAACGTAGTACACGATAAACACGAGTGCTTATTACACTGTTCAGATGCGCATCTAACCGTAGGTTATCGTACAAATCTGAAAGCAGTAGAAAACTCGGTTCACTGCTGTCGGTAGCGGTAGCGACTGCAATCTTCCAATCGGCAAGCGTTTTGGCGGTAAAAGCCTTTGGCTCTCGCTTGAGCTGTGTGCTTAAGCTCTTGCTGCTTTTAGAAGAGGTAAGCGCGGCGGCTACACGGATTTTATCTTCCGGGATAAATCGGAGGAGTCGGTCTTGTAATCTTTCAATGAATGTCATATGTAAAAGTCTTTATTTGAGCGGTTGACATAAGTTGGAGCGGCCACTTCTATTCCTTGGGCATCAATCGGCTTGGGCAGACCATCCGGGGTTTCCTTACCGGATTTAATGGACTCGAGCATCTTCATAGCCATGTCGTAGTCCTCTTTGTAGTCGGCGGGTACTTTGCGCGCAGCGTTTCGCCTAACGAACTTGTATAATACCAAGGTGGTTAGTATGCCAACAATGAGGTGATGGCGTTCTGCGCCTGTGGTGTCGAAGATGGCGGCTGTATCGTATCTGCCTTTAAGTTTGGTCTTTATAATCTCAATGCCTTGGGCTTCGAGCTCGTCAAGGATGGCCTGCAAAGCTTCTGCCGATCGTTCATTGATGAACTGAAGGAGCACCTGCGTTTCGAGGTCTTCTGTTGTGAGAAATTTGAATGCCATTAGAATCTGGTTTTACGTTTGTATTTTGCCATGGCAGGCTTGCTGCCATCGCTCCCGGTGTAGATGTATTTTGATAATTCGCTGATGCAACTCTCATCTGCATCGGGCGCATCGTCGTGTGATTTGTATCCGGGTTCGATTCCGAAGAGTTGTGCCAAGCCTGTCTGCGTGTCGGCATGGCTCTTCTTGTTCTCGTTATAGTAGATGCGCCCATTCTGATAGTATGCCTGAAGCTTCACGATGCGGTCGTATTTGTTGACTTTTGAGGTCGGTATATGAGCTATATTGAGCGAGAGGCGATACTCAGCCTCTGTCTCGGTAATTGTTCGATTAACTTCGTCGTTCCAAAATTGGCTTTCAAATCCCCAATGAACAACGACAGTGTTTGGTAGTGATTTTTGAAATTCACACATCCAAGCGATAGCGGCTTTCATTTTAGATTGTCGCACATAGCTGTCTATATAAAAAAAGTCAGTGCCCTTCAACCCCCAAACGCGCACGGCGTTGAAGTCGGAGGTTGAAGTGCCTGCGTAGGCGACATCCCAACGTCCAATAATGATTTTCATATGGTTTAGATTTGGCAGTTTTGTCCATTGTATCTGCTCATCGGTGAAAATCTCACCTTCCACGTGCGGCTCGCCGTTGTACTCTGCCATAGCGGCCAATACGCCTATTTCGTCTTCAACTTCTCGATAGTAATTTGGGCCGTATTTTGATTTCCAAGTCGGCTCGTAGGTCACAGGGTCGTAAGCCTTGACGTGGTGAACCTTCCAATTGGGGTGGCGTTCCTGTAGAATGGTTTGAATCATGACCGGGGCGAACCTGTTGTTGGCATAGATGAAACGGCGAATCTTTCCATCCATCGTTGGAATAAGGTCGCGCTCAATCCACTTTGCCAATTTCTTTTGACGCATCGGGTTGACAGAAGTCTCCTTTGTTTCCAAGTCATCTACGACGATGTAATCAGGTCGTTGGTCGCGTACCCGCAAACCTCTCACAGACTGCCCTGCGCCCAATGCTTTGGCTATAAAGCCGCCTTTGGTGATGAAGAAACCTTTCTCCCACTGCCCCGGCATCACCTGTTCTCCAAAGTCGTTGGTGATACGCGGGTTGGCTTCAAACTCCGCCCGCAAGTCTTCTAGCAGTTCTGAAGCTCGGTCTTTGCTGACCGTCACCAACACCATATAGTGTGCTTGACCGTTTGCCCAAAGCATGATGGGTTTGATAACATCATCCCACACAGACTTTGCCAAGCCGCGCCCCCACTCGTCAAATAGTTTGATCGTCGGGTTCTTGAGGGTCATTTTCGCCGATTCTATTTGAAAGGGCGCGGACTTGGAGGTTACATACTGCGGGAAGTAGTAGTTGGCGAAGGCTTCGGGGTCTGCTTTTATGGTACGGATCCGCTTCTCCTTATCGGCGGTTGACTCGTGCGGGTCTATTTGACCACCCGAGTCTCGCACCATCTTGAGCCGCTCTCGATACCTTTGTATGGCTTCTTTATCTTCCCTTTTCATTTTTTGTTGAATTTTTCAGTTAGCCCTTTGATAGGCTTCTTAGAGAAGATATGGTTGACGGTGTTGTCCTTGAAGTTGTAGAACAGATTAGCGATGTATAGCGTACGCCCGGGCTGATGTTTATCAGCTGGCAGGCTCATCGGTTGGCCAACTTGGAAAACTGTGCCGCGCTTTATGTAATATGCCCCTAGCTTAAGTCGAAGCTTACTTGCCGCGAACTTGTTGTATGTCAATAATAGTTGTATGTGGAGCCACAGTATTCTCATGATAGTTTAATTGAAATGTCTGATAAATGCTCCTCTTGAAAGTCGAGTAGTTTAAGATATATTTTGGTATCGTAGTTTTTGATCGCCTCGAAGAGCTGATCCATTACATCCACATAGGTGGAGAGAGTGATTCGGTTCTCCTTTTCAAGGTTCATCAGAGCCTTGTTGTACTTGCTCACTTCATCGGCAATCTTGGAGGCACGTTCGTTGAGCGTTTGAAAGAGCTCTGTGTCACGGTCTGCTTCTGCCTTCTCCATTTGATCGATGAGCTTGATGCGCTCCTCGGTGAGTTGACCGATGATCTTCTTGATGTTTTCGACCTGCGTTTTCGCGCCATTAATACGCGCGTCTCGCTCCTCCCGCCACGCGTACTTCTTTACCCATTCAGACAGGGTCTTTTCTTGAACATTCACGATTTGCGCGATCTCCTTCTGCGGCTTGCCCCGCATGAAGAGTTCTTTTGATAAAATGCGTTCTGTTGCCTTGGCCATTTCGATAAATTAATGGTACAAAATTGTAGAAATTCAACCCTAAAAGCGATTTGCAAAGCTGTAGTAGGCAGGTTAATAAAGTATAAAATGTACTTATCGAAAGTATGACACGTCATAGATTTTATTTATGCAGATGATTTATTGAATTTTGTTGCCAATGAAACGCACAAGATTCCACATTTCGGCATCCATCACCGCTAAAAGCACACGCCCACTCATCGTAGAGGTCATGGCTGTTGGAAAAGAAGCCCACATCAAAATCAACGGTCCTATATTCGATTGGAATGAAAATAGCGCCGCCGAGGTTAGCCGTAAGATTGCAGAGGTGAAAGCCAATGGCATCACCAACGCGGTCGTCTATCTGAATACCGAAGGCGGGTCGGTCTTCCAAGCGAACGAAATCAACAATCTTTTAGAAGATAATTTTGATAGCGTCAAAATCATAGCCGGTGCGCTCGTTGCCAGCGCTGGTACTTACCTCTTGGCAAAGCATCCATCGGAAGGTAAGCGCAATTCGCTTTTCATGATACACAAGCCCAGAGGCTTCTTTGAGGGCAATGAAGACGAAGTAGTGTCTCAGCTTGAAATGCTAAGAATTATCACCTCAGAATACCGCACTGTATATGCAGAACGTTTCGGCCAAACACCGGAAGAGATAGACACGCTTTGGGCAGCCGGCGACTTTTGGATGTCCGCCGCCAAAGCCAAAGAAATCGGTCTCATCAACAGCATTATAGACGAGGAAGTTGACATAGACGAGCCAACAGCCACGCTCATCTCAGCCTGTGGCTGCCCGATTGCCCTAACAGTTACGAAAAAACCACAAAAATCACATACAAAAATGGAACTACCAACATTGGCGGTCAGCTTAGGCTTGACTGCTACAGCTACGCAGGCAGAAGTAGATGCCAAGTTGCAGGAAGTGAAGGCGAAAGCCAAACGCGCCGACGAGCTTGAGCAAGCTGCGCAAGCATTACTTGATAATGATATCAAGTCAGTGCTCGATGAAGCCGAACGCACCAAGAAGATTACACCGAAAGGCCGTGCCTTCTACGAAGCGATGGGCAAGAGTAACCTTGAAGGGTTAAAAGCCGTCTTGGCTGAGATGCCCATGTCTACTGCAGTAAGCCAAACCATTGACAAATCGAAACCTGCCGGTGAAGACCGCAGCAAGTGGACGTTTGCCGACTACCAAGAGAAAGCACCGGAAGCATTCATTGAGATGCTTGAAAAAGAACCCGCTAAAGCCAAGGCATTGGCTGATGCCCATTACAAACAATAAATAAAAAAAAAGACATGAAAACAATCACAAGACTATTGTTAGCTGTATTGGCGATTTTCGCCTTCGGATTTAATACTACACCTGAAGGGCAGGCGTTATCGCAGCATATTTCCGACCCCGCACCCACTGTCATGATGGCCGTCGCCTTGAATGAGTTTGCCGAGCGCGAACTCATAAAGCAATTCAGGCACACAAACAGTTGGCTCGGCCGAGTTACTTCAAAGAATCAATGGGTAAACAACGACGTGATACGTCTTACTGAAATCGGCGCAGATCCGGCTGTATTAATAAATAACAATACCTATCCAATAGCTGTTTCATCAAGGACAGACGATAGTGCTGCTGTTTCATTGTACAAATATGATACCGAGAACACGTCAATATCTGAAGATGAGGTTTACGCATTGCCTTATGATAAGCCCGGAAGCGTGCAAGAGCAGCACAGGTTGACTTTAGAGGAAACTACACAACGCCACGGACTTCATTCTATTGCACCTATGGCTAATACACAATCTACTCCTGTAATTGTAACTACTGGTATTTTACAAAACGGCAGACGCCGATTGACTTATGAGGATTTAGTTAATTTTAAACAAAAGTTAGACGTACTCAAAGTGCCTAAGGTCGGCAGAGCTTTGGTTTTGTCACCCGACCATATTTCCGACCTCCTGTTGGAGGATAAAGCTTTAGCCATTCAATACCAGAATCACACCGCCGGGCAGATTTCTACGAATTATGTTGGATTCCAGCTATTCGAAGATGTAGATGCTCCAGTTTATGACTCCATAAGCAAGCAGAAGTTAGCCTTTGGTAGCGTGACTGCCGGCCTTGCTGCTTCTGTGGCATTCCATTTTGGAAGCGTTGTGAAAGCACGTGGTACAGTTGCTCGTTTTATGCGGGCTGCTGAGAATGATCCTGAGAACAGAAAAACTGTCGTCGGTTTTCGATTGTGGCACTTGGTTATCCCAACACGCAAGTTGGGTCAAGGAGCTATCATCGATGCGACCGCATAACGATCAGTTATGATAGGGGCTGCCCCACTAATGCAGTGGGCGGCCTCCCCTAAGGGGGAAAAGTTAATCTAAAAAATAAAAACTATGTCAAAAGCTCCAAGAAACGCGCCAAGAAGCGCCCCTAAAGTCGGAAACAAAGTAGTTGCTTGCGGACCAATCCGTTGCAATAAAAAGGGCAAAAAAACTAAAAAGTAGCATGAAAAAAGCACTTATATTATCGTTTTTTTTGGCTGCATCCGGTTGCGCGAGCAAGCGGCCTGTTCCGCCAACGATCATTGAGAAAGTGCGAAATGTTAAGGAGATAGTACGAGATACGGTCTTTGTTGTGTCTGCCGAAAAAAGCACAGCCACCTTTGAGGTGAATTGCCCGGATCAGCAGAAGCCAACCATCAAACCGACAGGCACACAGCCTGCTAAAAACTTAAAACCGCCTACCGCGGATCTGTCAGGAAATCTGCTGACGATTAATTGTGAAACGATCGCGCAAGAGCTATTCTTTCAATGGAAGGAACAGTTCATCTCCGAAAGAGAAACGATAAACCAACCCGTGGAAGTGCCGTTTAAGCCTTCGTGGTTTCAAAAGCTGTACATGACGGTTGGTAAGTTGACAATTCTCGCCATCATCATCGGTTTGGGATTGCGGTTTTCGCCGCTGAATATCAATGTTTTGAAATTTCTAAAATAAGAATCATGACAAAAAATGAAAAAATAGCCAACGACATTTTCAAAGCCGACAAGGCTGTGAAAGAAGTCTTTGTCTGTGACGATGGTACCGCCTTCGTCAGTAAGAACATGGCAGACCTGCACGCCAACACCAATGCTTCGGGCAAGAAGTTGAAAGTGGAAACTTTCACCCGCCCCGGCAAGACAGAGGCTGATGATGCCAAAGCTGCCGCTGAGGCCAAGAAGCAAGCAGAAGCCGAACTCAAAAAACAAGCCGAAGCAGAGGAGGAAGCCAAAGCCAAAGCCATCAAAAAAACCGGCAAGTCGAACGGCTCGCCTGAAATCCGATAATTATGGGACTGACAGGAGTTAAGATCAATAGACTAAACGGCGGCTTAGGCAGAAAGAACCCTACCCTTGACGGCGTTGCCTTGCTCATCGTGAAACGCGCAGTCGCTGCTACAGGGCTTACCATTAAGACAGCGGTTGAGTTGCTTTCACTCAAGTCTGCCGAAGACTTGGGCATCAACGCCACGTATGACGACACCAACTCGGTGTTGGCGCACTACCACGTGGACGAATTCTTCCGGATTGCACCGGACGGAAAACTTTTCCTCGTTTTAGATGACGGTACGCTAACGAATGCGGAGATCAAAACCATTTTAAAGGAAAATTCAAGTATAAAATTTATGGGGGTTGTCACCAACTCGGTTCCGGGTCTTGATGTACTGCCTTCTACTTTTGTGATTGGGTATCAAGCGTTGGTTGACGAATTGCGTTTGGAAAGCAGGAACATCTCTGCAGTACTCTTAGAGAGCGGCTACTTCGATATCGCAACCACAATTGCCACCTATCAAGACTTGCGAACGCTTGCTTCCGGCAACGTGTCTGTGGTCATCTCACAAGACCCGGTTATTGCCGCACTGAAACCCGCTTATGCCACGCATGCCGCTATCGGCACTGCGCTTGGCGCATTGTCTGTCAGAGGTGTGAACGAGAGCCTTGGTTCTGTCGATATCATCAACAAACCGTCTGCCGCACGTGGACAAAGGGACTATCCGCTCACCGACCTTGCAAGAGGCCGTTGGTTGGATGCCGCTTTGCAATCGGGTAAAGCATTTAACACGCTGACGGCTGCTGAGCTGCAAGCTTTGAACGACAAGGGCTACATCTTTGTGGCAAGCTATAATGGCTATGCCGGCTTCTTCTTCAACGACAGCCATACGGCTACTACCTTGTCCGATGACTTCTCAAGAATTGAAAATAACAGGGTATTCGACAAAGCTGCAGGCCTGTTGCGAAACGTAATGTTGCCAAAGGTAAAAGCCAATATCGCCAAGAATCCGGCTACCGGAACGATTGGCGATGCCGCTGCTACCGAGTTAGAAGCTTTGGGCAACGGGGCACTTCAACGTATGCAGGCTGCCGGAGAGATATCAGGGTTTGACACGTACATAGACAGAGCTCAGACACTTGCGAATGACGTACCACTTCGTGTGAAAGCACAAGTGGTTGTGAATGGTATCATCCACAGCATCGAGATTGACCTTGGACTAACGAATAAATTACAATAGAAATGGGAACTGAAATCATCAACCACTTCGGCAAGGTCACAGGATGGAACCATGTATCTACACGCATCCTTGGACGCGATATTGTCGGCATCACTGAAGTATCTTATGACGACAATGTTGACATTGAAGGCGTCAAAGGCGCAGGTCAATACGACATCGGCGTAGGAGAAGGTAACTATACAGCCAAGGCAAGCATCACCCTTACACAAGAAGAAAGAGTGGGCATTTTAAACGCTTTGCCTCAGGGCTTCCGCATTCAGGACATAGATGCTTTCCCTGTTGTCGTGACTTATGACAACAACGGTTTCATCTATCGAGATGTGATTCAAGCCTGCCGATTTAAAAACAACGGTGTAGAAGTCAAACAGGGCGATAAAAGTATTGCCTTTAAGTTTGAACTTTATACACCAAAAATCGATTTCAACATCTAAAAAATCAATCTTTAAACATAATCTAAAGCCCATTTAAAACCATTTTAGATGGGCTTTTTTTAAAAACAATTAAGTCATGGCCAACGAGAAAAAAGCACAAAAAAACAACGAAATCAGCGAGAATCAAATTGCTGAGTGGAAAAAAAACAAATCAAACGTCAAGGAGATCTGTATAAAAATTGACGAAGCAGACATGTCAGTAAACGCAGAGGTGGCAAAGTTCATTATCTGCGCACCTTCGCGTAAGATTCAAGAAGCCCTTAATGAGTACGCTGCCAATAAGGATATCGACTCTATCAACAAACTGCTCGTGACCAACTGTGTGTTGGGTGGCGATATGGATTACCTCTCTGAAGATAGCGACTTATCCATTTACCTTGCCGTTTTGGAAGAGGTGGGAAAGTTGATGAAGAAGCAGCGCGTAACTTCAAGGCGGCTATAGATGCCGGTAGCTTGGGTGAAGTCGGCGAGAAGGAGGAGCTATGGATTTCACAAATCAATGCAATCCTACGCAGAAACTACCAAGTTGACCCGCACGCGCTGAGCGATGAAGATTGGATGAAGTTGTATAACGAATTCCTCTACACGGAGAAGCTTAACAGAAAACTACTAAAAGAAACTTTCCAAGCAGCACTTGAAGAAGTGCTATCAAAAGTAAAAATGTGAGCACCACCACTACATCTTGGGTACTTGAACTAATCGATAAGATCAGCAAGCCGCTGCGCGACATAGAGCGTGCAGGGAGTGGTGTGAACGCTATCGTTGACGACATCAACGGCAGGCTGAAAGTGCTTAAAACACAAACGGCGGATGTTTCCGGTCGTCTGAAGAATCTTGCGCTTGGTGCAGCCGCTTTTGGCGTGCTCGCTGCCGGGTCCATTCAATTTGAGGAAGGCATGGCACGCGCCAATACTATGGCAGGCTTGTCTAACGAAGCCTTTGCGCGTGTTGAAAATCAAATAAGAGACATTGCCGAGGTAGTACCAATTGCCAAAAAGCAGTTAGCTGAAGGGCTGTTTGAAACTATCAGAGCGCGCGTGCCGAAGGACAATTGGATCAGTTTCTTGGAGAATAGCTCCAAGGCGGCTATTGCCGGGAATGCAGAGTTGGGCGTAGTGGTTGACTCCACCACTTCTACCATCAGAGCTTACGGCTTGGCTTGGGACCAAGCGAACGCCGTGCAAGATCGCTTTCAAGACACCGTCAGGCTTGGGCAGATTCCTTCCCTTCAAGCGTTGACAGATGCCTTGCCGCGCGTGACAGGTGTATCGGCTAAGTTGCAAGTGTCTCAAGAAGAATTACTATCTGTCTTTGCCACTGCCTCCAGCGTGATGGTTCAACCCGCTGAGGTTGCCACCCAATTAAACGCTGTACTTTCGGCATTGCTGAAACCATCAGCAGAAGCCACTAAGGCAGCTGAGAAGTTGGGTATTGCCTTCAACGCATCCAGCGTGGCACGTTCGGGCGGTTTGCAGAACTTTATCAAACAGCTCATTCCTCAGATTGAGGACTTGAGTAAGCGAACTGGGCAGAATCAAGAAGAAATTATTGGCCAACTCTTCGGTAGCCAAGAAGCTATCAAACTCATTATTGGGCTTGGCGGTGAATTGGCAGAAGGTTGGGCAAGTAATACAGAGAGTCTGAAGAACTCTGCAGGAGCGGTGAAAACCGCTTTTGACATCATGTCTGAAACTACATCAACAAAGCTTCAGCTGATGCGCAACTCGTTCGGTAATGTCATGGATAGCATTGTGAACGTGTTATCACCATTTATAGATATGCTACTTGATGGCGCATCTAAGGTATTCGGATTCGTTTCAGCATTTACAGAAGCCAATCCAACGCTCTCGCAATTCATCATCGTTGGCGGAGGCGCGGCTTTCGTATTAACAACTGTGCTTACAGCGGTTACTCTTGTAAGTCTGCGCCTCGAAACGATGAAGCTAAAGCTGTTAGCAGCTGCGGCATCAAATAACGTATTCACAGCTGCTGTAAGCCGTGGTACATTATTTCTTTGGAACATGGTCGCAGCAGGAGCGTCGCAAGTGGCTTTACTTGCCGGACAGGCAACCGGTTACGCCTTAACAGGTGCTTTTTTGGTAGGATCATTCCTTACCGGCTTGGTCACAGCCACTGCCGCACAATGGGGACTTAACATCGCTATGAACGCCAACCCAATTGGGTTGATTGTGCTTGGCTTAGCAGCCATTATTGGGGTGATTGTTTTGGTCATTAAATATTGGGATGAAATCAAAAATGCAATAACTAAGTTCACGGTTTGGATTGTAGAGCATTCGCCGTTCGCTTTCCTTATAGATTTGATTGACCGGGTCTTTCCCGGCTTCAAACAGAAGATTGCAGAAGTGTTCAACTTTGTCAAAGATCTAGCGCTTGCTGTTTGGGAGCGCGTCAAGAAGATATGGGCGGACATTAAAGCCTTCTTTGGCTTTGGTTCTGACGATAGCGTGGACGTAGAGGTGGGCGTAACGCAGAAAGGCAAAGTAGAAGGCGCGAGCCCGAACTCCGATCTGGACCTTAGTTCAGCGGCCACACAACCCGACGCGAATGCCACGAACACTTTTGTCACGCCAACAGGCGGCAACGGCAAAGGCAACATCGTTACCGGAACAGTCGGCGGTAGCGGAAAAACCATCAACATGACGCTCAACATCACCAACAGCTTCAACATGGCAGCCGGAAAGTGGCGTGAGCAGGTGGACGAGATTGCCAACCAAGTGGTGGGCAGGATTAATGACAGGCTGCGGGACAGCGTAATTGCACTCGAATAATGGTTAACGTAGATATAGATATCAGTTCGCTCTTTGAAATTGCCTTTGGTGTCAAAGGCTTTGTCAGATACCAGGCATCGGTCGGGCAGGAAGAAGTGCGGGCAGACGCGGCACGCTTTGACGGCATTCCCGTCATCAGCGACCCGGTGGAAGCCTCAAAGATGAGCTTCATGGGCACGCCTATCATCTTCCCAATTAAATTCCGAGGCGGGAATTACAACTTCTTCGACAGCCAAGGTGATGTTGTGGTCTTTCAGATGGATGACTTTGAAATTCCGGCAGCCACGTTGGTGGACTTCCGGAGGCCGAAGATCATCACAACGAGCCGGGCAGTTGCCACCGAAGGTACTACGAAGGAGATATACGGATTTGACGATTGGCAGGTGGAGATTAGAGGCATCGCTTTGCGAGACCCTTCTCGCACAACCGATGTCACGGCTTACGAACAGCACTTGCGGCTGCTCGAGTGGGAGAATGTTGTAGATGCCATCAGCGTGAGCGGCGATCTGTTCGTCGATAAAAATATCAGCCACCTCGTTATCAGAGAGGCTGAGTTTAGGGCGATACAAGGCAAGCCCGGAATGATGCCTTTTGTTTTTAAATGTGTGAGCGACAAGCCCGCCGAACTCTTCTTATGATGGTAAAAGCGATGGTAGCACGGATAACGTTTGAAGCTTCGAGAGGACGGCGGAAGTTCGTCCTGAAGAAGCCTACATCGGTGACGGTGGAAAGCAGTTGGAAGATGCTCACCGATACCGCCACGATTACGATGCCGCGCAACGTGTATATGGACGGGCAGAAGGGGTACGAAAAGATGCGCATCAAAGACATCTTGGTGGCGGGAGACCCGGTCAGCATCGACTTAGGCTACAACGGCCAATACGTGCATGAGTTCTCCGGCTACGTGACCCGCGTCAGTGCGGATGTGCCGATTGAGATTCAATGTGAGGACGAGATGTTTGTCTTGAAGTCGATTCCGGTAAACGCAAGTTTTCAAAAGGTTTCCCTTCAGAAGTTGCTCGAAACGATATTACCCGACCGCGACATCGATGCTTTGGAGGTCAATATTGGCACTATACGGTTTGTGAAGACCACCGTTGCCAAGGTTTTGGAGTTCCTAAAGGACGAGTACAGCCTTTTCAGCTATATGAAGGGCAAGCAGTTAGTAGTTGGCAAAGTCTATGCCGATGATATCGTGAAGAATGTTCATAGAATCGTGTTGGAGAAGGATGTAGTGTCGCACAGTCTGAGCTACCGCAACAGAGACGACATCAAGATCAGAATCAAAGCCGTTTCGACTCTGCCGAATGGCAGTAAGTTGGATGTGACGGTGGGCGATGAAGAAGGCGAAGAGCGACAGTTGAGCTACTACGGCATTGAGGTGAAAGCGGAGTTAGAGAAGTTGGCTTTGGAAGACCTGAAGAAGTACAAAGTAGATGGTTTTGATGGCACAGCGGATGTGTATGGCCTGCCTTTGATACAGCACGGCGACATCGTTGCCTTGACTTCGACGCAATACCCGGAGCGGTCGGCAAGCTACTTTGTAGAACGCACCAAGGTCACTTTCGATGACCAACCGCAGTACAGAAGGAATGTTCAATTAGGTGACAAAGTGACGGCATGAGCAAGGAATTAGACGAATTCACGCGGCTGCTGAAGGACAGGCAGAAGGCATCGCAGAAGCCGCACATCGTGTGGGCAACTGTGAAGGAAGTAGATTGGTTGAGCAAGCAGATGACCGCAACCGGCCTGTTGGATGGCTTAGACTACTATGACGTGCAATTGGGCTTAGGCTCATTCTACCGCAAGCCGATAGTTGGGACAAAGTGCCTGCTCGGGGTGATAGAGAACCAATCGGCGGCTACCTTTCTAATAGAAGCCGAAGCCTTCGAGGAAGGCGTTTGGACATCTGAAAACACGCAGTTGGTTGTGAAGAAGGAGGGCATCGCGCTCAACCGGAATGGCGAGGAACTATTAACGATATTGAATGAGCTTATAGATGAGATAAACAAGATAAAAGTAATTTATGGTAACACGGTAAATATCGCCGCAGTTACCGCGATTAAACAACGATTAAACAACGTTCTAACTATGTAAAATGGCTATTACAGAACTACAATTATCGGCACGGATCAAAGCCGCTTTGGATTTCAACAGCGACAATCCGGAGGTGGACATACCTATAGCAAGGCAACAGCTCGCGGATGACATTGCCTCGGCTGTGAACGACTTCGTGGTAAGCCGTACAGTTACAGTAGCGGGCGTACAACCGGGAAGCGGCGCAGTAGAAGGAATCATAAACGCAGACTAAATGGCACAAGACATTCTTATCGACACTCAAGACAACGACTTGCTCATCTCGGCGGGCGACTTCGGCATTGATGAAAGTACAGACCAAGAGGTGGCGTTTATCTTAATGTCAGAGCAGGGCGAATGGAAAGAAGACCCGCTTGTGGGCGCAGGCCTGTTTAGGCTTGTGAACAGTAACGGCGATGAACGCGACCTGAAGCAGTTAGTGAAGCTTCAGCTTGCCCGCGACAAGAAGAACTATGAACAATTGAAAAAACGAATCAACCTCAAGTTGAATGAAAACGCATAAAACCACTGCGAATCAGTCCTTGCTAGACTTCTCTATCATGTCATACGGCACGTTGGAGGGCTTGTTTGCGCTGTCGTTGCTCAACGGCTTGGCTGTTATCGATGACATTGCCGTAGGCTCATTGGTTGAGGTGGCAGATTTTGAAGGCAAACTGATTTCTGTAGTTGATTTCATTGAAAAGAATAACATACGACCTGCAACAGGCTTTACTGCCGTGCCAATTGTAGAGCCGCTAAGCGGTATCGATTATTGGGCGATTGGTATCGACTTTGTAATTCAATAAAACGGAAAACGTGAGAGACTTTGTGTTCAATTATATAGGCGAATTCCTGACGATGATCATCGGCGGGCTTGGCGGATGGTTCTTTAGTAGAAAGAAGAACGAGGCCGAAGTGGAGGACGTAAGAACTCGAACAGACACAATTCAGATTGAAAATGAAATAAAGCTGTCAAAATACTACAAGGATTTGCTCGACGACTTGAAGCCGAGGTATGAAAAGCAGCTGAATGAATTCCAAGCAGCCTGTGCCGCCAAAGAGATGTTGATGCGAGAGAAGGAGAAGCTGATGCGGGAGAAGGTGGTGCTGCTTAGGCAGGAGAATCAGATACTAAGACAACACATTGCAGATCGCGACAAGCGAATAGCCGAACTTGAGAAATTGAAAAATAATGGCACGAAAAATTGAAAAAATCCGGGACGAAATTCTGAGCGCCAAAGCAGGCGAGCCCGCCTTAGATGCATTGACTTCTACGAGCAAAGTAGCTGTATGGCGTTTAATCGTTTATGTCGTGGCCGTAGCTATTTGGACACTTGAAAAGCTATTCGACATCCACAAAGCCGAGGTGGAAGAGTTGATAGCCAACCTGCGACCCGGCACGCCGCTTTGGTATCGCAACAAAGCGTTGGACTTTCAGTATGGCTTTGCGTTGCTGCCGGATAGCGACCTCTTCGATAACAGCGCGGCTACTCAAGAGCAGATTGATGCCTCGAAGATCATCAAGTTCTCGGCGGTGACAGAGGCCGAAACCGAGAGCCGAGTTATCATCAAAATTGCTACGGAAGAAGGTGGCAAGCTCGCGCCGATTGCTATCGACAGACAAGCAGTGTTTGAAGCTTATATCGCGGAGATTAAATACGCGGGCGTGGCCGTGACGGTCATCAACTTCCTGCCTGACATATTAAAGATTCAGATACGCATCTTCCGAGACCCGCTACTCATAGACGAGAATGGCACAGACAGGCTGTCGGGTGGTAAGCCTGTAGAGGCTGCTCTGTTGGAATATATGAGGGAATTGCCTTTTAACGGAGAGTTGGTCATTCAAGACCTCGCCAACAAGCTCGAAGCCGTCAGCGGTGTGAAGATAGTGCAGATAGACAGCATCGAATCTAAATGGATAGAGGTTGACAGCGGCGGCTACGGTCCCTTTCAACCGATAGATGTTAGGAAGATACCGGTATCGGGTTATTTTGAAATAGAAAACTTCAATAACATCACTTATGTGGTATAAAATTGATTACAATCGGCTTGCTGTTATGCTCCTGCCCACCTTTCTGAGGCGCGATCGGATGACGGCGTGGTTGCGGTCGTTGCTTACGCCCGTGTCAAGCTTATATGACGATTGGTTTGCCTTCAGACTTCGCAACATCTATCAATTGGCGCACAACGGCCAAGTAGTTTACCTGCGTGCCGCATTGAATGACAGCTTCGACCCTTCAGACCGCCGCATTCAGATCATTGACGGTAATAAATTCAAACGAAAATTTATTTATACCAATCCCGAACAGAAACCTCGTTTTTTGGGCATGATATTTATAAACCGATCTGCGGACTTCGCCGATACCGGCGTCGACTTCATCGTTGCCGTTCCGAATGACCTGATGTTCAATCAAGTTGACATGGATGCCTTGATCAACTTCTACAAAATCGCTTCAAAACGCTACAAAATAGATATACTATGAATTTAATAAACATCCAACAAACAGGAGGATTCCCGCTTGAGACCGACACAATTGACAGACTGCAAGCTAATCTACTGCTGATGCAAGCGTTTGGCGAAGCGTTCGGGAATCTTGGTATAATTAGAGGCGCAGCTGTAGTGGGAACTACCGTATCGGACGGCGTGGTATACATCAACGGCGAACTGCTCGAATTTCGTGGCGCACAGCTAGGTACGAATGTCATCATCGTAGAGGAGGTGGAGAATCGTGTGTTTGAGGACGGCACAAGCAAAGGTGTATTCGTCACCCGCTACGCCACTTTTGGTACAGCTACCATAAGTTATCCGTGGTTGGACTTTGTACGTCCAAAGAATCTTGCCGATCTGAGTAAGATGCAACGAGTTGTAGGCGAGATCATCGATTGGTTTGGCAACCCAACAACTGTGCCGATTGGTTGGAATATTTGCGACGGCACCAATGGCACACCCGACTTACGCGGGCGCGTGACTGTAGGCTATCACTCTGCAGACTTAGACTACAATGCAGTTGGTAAGATTGGCGGAGAAAAAACCGTGACGCTCACAGAGGTTCAAATGCCTGCACACGTGCACACGGCAAGCGAATTGGCCGCCGGCGCACACGTGCACAACATTTCCCTCAAACGAGGCGAAAACGACGGAGGAAGCTCCGGAGAAGAGTTACGAAGAAGCACCTCACCAGGGCTTGCTACTACTGTGCCTACAGACAGCCAAGGCAGCCACACGCACGCCATCACTGTCAACCCTGCCGGGGGTGGGCAGGCGCACGAAAACAGGCCGCCATACATGGCGATGTTGAAGTTGATGTGGGTTGGGTGAATTGTGAATTAATTAGGAATTAGGAATTAGGAATTATGAATTGCGAATTATAAAATATAGGCGAGATGGCAAAAGTAAGTTTATCGACAATTAAAAACTGGTTTAAAACTGGTTTAAAACCGACACAGGCGCAGTTTTGGGACACTTGGGATAGCTTCCGGCACAAAGACGATGCTGTGCCTGCCGTAGAAGTGAGTGGGCTTGATGCTCTGCTTGCCGGTAAAGCCGAGGCAACGCACACAACAGACC
>Ga0210043_1001123_pt1 | contig 24386 bp, 28 predicted proteins | sample CryGeymet201501t_FD_183990 | JGI IMG/M metagenome (GOLD analysis project Ga0210043, IMG submission 183990) | Groundwater microbial communities from Crystal Geyser aquifers in Utah, USA - Crystal Geyser metaG 2015-01t (SPAdes) (version 2) | ecosystem: Environmental > Aquatic > Deep subsurface >... | reverse complement strand
GCGGACAAAAAGTAAATGTGCTGTTTTTCACAGCTCTTTTGCTTGTGCGTTGGAAAAGAGCGCAAAGGCTTTTACTTTTTTGCTTTATAACCGCTGTTGTGGTGTCGTTTTAATGCACTACAACGTTCGCTGCTATATTTCAGTAGCGGAAAAACACAAAATAATGTTTTGGTTGATGACTGAAAATAACAAGTACAAACAAATTATTGAATTTAACCCAATAACCGCTATTGAATATAGTAGTTGTTATAACCAGTTTTTTATGTCTTTAAGAAAACGATATTCCGTAAAAAGTATAGATAATAGCAATGTGAAAGAATGGCTAATAAAAAAACATTACGCTAAAAGAATACCAGTTATTTTACATTCTTTTGGTTTGTTTGACAAAGAAAATATATTGATTGGTGTTTGTTGTTTTGGAAATGCTCCAAGTAGTTTTTGGAACAATGGAGGGACATTATTTAACAACAAACATAATATTAAAACTTATGAATTAAATAGACTTGTTTTAAATAATAATCACGAAAAAAACCTAACATCTTTTTTTGTTTCTAATTGTATAAAAATGTTAGAAAAAGAATGTGTTATTATTTCTTATGCGGATATGAATTATAAACATTGTGGGTATATTTACCAAGCTACAAACTTTATTTATACAGGAATTGCAGAAAGTGGATATAAACAAGAATGGGAATTTAACGGAAAAAAAAGACACGGCAGATGGATGAGTGATATAAAAAAAATATTAGGAGAAAAGTATAATCCAGGAATATCATTTCATAAAAACATTATCAATAATGGGGGTAAAATTCCTGAACAAAAAAATAAATATAGATACGTATTTATAAAATCAAAAAAAAGAAATCAATTAATAAAAGATATGATTTACAAAGAAGAAAAATACCCAAAAGAAGAAAATGAAAATTATGAAAATGAAATTAATATTTCTGTTCAGGGTTTTCTTTTTTAACATTGGTTATAACGGATGCGTGTAACAGGTCGTTTTAATGCCGCCAATGTGCTGTTATATGAAGTGCCGACTTATTTACGATAAAGCCCAATTGAAACACTAAACAGAAAAACAAAAATAAAAAGAAGCGATGGCATTAAGATTTAATAAAGTATTATCAAACACAAGGGAGAGCGACCATTATTGCACTCCGCAAGATTTTTACGATAAACTAAACAATGAATTTCAGTTTACCTTTGACCCCTGCCCTTTAAGGTGTGAAACTTTTAACGGATTGGAAGTTGATTGGAATGGAGTGGTTTATGTGAATCCACCATATTCACATATTGAGTTTTGGTTAGAAAAAGGGTTGAATGAAATTAGAAAAGGCAATGCTGAAAAGGTTGTTTATTTGATACCATTAAGAACGGATAGTTGGTATTGGCACAACAAGATACTTGCATTTTCGGAAGAAGTAAGACTTGTTAGAGGGCGGTTACGGTTTGGTAATAAGAAAGATTTAGCTCCTTTTGGAGTATGCTTAATAGTATTTGATAAAAACTTAAGCGGAAATAGTAAACTAAAATCATACGAAAAATGAAAACAGCAGAAAAAATATTAAAAAAAACAAGAGATGAAATTAACCGTAGCTGACAGAAGAAAAGACATTCAAGAAATTCGTCCCGCAATGGCATACGCCTACTATTTCAGGGGAGTGTCAAAAAAGGCCATAGCAAAGAAATTCAATTGCTCCGAGGCAGCTGTAACCAATGCCATAGGAATGTACGGCAAAAGAGACGTGGAGGGATTGTACGGAAAGAATGAAACTGTTTTGATTATCCCAATTAAGCACATGAAGGAGGCTTTGAGCATGTTAAAAGAAATCAATATCCCATACAGGCTACCATCGAAGGAGTTTGTATTGGAAGAATATTACGAATCGAACCAATTGCAAATATCTAAATTGTGAACTGCCCACCCACGGCAGAGCCGATGGGTTGGGCTTCAAGTTTCATAGACTCGACCAATGTCAACGCCTCCACTTGTTTTTGTTTATACTCCGATTGCATCCCAAAACCAGAGTTAATACAAATATACAACTTTATTTTTAAAAATCAATAGAGTGAAAAAAGTGTAAGCAAAAATCGTATATTTGTTTTGATTTGTAATCAGAAACAAAACCAAAGCTTACAAATGAAAGAGTCTACATTTCTTAAACACAAACTTGTTATAGATGAATGGTTTGTAAACGGCTTTAACGGAACCAAAGCATATCAATCAATATACACAACCGCTACCGATGAAGTGGCGTCTACCAAGTTTTATGAAATGGTTAGAATAGTTGAGATTGATAACTATGTAAAATCAAAATACGAATCCGCACAAATAGCTCTAAGGACTTCCCACGAAGCCGTTTTAAATGAGCTTTATAATTGGGCTTACTCCGACATAACCGAAACCATATCTCTTTCCCCGCAAGAGGTAAAAGAACTGCCTATAGACATAAGGCGTTTGATTACCAAGTTTAAAACTACCTCGAGAAGTTATGTCGTGGACGAAGAAACCTTTACCGAAACGGTTGTTGAATTATGGTTTGTTTCCAAAGAGAAGGCAATGGAAATGATTCAAAAACATATTGGATTTTACGAAAAAGACAATCAACAAAAACAACAACCGGTTTTTATGGTGTTTGATGCTAGAAAAAAATAAATGGTACCTCTAACAACAACTTATTTCAAGATAAGCGAAATGACAAAACCTTGGCGAATAGTTCAGGGAGGTCAGGGAGCCGGAAAGAATTGGGCTATAGCAACGAAGCTTTTAGAATTAGCAGGGGAAAAGAAAAGAACCATTACCGTGGTTACCGACACCTTCGAAAATCTAAAGGATGGAATTATAAAAGACTACAAGGATATGTTCGCAATGACCATGTTGGATTTTGATGATTACTACCATCAAGGAAACAAAGACATGACATGGGGCGATAGTACGATTCAGTTTAGGTACGTTGTAGGTCACAAGGGGCAGGCTGGTAAATCCAAAAGACGTAATATCCTTTACGTGAATGAAACGACTAAAGTAGCCTACGCTTCGGTAGAGCATTACATCGCAAGAACGTCAGAGGTTTGTTTCTTCGATCTCAATCCAGATTACGAGACATGGACGCACACCAAAATAGAAACCGATTCGAGAGCTGAAAAAATCATAGTTACATATCGAGATAATGAATATTGCCCACAGGCAGAGATTGATTTCATTGAAGGGAAAAAGGACGATGAAGAATGGTATAGGGTATATGGATTGGGATTGACCGGGACCTATTCAGATAGACGTGTTTACAAATTCAAAATAGTTCCTTCAATACCTAAGCAGGCGAAAAGAATCAATAGCGGCATGGATTTCGGAATCAGTCCGGATAAGACGGCCTTGGTAGACCTATACCTTGACAAAGGCAATATCTACATTGACGAATTATTTTGTGAAAATGGATTGATGCCAGAGAAAATAAAAGGAGCCGAAAGAATGTCGATAGTTGATAAGATGGATGAGATTGGTTTTATAAAAGGATGGAAGATTGGTTGCGATTCCGCAGGGGCGACCGAAATAAAAGACCTTAAAAAATATCGTTACAATGCTATTTCAGTTGAGAAAGGGACGGGCAGCAAAATGGAAGGTATTAAGAGCCTTAGAAAATACAACATACATATTACCGAAAGAAGCGAGAACACGAAAAAAGGCTTTGAGTCTTGGTTTAGAAAATTAGACCACAACGGGAATATACTTCCTGAACCAGAAGGACATGAGCCAGATTGCTTGGCTGCTGCCCGATATGGTATTATGAGTTATTCAATTAAAAACTTTTCCATTACCCGTGCTAGATAGTATTGAAAATATAAAACTCAAGGATATGGGCAAGCTCAAGCCGGAGCAAGCCGAAAGGTACGGGGCTATATTAAGATGCCTAAAGCCTAAATCGATCCTTGGTACTAGAAAGGCAAAGAACATCTTTGAAATGCAGTTCGCCGAGGTGGAGAACATGCGAAGGGATATCGGTAGCCCTGATGGAATGTTCAAAGCCATGTGCCTTTTCTACGATTGCCCAGAGGAACTATTAACCGATTATAGGATTATACAGTTTTACCATGCCCTAAATCATTTACTCAGTCAGATAGAACATTTGGACAATATTGAAAGACAGAACCTTTACAGCAAGCCAAAGCAGGAGGATATCGATGCAGGGATAAGGGAGTTCGATAGGTTCAGTTCCCTTAACGTGCTGGATGATTTCGCTAAGGATTACGGCAAAAGCCCGCTTGAGGTTGAGCAATGGCCATACGGCCTTATCTACTCCCTGATGTGGAGAAGGAAAGTATCGAGAGATTTTGAAGAGAATAAATTTGAAGCCATGAAAACCAAAAAATGAAACAGCTACTAGAGGAACAGGCCACGGCCAAAGGATGGGGATTCAGCTACGGGCGCAAGGACTTTCAGAACCTTGTAGCCGATAATATGGATGTAGATAAGACTTACATCTTCCTGGATCCTGTAAATCGAAAGAACCTTACCGGAAATACCGGAGCGGTTTACGCTAGGAGGTACAGGGGTTACTTCATGCTCCTTAGAAAGTCGAGCCTTGATGAAATCTACTCCGGGGCGGTGGACGCAAAGTACGAAAAGCATATTCAGCCTTTAGAGGTTCAGCTCGATGGCTTGGAGCTTTCACTTCTTGGATGTGAGGTTCAGCTTGATATCGATTGGGAGAGTACCGAAATTGTAAACGTGTTCGGTGAGAACATGGACGGCCTACTTGTGAATTTTACCGTAACAGAAACGCTATGACACCCGAGCAGATCCTTGCAGATGAATTCGACAGCTTAAGGCTAGACATTATCGCCAAGCATGACGAGCTTGGCATGAGGGCATCGGGTGATTTTGCCAATAGCCTTGAGAATGTTCAGAACCGACTATCGATCTCCCTTATAGGCAACAGCTATGTTGAGCAGCTTGTCAATGGCCGTGCGCCGGGTAAGTTCCCTCCTTTGGAAGAAATTGAAAAATGGATAGAAGATAAAGGGATTCAAGCTATTGATATTTCAGTAAGCAGCTTGGCATTTCTTATCGCCCGAAAGATAGCGAGGGAAGGTACCGAGTATTTCAAACAGGGAGGCACCGATCTTCTTGATTCGGTCATCACTCCGGAGAGGATTCAGTCAATCATTGATAAAGTATCCGTTTTTTACGTGAATGACTTCGTTTTAAAAGTAACCAGAGAACTTAAAGCAATATCGGCATAATGGCACTAATATTCAGCACAAACTTAAGCGAAACCGTACTGCTAAACGCATACGTCAACAACATCGTGGAGTTCACTAGCGACAACGCCTCCGAGGCTTTCAAGTGTATCATAGCAGTTGGGGGCAATACCTACGAGATAACACCCAGCCTCGAAGGGTTCTATTTCAATTTTAAGACCATATTCAAAAACATTATCCTTGACTATTTTGAGGATGCTCCGGACATTGAACTCGTAGCCTCAGACCCGACATCGTTCATAAGGTCTATGGATTCTGTTTATAAGGCTGTTAATATCAGCTATACGGTATCTTTTGTCAATGGGGAGTTTGAAATCGCTGAGCGTAATGTCCACATACTGCAATCGACATCGAACTTCCAAGACCGTAAGAAACGTGAGATTCAGGTCATGGATTCCTTTGCTGTACTTGGTAAGCTCGAGTCAGGCAGTAACCGAACTTTTAGGATGACCTATTGGCAAGGCTACCCCTTTGATGTGCAGGTGTACAAAAAGGATCCCGGGAATGTCAAGATTACCAATAGGACAACTGGCGTCGATTACACCTTTAATTTGCCAAATAAGATAAACAGGATCTTCTTTTCCGATACACAAACAGACTCCACTATTGAGGATATTTTGCCACTTGTAAACGGCATAAACGAAATGGAGTTCGAGACCACAGAGCTTACTACAATCTTCTTAACCAAAGTAGTTGGGCTTTGCGGTGAATACCTTAAATGGAAAAACCATGAGGGCGGGTGGTCATATTGGCTGTTCAACCAAAAAAGCCGGGACGTTAGAAACGTTCGGGACTTGGGCTATATCAATAACGACTATCAGAACCTTGAGAACAACAATTTCATTAAGAACATTGGTAAGAGAAGTTTTGACCGCAAGCAGATAGGATGCATCAATGTAGAGTCTGAAAAGCGTAGTTATTTAGAAAGCTTGTTTGATTCTCCTAAAGTCTACTTATTTATGGGTGTTGACTTTGCCAAGGAGGAGACCACTGACTGGCTATCGGTGAAACTCAATGACGAATCGTTTATAATAAAGGACTACAGCGATCGCACTTTTGATATTAATCTGGAGATAGAACTTCCTGAAAGAAATACCGTGCGGTTATGACAGAGCTCTTCCTTGACGGCTATAGAATGGAGATTGAGCCTGATCAGATCAGGCAGAATTTTCAAAACAACAAACTTGGCGATGTCAAGGACAGGCAGCTTAATTTTACCAATACCTTTAAAGCCTTTCACACCAAAAGAAATGCAGATTTCTTTGAACACATCGATGAGCTGAACAGCCAATCGGTCAAACCATATCGATATATGGTAGCCAAAATTGTAGAGGATGGCCTTGAGATTAACACGGGGACCGCCACCATCAAGAAGTCAACAAACAGTTATGTTGATATATTCATCTACTCAGGCATCAATGGGATATACGAAAGCATAACCAGTAAATCAATCCGAGACCTCGATTGGTCAGCCCTTAACCACGAACTTACGGACGCCATCGCAATAGCCAGCTTTGACCGCTCACGGGATTATATTTACGGAATCAGCAATCAGAGCAACAAAATAAACAGGAAAGCGTATTTAGAAAACTGGCTGCCATCTGTTTTTGAACACGTCATCTTTGATATGATATTCACCCAGGCCGGATTTACATATGAGGGAGAAATTTTCGCTACCGATCAGTTCAAAGCCCCCGTTATCAATCCCACAACCTTTCCAGAGGATGAAGTCAATTTTCTTAACCGTGACTTCTCTAAGTTCATGCCGGATATACAGCAAACAGAATTCCTAAGGGAGATACTATTCCGATATGGCCTCATGTTCGATAAGGTTAGAAATGAGAACAAGTATGTTTTTAAACAAATAAAAACAGTACTAAGGGACAGGACAAATGCCGACGATTGGTCAAGCAAGTTCATTGAGAATAAAAGTACGACTTATTCCCTTGGCGAATATGGTAAGCAGAATTTTTTCAGATACAAGGAAAAAGACGGCTATAGTAAAAATGCAGACGGGTTCTTTGAAATTGACGCTGAGAACATCAAAGAACAGGTGACGGTAGCTACTTCGATTTACGAGGTAGTGCAGAAAATAGACCCTTTCAGTCTTTTGAATTTTCCCATTTTCCAGTATGACAATGAGAATAACATAAGCATTGAAACCATTGAGCCAAGCATAAGCACTATAGTTTTTCAGGATACCTCTATTCAGCTCAATAGCGATATTGGCGCAGGCACTTTGTTTACTGGAGACGTACCTTTTCTTAGGTTCAATGATCTGAACTGGTCTAAGTTCGTATTAGAGAATTACTATGAATTGCAAAAGGTAGCAGATAGAACAAAGGTAATTGACGCAGAACTGTACCTAGACCCTATTGACATCTATTTTCTTGACTTTACAAAGCTGAAATTCATAAAGCCATTATCTTCATACTTCTACCTGAATCGTATATCAAACTTTGAGAGCGGTAAAACTTGTGATGCTGAATTGGTCAGGATTCCTGCTAACGTGTTCAGCCTTGAGGAAGCCGTCAACACGGCCCCGATTGTTGATATTGAAATCAACCAGACCATTGATCAGGGCGAGACGGCAGAATTCACTATATCCGTTATCGATGCCGAGAACAACGTGGAAAGTTATTTGATCACCTGGGGCAATGGCACAAGCGTTTCCGGATTTGGATTACCACCTGCAAATATTATCAAAGTCTATCCGAATCCGGGAACTTACACTGTGGCCGTTATAGTCACAGACTTTGAGGGGCTGACCGGTTCCGATAGCGTAATAGTTACCGTGCAAGATACTTTCATTGTCACCTTTGACCCGATAACCGGACTTTACACCGCCCCCGCAGGGTCAACCGTTGTTGTGGATGTCTTTGCTGGTGGTCCAGGGGATTGTGAGGGATTGGTTCGTGCGGGGACGCTCAATGTAGGAGTGGGAATACTGGGCCACAATGATTTAGGAAGTCGGCAAGTGGCACACAATATAGTTAGTTCTCTTTGGCCATCTACAGCACAATTTGTATTTGTGATGCCAGCCAATGGAATGGCTTGGTTCAAAGCCAATCACTTTGTAGGGCCAAGCGGCCCGGCTTCAAACTTTGTCGGTTTTACCATCAAAAACAATGGGGACACCAAGAGCGCAAGTGTAACAAATAGCAACCCTCAAATACCAGTATAATGGCAACGGAAAAAATTACGATTGCAGAATTAGATATTGACGTAGACGCCGTCTTGAAATCCTCGCAGGCTTATCTTAAACAGATCAACGAACTAAAAGCATCGCAAAAACAGCTTACGGAAAGCGGTCAAGAGAATAGTAAGGCTTTTGTCGAGAACGCCGCCAATCTCAACAACCTAAATAAATCTTACAGGGATAGTCAGAAGTTTGCTTCTTCGTTATTAGCGGTCAATAAGAATTTAGAAAAGACCTTGAGTGCTGAAAACAAGACCGTTCAGGAATTGAGGAACAGTAGAAATCAACTGATCGCCATATCCTCTCAGATCACCGGCAATTCAGAAAAAGAAATCGCTTTAAGGGAAAAGCTTAACGGAGCCGTGGATAAGCAGACCAAAGCCATCCGTGATCAGTCTTCTGAGTTTGGTGCATCCAAGGACAAAATAGGGGAGTACCAACAGGCCATTGAAAAGGCCGTGCCAGCCAATTCATTATTAGGCAGGTCAATATCATTCGTAAAAGACGCATTGAACGTGGTGAGTCCTATTTATGATGCCTACAAAAACACTATCAATGAAAGTATATCAGGCATAGCCAATGCAGCTAGGGGTACGGAGGGGCTTACCAAGGCTCAGAAAGCCCAAGCCATAGCCACGAACATAACGGTAAACGCACTCAGATTGTTTAAAGTGGCTTTAGCGGCCACCGGCATAGGTTTGATTCTGGTTGCCCTTGGTTCTTTGGTCGCTTTCCTTTCCTCCACTCAGGAGGGTGTTGATAAAGTGAATGCGGTTCTAAAACCACTACAAGTAATTTTTTCCCGGTTGTTTGGTGTTATGCAGAAATTTGGTAAGGCGATATTCGAAGCGTTTGAAAACCCTAAGCAGCTTATAAGCGACCTTGGCGACATGATCAAAAAGAATATCGAGGTCAGATTTAATGCCGTGCTGCGCATATTTGACCGTATAGTTAATTTTGACTTCAAGGGAATAGGAGAGGACTTATTGCAAGCCGGTACCGGTGTTGAAAACATAGGAGAAAAGACCGCTAAGTTTTTCGGTGACGCAAAGGATTTTCTTAACGAAAGCATCGCCCTGGGCAAGCAATTAGCCGACTTACAAATAGAGATCGAGACAAATGAGAATGCCGCCATAGTCAGGGTCGCAGAGCTAAATAAACTGATTAAAGAGCAAAACAAAATTGCTGAAGATACCAGCCTATCCCAAGAAGAAAGGGAGCAGGCGGCTATCCGAACAATTGAAGCGAGCAAAGATATATTAGCGATTGAACAATCGATATTAGATAAGAAAATCCAGCAAAAGGAAATCGAGAACTCCCTTAACGATACCAGCCGTGAAGATCAGAAAGAACTAAATGAGCTGATCGCCTCAAGGATTGAGAAAGAGACTCAGGCTTTGGAACTACAGACAACCCAGACCAATAAGCTAAATACCATCCGCAGGGAGATAGCATCCACCCGTGAGCGTGAAGCTAAAGAAGCAGCCGACAAAGCGAGGGATGCAGCACTACTTGAAGTTAAGAATGCTGAAATAGCCCTTGAGATTTACAAAGAGACCAACGCAGAAAAGCTGGCGGCCGATGGAGATCTTAATCAAGCCCGTATTGATGCAGCTTTATCAGCGGCATCTTTTATCAAGGATGCAGAGTTAAGTATTATTCAGGATAAACTTGATAAGGGAATAATTTCCGAGAACGAGGCGGCACTTGAAAGGTTGCAGATTGAAAATAACTTCAATGCAAGGCGTACCGAATTAGATCAAGAGTTCTTTGACCAGCAGGAGGAGAAAAGAAAAGAACGAGCCGAAGCCGAAAAGGAGCGCAAGGATTTTGAGGCTGAGTCCGCTCAGGAGTTAAGACTTGCCCTGGCCGAAAATGATGCAGAGTTCCAACAGATTCAGCTTGACCTTCAAAAGGAAAGGGAGATTGCGGCAGCGGAAAAAATAGGGGCTGAGACCACAACCATTAATAAGAGATATGCCAAGCTTCAGAAAGATTTGGACGACCAAATCGCCGAGAACAAACTAAAGACTTACGCTCAGGCCTTTGGAGGTTTGGCAGCCTTGTTAAAAGAGAACACAGCACTTGCTAAAATATTGGGTATTGCTCAAGCCACGATTGATACCTACATTGGAGCGAATAATGCCTTGAAATTAACACCGCCATTAGGAGGCATTGCAGCCGGGGTTATTATAGCGACTGGTCTGGCCAACGTAGGTAAAATAGCAGGGGTTAAATTGGAAAAGGGCGGTCTTGTGGAAATAGGGGGAAAACGTCATGCTCAGGGTGGAACTAAGTTTTACGGGGAAGATGGGACAACCTTTGAAGCGGAGAAAGGAGAACTTATTGGAGTATTGAATCGTAATGCAGCAGCTAACTTCAATCTTATGAATAGAATGCACCCGGCCGGATCATCAAGAAAAGGATATTATGCTGGCGGTGGTGTCTTTGGAAGCGGCAACGCCATGGTACAAAATAGATTTGGGGGCGGTCAGTCCTTTGGGGGCAATATCCCAATGTTCGATTATGATTTGTTAGGAGCTAAGGTTGCCGAGGCAAATATGAAGCTCCCTCCGCCTCGTGTAGGAGTAGATGAAATAACAAGGGTGAGCCGTAGGGTGGAGGCCGTAGAACAGGGAGCTAATGTCTAAGATAAACAATATCATATCGGGTTGGAAAAACTACATCTTTCATAAGCCTGAGATAGAACAGATAGCGAATGACAGGGCAGAGCATTGCGCAAAGTGTGATAATGCAATTGAGGGATGGTACGAAGTGATCCGGGACCAGAATATTGAATCAATATCCGGTATGGTCTGTAATGGCTGCCCCACCAAAGTGAAATGCCCTTTATCAACTAAACTAAGAAGTCCAGAGGAAACATGCCCACAAAAGAAATGGTAAGCACTTACGATATATTGAACCTTGCAGAGAGCTGCGGGGTGCTTAATATATTTATCCAAAAGGGAATTGTTCCAATCACATATCTTGACTACAAAGTGATTTACCAGAATTTCCTAAACCACAGAAAAAGCAAATCCAAGATGCAGAGTTATGAAGATTCGGCTAACGAATGTAGTGTTAGTGTCAAGACCGTTAGAATAATCGTCAAGCGGATGGAATCTTAATTCCTACCAAAAAGACCCTCTAATTTCTTTTTTGAAAAATAAGGCAAAAGCCCTATATCATTACCGTCAAAATGCCTTATCTCTACATGGTTGCCTTTGTAATTGAACGTAATCTTACTACCATCGGCAAGGTCAACAGTTTTATCTTCTCCCTGTTTTTGCGAAAATAACCCGTACATGGTTTCCAGTTCGGAAAAAGGGAAAACAAAACTTCGGTATTCGTTTAAGTATTGATATTTTATGTCTTTATAAATCATTACAACATTTTCACCTTCTCTTTGTATTTCGGCATACACTATACCTCCCATCTTATAAGTGCCGATTATTTCAGGGCCTACGGTATTCGATACTGACATTTGAGCATTTGCGCTAAAAGCAAAAAGCATCACTACAATTAAATTTCTCATAGATTATAATTTATCGATTTTATTTTTAAAATTCTCGTAGTCCTTTTCCTTCTCCCATATCGAAAATAGCTTCTTATCCATCCTCTTCTCGCTGTGAAAAGGCAATGCCAATATGCTTAGGAATTTGAGCAGTGCGACCAAAGCCATGATGGCCCCTGCAATAATCAATAAGATTCCTAAAACTACTATGATCACATCCCTTCAAGTAATTGGCAAACAAACCTGCCAACAAATCACTTACAAATATAATAAACTTTGTTATCATGATTGGAACTTTATCGATAAACGGCGTGATTGGCGAAATCCCAAAAGAGGACGGAAGCATCATGACCCCATTTACAACCATTCAAAGTGTAATAAATCAGGTAGAATCTCAAAGAGGAGCTACCCACTTCGATGTTCATATCAAGTCCCCCGGAGGTTATGTAGAAGACGGAAACGAAATATTCGATTATTTGACATCCCTAAAGAAAAACGGAATAACAATTCACACGCACGTTGACGAAATGTGTGCCTCCATAGCTACAAAAATTCTATTAGCAGGTACTAGAAGGTTTGCTAAAAAAGACCCCGCTCCGGAGTTAATGATACATAACCCATTCGGTCAACCTAACGAGGGCGATGCCGATTATATGGAGGCGTACTACAAATCAATGCGTTCATTGGAAAATGAAATGATCAATTTCTATTCAGAGGTCACGGGTTCAGCAAAAGAATCTATAAAACCCTTAATGAAAAAGGAAACATTTTTGAGCTTGGAGGAAGCCATGACATTAGGCTTCATAACCGACATAGTTGAAAAAGTAGAACTAAAAGCAGTAGCATTATTAAAACCTAAAAACCCAAATAAAATGGCAGATAAATTAGTCACCAAGGAAGAAGTAGAAAGCATGTTCGACAAGTTCAGCAAAAGTCTTGCGAAAATGTTCAAAGGCAAAGCCAAAAACATTCTTTTACAGGATGCGGACGGCACCGAAATAGATTTCCCGGACGTGGAGGAAGGGCAGTCTCCGGCAGTGGCAGACAAAGCCACAATCGACGGTTCCGCAGCTGAAGGCACCTACACCATGCCTAACGGCGATGTGTTTGTTTTCGTTGCTGGTGTGGTGGAGAGCATCACACCCAAAGCAGATGAAGGCGACGATGCTGAATTGGAAACCTTAAAAACCACCGCCGCTGAGCAGGCAGCCGAGATCGCCAACTTGAAAAAGGAGATCAAAGCCGTAAAGAAAGAAAAGGAGGATATGATTGATCAGGCGAAAGCCCTTAAAGCTGATTTTGAAAAGATCAAGGCTTTAGCCGGCGAGTTTGAAATCGACGGCAAAAAGAAGGACACCCGCAAGAAAACTGAGGGGACCAAACGAAGCTTATAAAAATAAACTTAATCTATAACACAACAAAACAATGGCATCAACAATCGATATTACCGCACTAACGCTGAATCCCGAGGAGGCAAGCGACATCGCACAATTGATCATTGAAAGGGAATTTGTAAACGGTGTCCTTTCACAGAATCATGATATTAACACAGGAATCCTGTATAAAACCCAAATCCCGTTTGCCGGCAAGCTTTCAGATGCCGTAAAGAAATCAGTAGGCTGTACCCCTAACGCAGGTGGAGCTGTAGCCTTAACTCAAAAGTATTGGGATCCTGAAATCTTTGATGTAAGGTTCACGCATTGCGCCGCTGACCTTAACAAGCTTTTCAAGTTGTTCCAAAAAGAACAAAGGATCAACCCTGATTATTTCGATAAGCAAGGTTCTCCGGAGATGGGAATGATATATTCCTTGATATCTCAAATGCTTCGTGAGACTTTACCTATCAAGGTCTGGTTCTCCGATATCGCAGCCGATGAAGTATTTGGAGGCGGCGTGCTTAAAAACGGTACGGACATCGATTTGTACAACGTTTTTGACGGTTTGTTCAAGCAGTTGTTTGCTGCTATAACAAGCGGTTCTACTTACCACGTAGACATCGCCAAGAACGATGGGACCTCTTACGCCCTTCAAGCTTTGGCGGCTGATGACGCTTTCAACACTTTACTGGCTATGAGAAATAAAGCAGACGAAAGATTGCTTGAGGATCCTAACGCCAAGTTTTATGTTACCCGCAGCCTAGCTGATAACTACCGTGATTCTTTGAGAACCAAGACCCTTACCAATGGGTACACAGATATTACTGAGGATGGTAAACCTATATTGATGTTCGACGGCATTCCCGTTGAAGTAATGTACGTATGGGATCGCCATATAAAAGCGATTCAGGATAATGGGACAAAATGGAACATTCCTCACAGGGCGTTGCTTACCACTCCTGAGAATATCCCGGTAGGAACAGTAGCCGAAAGTGATTTCGAGACATTAGATTCTTTCTATGATAGAACCTTAAAAGCAAACATCACTGACATCGCATTTAGCTTGGACGCTAAATTCCTCGAAAACTACATGGCGATTTTCGCTTACTAAAAAACACGCCCCTTTCATTAGGGGCTTTTTGAATAACACTAAAAATTAAAAGACATGGCTACTTGTGTACCAGCGATAACAGCAGATTTACTTTTTGATTGCGACAATAGAGATTTACAAGGAATTGAAACAAACCTAGTACTTCTTAATCGTAACGATATAGATTTTGGAGCCAGCGTAATCAACGCTGTTAATGCCAAGATCATTAACTCTATATCTTTAAAGGCCGGAAAGACCGGTTACATTCTTCAGGGCATCAAGCAGATTAACAACTTCCTTGCCGAGGTGGTGCCAAACGACACCGGACTAAACCGATGGAGGCACAACCTTAATGCACGTGTATTCAACCTTACAGCAGAAGCGAGAAAACAGATTGACCTTATCGCTGATGGTGCTAACCTTGTAGCCGTTCTCGAAAAGAAATGGAAAGGAGCAGCACAGGCACACGCTTTCATAGTTCTTGGATGGGGTACCGGTTTAGAGATTGCTGAAGGTTCTGAAAACTCAAATGAGAACGATGGAAGCTTTGTAATGCGATTGGCCAGTTCTGAGCTTGCCCTTGAGGGAGAAGGCCCTAAGAACTATTTAGATACTAATTACGCAACCAGTTCAACAGCATTCGCTAATAAGTTCGTTGCCGTAGGTCCATAGTGAGGGATTGGAGTATATATAACGCCGATACCGTACTGAACGGAAAAGACAAAGATGGAAATCGTTTAGTGCTGGAGTTCTCTAAAGATTTTAGAGAGCGAATGGGTTACAATTTGGACATAAGTTGTCCAAAATGCTTCAGAAACGATTTTGATAAATTCTTAAATAAAAACAACATGTCCACAAAAAATAAAAGTTCATTCAAGCTGAAGCCAATGTACAACGGTATCGCTCTAGGTTTTGGTTCCAAGGTATTTCTTTCAGACGATAACATCACGGACGAATTGGCGGAAAAATTCGTAAAAGAACACCCGAAAGGGCTAGGGCTTTTCAGCGAATATCCCCAGCCAAAAAAAGAAGCTGAAAAAAAAGTAAATAAGAAAAATGCCTAGTAATTATGAAAGCAAGGCTCTTATTTGCAACGTTGGCCGAACTGGTCAAACGACCTCTTACATTAGATAAGAGCCTCAAGGTTATAGTTAACGGAGAAGAAAACGACTATGCCGAAAGAGTAGAACGTCTTATAGACAACTCCATAACCGCCAAACAATGCCGAAAGCTTTTTAAGCAATTCATTACCGGCAAGGGATTCGGGCCTACCCTTAACCCTATAACTGTAAACGACAAAAGACAAACCACCTTATTGGATTTCTTCATGCAATTCAATAGGGAATTTGCGACTCACAACGGGGCCTATGTGCATGTAATGTACAATGTGGCCGGGGAACCGGTTAGGTATTCGGTGGTACCCTACACTAGAATGCGATTAGGCAAAAAGGACTCTGAGGAGTATAACGGAAAATTTGCTGAATATGAGGATTGGCAGAATCCAAAAAAGAATGACTTCAAATGGCTCAATCATTTTATTCCGGATCCTAAAATAGTCCAAGGCCAAATTGAAAAAGCCGGTACTATTGAAAAGTACAAAGGTCAGATTTTCTTTTTCAATCCCAGCAACACGGATTATCCTCTAGCACACATCCACCCGGTTATGAATGATGCCGATTCCGAGTTCAGGGGGGGTGTGTTTAAAAATAAGTCCTTGAGGAAAGGGTTTTTCGGTAAGAATATCCTAGTCACTCCTCCAAGGATAGACCCCGCACTTACCCGAGTTGACAAAACCAATCTTACTGAGCAGGATTTACTTGATTTAAGACACCAGGAGAAACTTGCTGATGATGTTAGCGAGACCCTAAAGTCATTCGTAGGGGTAGAGAATAATGAGGGCTTTATGAGCCTTGAAATGGAGTTTGAAGGGGACGACATCGAAAAAGCTATAAAGCATATCAAGATTGAAACAGATATCGATGACAAGCTTTTCGCTTATACCGAGGAATCGGCATCCAACAATATCCGGAAAGCGTATAACAACGTGCCAAAGGTTCTAGTGGATTCGAGCGAAAGCGGAATCTTTGGTCAATCCGGGGAGGCTTTTAAACAGGCCAAACTGTTCTACCAAGAGCAGACTGAAGATGAAAGAATGTTGGTTCTGGAAGCCTTTAAGCAGTTGTTCAAAGGTTTTAAGGCTTTTGATTCAAACCAATTGCAGATTGAGAAATTGATAACTGAAGTAAAAAAAGTGGAAGATGCCGTTAATTGATCTCACATACATAGGAACCAAAAAGGATGTGTCCAAGCATTTGGACAAAGTAGCCGTGCAGCACATTGACGATGCGGAACTGGTAGACCTCAAGCCTTTGTTGGGTGAGAAATTGTATTTACATATGTCGGCTAATCCTAATGAAACTATTTACGTGGCCCTTCTTAATGGTTCTACTTACACATATGACGGTTTCCAGTACACACATCCCGGAGTTAAAAGGGTTTTAGCTGAGTTTGCTTATGCCAGGATAAGCTTTTTCGGTAATGAAAAAAGCACGCCTTACGGGCTTGTCGAAAAAAGATATGATGATGCCACTATGATACACCGGGACCGGGCAAAGGAACGGTATAAGGCCAGTCAGCAGATAGCCGTACAGCTTTGGTATGAGGTAAAGGCATTTCTTGACCGTAATAGAGGCGATTACGAGTATTGGAATTGCAGCGAGGGAGTGAGAGGGCTTTTATCTAATTACAAATTAAGACACATACGATGATCGCAGTAATAAACAACTTATCGGCCACTACTTTCAGCTTTAATGGAATCCCTTATTTCAAGAATTTCATTAGTGTTGTCTCCGGTAACAATGTCAGGATATTAAACACTTACGACTCCAGCCTACAGCTGATGCCGTTATCGTTATTTTCTGACATCACGGTCAATGGAAGCACTTATGCGAGCGCAGCTCTTTTACAGGAAGCTCTTTTGCCTGTTCTATTTACCAGATCCAGCTTAGCAGGCATTCAGATAGACGGTGCAATCACAAACGTAAACTTTGCGGGTGATGTTTTGACCTTCACTTTAGCGGATACAAGCGTGGTTAATATCGACCTGAGCTCACTTAATCAGGGCTTGGCACTTACAAACCACATTTCAGATACGAATAACCCCCACGGGGTAGACGCGAATGACATAGGCTTGGGCAATGTCAACAACACATCAGATGCAGGTAAGCCCATTAGCGATGCTCAGGCGATAGTGAACGACAATAAAGCGGATCGGAGTGCTACCATGGTAGAGATTAATTCCGTTGGAAGCAAACTAGGGTTGTATTGTTTTGGCAAAAAAGCCGGAATCAATGGCGGCAATCTAATCGTGGGCTGGAAATCCACGGTAGCCAACCCGACCAGTGATGCAGATTTTGAAACACCTTACGGACTAGCACAATAAAATTATGGAATGGATAGGAATAGCAATAGCGATTGCACTCGGAATAGCAGCGGTGATAATCGCTGTTAAGAACAAAGGAAAAACGGTAATTGAGTCCCGTTCGGATTTGACGGTTAAAACAGAAATGAGAATCAAAAGGATTGAGGAGAAACAGAACCTTATGGCTTCGATTCTTGATAACTACGAATTAAAAGAAAAAAAATGAAAAAGATATTCTTACTAATTGCCCTATTGGCTTTTGGACTTGCCGTTGGGCAGAATCGACCGATACGAACCGACTTAATTCAGGTCGATACGTTGACCACTACGCAGCGAAATACCATTGCTTCGGACGCTGCTAAAATGCAAATAATTTACAATTCAACTACGCAGCAGTTGGAGCAAAGGAAGCCCGGGGGAAGTTGGGAACGCTTAGGAGGTTCTACAGCCTTCGAAAACATCACAGGTGACCCTTTGGGCAACGCTGCTTTAGGTGCGGTGTTGGATGGGAAGCAAGCAACTTTAGTAAGTGGCACTAATATAAAAACAGTTGACGGGGTTACATTATTAGGTAGTGGTGATATTCCAATTAGTGCAGGGGGTATAGTTGCTGAGGGAATACAAACAGGTAGTTCAACCGCTACTCATGGTTTGGGATATGTTCCAAGTGAATCGAGGATTATTATAACCCCTTTAGGTACAAATTCATCCTCAGTTGACTTTTTTCTTAGCGATATTACTTCAACAACGTTAACAGTAAATAATCTTCCTACAGGGAGTGGATTTGCTTGGGCAATACTTGGCGCAGGCACAGAAACTCCTTTAGACGGTGGTGAAGTGGTTACATTAATAGACACAGAATTAGGAGACACAGATTGGAGAACTAACGAACTAGCCACCGGAGCCGTAACAACCGATAAAATCCTAGACGGCACAATAGTAAACGCAGACGTAAACGCCTCGGCAGCGATAGCGGGAACTAAGATAGCATACGACCCAACAGCTAGCGGGCTAGTAGCGACAACAGCACAAGCGGGGATTGATGAAGTAGTAACGAATTTAGGCAATCTTAGTGATGGATTAGATGCGGTTTCTGTAGATGTAGGGCTTTTAGAAACTAGGGCGGATTCAATTGTTACAGCATTGGCAACCCCTACAACTTCGGCTTTTAGTTTTACCACTTATTCAACATCAACATCTGCCGTATTAGCGGATGCCGCCGATGGTAAAATTATATTTTTAGATATGGCAGACGAGGAATATACTATCCCTTCTGGTGTTTTTGCTTCTGGCAATAGTATAAGAATACAAAGCATAGGCTCGGGCGAAGCGAGGATATTGCCGGGTGTAGGTGTAGATTTTGGTACTTGGGATGGATTTCAGTTACCTTTAGAATCGGCTACAGACACTATTGTAAACGCTATTACAATAGCTAGGATTAGTTCAGCTACTGGGCCCGAGGTTTGGAAACCTCTTTCGGGCAGAATTAAAAACTATTCCGTTGACCCCAACATAGGTAATTTATTTACCACTCCTTTTTATGGTAATTTATTTAGTCCTTCTTCTTCTACCGCACCAACAGGCTTAAACAATATAAGCGGGACTATAAGTTTAGAGACAACGACAGTTTTTAGCGGAACAAGTGCTATGACTTTTACAGGAGCAACCACTTTACAAAGTTCATATTTCGATATTCCTACTACCGGATTAGCTACATCTGATGTTTTAACGCTAAACGGAAAAGTTAGAATAGTTAATCCAGGAACACAAATACAATTAAGAATGTACGATGAAATCGCTGGTTTCACAAATTACACAATTACAGGTAGTACGGGGGTATGGTTAGATTTTACTTTTAACCACACATTAGGAGGTATAACAAAGACAAGGGTTTATTTAAGAGGCGATGGAACATTTATTGTCGATGATTTAAAATTAACAAAAGCCCCATAAGATGAAAAAACTTTTATTAATAATCCTGTTCACAACATCGTTTACCTACGGTCAAAATACCTATTGGGTAACCCTTTCAGGAAGCAACGGGAACAATGGACTAAGCGAGGGGAATGCTTTTCGTACTTTGGTTTACGCAAACAATAAAATGTCAAATGGAGATACCCTGTATATAAAAAAAGGGAATTACGGCAATGACCGACCCGTAATAAATAAAGACAATGTTACTTGGATAGGATATTCAACTACTCCGGGAGATTTAGATAGACAAATTGGAGATGGACCTTTATGGGATTACGAATCGCAAGCTTTTAGCAATACTAGATACCCTACCATTACAGCGACCGATCAATTGACCCAAAGGTGTATGGATATTTCTGGCAATAATGTTACTATCAAAAACTTCCAAGTAACTGAGGGTACTTTTGGTTTTAATTTCACAGGAAACAATCCTATTGCGGATAATCTAAGCGTTTACGAAATTGGAGATACTAACGGAGGGGAAGGGTCAGGAGCAACTGGATTGAACCAATACTCAATAGGTATAAGGTTTAGGGGCAACAATTCAACTATAAGAAACTCCGTAGTAGTGAACGTTACTGGGGAGGGCATTACATTTAGGGGAACTTCCAGAACGTCTCCGACAAATGGACACATTGCTGATCACTGTAAGGTATTTTCCGATAAAACAACAGCGCAGAACGGGTGTGATTATTTTATCCTATTATTCGAAGTGGACAATAGTATCGTATCGAATTGCCACGTAGAACAGAGGAACGACACAAATAGTGGCAGGCATGGTCTGAGTATAAAAAGTGGAGGTACCGGGAATATTTTTGAAAACAGCACAACATCGGGGGTAAATATAGAGGCTAATTTTGCAGCGGTCACTGGTAATATTTACAAAAATATTACAATAAATGGAAGATTTAGCGCAGGTGCTGGAACAGGTGGCAAGATAAGCATAGCCAATGGCGCTAATAATAATTTGTTCGAGAATATAAAATTAATAGATTGTAGATATGGTATTTCTTTTGCGGATTGGGATGATGGTGCAGAGCCTGGCGGTAATTCCGCAGGTGAGTTTGGAGGTGGCAATGATAATGATTTAGTAAACATTGTTCTTATTGATGTACGTAGCGCGGTACATTTTAGTTTTTTTCAAGCACTTTCAACAGCCAATGATAATAGGATATTCAACTTAACGGTGCATAATTCAGATAGGCTTATCGAAGCTGATATGGCCAATAGCGGAACTAAGTTCTACAATATTTTGTTGGATGATGTTACTACTCTTATTTCAGGGTCTGACACGACTTTGAATAGCAATACTATATTTAGTTATGTCAATGTAAGAAATAGTTTTGATACCTCGGCATTCACGCCCTATGCGGAAAATAATATAACAAGCACTACATTTTCATTTACAAACGAAGTAACAAATGATTATACCATCACCACGAGCGCAATGGATATTGGACAGGATTTAAGCGGCATATTCGCTCCGGCAGCTTTTGATTTTAATGGTAATACTAGGACAACGCCTTATACGATGGGTGCATTCGAGTTCAACGGTGGGCCACCTGTAGGTGATGTTACCGCCCCCGTTATAGTTTCGCATAGCGTTCTCAGCGTAACCGAAACTACATTTAGATTGGATTGGACGGTAGATGAAGGCAGCAAGGGTCGGGTAAGGTATGGAACTAGCCCAGGCGTTTATACTTTTGAAACCTCTTTAGAAGACAACTATTTAACTAGGCATATACAAACTGTAGGTGGTAATAATGCACCCCTTCTTAATCCGAACACAACTTATTTTTATCAATATTACTTGGAAGATGTTACAGGTAATTTTGGATACAGTTCGGAATTTTCGCAGACTACTTTAAGTAGTGGTGAACCAACGCCCCCCAGCCCTGTAACAACACAGGATTTAAGGGGAAAGTTTTTGAAGATTAAGAAACTGTTTTAAATTAAGTGATATGGAAACGACTTGGATTGAAATTTTATTGGACGCTGGATTAAAGCTGCTATTAGCAACTTTAGCCATGACCCTTTACGGTGTTTGGATGGTTAGGGACAAATTAAAAGTTTTCAATTTCAGTATTTTCATCAAAGAAAATAAAGCCTTTTGGGTTTGGACATTGGTCGTTATTTTCATTGTGTTGGCTATTCTAACCATTGAGCCGGAAAGCGGTGAAGCACTAAAGACTATGACTGGGTTAGATGTAAATAATACTAAATCGGCATTTCTAACTTTAGGATGGTCATTGTCCTTAATGGTTAATAGTTTGGCAAAAGACCCAATTGGAACTAATATTAATAAATAGCATTTTTTGTCATGAGCGAATTACAACAAGACAAATTAGAAAAAGGCCAGTTAAATCTAAAACATTGGACTCAATACTTAACCGTGTCCATGTTCCTTGCTTTTTTGACCGCGGTAGCTTATTTGGTTAAAAAAGACGGTCTAACCTTTGATTCGCAGGAACAAAAACAAAAAATAATTGAACAAGCAGAAAGACCTGTTTACATGAATTCACAGCAAAAGGAAAGGGTTTTATATCATGTTGGCGATGAAAATGTACATATGTCATTTCAAGAAAAGAGAGCTTTGATAATTATAGAAGAACGGCAAAAAGCAATTGAGGAAAATCAAATCAAAATTGGTCAAGATTTACAAGAGATTAAAGGACTTTTAAGACGTAGCCAATAATGATAATTAAAAACTTCCAAATTAAAAACGACCTATATATTGACGGTATTATAGGAAAACAGACCGTTAAAAAAATGGGAGATGTGTTCGGGATTTACAATAATAATCTGGCTCATTTTTTAGGGCAATTCCACCACGAGACCGCAGGATTTACCAAGCATACCGAAAGTCTAAATTACAGCGTTGCGCGATTGCAAGCTACTTTTCCCTACTACCGTAACCGACCAAAAGAAGCACAAGAGGACGGACGGACTTGGTATAAAAAAGCCGATCAAGAAACGATCGCCAATAAAGTATATTGGGATAAGAACCGATCGTCAGCGTATAGACTAGGCAATGAGAATTGGGGCGATGGATGGAAATACCGTGGTAGGGGGTTTCAGTTAACGGGAAAATGGAACTATGAGGGATTTAGCGAGGACAATGGAGTTGATGCCGTATTGTGGCCCGAAATCGTTGCTGGTGAATATTTTTGGGAATCGGGGTTGTGGTTTTGTAGAAAGAGAAATGTATTCCGGCATACGAGAGATATAACGATTAATTCTATAACAGAAGTTACAAAGTTAATCAACGGGGGAACCAATGGATTAGAAGATAGAATCAAATGGACCCGGTATTATGAAAGCATTATTAATTGGGCGTAAAAAAACTCCAACTAAATTAATAATTGGAGTTTTTTAGTAGCAGGAACTGGACTCGAACCAGTGACCTTCGGGTTATGAGCCCGACGAGCTACCTACTGCTCTATCCCACAAAGCAAATATACAAAATATTATGAAGAAGACCATATTTATATCTTTTGCGTTACTTTTTCTAGTCTTTTCCGGATGCCGTGCCAAAAAAGAAGTGACCAAATCAGAAACAATCAAGATCGATTCGGTTTACATTAACCGATCGGAGGTTGTGTTCGCCCCTTTAGCATCTGCCCTGACTATAAATGACCTTTGCGACACCATCACCGGCAAAGCCAGGCCTTTCAAAAGCGAATTGATAAGGGGTAAGGATACTATATTTATAGAAGTGGCAGGAAACGCCCTTAATTTAAGTATTGATCTAGACAGCTTAGTCAATACTAGGCTAGAAACCGAACGCAAAAGGTGGGAGAAGTACAGCGAGAAAAAGGAAATTACAGTTTACAAAACCCCTAAATGGGCATGGTGGACGATGGCCATACTTTTAGGAGCTGTGATTTTGTTTATTGTATTTCCTGTAGTTCCGAGGTGGGTTCGGGGGTTGTTTCCGGATTAATTTAAAAAATCTGCAAATATAGTAAATATATCTTTTCATTTTTGGCAAAATAAGCTGACAACAAATATTTGAAGTATATTATAGCTTTGTCTCAATAAGTAACAATAAAACTATTGAGACATGGAAAACCCATACGAAATTCTTCAAAATCAAATTAAGACGCTCCGTAAAGACATGGACGCTAAGCTTGATGCAATCTTAAACAGACTTTGTGAAAATAAACCTATTAAGAGATACTCCCCACAGGATATTTCCGAAAATACTCCTTTAGGAATACAAACCGTATGGGCGGCTATTAAAGATGGTAGAATCAAGGCCGAAAAGTTCGGAAGGAAGTATTTAATCACACGGGAAGAATTCGATAGAGTATGTAGTGAGGCAAGGTCATTAAAACATAAACGTACTGCATAAAAAAATAAACCCCATCACTCGGCAAAAGTGTATGGGGTTTGAATATTGTAAAAACTCAACCTAGATGCAAGATACTATTTAAAAGGATACCATACATATTTTTTCATCTTTTTTTTATTTTAGTTTTTATTTAATTTATCCACCCTTCTCCCAAGTTGTTCCATGGCCTTTTCAAAACACTGGTTCAAATCGGTGT
>Ga0210043_1001122_pt1 | contig 24396 bp, 25 predicted proteins | sample CryGeymet201501t_FD_183990 | JGI IMG/M metagenome (GOLD analysis project Ga0210043, IMG submission 183990) | Groundwater microbial communities from Crystal Geyser aquifers in Utah, USA - Crystal Geyser metaG 2015-01t (SPAdes) (version 2) | ecosystem: Environmental > Aquatic > Deep subsurface >... | reverse complement strand
TGGCCAACGTCCGGTCCGACCTGGAGGAGGAGCGCGAAGCGCACCAGGCCACACGCACAACGCTCGCTACGGCACGCATGGAGGCCGTTGAGGCGTCCAGGGCAGCGGTAGCCAAGGAGGACCGGATCGCCGCACTGAGCCGCTCCCTGGCCGACGTACGCGCAGCACAGGAGCAGGTGGAGCTGAACCTACGCGCGGCCATGCAGAATGCGCGGGCTGAAGCAGGGCGCGAGGCGTCCGCACGGGACGCACGGGACGCGCAGCTTCGCGGCCGGATCACGTCACTGGAAGCCGAGATCAGGAACCGGAAGGGGTAGGGCTTTCAGCCCACGCCTGCCGTCCCAGCGCCACGATGATCCAGGAGTGAAGCTCCACGCGGCTGCGTACGTTTGCGTGTATCCAATGTAGGTTGCTTCGTGTCATCTCGTCAAACACACCGATCATGCGTCTGATCGCATGGTCCCTCGTGGCCTCGTCTGGGAAGACGAACACCACGGAACGAGGTGTACTTCCCCCTCGGGCGTGTGCCCGAATCCTTCCGGAGATGATCCGTCGTGCAAGGCGCTTCGAATACCGATTGCGATCCGCGAAGGAACAGACAGCGCATGCGAAGATCAACGCAGGGCAGTTGTCCTCCTCGATCAGCTTCCAGCCGAGTGAAATTCGTGCATCTGTGCTGTGCCGAAAGAGGACACCGTCCCAATCGTTACTCATGGTGTGTTCCCTTCTTCGATCGGGGTACGTAGCAGGCCGAACTTCGGTGGCGGGGGTGCCCGTCTCTCCAGCCGCTGAATCGTCTTGCGTCGGGGGGATACGCGCTTGCCGGTCGGGGCGTGATCGGGATCGTTGTCGGGCACCTCGATCAGTGTGGCCCCTTGCTTCACCGCGCGCTGCACCCAATCCTCCGAGCGGATGGACGGTGTGACGATCAGCTCCATGCGCGCCGGGCGGAAGACGTGGACGATGCCCGGCAGGGGTTCGCCTTCCGGGCCACGCTGTGCGGCTGGGTGCGCCATTGCGACCCAGGAGGTACCAGGGGTCAAGCCCTTCGGCCAGGCCGCCACACGGCGCGACACGCCCAGCCTGCTGGCCTCCTCCAGGAAGTCCTCAGGCGTGGGGTAGTACCGGGCGCCGATCCAGAGGATGCCAACCAGGCCAAGTGGGGATCCTTTGGCCAGCTTCGACGGCGTGCAAACCGGACACGTCCGGCAGTGTCCTTTGATCCCCATTCCGCAGGGCTTCGCCTTGCTTGGGTCCCCGTCGAAGATCCGCTCGTAGGGCACCCAACGGAACCCACGGTTCTGTTTGATCCCTTCTCCACAGTGGGAGCAGGCGACCAGGGGCAGCGGCATGCGCTCGCAGTCCGATCCCCCTGGGTCGGATACGATATACGTCCCGCCTACGCGTCTCGTCCCACAGCCACGAAGTTCCTCGACGGCCATATCTAGCGCCTTTCCCGTCGTCCGTCAGGGTAGTAGATCATGACCGGCTTCTTGGCTTTCACGGCCAGATCGATCGTGTTCTTCGCCCCGCGGCTGGTCCCATTCCAGTAGGCGACAACACGGTCAGCGTGTTCGACGATCCGGCGGTTGCGGATGAACCCAGCGGACTTGCCGTGCCGATCCCACTGCGCAGGGAAGATCAGGACGCCCAGGCCCGCGGCGCGTGCGGTCTGCTCGGCGACGGTGTCCGCGCCTACGGCTCCCCCCGAGACAACGATGGCATCGGGATCTGCAGACTGAATTGCATCGATCAGGTGCTGGATGGCGTCCTCAAGCTGATTCAGCTTGTAGGACCACTTCCGGCTGCCGACGATTGCGATGCGCATGGCACAGGGCCGATACGGATCAACCGGTCACCTTTGCCCACACGTTCGACCCGATCTTCTCGTAGATCTGCCCCTTGCCGGTGCCACAGCCGACGCCATGGTCGATCCAGCAGACGAAGCAGAGCTTGGCCCAGGGGCCCATCTGGGTCTTGCCGTCGATGAAGACCTCACCGCCGAGGAATCCACAGCAGAGATCGCAGTGTGTCGGGGGCACACCCCGCCAGAGGGTACGGTTCTTGATCGGAGCTTCGGTGATCGGCATGAGCGCCTCCTTGCGTGTGGAATACACACGTCACACCTGAAGATACGATCGAAAGCTCTTCCTGGATGCAGAAAATACGGAAAGGCGATCGGGAGCCACTCCGGGACCACAGCGTCGGGATCTGCTGTTGCCACGAGATCCAGGAGATCGAGTTGGCTGAGCAAGTGGTTGCGAAAGCCGCAGCGACCACCTGACACCGCCTGTGCGCCACGCAGCCATGTGTTCCGTGCGCTGGGACGTCCTGACGAAAAAGTCGGCGCACGCGCAAACGTTGGCGCTTGACGTGACCATTCCATGCGCGTATCCTCCCCACGTCGAGCCCGCAAGGGCTTGAACTGGTCTGGACGCCAGTGGGGCGGTGTTTTCCTACTTCGACACCGCCCCCGCTCCAGCCCAGCTCGAGAAGTAGGGAGTACCGTCCGGAACATGATCGAGAAGTAGGAGGTGACGTCCTAACCTTCAAGCGCGGCGGGAACGCGCAGGACAAGCAGGCCCCGGTTCATGGCCATGTCTGGGGAACACCGAACAGCAAGGGGACGCGAGCCCCGCGTGAACATGGCCCAGCCTGGATCCCCCCGTTGAGTACCTCCGGGAAACACCAAAGCGGATCCCGTGGCAGCGCCGGACGGCGTGTCACAGAGGCTACGGGTGCCCCAACACATTACCGGGGCATATAAGCCCTTGATCAGTTGAAGACCTAATCAAGGCCATCGGAGCGATTCGATGCACTCTAGACCGTCGAGTAGTGGCTCTTCCCGGGAGTAAATGGTGAAACGACGGCTCGGGGTCGGCTCCGCGTGTTGATGCGCCTGCCGCTACTCTGACCCAGACGATCAAGTTTATCTCATGATTTACTTGATTGCGCTGGGTTGGGGTCTCACCACGGTTGATGCTTGAAGTAGAAAAGCTGCTGATAAGCATCCTAATCCTGCATGAATTGGCTTGATCAGCATGGGTATCAACAGCTACCGCTGTAGATCCTGCATTGATCAGCAGCGGGCTCCTCTAGATCGGCATCAATAGCCACTGGATCCTGCTACAGGTCATCAATGCTGTCATTTGATCCCGCAGGATCCAGAAGGATGGCCTGATCTACAGGGTGCTACCGATCAATTCTTGCTGATTATCAAGAGCAGGATCCATCCTGACGAGCGTATGTACCGCTGATGATCATTGGCACGCTGCTGGTGATCCAGACCGGGAAAGTAGGAGATCCCCATGTCGAGCATTGAATCACCCCCGAAGAAGGAACAGAAGGTGATGGACCCGTTCATCTTCCGTCTGCGGTCCGCGGTACGGACCTTCTACGACGTCCAGAAGCTGCGTCAGGGGCACGGCAACCGCGGTGTGCCCAAGGGAGGAAAAGCACCGAAGGTCATCCTGACCGATCACGAGATCACCGCCAACAAGCGGTTGCTGGCCGAGACCAAACGGCTGGAAGATGCGATGAAGCGTGAGTGTGCTCGGATCGGTGCCGAACACATCATGTGGCCCTGGTTGATGGCGGTCGATGGCATGGGCCCGACGATCGCGGCGGGGATGCTCTCCGAGTTCGACATTCGTCTTGCTCGGTACCCTTCTTCCTTCTGGGCTTTCGCAGGGCTGGGTCTCGATAAGGAGACGGGCCGATCACCGCGTCGGACCAAGGGCCAGCGGAACAGCTACAACTCCTGGCTGCGGACGCGGATGTACCTCCTGGGCCAGAGCTTCGTGAAGCTCTGTCATGGCAAGTACCACGACATCTATCGTGATGTCGTCCGGCGTCGGCGCAATCAGCGGGGGCCCTGCATGCTCTGTGGTGGGAGTGGCCAGGCGGTGCAGCCCAAGAAGGGGGCGGATGGCTACGTCACCAAGGAGGCAGGCAAGAAGGTCGGCTGCTGGAACTGCGTCGGCAACACCGAGAATGAGAAGTACCCCGTGGAGGTGGCGGCGGCCCGTGCGAAGTACGAAGCCCGGGAGGCGGCGTTTCTCGAGTCTGGTGACCGGAAGGACGAGATCCGAATGCAGAAGGCGCGGCTCACCTGGGAGCAGAAGGCCGCTCTGGGGCTGCCGTACGCCTCGGGGACGGTGTTCACGCCTAGCTGGGCCCCTTGGGGCGAGGGTGCGGCGCACCGCCACAATGACGCCATGCGCCAGAGCGTGAAGATGCTCCTGGCCGATTTCTGGACCGCCTGGCGGAAAGCCGAGGGGCTGCCGGTGATCGGAACGTATCAGGAGGACAAGCTCGGGCACACCCACCGTGGCGGCGCGGATCGGAATGGCCGGGGCTGAACCAGTTGATTTGCGTGTGCTATGTCTGGTGCCACGCACGCGGAGAGACCCAATCGAATGAAGCACGCCATGAAGCATGAGAGATCCATCCGGTTCAAGCGTGCCACGATTGAGGAGAGACCCCACGACCCCGAGCGTGCCAATGCCTATGAGAGACCCAACAGATAGTAGCGTGCCAATGCCTACGAGAGACCCATGCAGCGTGAGCGTGCCAACGAAGGATGAGAGCCCCAAGTAGGGCAAGCGTGCCAAGAACGTCCGAGATCCCCATTGAAGTAGAGCGAGCCACCGACCTAGAGAGATCCAATCGAGACGAGCGCACCAAGTGGCATGAGACCCCAAGTCCAGAAGCGTTCGCTCGATGTTACTTCTTACACCGGAGGATTGAAAGATGAGCAGAATCGTTCAGGTTTGGGCATCGAAGCTGATTGAAGATTTCAGCATCTACCCGCGGAACACGGTCTACGATGGCCACGTCACCGAGATCAAGGACGCCATCGAGGCTGGTGCGACCATTCCGCCAATCCTTGTGGATCGGTCCACCAAGCGCATTGTTGATGGCGTTCACCGGCGTCGTGCGCTCATTCGCCTGTTCGGTCCCGATGCAGTTGTTGCTGTCGAGTACCGTACCTACAAGAGCGAGGGTGAAATCAAGGCTGACGCGATTCGGACCAATGTGGGACGTGGGAGCAAGGATCTCTGTGCCGCCGACATCCACCGTGCCACCATGCTCCTCCGTGAGGAGGGCTGGGACGATTCGCGGATCGCTGGATTGGTGGGCCTGACCAATGCACGTCTGGCAGCACTGATCGAGCGTAAGACCGCGTTTGATTCCAAGGGGAACACCGTACTTCTTCGGCGCCCGATCCATCACCTTGCCGGACAGACACTCACCCCACAGCAGGTCGATGCCGCTGGCTTGGTGCGTTCCGGCGTGTCGTATATGTCTGATGCGAATCGGCTCATCCATGCGGTCACGAACGGGCTGCTTGCCGACGACCCGGATCTCTACGATCGCCTGCATGTGCTGGCCGATCTGATTCAGGAGCGTGTGCCACGTATGGAATAAGTGCCCGTCGCCTGACCCTTTCACGGGGAGATACCATTGACTCACACCGATCAGTTTGCACTATTCGCTGTCACCGCACCGGGTGAGAACGACATCGAGTTCATTTGCATTGCTCGTGACGAGGCGGATGCGATCGGTCAGTATCACGATGAGGCGAACCCGGACGATGACGAGGAGTGGGTAGCACACACGATGACGCCGATGAATTCCCATGCTTGGTGCGAGGGATACCTTGAGGCGTTCCATGACATTCGCGCGGAGGATGACGATGAGTGACGACACCATGAGCGTGGACTTCCGGCCATTCCCGAAGATCACACGCCTGTCGCGTGAGGCGCTCATCACGGAGAAGATCGACGGCACGAACGCGCAGGTGATGATCGTGCCTGCCGATCAGGCCGCCGTCAGCGGGGCAGAACCTACCGTCGTCGGCACCGAGTTCACCATCTACGCGGGTTCGCGCAACCGCTGGATCACCCCAGCGGACGATAACTTCGGCTTTGCCGCATGGGTACTCGATCATGCTGAAGAGATCACCCTTCTCGGGCCGGGCCGCCACTTCGGTGAGTGGTGGGGCTCCGGCATCCAGCGCGGCTACGGTCTCGCCAAGGGAGAGAAGCGGTGGAGTCTGTTCAACACCATGCGCTGGCATTCACATGGTGAAACGCCGCGGGTCTTTGCATCACCGGACCCACGTGCGCCTCCGAAGACGACGGTTGAGGCTCCGGCGTGTGTGAGTGTCGTTCCGGTGCTGTACCAGGGTGAGTTTTCGACGGTGCAGGCGCAACATGCTCTCGATTCCCTGGGGGCGTCGGGCTCGATCGCGTCCCCGGGGTTCATGTCACCGGAGGGCATCGTTGTCTTCCACGTTGCGGGCGGCATTGCGTTCAAGAAGACGCTGGATCGAGACGGGCAGCCGAAGGGTGTGAAGGCGTGAGCGCCGAGAGCAAGCCCGTCTTGTCGTTCTCCTGTGACGTCTGCGGCGACGAGATCGACTTCCCTGCGTACTGTGGTGACGGTGAGGACTACACCGAGTGTGAGCCTGGTTGCTCCCTGCCGGACCATCTGGTCGTGCAGGAGGATGCCAAGTCCACATGTGACCACTGCGGTGCGGTTGGGCGGATTTCCGCCGACGGCGAGTATGCCTACTGCGTGATTGATGAGGACGATCCGGCGTGGGTCCGCGAGTTCCAGCGCACGGTTGAGGGAGTGTAGGTGTGACGCACCCCACCCTTTTTGGTGATTTTGGTGAGGAGTGGTTCGATCAGCCTGCTGAGATTTCTGATGAGGTCTTATGGGGTCTTTGTGGTGAGTGTGACTGCGCACCAGACCACCCATGTGTCCACCGCGTCGCGGAGGTCGCGTACGAGGCCCGTCGCGCGCTGGATCGGATGGCTGCTGAATTCGCAGCGTTCCGTGCGCGACTGGAGCTGTGACTTCCTCATGCACCATCAAAAAAGTTGTGCGTGGATTGGTTATGGATACCGGCACACTGAGAGGTATATTACACATTCATGGTGGGCGGGTGGTTCGCCACCTCCCGAGGCTGTAAAAGGGCCTGACGATCTCCTTTCCCCTAAAACCTCGCATTCGCCCTTTCCACCCGGCCCACCAACTTTTGAGGAATTCATGGAATCGATGCACGGAACGGTAGTTGAAGAACTGGAGTTGCTGACCACAGCCGATCTGGTCCTTCGCTTCGGCGTCACCAAGGCAACGGTGGAGAAGTGGCGACGGTGCAGGTCCCTCCCGTATGTCCGTGTGACCGGTCGTGTGAAGGATGCGATTCGATTCCGTGAGAGGGACGTGGTGGAATGGGCACGGAAAACCGACCGCACATTCCGGTCCCGGTAGAGGCAATTCTTGCCTCCCTTCCCAAACTGACCGCTGCCGAGCGCTCGATGATATCCGCAGCGCTCCTCGCTTCCGGCGCGGGGAAGCAGGCTGGCACCGAACACCACCAGCGCGCTGTTGCGGTTTTTGGCGTCCTGGCCGACGTGTGTGCGCGTGCTGGCGTTTCGGTGCCCCACACGGTCCAGGCTACGTTGCGCGTGCCCAAGGCCCGCAGGGCGCTTCTGTGTGGCTCAGACGTCGTGTGGGAGTACGCAAGGGAGCACCTGCAGCCGAAGACACGGAGGGAGCATAGGTTGGCGATCCGTATCCTTCTGGAAGTCCTGGTTCGGCGGCTGCCGATCCGGGAGATGGAGGATCGATTCGTGACCATCCTGTATGGCCTGTCTAAGGTTGGAGCATGCGTTGATGCAGCCTTCCCCGGCTACGGAGCCACCGGCATGCTCCCCTTCCTTCTGCGCCGTCGGGTTGATGCTGCACGGGGAAAGGAGTCTTCAGCGTGAGCAAACTCGCTGGTCTGCCGAAGCGCATCCTTGGTGTCGCTGTTGAGTGGAACGACACTCCTGGACGGGGTCCGTGGGCTTGGGGGTGGTCCCCTGAGCGTTCGGTGACCGTAATGATGAACAACAGGTTTCATCAGGGGAAGTTCCTCTATGAGGGTGGCTGGTACCGCGCCGAGGTGCAGTTTCACATTGGGACGGCGCGTGGGCGGCGACAGGAAGCAACTGTGATCGGGTGGGGACGGTCCATAGGTGGTGCGATCAAGTCCCTTCAGCGGAATGTACGGAGGCTTCGGAGGTGTCTACCGTGATTGATCCAGGTGGTGGAGTTGGAGTTTATCGGTGCCGGTACGAGCAGCTTCACTGCCCCAATCCGACGGAGGATTTCCACCCGCCAAGAGAGTGTGTCTTCTGTCGCCTCGATCGGTACTCCGAGGTATTGACGAAGATTGCGGATGAGGGCTGCGACGTCATCGCACTTGGTGGTACGTGCAACGTGTGTGTTGTCTGTCTTGCACGTATCGCCTTGAGGGGATGAGCCTTTCGTCGGGAAGGGAAGGACCGGCGTGAAACTCACGGGAGCGATCCAGGAAAGCCTGATCAGCATTCTCTGTTTTGTGGATGGTGTGAAGGGCGCCAGGTTCGTCCGGAACCTGATCCCTCACAGGGCCTATGATCCTTTCTACAGGGAGATTGCCGAGGCCGCTTTCGCGTACATCGATCGGTATGGTGTTCCTCCGGGGGAGCAGACCAAGGACTTGATTGATGCCCTCTGCGCACGGAATGAGAAGCGCGCGCCCGTGTTCCGGAAGCTCTTCGAGAGCATGGTCGATACTGCGGCGTCCATTCACGTTGACTACATCATCGATTCGGCGCAGGCATTCGTCCGGTACCAGCGTGTCCGGATGGGTTTGGACCTGGCTACGACCGCGATGGATCGTGACACAGTGGATGGCCTGGAGGAGGCTGAGTCAGCCCTGTCAGCGTGTTTGAAGGCCAGCATCGATGTCTTCGACCCGGGCACGGCGATCACGGATGAGGGCGCACTTGACTTCCTGACGGACGAGGACGACACCTGGCCCACCGGGATCAAGGAGTTGGACGCGCGGAACTTGGGTCCTGGCCCTGGGCGCCTTTACCTCCTGATCGCATTGGCGAAGGGTGGGAAGTCATGGTTCCTCCTCAATCTCGCGAAGCACACATTGCTCCACGGGCGGCGGTGTGTGGTCTACATCACCCTGGAGCTGAAGCGCCCGCTGGTGCTGAAGCGTGCGTTCCAGGTCTTCTTCGGACTGTCCACACGAGAGCTGTCCGCGATCAAACGGCCGAAGTTCAAACGGGATGACGATGGGTACTTTCTGGATCTGGAGATGGTGGATGTCCGGCGCCACACGTCAATGGATGCACCTGGCGTGGAAGCGAAGCTGCGCAAGTTTCAATCTCGCCTTCGGAACCGGCCGAAGTTCATCGTCAAGGAGTTTCCCTCTGGCGAGCTGTCCCTGCGGGGGTTGACGGCGTACCTGGACGGGCTGGAGTCCCATGGGATCATTCCGGACCTGATCTGCCTGGATTACGCTGACTTGATGGAGTTGGACTCCCACCACCTGCGGGAGTCCACACGGGCAACGTATGTCGGGTTGCGCGGTCTTGCGCAGAAGCGCAACATCGGCATTGCCACTGTGACTCAATCCAACCGCAGTGGCACTAAGCAGAAGCAGGTGGACGTCTACAACGCATCCGAGGATTTTGGGAAGATCGCTGTGGCCGATACCGTGCTGACCCTGTCCCGTACCGATGAGGAGAAGCAGTTGGGCTTGGCCCGGCTGTTTGTCGCGGCGGGACGTGAGGATGCCGATCGGTTTACCATCTTGCTTTCCCAGCGGTTTGAGGTGGGCCAGTTCGCTCTCGACTCCTGTTTGATGACCGATGACTACTGGCGGGCCATGAGCGGCGATGCCGATCTTGATGCCACAGCCGAGGACGAGGTGTGATCAGCCGGACGGCGGTGCGGGAGTTCCTCAATCGGAGAGATCTGGCCGATTCGCGCAAGGCGAAGCGGTACTCCGACAAGAAGCTCGACGCCAAGCTGGCACGGCTGGATCCACCACTGCGTCCGTCACCACTGCCACCACGCACACACCAGAAGATCTGCCTGCTCCTCGGTGCCAAGTACCCAGGCTATGCATTCTGGTTGGATATGGGAGCCGGGAAAGCGCTACCTGATGATGAATTGGTGTGGACTCCGACGGGCTTGGTGGAGATGGGATCTCTCCGTGTTGGTGACTACGTGATTGGCTCTTCTGGACGAGCCGTTCGTGTGACTGGTGTTTTTCCTCAAGGCGTTCGTCCTGTTTTTCGAATCAGGCTTTCCGATGGAATTGAGGTGAGAAGTACCGATGATCACTTGTGGGCTACGCGGTCCCCAATTGATAAAAAGCGGGGGAAGCCTTTTCGTGTTCGATCTTTAGATGTAATTCGTGAAAAGCTTGTTGATTCAAATGGGAACCGGATGCACCACCTGCCAATGGTTGCTCCCGTGGTATTCAACGATCAGCCTGATGTGTTGTGTATTGATCCTTACGTTTTGGGTGTTATTCTTGGTGATGGGTGTGTCAGCTCATCCGCCACCCCGGTGGTTACACTTGGTGCGAGGAAGGCCGCCGTTCGTGAGGAGTTATCTCGGCGGGGTGTGGTGTGGGGCGCTTCTCATGGGATTTCATCGAGCATTTTGGGTGTTTCTAAGGAGATTAGATCTCTGGGGTTGAATGGAGTTCATTCCCGTGACAAGTTCATCCCCAAGAAGTATCTTTATGCTAGTCCCAAGAATCGTGTGTTGATTTTGCAGGGCATTTTGGATACAGATGGTGATATTTCACGTGGGGTGGGGTGGCTCACTGCATCGGAGCAGCTTTATAAAGATGTTGAGTTTCTTGTTCAGTCGCTTGGTGGTGTGGCCCGACGTCAAAAGGTGAAGTATGTAAAGCTTCCTGGGTGGAAGTGTGCTCGGCCTTATTACAGGATGTCGATCAACCTTCCGCAGGGCATTTCTCCATTTCTCGCAAACAAGACCAAGTTGGCTGTGCTTTCTGGGAGAAAACGGAAGTATTACCCAACACATGCTATCTCCACTATCAGCCCTGCTGGGGTCTCTTTCTGTACGTGCATCTGTGTCGATGCTCCGGATGGACTGTTTGTTACACGTGGCTTCGTTCTCACACATAACACATCCATCAGTTTGAACCTGGTTCGATGGCACATTGATCGGGGGTCATTCAATCGAGCGCTGGTGCTGGTGCCCTACGGTACGCAGGTGCCTGAGTGGGCCGAACGCGAGGCGCCCAAGCACCGCCCCGATCTGGCTGCCATTGGTGTGGATGGTTCCCCCGCTGAACGCCGCTCCATCTTCTGGGAGTCGGACGCGGAGATGGTGGTGATCACTTACGCGGGCTACCTCTCGATGGTCTGCGATCGGATCAAGGGCAAGATGGTGCCCAGCGCCGAACGGTTGGAGGAGGCTGCCCAGCGCTTCGGGTGCCTGGTCCTGGACGAGGCGCACGCGATCAAAAACCATCAATCACTGACGTTCAAGTGCTTGCGGAAGCAGGTGGAGATCGGCCGTCCGCATGTCTATGAGCTGACGGGAACCCCGTTTGGCGACGAGCCTCATGATCTCTGGAGTCAGCTCTACCTGATCGATCAGGGTGAGTCCTTGGGGCCTACGTTGGGGCTCTTCCGTGCGGCGTTCTTCTCGACGGTACGGAATTACTGGGGTGGGTTCGAGTACCACTTCAAGAAGGCGCTCACCCCTAACCTCAATCGTCTGTTGGCGCACCGGACTATCAAGTACACGTCCGAGGAGATGGTGGACCTTCCACCAATCACCGGGGGCCTTGTGTCCGGTGGCGACCTCTTGATTCGTCGTGCCAGCCTCCCCGCATCGACCGCTGCCTTCTACGAGCAGGCGATGGACGAGCTTCGTGCTGCCAAGGGGGATTTCCGGGACACCGAGAACTCGTGGAATCGGTTGCGGCGCTTGTCCTCGGGGTACGCCCTGCCCAAGGATGACGAGGGCACCGAGCAGCCCCTGATCTTCCCGTCCAATCCAAAGCTCGATCTCCTGCTGGAGCTGCTTTCGTCGATTCCCCTCGGGCGCCAGGTGATGGTCTTCTGTTTCTACAAGTTCACCGGCCAACTCCTGGCCGATGCCCTGCGCAAGGAGAAGTACCGCGTTGGACGGGTCTACGGGGGGCAATCGAACAGGGCGAAGAACAAGGCGGTTGCGGACTTCATCGATGGGCGGCTCCACATTCTGGTGGCCAGCGATGCCGCTGCTTACGGGTTGAATCTGCAGGCAGGCAACTACGCGATCTTCTTCGAGTCACCGCCGAGCCCCATCAAGCGCCGCCAGATGGAGAAGCGCCTGTGGAGGCATGGTCAGGAGTTTCACGTATTCATCTACGACCTTGTCATCCGTGGAACGGTGGACGAGAAGCTGCTGGACGCCTTGATGAACGGCCGTGACCTCTTCGACGCGGTGATCAAGGGAAAGCAGGATGTTTGATCCCGTTCGGCTGCTTGATTCATTGGGGATCGAGTACACGACGAAGCGGGACAATGTCTATCTTCAATGCCCTTGGTGCCAGGACGAGGGCCGGGATAACTTCGGTATCCGCATCGATGGTACCCGTTGGGGCTGTTGGCGTGTGCGGTCGCACGGGGGCCCCCTTGCTCGTGTTGTGCGCGCAATCACCGGCTGGAACGTGCGTCAGGTTGAGGAGTACCTCCAGGACCAGGAGGGAGCCCACAGCGCGGCGCCAATGGCTGAGATTCGTCGCCGCATTGATGCCCTTGGCACCAGGCCAAAGCCGCAGGCCAGTGCGGACATTGTGTTCCCCCCGGAGTTCCGCGTTCCCTGTGGCACGGGAATCACCCGACGTTTCCACGCCTACCTCAAGGCGAGAGGACTGCCAAACGTCGATCGCGTGGTGCGCGACTATTCCATCAGGTGTGCCGTGTCCGGCGAGTGGCGGGATCGTCTTATCCTTCCTGTGTTCGATGGTGATCACCTGGTCGGGTGGACCGGACGTGCGATCGGGAAGGCCGAGCTGCGGTACCGTGCTGAGCCCCAGGGGCACACGATCAAGGAGTACCTCTTCTCCGGCCCGGATCGGGACGCACGGTTCCTGATCATTGTGGAGGGGCCCCTCGACGTCATTCCGCTGGCCGATGCCTGTCGGACCCTTGGTGTAGACGTGGTGGGCACAATGGGTACCGACGTAACCGACGCTCAACTCACCCGACTATCCGATCGGGGGGGCCGTTGCGAGCGGACCGCGATCCTCTTCGATCGAGGCGCTGACGTTGCCGCCAGGCTGCTGCAGCGGTCGCTGCCGACCGTACGCCCCCTGGTGGCGCGGCTGCCCCACCACCGTAAGGATCCTGGCGAGTTGCTCCCCGCGGAGGCACGTGCCCTCGTGCGATCAGTTTTTTCGCTTTAGGGTGGGGATTCAGGTGGCATCCGATTCGGTCACTGGTATCCTTCTGGTCAACCTTACGGGAAGGAGCCGACGATGGAACCGACAGCCTACGTCCCCGAGTGGAACGGGATGATCGAAGGGATCACCCGCGCCTTCTGCGCCAAGAACCACTGGCACACACGCGCGGTTTACGACATGGACGACCTCCTACAGGAGGCGTGGTTGGTGTACAACAAGTGCGCCGACCGCTGGCACCGCGCGTGGGCGACGCGTGAGGACAACGCGGAGTTGGTGGCCGGGCGGAAGTGGAAGCCTGACCGGGCCGCGTTCGTCTGGATGTACAAGACGGCGCTCCGCAACCGCATGATCGACCTGACCAACAAGTTCCTGCGCCGGAAGGCCCGCACGGCGACCATCACCGCCGATCTCGACTCGGACACCACCGACTTCTTCGCCTCGGTCCCGGACTCCATGACGACGATGGACCGGATCGAGCTGAGGGAGCTGATCGAGGAGGTGCCGGAGGATCTCCGTGGGTACGCGATGCTGGTCATCGGCCGGGAGCTGGCAGGCACTCGGACGGAGGACGGCGTCCGGGAGACGCGCAGGCAGTGCCTTGCACGGCAGGCGGGGCTCGAGGAGGAAAACCTCGATTCCGCGCAGAAAAGGATGAGGAAGTGGGCACGAAATCGGATACATCCGTAGCCGATGATCGTATGTGTCCATTGAGCAACCCGGCAGGAACGCCGGAGGAACACGAACCGGAGGCACAGATGAGCATCAAGAGCGAACTCCTCGCGGCGACGGGCGTCACGCAGGAGACAGGTGAGACCACGCAGGACTTCCTGGTCAGGGTGGCCAGGGCTGCAACGAAGTTGCCGGAGGACGAGTGGAACGCACTCTCCGACGAGGCCCAGAGCTGGGTCAACGAGACGGCAACCGAGATCAACGCCGCGCGGAAGGGTGGCCGTGAGATGAACCTCACTCCCCTCGACGCCGGAGCGACGCCCACGGAGGATTCTGACATGGCGACCACGACCGCGAAGCCGAAGAAGGCCAAGGCCACCAAGGCAGCGAAGACGGCCGAGCCGGAGCCCGCACCGAAGGCCACGAAGACGGCCAAGCCGAAGCGTGAGAAGAAGAAGGTCCGGGAGCCGAAGGCCCCCAAGGAGAAGCAGCCGCGGGAGCTGCGTCAGAACCGCAGCTACGTGATCCGGGCCCTCTGCCTGGAGAACCAGCTCGCCACCGTCGAGACGATCGGCGAGTTGGCCGAGGCGAAGGGCCACACCTTCGACCCCAACACCCTCCGGGGGGTCTACCAGGGGGCAATGGGCCTGATCAAGCAGGCAACCGCGATGGGCTTCACCATCGCGCGGTGATCCGCTCACCCCGACACTTCACACATGCCAGGCGTTTCCGCGAGGGGACGCCTGGTGTTGCTCCGTATGTGCTTGCGACGAACGACAACTGCCACTGTTGCCAGGAGGATGGACATGGAGAGAACCGCGCTGCTCAGTGCGTTGAAGAGTGTGAGTGGGACGTTGGGGGGCCCCAAATCACTGGTGCCGATTCACCCCTGCTTTTGCTTCGACGGTGAGCGCGTCTTCGCCTTCGACGATTCCGCTGCGCTGGTGACGCCGCTGGTGACGCCCTGGCGGGGCGGTGTGCGGGGGCAGCCCATGCAGGACTGGTTGAGCGCCGCTGGGGCGAAGGTGGTCACCCTGGACGTGACCGAGTCGAGCATGAAGGTCAAGTGCGGCAGGGCCTCTACCGAGTTTCCCGTCCTGCCCGAGGAGGACTTCATCTTTGCGCCACCGTCGCTGGGGGACTGCCCTCGGTTGGAGGTTACGCCACAGCTTCTGGCAGCGCTGCAGCACGTGACCATCTCAATGGCTACGGGGTGCCCCCAACCCTGGCGGAATGGTGTGCAGGTGGAGATCGCCAAGGGGAAGGTAGTCCTCTACTCCTGCGACGACGCCGCTGCAAGTCGCGCGGTGGTCAAGATGAAGACCCCCATTGCACTGCGCGGCAAGGATCCCCTCCTGCCCGGACGGTTCGTCGAGCTATTCCTGGCCGGAATGAAGAAGGGCGGAACGACGTCGATCTACCTCTCCGATGAGTGGTACGCCGCCATGATCGGCGAGGGCACAACACTCTTCAGCGCCGTGCCCACGATGAAGAACCTGGGGCTCTTTCAGGGGCTTTTCTCGGACGCCGATGAGAACTTCAAGGCCGCGGTGCCCCTGCCCAAGACTTGGTTCGGAGCGCTGAAGCGGACCAGCGTGCTGATCGGGAACATGCGGGACGTTGCCGCCGACTGTCGGATCTCCGGGGGCAAGATGGTCGTGGAGGTCACAACGCCCCTGGGGCACGCGCGGGACAGTTTCAAGATCGGCAAGCACGCCGACATGAACGTGAAGATCCCCCCCGCTGTGGCCGCTCAGTGCATCGGTCGTGTGGACCGCTTCGTTCTCCATGCGAGCCCCAAGTTCTGTTTCTTCGATGCGGACGGCTCCTTCTGCTTCCTCGTCGCGGCCGGTAGTTAGTCGATCCATCCAATGGCTCGATCGCCATTTGGGTTTTTCGAGACACGGGCTGACTCCCGCCCCAAAGCATCCGCACGTTCAGGCACCCAGGGCTCCACGTTTCCGATCGCGCGGCTGCGGCAGCTTGGGTGTCGTGCCTGTCCCCTGTCCGCGGCGGATGTGCTGACGCCGAAGATGCCGCCGACCGGCGCGGAGCGTCCCCTGCTCTATGTCCTGGATGAGGCACCGGGGCAAGCTGAGGACGAGACCCCGGACGAGGACATCCCGAAGTTCGGTGGGCATCATGTGCGGCACCTCCTGGGGCGGGCGGGTCAACGCCTCCGTGCGGAGATCCCGACCAACCTCCGCAAGCGGATTCGGTGGAATAGTGTCATCCAGGATCGACCACCGAAGGGCCGGAACCCCCAGCCCAATGAGGTGGCGTGCTGCGCTCCTCGTATCGAGGCTGACCTCGCACAAAGCAAGCCTCGTGCGGTGCTGGCGCTCGGTCCCATTGCGGCAGCGTGGTTTGGGGCGACAGGAGGGATCAACGGGTGGCGTGGCCGTCGGTTTCCATTCGCGATTGATGGCCATGCCTTCTGGGTTTATCCTGTGTTTCATCCGGGCTTTGTCGTGCGCGTTGAGGCTGCTGAGGAGCGCCATCGCCGGGGTGAGAAGGTTCCGGGGTCACGCTCCGATGCGGACCGGCTCCCATTGTGGTTTACCGATCTCGGCCGCGTTTGGGATGATCTGGTCGATTTGCCAGAGCCGCACGTTCTGCAGGAGTCCGATTTCCTCCAGGAGTATCAATCGTTTCTTGGAGGGGGATCCGCCGAACTGGCACGAATTCGGGCAGCGTTGGCGGACCTCGATCAGACGTGCGTTACAACCGATGTGGAGACGAATCAGCTCCGTCCTTATGCCGAGGGCGCCAAGCTCCTTTCCCTTGCGGTCTCTGATGGCAAACGAACGGTGGCCATTGCGGTTGACCATCCTGGGAGCACGTGGAAGCCCCGCAGCCTGGAGAAACTGAAGGAGATCATCCGCGGGTTCTTGAAGGGCTGCCAGCGCCTCGTTGCGCACAATGCACGGTTTGAGATGGAGTGGTATCGTTGGTGGTTGGGAGGGGACGAGTCAATCCTGTTTGAGATTGAATGGGACTGCACCCAGGCCCAGGCGTACGTGATCGACGGCGGCAAGGGCATGCTCAAGCTGGATGTCCGGTGTCTCCTCTACTTCGGTTTGCGGATCAAGTCCCTGTCCGAGATTGACGTCAAGAACCTGATCCGGTATCCGATTGACACGGTCCTGCGGTACAACGCCATCGACGCCGAATCAACGGCGCTGCTGGAGGTGGAGCAGTCTTCCACGTTGCGCACCGAGGGGCTCTACGACCTCTACCGCTTCCACGCACGACGTTTGCCTGGGCTGGCCGTAATGCAGGCCCGGGGGGTGTCCGTGGACCTGCGCCGTGCGCGCGCCCTGTGCGACGATTTCGCGGGGAAGGTGGCCAAGGCTGAGGAGCAGGTCAACCGTCTGCCCGTTGTGCGGGAGTACGCCAAACAACATGGTCGTCTGAATCTGAACAGCCCGCAGCAGCTTTGTGTGATCTTTCGCGACATGCTGGAGCGCCCCGAGGGCAAGCGGGGCAGCAAGTACTCGACGGATGAGGCTGTGCTGAAGGCCATGTCGGCGGCTGGTGTTGACCTGGCGAAAGCCATACTTGACCACCGCGGGCTGGTCAAGCTGAAGGGCACGTACCTGGACACCCTCCTGCCTGGCTCGAAGAAGACGATTCTGCACCCCGATGGGCTCCTGCACGCCTCCTTCTCCGACACCGGGACGGACACCAGCCGCCTGGCTGCGTCGGACCCCAATCTCCAGCAATACCCCAAGCGGGATCACCGTGAGATTCGTGGGGTGGTTCACGCACGCCGTGGACGTGTGTTCATGGCGACCGACTACGGCCAGATTGAGTACCGGGTCATTGCGGAGGTGTCACGCGACCCGACGTTGATTCAATCGCTTCATGAGCACTTCGATGTGCATCTGGAGTGGAGCAAGCGAATCGCCGCGGAGTACCCTGAAATCCTGCGGAGGCACGACGGCAATCTCAAAGCCCTTCGTGGTGTAATCAAAAACCTCTTCGTGTTCCCGGCGTTCTATCTGGCCGGGGAGCGGACGATTGCGCGCTACCTTCAGATGCCGCAGGGAGTGACATCCCGAATCTTCAAGCGATTCTGGAAGGAGTTTAGTGCGGTCAAGGAGTGGCAGCTTCGGACGGTTGCCTTTTACAAGGAGCACGGCTACGTCGTCAATCCCCTAGGCCGACGACGGTACGCACCGCTGTCGATGTCCGCGATTGTCAACACCCCGATCCAATCCGGCGCGGCAGAGATCACCAATGACGCCCTGGATCGAATGGCTCGGGAGGCGTATGAAACGGGGAATGACAACCTGCAGCCTCGTTTGCAGATCCATGACGATCTGACGTTTGAGCCGGAGAAGGCCGCGTTTGACGCGACGATGGAGCGTGTTGTTACAGCGATGCTCCACCCCCCACATCCGACGTTTGCGTGGCTGACGGTGCCCCTGACCGTCGAGGTTCAGGTAGGGCGCAACTGGGCGGATCTGGTGGATGTCGGGACGTTTGAATCCGGCTCAAATGGAGGTTACGTACAGCTTAAATGAAGCCCAAGACACGAATCCTGGTTGGTGACGTGCGCAAGCGCCTGGCCGAGATCCCCGATGGTTCTGTGCAGTGCTGTGTGACCAGCCCTCCGTATTTCAACCTTCGTGACTACGGTACTGCGTCCTGGGAGGGTGGGGATCCCACGTGCAAGCACGTCGAGGTGACCGCCGAGCAGGTTGCACGCACATCAACGTTGGGCATGTTGGCCGACGGTACGGGGAAGAAGCTCAAGAAGAGCAACGCCGCATTTAGATCGAAAGAGCGGCTCTTTCGATCTAAATGCGGCGTGTGCGGCGCGCTGAGGGTGGATGCGCAGATCGGGTTGGAAAAGACGCCCGACCAGTACGTTGCGAATCTTGTTGGTGTCTTCCGCGAGGTGCGCCGTGTGCTGCGCGACGATGGTGTTTGCTGGCTGAATCTAGGTGATAGCCACTGTGGTTCAACGGGGGGAAAGCAGGGGACGTCAGGCCAGCGAGCGGATCGGACGTTCACGGCTGAGGGGCTGGGTTGTAGTGGTGTTTCTGGACTCAAATCGAAGGATCTCGTCGGCATCCCTTGGATGGTGGCGTTCGCCTTGCGTGCGGATGGTTGGTACCTCCGTTCCGCCATTGTGTGGGACAAGAACGCCATGCCTGAATCGGTGACCGATCGGCCAACACATAGCTATGAGCTGATCTTTCTTCTTACCAAGTCCGCGCGGTACTTTTATGATCGCACTGCTATTGCCGAGCGCGCTGTGAGTACCCATTCCAGTGGGCAGGGCTACGAGCGCCCTGCGCGCAGAACAGTTGGTGTAGGTTCCCCTGAGCCCTGGGAGCCCACTGCAACAAGGAATGCTCGGGATGTGTGGCGAATGACAGCCACCCCCTTTCCTGATTCGCACTTCGCCACCTTTCCGACGCATCTCCCGAAGCGGTGCATCCTGGCCGGGACATCAGGACATGGCGCCTGTCCCTCCTGTGGGACGCCCTGGGCGCGTGTCTTGCGCAAACCTCCTCCTCCTCCCCGGAAGCCTATCAGCGGGGGCAAGACGGCGGGAACAGACGCACAGTTCTCGCAGAATCGAATGAATGCCGCGCATGAGGCCAAGCGCCGCGTCGGTGGCAAGAACGTAGCCCGTACTGATTCAACATCAATGCAGCATCGCTTGGTCACCAATGTCAAAGTGGCAAGAGCATCAGGTGCGGATCACGATTCTCCCTTCCCTGGCCCGCGAACCGTGGGCTGGCGTCCGTCCTGCGCTTGCTACGTAGAGCTGGGTACATGGCACAGTGCCCCACCTAAGCCAAAGGATCGAAAGGATCGAGATGCCATGCGGCAGTGGCGGAAGGATTGTCGTGAGGTGCTTCGTGCGCAGGATCGACTACTAGATGCGTATGCACGTGTGACTGATCTTCATCCATGTATGGTGCTTGATCCCTTCGGCGGCGCGGGAACGACCGCAATGGTGGCGAATCGACTGCTTCGCAATGCGATCATTGTGGAGCTGAATCCTGAGTACGCCGAGATGGCCCGGAAACGAATCGTCAAGGACATTGGGCCGCTTGTGGCGGATGTGTCCATTGAGTAAGGGAAGGGAGGTGGAAGGATGTCGTTGAAAGCTCCCTTCCCGTACTTTGGTACGAAGAAGAAGGTTGCGCAGCTTATGTGGTCATTGCTGGGTGACGTCGATGTGTACATCGAGCCCTTTGCTGGATCTTTGGCTGTGCTTCTTGCACGTCCCACAACACACCAGGGGACTGTTGAGGTCGTGAATGACCTTGATTCCGAATTGAGCAACGTGTGGCGCGCGCTGGCTAAGGATCCCGAGGCCGTGGCCTCGTATGCCTTTGCGCCTGTTCTGGAGGTGGATCTTCTCGCCAAGCAGCGATGGATTCTCAAGACCAGCAGGAAGCGTCAGGCGAAGTTGGTCCGCGATCCTGAGTACTACGATGCCAAGGCCGCGGGTTGGTGGCTGTGGGGGAAGGCCGCGTGGATTGGCCGCGGTTGGTGCGTCAAGGTGGGGAAGAGCAAATTGCCCGATATGGGATCAGGCAGCGGGGTTCATCGTCAGGTTTTTTACGGTGATGATGGCCACCCTAGTCTGGAGAAGTTGACTGCGTACCTCAATCAGCTCCACCACAGGCTGCACCGGGTCAAGGTTTGCACTGGAGACTGGTCCCGTGTGTTGACCGATGGTGTGCTCGCCTGCGGTGGCGGTCGTGTTGGGATTGTACTAGATCCTCCATACTCAACATTTACGCCTAACGGGATGTATGGTGTTGGATCAGTTGCAGTGGATGATGATGTGAGCATCAAGGTGCGTGAGTGGTGCATTGCTCATGGTAATGACCCCCGCCTGCGAATCGTCCTCTGTGGCTATTCGGATGAGCACGAGGCTCATATGCCTGCGGATTGGATTCGGCATCGATACAGCGCTGGTGCGTCTTACTCGAAGCGGGGGAAGAAGACGGGAAATACAGTCAATCGGCACAAGGAGCGCCTTTGGATCTCTCCTGGGTGCCTTCCCGCCGCAACCGTTTCAACGCGGTTCACCCTTCTTGGCGACGACGTTTGAAGCGATCCGTATGGAGTGTGTGCAATGAGCGACCTGGCACTTGTGAACCGATACCGTCCCAAGACATTCGATGAAGTGGTTGGGCACCGCAACGTGGTGGCTTCAATCAAACGTGTCTTGGAGCAGCGCTCTTCACGGACGTTTCTCTTCACCGGGATCAGTGGTGGGGGCAAGACCACCCTGGCGCGAATCATCGCAGCCGAAGTGGGATGCGATCCGGCCAACCTCATGGAGGTGGATGCCGCGACGCACTCCGGCGCGGATGACGTGCGCCAGATCACCGAGCGAGTGAACTTCCGGGGAATGACCGGATCGTCCACCCGTGTGGTGATCATGGATGAGTGCCACGTCCTGAGCAAGACGGCCGTGCAGGCGTTGCTCAAGGCGACGGAGGAGCCCCCTCCGCACGTGTGGTGGTTCCTGCTCACGACCGAGGCCGACAAGGTTCCTGAGACAATCCGCAATCGTGCCACGCGGTACGATCTTCAGCCGGTCGAAATCGAGGACATCTACGGCTTGGTGCAGCGTGTGGCTGCCGCCGAGAAGATGGAGACGCCCGAAGAGGTGCTGGCCATCGTGGCACGCAAGAGCCAGGGCAGTCCCCGCCGTGCGTTGAGCGGCCTGGCCGCCTGCGCGTCGGCAGGCACCAAGGCAGAGGCTTTGTCCATCCTTCAAGAGGTGGATACCGATGACGGCGACGTACGGAAGCTCTGCCAGTTGCTTTTGAAGGGCGCCTCTTGGGATCGTGTGATTGACGTTGTGAAGGGAATGAAGGACAAGAATCCGGAGTCCATTCGCATCGTTGTCTGCGCGTACTTCTCAGCGGTGGCAATGGGCGCACACTCGGCAAAGACCGAACGGGCACTGGAGGTGTTGTCCGCCTTTGAGCGTCCGTATCCCCAACAAAGCCAGATGGCACCGCTTCTCCTTTCGTTGGCGCGGCTGATCCTTACGGAGTGACATACGATGACGAAGAAGATCAAAAAGAAGCCCCGTCCTGTGCTCGATGACGGTGACGACGACAATCCCTTGGGCGTGAAGTTCAATCCACGCCACGAGGTATCCATCGCGTTCTTCGAGTCGAAGCTGCGGATCGATCCAGGCAACATTGACCGTGAGATCATCGAGCACTCCGAGCGCTACTTCGAGGTCGCCGAGCAGGCTGCCCGTGCATCCTCCCGAGCCACCGCGGCAAAGGATGTGTTTGCTCGGGAGGAGGCCGAACTCTACAGGGCCATTGCGATGGAGAAGGCCGAGGCGGGTGAGCGTGTGACCGAGAAGGCCCTCGCCAATGAGATCCTTTGCCACCCCCGGAGGATCACCGCGTTTGAGGCGCTCCAGGACGCCTACAGGGAGTCCGCCACGTGGGACGCCCTGCGGACGGCTTGGTCGTCACGGGGCTACATGCTCCGTGACCTGGCCCAGCTTGTGCTCGCGGGACACACGGCCACACGGGCCGTCAGCAGCCCGGAGCGGGACGCCAAGGCCAACCAGGGCAAGAGCGAGCTTGCCCGCCGTCGCCGGACGGATTGGAAGAAGGATCTCTAGATGTCCATCGGGTGGTGGATCGCTCTGAGTGTGCTGTGCCTGCTCGGTCTATGGATCGCGGCGTACGTGATCTCAAGTGGGTGGCACTCGGCAAAACAGCAATCTTGGCGGCAATCCCTTGCGGATCTCGTCAAGCGAAATCGGAACCAAGGAGGCTGAATCAAGATGCGGGATCACGGCGAGAAGACCGGGTACACGTACAAGAAGCGGAGCCACGAGCAGAACCGCAAGCGGGCGAACCAGCGTGGTGGTGATTTCGATGCGGTCCTCAAGGACGGCTTCGAGACCTGGAGCCCGAAGCCCGACGTCCGCTCGAAGGTGCGCATCATGCCCCCGACGTGGGATGACCCTGAGCACTTCGGGATCGATGTCTGGGTCCACTACCAGATCGGCGCGGACAAGAATTCCTACATCTGCCCGAACCGGCAGATGAAGGAATGGTGCCCGATCTGCGAGGAGCGCGAGCGTGTCAAGGCCGAGGCCACCGAGGAGGAGCTTCGTGCCCTGGCCCCCACCCGGCGCGTCGCGTACTTCATCATTGACCGCACGCGGGAGGAGGACGGTCCCCTGGTGTGGCTGGCCGCCTGGACCGTGGATCGCGACATCATGGCGCAGGCCGAGGTCGAGGGCGAGTGGCTGGAGGTGGATCACCCCGATGAGGGATTCGACCTGATCTTCAAGCGTGACGGTCAGGGTCTCAAGACCAAGTACAACGGCATCAAGTTCAGCCGCCATGCATCGCCGATCTCCGATGACGCTGCGACGCAGAAGAAGTGGCTGCGCCTGATCGTCAAGAACCCCATCCCCACGATCCTCAACCACTTCGATGGGGAGTACATCCAGAAGGTCTTCGCGGGCACCGTCTCGAAGAAGGAGGCGTCCTCGGGGACGGACGCTGCTCCTGAGACCCGGAGCGGTTCGCGGAAGGCCCAGCGGAAGTACGACTTCGATGACGATGATGACGGTGACGAGGATCTCGAAGTCCCCCCACGCAAGTCCCGTGTCCGTGACGAGGACGACGACGAGCCCGATCCCCCACGCCGGAAGACGGTCAAGAAGAAGGCCAAGAAGGTGGTGTCAAAGACCAAGACCAAGAAGCGGTCCGTGACAAAGCCCGGCACCAGCCGTGTGAGTGAGGAGGCCCGTCGGATCCTCGAGGACGATGACGACGAGGACTTCCCCTTCTAGATCGCTGACTCGACGATTCACTGGCAGAGGTAGTGCTTCAATGGTCAAGAAGATCAAACGCCGTCGCGTCCCGCTTTCCGAGCCTGTTCCTACCAGTGCAGACGACGTGTCATCGATCGATGACGGCGGTACGTTCTTCTCGGCGACGAGTTCGAAGGAGACCTTCGGTAGCGGATCTACATTGCTGGATCTTGCTAATGGTGGTGGGTGGGCTGTTGGTGGTGTCATCAACATCGTGGGAGATAAGTCATCTGACAAAACAGGGCTCATAATCGAGGCGTTCGCGAACTTTGAGAGGAAGTTCCCAGGAACGGCGATGCGTTACAATGACGCCGAGAAGGCATGCGACACGCAGTACGCGCAGACCCTTGGACTCCCCTCTTCGATTGATCCCTGGCAGGGGTGCGAGACCGTCGAGAAGTTCGCTGATGACTTCGTTGAGTTCGTGACAGCGATTGAAGATGGCGGAAGGGGCCTTTACGTGCTCGATTCACTCGATGCGTTGAGTGACGAGACCGAGATGGCGCAGGCGATGGACGCCGCCACGATGGGCATGGCCAAGGCCAAGATGCTCTCGAAGTTCTTCCGGAAGACCGTCTCGATCTGCGATCGGAAGAGGGTCACGCTC
>Ga0210043_1001121_pt1 | contig 24408 bp, 29 predicted proteins | sample CryGeymet201501t_FD_183990 | JGI IMG/M metagenome (GOLD analysis project Ga0210043, IMG submission 183990) | Groundwater microbial communities from Crystal Geyser aquifers in Utah, USA - Crystal Geyser metaG 2015-01t (SPAdes) (version 2) | ecosystem: Environmental > Aquatic > Deep subsurface >... | reverse complement strand
TTTGAACCATTTTGGAACTTAAAATATATCTAACATTAAAACAAAAACAGGCTTTAAAAACCTGTTAGTTCATCTCTGCTCGCCTGGAGGGACTGCTTTCGAACTTGGGTTACTAATAATAGATAAGATTTTAATTATGAGTTTATATTAATTTGAGATGATATCAATATTTAAATATTTAAATAATATTTAAAGTATTTAGTGAAAATTGGAGATTGTAGAGCATTTGTTGTATAATAGAAAATGAGGCGTTAAACCTCATCCTTTGTTTAATAAAGTCCCTTAGTGACCATTTATAAGGTCGTTGAGGGATTTTATTTTATGCTCTTCTAGGTATGTACCTAGATGCATATCGGAGCGTACTCCGAGATCAACGTCGTATTGCTTCTCAATGGTCCCAATGTGGGTATCATCACGTTTATCACGTAATAATCCATTTTCGTTGCGCGAGCGGTAACCTCTCATACCTGGTGCATCGTTGCTCATAATCTTCTAAAATTTAAATTAATTAGAGAAGGTTTCGACTATTTCCTTCTGGCTTTTCACGGCCAGTTGTCATCCGCTAATTTACTAGAAGAAAATATGTAGATGAGTAACGAGACGGGTAAACGCCTCATTTTCTGATAAAATTATATCATTAGCAGTCATCTTGGTCAAGTGCTAATTATTAACTTTTTATGAACATTTTATATGCTATTTTTTAAAAAAGTAATTACCCTTTATACAGTATCTATCTATTTAACTGGCCCCTTAATCTCTGGACATAAACAGAAAATATTTTCTCCATTTTAGTGGTATTTTCTACTAAAAATTTATTCATCTTATTCCAATCTTCTTGACTAAAAGCGTTTACTCCATTCAATTGAAATTTTATTCTCGAAGTAACCTTATCATCCATTCTTTCCCAAGTTAATTCTTGACCAAATTCCTTTTCAATTTCATTTTTTGATTTATAAAAATAATCGAATATTTTTTTATTTTCTTCCTGACTTCCCCTGTTAATAAATACCTCAGAGCGAGCATATTTTTGTGTAACAACTAAATTTAAACTGACGCCACTCATTCCTAGGGCCACTCCTATCCACGAATCCTTGCTTGGACTTGTATTTGCACACAAATGATTAACCTTATTGATTTCTTTTAGAAATTGGGTCCAGAACTCAAAACGTTTGTTGTGACGATTTTTCATTTCCTTTTGATTACTTAAATCATCAAGATTCTTTTTAGCCATACTAATAATAAAATCTTCAGCATCTTTCATTGGTATAATCTGTTCTAAGTTAAAAAATAATTGATCTTCATGCTTATAAGTTGATGCTTTAAAGCACTGGATTCTGAGTCCATAATTTAATAACCAAATAGCCGTTGATGTCACCTCTTTTCTAAACTGACCAGCAACCATCACAATGCGTTGGGAATTTCCAATATTAACAATATTTTCATAGTCCTCGTCACCAAAAAAATCAGATAATAAGTCCTCGGCGTTTTCTTCTCTCCCCTCCTTTTTTAAATATTGATTAAATATTTCCTTAATATTTTGTATTTTTAAAGTCGAACAATAGGACGCATACTTTAAAACCTGCCAAATAACATCACGCCCCGAGTCGTCTAGTTTATTTTCTATAATAACCAGATTTCCTTGTTTATCTAAAGCCAGTAAATCCAGTCTTTCGTTGGTGTCCTCAAATCCATCGAATTCTTTTTGAATCATTAAAAGATCTTCTCCAAAAATACTTGGATTATTGGCTAACCACTCTTGTAGATCATGACGCTCGCTAATACCAAGGTCTCTAAACGTAGTTTTATTTATTTGTTCTAAACTTTTTTTATTCTTATTAATTAAATACATATTTTTTACCTATTTATTAATCCAATTTATATCTCTCTCCAGTTCCATCTAAATAATCGTGAATAAAAAATTTACCTATAAAGGCGTCACAAATTGGGCAGGTGTTAGCTAAATATGTAGACTCTGATGTCTTAGCATCCTGTGACTTGATTAGAACCCCTTTTGACCTAGCTAATTCTAATTGTTTTTCATCAAATTCTTCTGGCCCATACAGATCTCCTTTTGAAAAAACCAGAGCCATTTTCATCAATTTGCCACATTTCCAACACTCAGCACCATTTATTTGCATGGTGCTTTGCGCTAAATATTCTTCTAGTTCTTTCTTTTTTATTTCTTTATCTGTCATACGATTTTATTACACCTTCATATAAAGTTCTTTTTGAAGATTAAAAAACATGGAACGTATTTTTTCAACATCGCCTAAATTCTGTTCAGCGTTAGCAATGGCATTATATTTTAAATTTAATAGAATAGGTAATTTTTCTTCGCCTAATTCTTCAAAACCTTTTTCAAGATATTTAGTCAAAACAAAATCTAAAAACTCTCTTTCTTTGTCGTTTAGTTTCTCTAAAATAATACTTTTTACTTCAGACACTCTCTCTTCTCTAGTTATTGGTTGAATAGCAAAAGAAACGTAAGCCAAGACATCAAATAAATCACTGTCATCGGCGTTAATCATATTCTGCAAGCTTTCTAATTTTTCTTGGTCATAACCAAGCTCTGACATTTTAAATAAAAAGACTCTTCTAGTAACCGGATTAGCCCAAATACTTCTCAACTCATTTTCATTCTTAAAGAATTCTGGTAAAGCACCAAAAATATTCTTTAAAAATTCTTCAGCAGAAATTGGCTTTCCGTTAGCATCCCAAAAAGAAGTAGAAATCATATGCTGGATTTCTCTTTCTTTACCGTCTCGTAATTTAATTTTTAGTTTTTGCTTTGGATCTACTGGTGGCTCAGGTGGTAAAATAGGGCCTTTAATTCCTTTACCTTTTGGTCCACGGGGCTCACTTTCTATCTCATCTCCTATCGGGTCTCCGTCCCACTCAGGATCAGAAAAGTGTTTATAAGCATCAACAAAATCGTAAATGGTAAAATATTCTTTACCGTCAAATAGTCTAGTACCACGACCAACAATCTGTTTAAATTCAATCATGGAATTCACCGGCCTCATTAGAACGATGTTGCGCACATTACGTGCATCAACGCCAGTAGAAAGCTTCTGTGAGGTGGTCAAAATCGTAGGGATAGTTTTTTCATTATCCTGAAATTCTCGTAAAAACTGTTCTCCTCTAGCTCCATCATTAGCCGTGACTCTAACACAATAATTAGAGTCTTTATTATCCTTCATCTGATTAATTAAATCTCTAACGGCGGCGGCGTGGTCTTGAGTAGCACAGAAAATGATAGTTTTTTCATTCTGATTAATCTCATCTAGAATGATTCTAACTCTTTTAGCTTCTCGTTCTTTAATTTCAATAATACGGTTAAAATCGGCTTCTTCATATATTTTACCCTCTTCAACCTCACCCTCAACAACTTGATCATCAGAAGTGTAAACATAATCATCCATGGTTGTTTTAATGCGCTTGATTTTAAAGGGTGTCAAAAAACCATCGTTAATACCTTGCTTTAGAGAATAAGTGTAAACTGGTTCACCAAAATATTTATAAGTATCAACATTATCTTTTCTTTTTGGAGTAGCGGTTAAACCTAATTGAACCGCTGGAGAAAAATAATCCAAAATACCTCGCCAATTACTTTCATCATTAGCGCCGCCACGATGACACTCATCAATGATAATACAATCAAAAAAATCTTTTGGATAATCACCAAAATAATGAGTTCCGTTAGGCCCACTCATGAAAGTTTGGAAAATAGTAAAATAAACACTACCACTCATAGGCACTGCTCCTTTTTTACGAATATCAAGGGGATTAATTCTAACCAAAGCATCTTTATCAAAAGCGGAAAAAGCATTAAATGCTTGATCGGCTAAGATATTTCTATCCGCTAAAAATAATATTCTGGGACGACGAGCACCATCTCTTTTTAAATTCCAGCGAGACTGAAAGAGTTTCCAAGCAATTTGAAAAGCGACTGCCGTTTTACCGGTACCAGTCGCCATCGTTAAAAGGATTCTATTTTTTTCTTCAGCAATAGCATCTAAAACATTATTAATGGCAATTTCTTGGTAATAACGTTTACCATATTCGCCTTCGCTTATAATGTTATTAAATTTATCTTTCCATTCGTTTTGGTCAGAATAAGTTTTAGCCCATAATTCATCTGGGGTTGGGAAGTTATCAATATTGCTCTCTCGGCCAGATTTTAAAGACATCTCATAAATCTCTCGGCCGTTAGTGGCGTAAGTATAATCAATATTTAATTTTTCAGCATAAGACTTAGCTTGAGTAACGCCTTCACTCGCCGATAAGTTCTCGGCTTTAGCCTCAATTACACCAATTTTCTGATTCTTATAGACTAAAATATAATCAGCAATTTCTGGTTTACTTCTAGTGCCACCAGCCTGAATCTTACCATCAGTAATTCTAAATTCTCGCAAAACTTTTGAGCCATCAACCTCACCCCAGCCACTAGCTTTAAGTTTTGGGTCAATGTATTCAGCTCTTGTTTCTGATTCGTTCATAAATTAAGAAAGTAATTTTAATAACTCTGGACAATAATATATTTTTTCACGCTTAAACCGAAAAGCCTCAATAAGATTTTCACTCAGTAAAGAGTTTAGATATTTGGCAGAAGTTTTTCTCTCTTTGCCTACTATTTGTGCTAAACTTTGTTGACTGTAAAACGGATTAGCAAAAAGATAGTCTACTAGCTCAGCAGTATAAATTTTTGGTAATTTATTTTTTATTGTTTCTTTATACTGATGATGCATTTTTTTAATCTCTGAAACCGTTTTAGCCGTTTCTAGTGATTGCGTTTCAATGGCATTTAAAATAAACAATATCCATTCTTTCCAGTTACCATTTTTAGTCACAGAATTGAGCAGACGATAATAGTCAGAACGATTTTTATTAATGAAACCACTAATAAATAGTATCGGTAATTCTAATCTTTCAGATAAAATTAAATATAGAACCATAAGAATACGACCAGTTCTACCATTGCCATCATAAAAAGGATGAATTGCTTCAAATTGATAATGTAAAATAGCAAGTTTTATTAAAGGGTCGACATTATCAGAAAAATTATTAAAATAAGTTTCATAATTTTTAAGCAATTCCCTGATAAGATCCTCACCTTCCGGCGGGGTGTATAATATTTCACCAGTTGACGAGTTCTCGATTTTTGTTCCTGGTAATTTTCTTACTCCGGATTTATTAGGCTCTAATATTTTTTGAATTTCCAAAAATGAATTAGTGTTTAAAAATCCTTGCTTTTTAATCAAGGCAAAACCAACTCTTAAAGCATCTTTATAGTGAAGAGTTTCTTTTTGAGCTTTAGACTGAATCTTTTCGGGAAATAATTCAGCCTGAAAGATTTCCGCTACCGTTGTATTAATATTTTCTATTCCCGAACTAGCCACGGCTTCCCTTACAGATAGTGGTTCTATAAGCAAATTTCTATTAGGAATAGCCAAAGAACTGCCCTCTAATTTACTTAGGGCAATATTAGCGGTATTTACCTTTTTCAGTATTTCTACGTCATCTAAATCAATATCTGGTGGCAAAAAAGGCAATAAATTATAGGGTTTTTCATTATTTATATTCATATGTCCAAATTTTAGCATATATTGTACATATATTCAAGTACTTGTCCAAATGGTGGACATGCTATTAATCAATCAAATAAATAAGGCTATATTTTATAATTCCCCATTAAAAGCTTTCTTTAATATAGACTTTTTTAATTCTTCTAAATCAGCTAGTTTTCGCTTATATGTTTCTTCTAATTTTTTAGTTTCAATGGAAAGTTTATCTAGCTTAGACACAATTAATTTCTGTTCCGAAAGGCTTGGTATTAGGAATCTCTCATGTTCAAATGTTCCCATGTTTATATTTGCCTGTGCACTTCCTTTTCCTTTTGTCTGAATGTACGTTTTATAAAATTGCAATAAATACTCAACAAAGACCTGATTAGCTATTTTGTCATTAACCACGAGTCCTATCACGCTATCCGGAAAACATGCATCAAAATTTAGAATTCCGGTTTCTGCAATGTTGGCTGCAATCGTAATACAGATTGTTCCTTTCGGCCACAACTTGCTTTGATCTAATCCCTTTTCATTATATGTTTGTGAGTACTCCGTAATATAATGATTACAATTTCTAATATCCCCGGTTTGAATAAATGGATATTGTCCATCATAAAGCTTTTTATCGTTGCGAGGACGATGTTTCGATTTTCCTCGGCCAAATTCAAGAGAAATTTCTTTAAGCGTTTTCTTTTCCCAATCATTTCCTTTGTTTACAAAGATATTCTGCAAATATGATTCAAAAAGATCTTTAGAATTTTGCAAATTTTTTTCGGCGTTTATTTTTATTTTTATCGCCTTATCAAAAACTTCATCCAAAATTTTTATTATCCGAAGTTGTTCGGAGATGGGCGGAATAAAAATGACAATGTCCTTAAAATAATTTTTTTGCAAATGTTTAATTGTTGCCCCTTTAAATAGTTTTTTACTTATAAAATCTTGATTTAGAATAAGAAAATAATATAAATATTTAATATTTACATCTTCTCTTGTTTTTATAGACCAGGTATCCGTAGAATAAGAAGCCTTACCATCAAAATAATGAACAAAAAAATTACCACCTGTGGGTAAAAAAATATTTTTATCATCTATTAAATACTTATCAATTTTTTTTACATTAAAACCACTAACAAAAAATGGAAAAATACCTTCTTTGTTGCCTTTTGATTTTATAATAGACTTTCTATTTTCTACTATAATTTCACCAAGTTTTTTTGTTTGCCAGTTATTTTTCATAGATTAATAGTATAAAACCAGCGATCCCAACAAGAGCACTAACAAGTACTATCGCTTGTATCCAAGATTTTTCCCACCATTTTGATTTATTTAACGATTGTCCTCCTTTTGCTGAAATGTCACCAGAAAACTGATTATCCTCTGAGATCAAGGTTATTTTGCCACCCTTGCCGCCAACAAAACCATTTCCACCATTTGCTTCGATTTTTCCATCGCCAACAATATGCTTCGCAGCAATAAATATTTCACCAGCATCACCGCCGTTTCCGATATTATTTTTATTTGCCATAGGTATTTAAAAAATTAATACAAAATTTATCGGCGTAGGAAAAATCTTTATAACCCATAATTATAAAAAATATTGATATTACTAATAAGACTAACAACAATATATACAATGGATTATTAAGATCTTTCCAGATAAGCGCTTCAGTCTTTTTTATAATCAAATTTATACTTAATATAAACAAAAGAATTGATGCAATAAAAAATATTGAAACACCAATAATCAGAAGTGGATTATTAATAGACTTAAATACTTGAATTTCTAGCCCTAAATAAGTAATTAGACCAACAAATATTCCAATAAGTGTGATTATGTCGAATTTACTCTTTTCGAAATCAGTTTTTAATAAAGAAATTTTATTTTTTTCGTTGCTAAAGTCATCCTTGAGTTGCAAAAAGTCCTTTTTTAAATTATCAAAAGTCTCAGTGTTAACAGTGCTTTGAATAGTTGGATTATCACTAATCTGAGATGAATCTATAACCTCAGATCCACCACCACCTCCATCTAAGGGGTTACTAATTGTATTATTGTTATCCATATTAAATTTGAATATCAGGTAAAATTACTTTCAGGGCAAAGGTATATACACGACCAGATGTGTTGCCAACTATACCAATGACGGGAATACTGGGTCCGCCTATGATTAAATTATTTGAGATATCACCATGAAGCGGTAAAGTCATAAATCCGTCAATTAGAGTAAACCCTGCCTCGCCAACAATTGGGGTTTGTTTTAACTTTTCTTGCAAAGCAAGTTGCAGTTTTTCTTTTATATCTAAAAATTTTACGGTATTCATAAATTATAATTTAGATTCAATTTGTATTAATATTTTATTAGTCTCCTCATCTAACTTCTTCATTTCCTTCAAAATGCTTTTCGGTTCTCTTAAAATATTGTCCTTTTTTTTATGTGGGTTCTCCGCAGTCAAATCAAAAGTATCTTTATTAATGCTTTCAACGTTTACACTCCAAGAATTATCACTATTCGCTTTAGTTTTTTGCAATTCTACAAACTCCGCCAAATCAGATTCGTTTAAAGGTTGTCCTTTACCGAGATTACGATCAAGATTTAATTGATAAAACCAAACATTTTTTGTTGGCATTCCTTTTTCAAAAAATAAAACAACAGTTTTTACTCCAGCTCCCTGAAAAGAGCCGCCTGGTAAGTCTAAAACCGAATGAAGATTGCAGTTTTCTAAAAGTAATTTGCGCAAAGAAATCGAAGCATTGTCCGGGTTGGACAAAAAAGTATTTTTAATAACAATACCAGCTCGACCACCTGCTTTTAATATTTTAATGAAGTGCTGTAAAAATAGAGAAGCCGTTTCGCCAGTTTTTATCGGAAAATTTTGTTGTACTTCTTTACGTTCTTTACCACCAAATGGAGGATTAGCTAAAATAATATTATAGCGATCCTTTTCCTGAATATCTGCCAGATTTTCAGTTAAGGTATTTGTTCTTTTAATATTTGGTGTTTCTATGCCATGCAGAATCATATTCATGACGCCAATGATATACGGAAGAGAAATTTTTTCTTTGCCATACAGGGTTTTTTTCTGAATAATAGCCCACTCTTTAGAAGAAAGCTTTTCTCGATTTTTAGATAAGTACTGAAACGCTTCTACTAAAAATCCAGCGCTACCGCAAGCACCATCATAAATAGTTTCACCTATTTTTGGTGCGACGACTTCGACTATAGTTTTAATAAGCGGCCTTGGCGTATAATATTGTCCGCCATCTTGCCCAGCATTTCCCATGCCACGAATCTTACTTTCATATAAATGCGACCATTCGTGTTTCTCTTCTTCAGTGCGAAAATGTAAAGCATCAATAATATCTAATATATTTCGCAGAGCATATCCACTTTGAATTTTATTTTTTAATTCACTGAAAATTTCTCCAATTTTATATTCCACTGTATCTGAATTTTCTGCATCAACTTTAAATTTTTTAAGATAAGGAAAAAGTTTTAAATTTACAAAATCTCGCAAATCATCTCCATCTAAAGCCTTGTTATGATCTAGTTTACCATCGCCATTTTTTGGACAAGCCCAATTAATCCATCTATATTCTGGCGCTAAAATATATTGATATTTATTACCAGCTAAGGCTGCTTCGGTTCTTTTAGTTTCTTCTAAATCATCTAAATACTTCAAGAAAAGAATCCAGGAAGTTTGTTCTATATAATCAAGGGCTCCTCCGGCATTATCAGCTCGCAGGATATTATCAATATTTTTTAGTGATTGCTCAAACATAGGTTTATATTATTAATCTTTCCTTCATAATCCCATAAATTTACTCGAAAGTCAAAAGGATTAATTCTAAAAATTGGCTCAAAAAAAGTCTAAAATATGCCCCAGTCGGCATTGTCTATACAAAAAAAGGAGTCAATCCCGAAGGATCAACTCCTTGATTTGTTAAGCCGCTTGAGGCTCAACTTGTTTTTCGTAGAAAAGATAAATTGTCTTAAGTCGTCTCTCAACGACTGTTCCCGTTTTTTTATCTTTCTTCTCGATGACGATAAAAGACCGGATAGCCTTTTCGTCCTTGCGAACTACATATCCGTTTTCTAACCATCTCTTGAAGGTTAAGCAATTTTCAAACGGATTATAACGTTTAGCTTCATCTTCACCCCAACGTTTCGCAATTTCTTTGCGGACGAGACTGGAAGTGTTTTTCGAACCTGTCCAATTTGATTTGACTGATAATGTCATAAATTTAAATTGACGACTTATTTTAAATTGCCGGATAACGTCGCCTTAGATTATCTATCGGCACGAAATGAGATAGCGTCTGATGGCTTGCGACAGTCAAAGTGGAGACTTGTACTACCTTGATGGGCGATAAGCTGACGCTAAAATGAGAAGCCACAGATAGACAATCAGCCCCGTTTCCCTGCTTTTGACAATTCCCTTATATCGTCATATTATTTACTTATGCTAGAACAAAAGACCAAAATCTTTTTGCAAAGATTAAGAGAACAAAGTAACTTAGCTTATAGTGAAAATACTTTAAGCGGTATTTTTTATGTTATGTATGGGTTTGTCGAGATTATTGAAAATGACCCTATTTTTTCTAAATTTATCCAAGCTAAGATTTATGAAGAAAATGAAATACAAAGAAATATAAATAAGGAATACCGAGAAAAGAAAATGGACAAACAGCTCTGGTACGAACTTTCTCGTCTACATGTTTCTTATAAATTCTGGCAAGAATACTATTCCTTGTTTAAAGCGGCTCATGATTCCATTAAACTAGACCGTTGCCACGCCTTAGGTAAAAAGGCTGATAATATCGCTTCTAATAATCTAATGTTTTTTGATGCTTCCGACCCTAAATTTTTAAAGCGCCTAACTAAGTCAGAAGCTGAATTTCATACTGACGACTTTGAAAAATGTATAGATAAAATTAATGAGCTTATTAATTCTGATCAGAAACTTCTAAACCAGATATACAAAGAAGAAAACCAAGAAATTAACATAAGCACTCCAGAAGAAGCCGAGAATGAAGAATTAAAAAATCCTCCAAGATATAGCTATAATTCCATAACCGAACTAGGCATAATAACTTTCAAAGAAGAGACTATAAAATTTGAAGGACGCCGAGCCTTAATTTTAAGATACTTTTTTAAAGCTAACCCAAAACTAGCCACTCATCGTGATTTTTCTGAATGGCTAAAATTAGAGAAAATAAAAAAAGTTAAGGTCTCGTCGGTTAACTTTAGGCAAGATATTGAAAAAATTAGTAAAAGAATAGAGGATGAATCTAAATATATAAAATCGGTTATCACAAAAGCCAAAAAGAGTCGAAAATTATTACGTGAAATCAATTTCTACGATTTTGATATTTTATACAGATAAATGCTAGTAGCTTCACTAGTCTGTTAATAACTTTTTTAAACGGTCAAATTGGCCGTTTTTTTAATATAGAGCTTCATCAAAGATCCATCAAAACTCCAATTATCTGGAGTTTTTTATTGTTATAAACTTAGCTTAAGCCTGAAATAAAAGTCGACGGGCTCTAATAAAATTAACAACAATGCTTATGTTTAACATCAAAGGAACATTAAAAAAAGACGATATAAATGAGTTCACCAAGAAAGATGGATCCACAGTTCAAAAACGAATTATCTTTCTTGAACCAGAAGGTAGTATTTTTCCGATCAAGATCTACATCAATGATAAAGATTTAGACTTGGGAAAAATTGGAGACATCATCAACCTAGACGTGAATGTTTATCCTTATTATTTTTTGGACAAAAAAGTAAGGAGGGCCAATGTAAATTACTACGTTTCTAATAAGGAATAAAGGAACTTTTCCGCCCCGCAGCTCCTCCTCCTTTTTTGGCGGCATCCCCTCGGGGGAGCCGAAAAAGGAGGAGTGGGGCGGCAATACTTCAAATCATGTTCTTAACTTGACTATAAGCACACTCAACAAGATTTAAGTGATATGGATAACAAAGATACAGATAGATTAGAAAGAGGAAGATTAAAATATTTAGAATACCTTAAAAACGTTAAAGAAAAACGAGCTAAAGGAACTTATAAAAATAAAATAATTATCTCCGGATCATTTATTGAAGAATATATTTATCAAAATGAAATTGTTTTAGGCAAGAAGGCGGTCCATAGGAAGAAACGGAAGAATAAACCCCGAGAAGAACAAACAGAAATGAGAAGCGGTGCGCTTAGACGAACCAGAATGACCATTATGCGCCTCGTAAATAGTAATCCCGATTTTATCACCTTTCTAACTCTAACTTTCGATGAAAATAAATTTGAGAACAAAAAAGACATCACTGAATTTGAGAAATGTAATTATCTGTTTATGACTTTCATGCAAAGGCTTAAATATAATTTCCCCGGTATTAAGTATTTAGCGGTTCCCGAATTTCAAGGCGATTATTATTTCCGCACCAATATCAAGAAAGAGTTTGGCGGAGCAATTCACTATCATCTACTACTTAATCAAAAAATTGAGGTTAAAAAAATTGAGAAAATTTGGCGACACGGTTTCGTAAAGATTAACAAAATAAAATCAATTAATAATGTCGGCTTATACGTTTCAAAATATTTAAGTAAAGAATCGTTTAACCGAAAATATTTCGGCAAAAAGAAATTCTTCTACTCTCGCAACCTAAACAGGCCACAAGAATTCAAAGGCCAAGAAGGAGAAACAATAATGGCTGATTATACTCCGCCGCCAGAAAAGGTTTATGAGAAAGAATTTAACAATAAATATCGAGGCGAAGTAACTGTAAATATTTATCAAATTAAATAATATGGCAAACTTAGAAAGAATTTATTTCGGCGCATACGGATACGAAAAATGGTTAATTGGAAAAATAGACGGCATGCGAAAGGCACTTGAAGCCGGAGAAAGTTTTGAACATTCTTCTGACACCGAAATGCTTAAACGAAAATTAGCCTCTTACGAAAAAGCTCTCAAAGAAATTGAGTAAAAAGTCCTGCACAAACTTTTTACTCCACGATTAACTTACAATAACTGATATGGTTAGTAAGCAAATGCTTCAAAAACTAAAGATAATCATCAAAGATGAATACGGACGAGATCTATCAGATAGTGAGGTATTTGAAATTGGCAACCAGATAGTAGGTTATTATAAGGCTCTAATAAAGTTGAAATTATCTAAGTAATTTGCTAGTATGAAAATGCACATCAACGAGAATATAAATACATAAGGCTTTTTTTATACTTGTCCCCTAAAAGGGGGCGGTTTCTGACTGACAAGTATTGCTTTATGTAATATTCGTTGGTGTGCACAGAGCCGCTCCCTTTTAGTTATCAAAAATATGAAAAAGACAGATAAAAAATGTATTCTCTATTGTCGTGTCTCCTCTAAAGAACAGGAGGACAAGGGCTATTCTTTAGAAGCTCAAGAAAAGCTGCTAAAAGATTATGCCGGGCGCAATGATTTTAGTATTGCTAAAATATACAAGATTTCAGAATCCGCCAGTGGCAAGCTGATCAGGAAGACTTTTTCTGAAATGTTAGTTTATGTTAAAAAGAACGGCTTTAATATTCTTCTGGTTGAAAAAATAGACCGCTTAACTCGTAACCTTAGAGATGCAGCAATTATTAGCGACTGGATTAATGAAGATGAAAAACACGAAATACATTTTGTAAAAGAAAATTTTGTCGTTAATCGTAATACTCGAGCTCATGAAAATTTAGTTTGGGACATGAAAGTGGCAATTGCCAGGTTCTATACTAATAATCTAAGCGAGGAGGTAAAGAAAGGACAGAAAGCAAAACTGGAATCCGGTTGGATGCCACAACGACCTTGCTTGGGTTATAAAACAATTGGTGACAAAGGACATAAAACTCAAATCATTGATGAAAAAATTGCACCATTAATTAAAGAAGCTTTTGAATTATATGCTAGCGGTAATTATTCTCTTAAATTTTTAGCCGAGGTAATGTATGACGAAGGACTTAAAACACCATCGGGAAAAATGATTCCTAAAAATACTTTGCATAGCATGCTGACTAATCCTTTTTATACCGGACAAATTGTTTGGAATAAAAAAATATACTCTGGTAATCACGAGCCGATAGTCTCTCAAGAATTGTTTGAGCAAGTACAACTTAGAATTAGACGAAAATTGTCTGCTTCTCAATTTAAAAAACATCTCTTTATCTTTAAGGGTAATATTCGTTGCGCTGAATGTGGCGGCATTATTAGTTGGAGCCAAAGAAAGGGGCATATTTATGGAACCTGCAATCATTATCGCCCTTGTTCACAAAATACTAGAGTTAGAGAGCAAGATTTAATTGAACAATTAATGCCATATCTTGAAAAAATAAAACCAAAGACTTCAAAACTTGTAGATTGGCTCGAACAGGCTATTAAAGAGGATGAACCAGCTGATATTAAGCTTATAGAGACCAAAAAACAGGCCCTAGAAGAGAGTTTAAAGCGAATTGAGAATAGATTAGACCTGCTTTACAATGACAAGCTAGACGGAAAAATTACTGAAGATTTTTATAACAAAAAATACAACGAGTTTAATGTGGAAAAAATAGATTTAGAGAAGAAAATTGTTCAAATTAATCCTGGGCCAAGCGCTCCGGATTATAAAGAAGGCATCACTCTTCATCGTATAGCAATTGAAGCTCAAGATTTAATTTGTGACTCAGACAAGAAGCCTGAAGGCAAAAGAATAATTCTATCGAAATTATTTTCGGACTTTTCATTAGAGGGCGATAAAATAAGGCCAAAATACACTAAAGGGGGTGAATTTTTAGCTCAGTGGATGCCTCAAGTAAATAGCACTTTCGGACCAGAGAATTTTAGCGAATATTATGAAAAAACAGACGCTTTCGCGCCTGCTTGTTCAACGATGCTCGGGGTCACGGACGAAGTTCGAACCAAAATAACTATTTATTTCTGTTAACATTATCCTTTTTAGAGTGGTCGGGGTTATCCCTTACATACTCACGGCGATTAATCTTAACCGTATGAGCTCCTGGGTGCTTCCCTTGATTTACTTCTTTAACGGCCTGCATTCTCGGAACATTATTTCTTGAACCAATCTTGTAATGCTCATTTCTTCCCCCGGGACCGTCATTTTTTCCAATAATTTTTGTCATATAAATATATTAATAATAAATAATGAAACTTCTATTAAAATTCCGATAAAAAGACATAATGTTTGTATTATCATTGGCCATTGAGGAGAGGTTGCTTTATTTGAAGAATATATACACTCTTCGCAAGATGAGGCTTGTTTTTCATCTTCTTTATTTTTACAATTATTCCATTTTGAAAAAATTGTTGAATAATTATCCGTCCATTTTGAAAAAAAGTTTCTTTTTAGAAAAATATATATACCTCCAAATACTAAAGATAAAAAAATAAAAAAGAAAGCTACGGAAAAAAATATTTTAATAATCAAAAAATTATAAGATAATTTGTCTAAAATCAATGGAGATAAAGTCAAAAACAACCCCGCCAAAGTAGTCATAAAATTTGAATATGTAGCCGAAATACCATTTTCCTGATCACATGACCATAAAATCATTTTTCTGTTTATTTCGGCATTTTCTTTTACATAGTTATCTTTGTCCATTGTATTAAATTATTTTTTTCTTGAAATTGATACAGGAGGAACTTTTCCTTTTTCTCTTCTGTCCAATGGTGGGCAAGGGTCATTCTTGGATTCAGAAAATTTTCCAGAATGGCTAGAACGGTGGCAAGATTTGCCATTTTGTTTTTTTGGATTGTCTTCTTTGAATTTCATATTATTATGCTATTTTTTAAAGTTTTCTAAAATTTTAATATAATTTTCAAGCCTTGTTAATAATTCGCTATAAGTCAATATAGTGATATTTTTCAAAGATTGTGATAATAATCTAAAATCATCTTTTTCCTTCTGTTCTTTAAAATCTCCGAAATCACCCGCCAATATAATTCCCCTAGGTCTCAAAACTTGTAAATTTATTTTTTTCTTATCTAAAAGATAACTCCTGATATTATCACTATATTTTGATATATTTGATATATAATTTTCTACCTGTATTATTGCTTTTGACATCTCTGAATCCCAATAATAATTGTCTCTGCCTTGATCAAATTTAAGCAAGGGCGTGCTTGGTTTTTTTATTTCCAAAATATCAAGATAATTATCGTGAGTTATTAAAGAAAAGTCTGGAAATTTTGTGTTTCCTATTGAGATATTAATTTTTTCCAAGGAATTTATATAACCCTGTTGGATTATCAAAATATTACTTTTAATAAATTTTTGCCACCAAGATTCTCCATGGCTAGTTTTTATTTCTTTCTTTAAAGTTTTTGCCAAATCTTTCAAAGACTGTATTTGGGCCTCCGCTTTTAAAAGATTTACTGTTTTTATTGATTCTGACGCAATATAACCCGGTAAAAATTTATTTATTGCGTCTTTATCTTCGTTTGATAATTTTGATAATATTTTTTTATTAAAAATTCCAGATACAGTTCCTGGAACATACACATCTGTTTGTAAATCTTCAAAATGGGATGGAAAATATATTGAAAAAAAATTTCTTACAATATCATTTTTTATATCTCGACTTCTATCCAAAAACTCTTTATCCATTTTTTCCAATAAAATTAGAGAGGTTTTTATTTTATATGTTGTTTTTTCTTTTTTTACGGAATCATCTTTTTTTGTGATTATCCATTTAAAATTATTTTCACCAAATTTTGCATTAAAACATTCTAAAATATGTTTACCGAATTTAATCCTGCCGTCATCAGAAAGTTTCTTCGGTTTTACGCCCTCATAGTAAATTTTTTGCCCAAAAAGAGCCTTGCCATAGAATTTATTCGAAACTTTGACATGTTTTATTCTTTTAACAATTTTTTTTCGTTTCTTTTTCATTTTTTTTATATGTGATATAATGTGTATATCGGCAGACGCCTCATTTTCTAAATACTATTTAGTTTTTGTTCTATCCACTAAATTGTATTGCATGCCTTTTCCGAGTGTTGGCGGTAATGGTTCACCCTTTACCACTGTTCTTTCGGTTCCAGTTTTACCACCTCTTGGACCAATCATTTCATATTGGCCAGAAAATGGTGCTTCCTGTCCCGGCTTCAAATTTTTACTCATAATATTAGTAAAAATAAAATTTGCCGAGGATCGACTACCTCCTCGTTGCTACTTAATGTAGCAAGTCCTCAACTACGATAGCAACATAGAGGCAAAAGAGGCGTCCACCAAAATAAACACTATTTAATCTCTTAAATAAAGAGATTTTTTTTATTTTAAAATATTAAATTAACTTATTAAAATCTTCTTCAAATTTATTTCTAAATTCATCCTCATTATTGAAGAAAGGCAATCCAAATAATTTATATTTTTCGTTTTCTTCTTTTAATAATTTTTTATCACCAAATTTTTCACTAATTTGCTCTAAGAAATTTTCTTTCCATATTTCATTTTCCGAAGTCATGTATTTTTTTTGTTTGGGTTCAATAAAAATTTGATAGTAAACTTTATCTGTTTTACCTTTTAAAAATAACAAAAAGTCAGGCTGAAAACCACGACCTTCTTCAAAATCATATATTTTATAGACTTCCTCATTTCTTAAAAGGTAGTATTCCTTATATTTTTCATCTAAATTTCCAACTCTTTCTTGTATAAATTTAATAAGTTCAATTTCTTCATCAGTTCCAACAAAATCATTCAAGATATACCATTCTTCATTTTTTAACACATCGGCTAGATTTTCTGAATTTTCTACTGTTTTTTTATCTACACTTTTTGTTTTAGGTTTATCAAAAATATCCGAAAATTTATAAGCTTTAAATTCGCTTGTTCCTATCTTTGGCTTTATGTATGATTTAAGTTTATTTTCAATATCATTGAGAAATTTAGAAATAATTTTTAATTTTTCATCATTATCAATATCTTCAAAATTTGTTTTTTTCTCTGCAATGATATTAATCTTAAAAGAACCAAAAAATTCTTTGTTTAACAAGTCATCAATGCTTTCTATTTTTAAATTATTTTTTAAATTATCAAATCTATAAAAAGAATTTTCCTTTTGTGATTTTATATGTATTGCTTTTCTAAAAATATTATATTCAAAATCTTTGAATGTTTTGTCATTAATTACTTTTAAATTTTCTTCTGATAAAATTAATCTCTGCATTTCATCTTCATCATCTAAATTTTTCATCCAATCCTCTGATAACGATAAACCACTAATCGTATAAGAGCTAAAAAAATCTTTAGCTAAAGTGTTTAGATTTTCTTTTTGTCTGTCCGGGTTATCTATCTGATTATTTTTCCAAATTTTAATTTTTTTATAAAAAGTAATATCTTTAAATTCTTTTTTCAAGTCAAATTTTTTAACAATTTTATTATCATCAATATAACCCTCTTTTCTTAATTCAGCCTTTAATTCTATAATATAATTGTGTTCAGCCTTGTTGTTTGGATCATCATAAGTGTAATAATAAAGTTCCTCTAATACTCTTAGTTCATCTTTTAGATTATTATTAAACTTTCTCTTATTTCTTTGTTCATCTTTATAAGCAAAAGGATAATATCTAACACCTCTTCCAATTAACTGCTTCTCTTGTATTGTAGTTTCGGGTGTTTTTCCTTTATGTGTTCCACCAACATTTTGTCCTTTATAAAGACGAACTATATCAAAAAGGTTTAACACATCCCAACCCTCTGTTAATCTTTTTACTGTAAAAATACCTCTGATATGATTATTTATATCTTCTAAATTATTGAGAAGGTCGTTTTGTTTATCTGTAGTTTTTTCGCCACCTCTTTCACCTTTAGCGTCTTTATCTTTTGAATTAGTAATGATTAAATTTTTTTCTTGAAAATTTTCTTTAATAAAATTTATCACTTCAGAATATCCGCCTTTTGTATTTTCTATAAAATTTAAAACGTCCTCTGTGCGAGACCTACCTTGTTCATAAGGATTATCATTCTCTATAATCTTATCTTTTATTTTCTTAAAAAAAATAAAATCTTTAATATCTATATTTTTTATTAAACTTAAAAAAACTTGATAATCTTTTTCTGATTCTTCAATGGTTTTACTTCTAAAAAGAATAACCGGCTTAAAATTATGTATATTATTTTTTAAAGCAATTTCGTGTCTATACCAATTAAAAAGCAATGCATGTAAAATTCTTTCTTTTTTATTAAAGGTTGAGCCAATCAAATTAATTTCTTTTGTATAGCCCTTTTTTAAAAAATCTTTTAAGCTAAATTTATAAATAGTCTTATCTTTATATTTTTTTATTACACTAGGCTCAGTTGGAATAGTCGCAGTAAATTCTAATAAAACATTATTACTTTCTTTTCCGTTCTTTTTTAAAATTAATTCAATAACAGTGTGTTCCCAGCCTTTTCTTTCTATCTCTTCTTTACTTGCGTTATCTTTTATTTCTAGTTCTAAATCTAGTTCTTTCTGTGTTTTGTTTGTGTTTGTATTAAGATGATGTGCTTCATCAGCTAACATGATAATATCTTTTTTACAAAGTTCTTCTAGCGTGATATTGTTTTCTTTTTCTATATGTATATCATTATATAATTTTTGTATTGTAGTAAATTTAATTTGAATATCAGAAGAATTATCAGAAAAATTGCTAACTTTTTTAATATTTATAACTTTTCCGTCAACAGTAATTTTATCTGTAAAAAGATATTTATTATGAGTATTGTTAATAAAATTATTTTCTGTTTTATCTACAATATTGTTTTGATTTACAAAAAATATAAAATTTCTATAACCCTTTTGATAATAGTATAAAATCAAAGAAGCCATGGCTAAGGTTTTTCCTGTTCCTGTAGCCATATTAAACATCAAATGAGTATAAGTTTCCTTTTTTTCTCTTTTTTCGTTTACTAAAAAATATTCTAAGGCATTTTTTTGCCATTCAAAGAGTTCGTATTTTATGTTATCTGTTATGTATTTTGGTATTTCCGGGACAGGAGTTCCAAATTCAAAAGCAGATTTTATTTGTTTATACAATTCATCCATATTATTTTTTGCTATAAAAAGCTTTTGTTAATTTTTGGTCTTCTGTAGATATGCCGTATTTCTTGTCAACCATTTCACTTTCATTTACATACATCTGATTCAAATCAAGCATAGTCAAAAACATCTTTTTTTGCTGTGCGAGTGTAAGTTTTTTGAAGTTTTCTTCTTTTATTATCTTTTCTTTAAAGTCTTTGATTTTTACATTATAATTAAGGAAATATCTTTCATGCAAAGTATCAAAAAGTTTTATAAGAGCGGGGAAATCTTTTGCATTTTGTATTTCTTCTTTCGCTTTTTCATTCCATTTTGCGAGCTCAAAGTAGATAAAGTCATCCTTTGATTTACTTCTTTTTAGTACTTCTTTAATTCTCGGAGCTGTTACTGTTTGAATGTAGTCCATTTGTTCAATCAAAATGAATTTTCTATTCCCCTTGTCTTCTTCGTTAAGATTCAAAACTGCGTGTCCTGTTGTGCCTGAACCAGCATGGTAATCCAAAACAATAGCTTTCTTATCGTCTTGAACAACAGCATAGATTGCGTCATAAACATTCCATAGAGACTTAGGAAAGCTGAAATTTGATTCAGGCACCAAATCCTTTACAAGTTTCGTGCCATACTCATTTGCATCATATCTTTTATCAACCCAAACTGTTTTATATTGTCCAAAATCTTTTCCGATTTGAATATCATAAACTCCATCTTTTTCAGATACTATAAGCAATTCTTTTACCTTTTCAATACTTTGTCTCGCGTATCTCCATTTTCTTTCTATTCCCTCTTTATCAATCGGATATACTTCGACAAAATCTCCGTTATGAATATTTGCTTTCGGATGAATTTTATCAGGACATACATCTCCAAAATCAATAACTTGTTTTGTGCATTTATCTACAATAAAAGGATAAAAACAGTTTTTTGCGTCTGTTCTTAAAGATTCACCGCCGTTATCTCGTAAACCTCTTATCTTTATATCTTCTTCATCAATTTTTCTATTCTTAATTGTTTTTGTCCCTTTAGGAAATATGAAGAAAGCGTATTCGTGTGTATAGGAAAAATTTGTTCCTTGTACGCCTCTTGGATTATGAACAATAGTTACGCAATGATTTTCATAACCTTTAAACAATTCATCAATTAGTACTCCAAGATATGTTTGCTCATTTTCATCAATAGCAATAATCATAGCTCCCTTATCTGAAAGAAGGTCTTGAGCTACCTCAATTCTATTCTTCATAAAAGTAAGCCAGGCAGAGTGATTGAAATTGTTGTTGTATGTAAAAGTATTATTGCTACTTGGTGGATTATATGGAGGGTCAATATAGATAAGTTTAATCTTTCCAGCAAATTCAGATTTTAGACTATGTAAAGCAAGGAGATTATTACCCTTAATAATTAAATTCTCTTCTATTAAGCCAGTTTTGTCTCTTTTTATTTCTTTTAATGTTTCGCCGTCTTTTTTGCTTTCTTTATTAAATCTTTTCCAATTTACAAAAGCTTTTTTATCATAAAGTCTATCGATTTCGTCATGTGCAAGTATTTGATTAAAAAATATTTCATTTCTTTTTGTTATTTTTTTATTATATGCATGAGCTTTTAGCCCCTGTTTTTCTTGTGCTTTTGTAACAGTTTTATCATATTCAAAATAAGTGTCAAAACCTTCTTCGGTACTTTGTCCACCTTCCAAAACACAGTCTTTAAAAGGAAAATCTAAAATAATATTGTTTTGATCGTATATAAATTCTTTTTTGTCGGATAAACCAATTCTATTTTTATATTGTGTATAAGAATTATCTAATTTATTTTCATCTAAAAAAAATTTAAAATGATTAATATTGAAAACATAAATATCTTTTATTTTTGAAAAAAACTTTTTCTTTATTTCATTATTTGCAATCAAAAGTTCTATCAACCTATTATCAATTTTATCTGCCAAATCTTTTATTTTGATATAATCAATTACACCATTTTCATCTAAAAAATCTTTTTCTTTTTTTAATAAATTTTCTAATTTTTCTTTAAAATTTATCATATTATTTTATATATTTTAATAACAATATTTCCTTATACATTTAATAATTATATATTATCTTTTTTTGAGTATTTTGTCCACATTTGCACTTCGGTTTTTCTTCGGCTATAATAATATTATAACATATGAACCCATTAACAAAAAGACAAAAGGAAATTTTAGAGTATATTTCCTCATATATCGACGACAACCGCTATTCCCCGACATACGATGAAATCAAGGATAATTTCGGCTTGTCCGCTCTTTCAACTGTTCACGAACATATTACCGAATTGGTAAATAAGGGATATATCAGGCGAGATGAAAAAAGTCCCCGAGGTATTTCACTTACCCCGAAAAAAAAGCAATACATGGAAATACCGCTTTCCGGCGTCATTCGGGCTGGTAGCCCGATCGAGGCCGTGGAAACTGTGGACGAATTTATTAAAATTGTTCGGGAACCGATTTTGAAAGGCAATTTATATGCTTTAAAAGTCGAGGGCAATTCTATGATTGACGAGGGAATATTCGACGGCGATATTATTATCGCTAAAAAGCAGTCTGTTGCTGACAACGGCGACACGGTTGTCGCTATTATAGACGACAACGAAGCCACTTTAAAAAAATTTTATATAGAAAATGATAAAATAAGATTGCAACCGGCCAATCCGAAATACGAGCCGATTTACAGGAAAGAGGCGGAAATAAGGGGCGTGGTTGTTAAAATCATTCGTAATTTAAAGTAATCATTATTAACCCCTTTTATGGCACCCTCTTTTTTATTTTGCCTAAATAGTAAAGCGTCTCGACACTATGTATTCTACCGCTCAAAAAATCAAGCAAAAAATGCTGGAATTGACCCAGTTATTTTGCATCGAGCGGAACATATTTCAGCGGTTCGTTATTGTATATAGATATATTCGCTTGTTAAACAAAGACCCACTCACCCAAGAAATTCTGCAAAAAATGTTTGACGATACCGCCAAGGTAATGGGCAAACTTCACAAGGACGGAATGGACGAAGAAGAATTTTTGGATGTTAAAGGCGAAGTTATCTATACCAACGATTTTTGGATGTATTACTCTAATTTAGAAGTGATACACGGCAAAATGAAAAAGATAAAGGAATGTAAACTTTGCGACAAAGGCAAATTTGATAATTTAAGTCGTTTATATTCCAAGCCCTACTCAAAAGAAATGCTTGAACTTTCTTTTAAGGTGATAAACAGCAATGTGTTCGACCAACTAGACCAAAAATGCTTTTTAGATGAGGAAAAGAAAGACGGCAAGACTTATTTTGACGAAAAGAAAAGCATTTTATTTATCAAAGGGCAAAAAGTGCTTATTAACCGGCAAGATAAAATAACCAACGCTCACAAAATTTTAAAATATATTTTTATAGATAATAAAAAAAATTTGCATGACGATTTTTTCTTTTCCGAAATAGCCGAGGATGAGTTTAACGAATTAGACTACAAGGAAAGGAAAAATAACTGGCGAACATATTTTCGAGCCTGCGAAGACATCAACGACAAAATACTCAATCAAACAAACGAGCTGGTAAAAGAATTTTTGATATTCAATACCGGACGCAAAGGCAAAGTTTCCGTCAATAAAAAATACCTCTAGTTTACCCCAAAATAAAACGATAAAGTCCCGAATTTTCGGGGCTTTTTTGTTTTACCCCAAATCTTCCCCGTAATTTTGGGTAAACGGCTTTTTATATGCTTAAAACATAATTCGCAAACTAAAGGTCGATTGCGAAGCTAATAAATTAACAAAGCCACTAAAAAGCTACAAACACTATGATGAAAATTACCGGAATCCTCAAAAAAGAGGAAATAAGAGAATTTACAAGGAAAGACGGAACCCAAGGCAAAAGCAAATCGCTTTTCATAGAGCCTCAAGGAAGCGTCTATCCGATTAAGGTTAATGTTTCCGATGTCGATCTAAAAGTCGGCAAACAAGGCGAAACAATAACCGTCGAAGTCGCCGTTTTCCCTTACTACATCCAAGACGGCAAGCGAAAAAAGGCTTTTGCGGATTTTTACATCCCTAATAAAAAATAATTATGAGATTTTTAGTTGAAAACCCGGACGGAATATTTAGCTTAACAAACAGAGCGTTGGATTTAATAAATTTCTTTAGCCAAATGCTTACTGTTTCGTTCGCTATCCTTTTCGGACTATTGGCTATCATCATTCTCTTAATTATTTTCAAGTCTTAATATGGCCGGTTTCGTAAACAATATATTCTTTGGGTTTGGGATGTCTCTGATTCTGCCGTTAGTCGTGTATGTGATTTTGAGCATTCTTTTGGCGATAATCTCGGGCAAGTAGTATGTGTTCTATTCTTATAAACAATGCCAATTCCTGCTACACGGACAACTTCCAGCTTATTGCTGAAGTGTTCGGGAAAGGTTTGGTATTGGGAATAATAATTGGGACAACGGTCGGCATACTATTATTATTCGCTAAAAATTAAAAGGTTAAAAGTATGACTGCAAAAATCAAAAGCCTATTTGCTAAAAGCAAGGCTAAAATCACCGCGCTTTCACTTGCTGTTTTAGGCGGAGTTTTAGCTCTCGGCTCCAATGTTTTCGCCGCCGTTGATCCTGATGTTGCCTCGACTACCGGCACGGTAGTCACCACGATGAAAGACAATGTCACCGGTGTTATCACCGCCAACATTGCCAATATCGTAATTGTGGGTGTCATCATCTTCTCAATCGGTTTTGTGTGGAAGTTGGCCAGACGCTTTATGAAATAGGCATAAGGGGGCTAATTCTGTTTTAGGGG